>TBL_comb48_EPIDRAFT_1001341_pt1 | contig 18315 bp, 21 predicted proteins | sample TroBogEpilimnion_37_FD_10681 | JGI IMG/M metagenome (IMG submission 10681)
TAACTGCACTTTTATTGATGGTATTGAACGTGCTTACGATCAAGTCAGGGGTGGTAATATTGTATTTACCGACTGCAAATTCATAAACACAGGCAAATACCGCCAAAAAGTTAAAAGCTCATTAGAACTTAGTTCATACTGTGACTGCGGTTTAAAAGCAGGCGTATTCAATGTTGAGTTTATACGTTGCTCTATCAATGACGTGCTACTTGGTGATTATTCTATCTATGATCAGATTAAACGCCCAAAAACTCGTGGCATTAGTTTCGATAGCTGTACAAATCCTAATGGTGGACCAATTTTTGTTCGTGGTTGGTATGCTGATCCTTCCACTATTTGGTCAAAAAACACATTACTCGATGTAAACATACATCCAGCATGGATGACTACTGCTTACTTCGATTATGAAATGAAATATGGGGACAATCGTAAAGACGTCCCCGGAGAATTTGTTATTACACCTGTCGAATTAACGCCTGTTACAAATCCCTTTGCCCAGCAATCGGTGTCTTCGACAATGCATGTTGTAGCGCAGAGTTAGACTTATTTAACTCATCTTTCATATCCTCTAACTTTCCGTTGAGGTGTAAAAAGTCTGTAGTCCCGATATGTCCAAGCTGACATTCGGGATCAAGCCATGCAGTACCACCGCACTTTTGCCATCTATAGCATAGGTAATAGTCTTCGGTAATGTATCTTGGATATTTTTGCCCAAACCATTCATCATCGATAACTCCCATACTAAAAACATCATGCATAACGTCTTTAGGTTTAAATGGGCCAGAATCTTCGTCTGAGTAATAAGCAATTTCTGGAAAATGTGCGATAATCATGTCGATTACACGCATTTTATGTAAAAGGAAACCTGTGCCTAAAGACATTGCAGGCAATAAACCTTTTTCATTTCTGTCATTACTATAAAATTCTCCTACCCAAGAAAGCGGTATTTGTTTTTTAGGATACGCTCCACCAACCATATCCACATCATAAGATAGGATTCTTTCAATCTGTTGTGGCCCTGCATTAATATCAGAATCTATCCAAAGCACCTGACTAGCTGGTGTTTGTCTGGCTAACCAAAGTAAAGCATTGCGCGCTTTGGCTAAACCAAAACCGCCAATTTTACGGACTATAAACTTATAGCCATTAATCTCATTATGACTCAGATACGCTAATATCTGAGAGGTTTCCCATCTAAGGGAACCGTTCATTGGAACACCAACGAATACAACTTTAGGATCGCGCTCGGAAGCCTTAACATGCTTGCCGAATATCTCATTGTGGGGGATAGGCATATCTTTTTGTTGCCTTAAATTCTCAAAGGGTCAATGACGTAAATGCGTGAAATCAATTTTAGACCAGCACGGAAACCCAATAATGGATCGTGAAAATTCCATACCAAATGGTATTGGAAGCGATATCATTGAGAAATTTAATAGCGAGCTGGCTTCAATTAAAGAACAAGCAAACAATATTGATCGTTTAAATAACTCAATGGGTGGCTATTCTGGATTAGTTCAGGGTTTAAATTTCCAAGGTCAATTTGCTGGTTATCCTTATTCACCAGAAACAATTTCACAACCTTACACATTAGCTAATGCTAATGCTTACGTACCACTTTCTTTAAATCGTATTCTTTTGTCATATTCTTATATGACTCAGGGATTGTTTAGAACGGTAGTATGTCAGCCGGTTGATGATGCTATGCGTGGTGGATTTCAGATTAAAGCACCTGAACTTTCACAAGAAGAAATTACTCAGCTTCAGCGCGTCATGTCACGCAATCGCAGCCAGCATGATATGCGTAAGATTTCTAAGACAATTGGTGGCTGGGTAAATTATAATGCGTGCGCGAATCTTGCTCGTTCTGATATTTCAGCTATTAAGCATTTGGCTTACTGGGGCAGATTGTATGGTGGATCTGGACTTATTGTTAATACAGATCAAGATTTTCAAAAAGAATTAGATATTGAGGCTATTAGACCAGATTCCCCTCTGGTATTTATTCCTGCTGATAGATGGGAATTAATTTTATCTAATTTAAACATATTTGATTATAAAAATGGTATTCCGTATAATTATTATGGATACCCATTACACGCATCTCGCGTAGTAAAATTTATTTGGGCAGAAGCACCATCATACATTCGCCTTCGTCTGCAAGGTTGGGGTATGTCAGAAATGGAACAATGTATTCGTGCCGTAAACTCATTTTTAAAATTCGAGAATCTTATTTTTGAGTTATTAGATGAAGCCAAGATAGACGTTTGGAAAATGAAAGGTTTTAACACCTCTCTTGCTTCTTCAACCGCTACACAGCGTGTTCAACAAGCAATCATTCTCCAAAATCAATTAAAGAATTATCAAAACGCAATCGTTATGGATGCGGATGATGATTATGAGCAAAAGAATCTTGGTGCTATATTTACCGGACTTGCAAATGTCTGGGAACAACTTCGCCTAAACCTGTGCGCGGCACTCAAAATCCCTAAGAATAAATTATTTGGTGAATCGTCCGGAGGCTTCAGTTCAGGCGAAGACTCTTTAGAAAATTATAACTCAATTGTCGAAGGATTGCGCGAGGAAATGACTCCTGCAATTCTCGATGTTGTTAGCTTACGTTGCCAACAGCTATTTGGTTTCATTCCAGAAGAAATAGACATTACTTGGAAGCCATTGCGCGTTCTTAGTGGTAACGAAGCAGAAGATGTTAAGACCAAAAAGCAAACACGCATCATGGAACGCTTTGAAGCTGGTCTTTCAACTGCTCAAGAAGCTAGCGAAGAACTTAAAATCGAAGGATTACTTGGTGTTGATACCGATGTACTCACAGGAGTGCGCGATGTTGAGCCTATCGAGATGATGAAGCTAAAAGTTGATAAACAAAAAGCTAAATCTGGCATCGAAGGGGCTAAAAAAGATTTCGGAAAAGCAAAAAGTAATTCAGAAGCTAAAAAGAAAATTCTGGTAAACGACTAATGCAATTAACTATTGAACCATTAGTTTACCCAGAAAGGTGGTCTGTTTCATTGGAACAGGAAATTATTTCATGGATGGATGATGTCATTTTTAAGCCATTAAATGACATTATTGAAGATGAAAAAATGTTTGTTGATAGGCAGAATTCTGACGTTTCCAAATATGGAGTTGTAGAATCTGCATTGGTAGCAGCTTTAAATTCAGGTTCTATTTGGTATGTCGGTGATACTTTTTATGGACAATTAAACTCCAAAATAAGCAAAGAACTTAGGAATTTAGGGGCTAAATTTGATACCGATAGTGGCACTTTTAAGATTTCTATGGATAAAATGCCGTATTCATTAAGATCGGCACTTATTAGTTCCAAAGCAAAAGCTAAGGAATTACATAAAAAATCAATTAGTCTTTTAGGAATTATTTTAAACCATATATTAGATACAAAAACAATGGGTCTGGTAATGATGCCATTTGTTTATAACTTATTTGATAATGTCAAAAATGCTGTAGATAAAAGTATTCCTATTGAGTCTGAGTTTGAAGATAGTTCTTTAGAATTGGCGGATAGCATTAAAAAACAAATAGCAGAAGAGTTAATGGAGTCTTTAGAGATTTCGGTTAAGGATTATGCAATTAGGATAATAAAGGATTTAAATAAATGCATAATAAACAATGAAACCAAATTTAATGGCAGAACCGATAAACTAAAAGATTGCGTAAGGCTTTATCACAGCGTTGCTAAAAAACAGGCTAATCAATTATCGGCACAACATGCTTCGGTTCTTGTATCAAAGTACATAAAAGAAAGAGCAAAAGCTTTAGGCAGTTCAGGATACATCTGGAATACCAAGATGGATAACAGGGTAAGACATAGCCATGAAAGGCTAGAAGGTAAGGCTTTTGATTGGGATGATCCTCCAATTGTTGATTTAAATACTGGCAGACGAGGGCATCCGGGCGAGGATTACAACTGCCGTTGTTCGGCTAAAATCATTTTAACACTATCAAATACCTTAAAAGAAGAGGGTGTTTTAGTATGAAATTAGACCAGCAACTCACCATATTTCAGCTTAAAGCTAATCATAAAGCACTTCTTGACGATATACAAAGTTCTGAAAGAAAGCGAGCTAGGCTTGACTCAAGTATAAAACAGCGCAAACAAAGATTAAATCGGTTAGAGTCCCAAATTGCCCTGATTGGCAGTTCCGACGTAACCCTTCCTGTTATGTCTGACTCTTACTGAACCAATAATCGAATCCAACACCTCACAAGATGATGCACTCATCTTTACTGAGCGTGTCAACTTAGTCGCTTCTGGAAAGCGATTTAAATGTTATTTTATGGAACCCGGCCTTGTTAATTACAAGGACGTGCAAGGTGGCGATGTCGAGTTGATCAAAAAAGAAACAATCGACGAAGCACTTGAGACATTAATTGGTTGCCCATTAACAATAGGGCATATTCCAACTACCATAACGGATTTTAAAGACGTAGCAACTGGCTATGTCGATCATGCTGAATACGACGCTGAGAAGGGTTGGTTTGTTTGTGAAGGTTCTGTCGATAACGAGCAAGCTCGTGACATGATTTCTAAACACAAAGGCGTATCAGTAGGAACAAAACTGAACAGCAGAGATTTTGGTCCCGGAGGTACATGGCATAACATCCCTTTCGGTCGTGAAATCAAAAAATTTAAATTCCATCATCTTGCAATTGTACCGCCTGACCAAAGGCCACGATTTGAAGATGCTGAAATAAGGTTAAATTCCAAAAAAATACAAACTATGAAACCGTTCCAATGGATTAAGTCGCTGACTAAACAAGAAAAAACGGAGCAGTTTAGCGAACTTGCTCCATCTGCTCGCATCGATATCGGTGATGGCAAATCGGCTACCATACAAGAGATGGTAGAAATTGCTCGTGATAATATGTGCCACTCAGTACATCACGATGATCATATTGAGCATGAAGGCATCCGTTATAACGTAGGTCATTTGATCCACGCTTATAAACAACATCATGGTGGCGCAATTCACGCTACGCATGTTGCTCCAAGTGCTCCAATTCATCGCGATGATTGCTCTCCGGGCGTTATGCACCTAGCTCGCGCTCATGCTGATGATGCAAGCAAAACTACAGAAACTTCTAAAGAAATCGTAGAGCCAAAAGAAAAAGCAATTGGCGAAAACTGCCGTCCTAATACAACAGAAGCAAAAGTAGAAGATGAAAAACAAACTGAATTAGATCGCGCTAATGCAGCAGCAAAAGAACGCGCTAATTCTTCATTCCGCGCACTTGCAGAAGCTCAAGCTAATGCAATTCAACAAATTTCTCGTTCAAATAGTTCCGGGTCAATTTCAGACCGGATTGCAAAAGGGAAGGCCATGTTCGGCAGTCCTTCGAGCAAAATCTGATAACAACCAATAAATAGATAAGTCATGTCTAATCTAGCATTAAACCAAAATCAGTTCACGCAGACTCCGGTCATCGGTCAGGTTGCTCGTCAACCCGGCATTGACACGGAAACTTGCCAAATCAACCCAAATACAACCGCAGCAGTTATTGCAGTAGGTTGCTCAGTTAAGTTGATCGCTAATACTGGCTCACAAATCATCGTTGATGTTTGTTCCAGTCCTTCAGATGGCCCAGTTTATGGTGTCATTTCATACAACTTACGCGGAAATTATTATAGCGCAGGTTCTCAAGTTGAAGTTGCTGGTATCGGCAATATTATCCAACTTAAAACTTCTGCTGCTGTAAATCGTGGTCAGCGTGTTTCAGTAACTAACCCAAGCACTTCAACAAATGATGCTACTGTTGCTGCTGATACAACTGCTGGTGATTACACAATTGGTACTGCTCTTACACAAGCAAGCGGTGCTAACCAATTAATCTCTGTTAAAGTAACCACGGGTTATAACAACTCGACTGGTAACGTAACAATCGCTCCTTAATCAACCGCCTAGAAACTTTAACTAAAAGGAACTTAATAATATGAATAGCGTTTTCTTTCGCGGTACAGGTAAAATCGCAGAACCCGGTTATGAGCCAAAATCATTTGAAATCGTTAGAAATAACGAAGTCTGTGAAGCTCAATTCTTATCACCACGTCACGTAAGTGGTCGCTCAATTTTTGTTGATGGCAACAATTCAAGCGGTCAAATCGATGCACGTCTTAATGCAGTAGGGGATGTTGCTGATTCAGCAACTGGTTACCAGATTGCTATCGACACATTAACATACATCAAAAAGCAGCTAACTGAACAGAAATTCTATACAGTAGCTCCTGCTGATTATCTTCCTGTTGTTGTAGGTGATGGTGCATTTGCAGCTGATATCTTAACAAATCGTACATACGAAGTTGCTGATGGTTTTGAAACAGGTAACTTACGTACAGGCGCATCTGATTCTCGTTTAGCATCTGTTGACGTTGCAGTTGATGGTGTAAGTGCTTATGTCCAAAACTGGGCAAAGGGCATCCAATACACAATCTTCGACGTTGAACAAGCATTACGTGCTAACAACTGGGATATCATTGAACGCAAGCACGCAGCTCGTAAAAAGAACTGGGATCTTGGTATTCAAAAGATTGCCTTCTTAGGTTCTGATTCCGATACACGTATTCCGGGCTTACTCACGAATACAAGTATCAATACCAACACCAGCTTAATCACTAGCCCAATTAGCCAATTAAATGCTACAGGTTTACAGACATTTGTAACGACCCTAATCCAAACTTACTTCGCAAACACGAATAGCACAGCGATGCCAAATCGTTTTGTTATCCCATATAGCGATTGGACTGGTCTTCCTGCTTTAACAACAGGCACAGTTGGTACATATCCAGTACCATTAATCGAGTATCTAACTAAAGCTTTCCAAATGGCAGTAGCTCCAATGGAAAAAGACTTTAAGATTATGCCACTCGCTTATTGTGATGCTGCAAATAATCCTGCTGGTCTGCATTATTACATGCTATACCGCGATGATTCAGAATCACTACGTATGGATATCCCAGTACCATATACAACCACACAAGCAAATTCTCTGAACAACTTTGCGTTCTCGGATACAGCTTATGGTCAATATACCGGTACAGTTGTTTATCGTAACCTTGAAGTTCTACGCTTCCAATACTAATTGGAAGCTAGTTTTTTAACCTAAACCCACACACAAAAATGCTAACATTAGAAGCCAATCAAGCAGACACAAAGGCGGTCGCTTCCGAACCGGCAATTCCACAAGAAAAGCTCGTTCGTATCTTCAATAAGAACAAAAACAAATTCGGTTCATTTACTCATGGTAAATGGAAAATCGAAGGTGGTGAGTTCAAAGATGTACCAGCAGATTTAGCGGAAAAATGGACGAAGATGTTTCCTGAGTTCATTGTGTACGCTAATTCTATGGAACATATGAAAGGCGTTGATTCCGCCATTGAAGAGGCAACAAAAAAAGTAGAATCGTTATCTCAAGAAAATACAGAATTGAATGAGAGAATTAAAAATCTCGAAGCAATGATGAAGTCTCTTGAGGAAAATGCTAAACCTCGTAAGAGCAAGAACTCTTAATTGTGTCATTCACCATTCCATCCGTTAGTGACTTCAAATCGCAATTCCAGCGTGACTTCCCCTATGCAGTACCTGCGTATGGGGCATCGGGAACTGCTGTCATTAGCGGAGGAGTTGTAACCTCAATTTCTCTCGGAGCTGGAGGGGTTGGATACGCCTCCATCCCTTCTGTCTCGGTGGGGGCGGCTCCGGGAGATCAGGGTTCAGGCGCAACTGCAACTGCAAGTATTTCTGGTGGATCTGTAACAGGATTCACAGTAGTTACTGGCGGTTCAAATTATGGATTACCTCCAATCATTACCATTTCAGGTGGTGCTGGAGATAATACAGATTTAACAAAAGTCACAGATTACGACATCAATGGAGCCATATTTGATGCTCAGTTTAATGTAAATCAGGCTCTTTTTACAAACCAAGCAGAGTTTAGTAGAGCGTTCCTTTATTTAGCTGCACACCAATTAGTGGAAAAGCTACTTGCAGCCCAAGAGGGTATGGGTAGCCAATACAGTTGGCTAACTACAGCTAAAGGCATAGATTCTGTAACTGAAAGTTTTCAGATTCCAGATAAGGTTGCAAAAGACCCTATGCTTTCCCATTTCAGTAAAACACGGTATGGGGCAATGTATATACAAATCATAAGCCCACAACTAATCGCAAACGTGCTTGCAGCACCGCGAGTTTCATTGCCGAACTAATGGATACCGAAATCAAACTTGATATCAAAAACCTGAAAACGCTTTTACAAAACATTGAAAAAAATGTTTCTGTTAAAGTTGGGGTTTTATCTGCAAAAGATTCAAGAAGTGATGGAGAATCAAATTCAAAGTTGGCACACCTACATGAATTTGGTGGCACAACAGAAGGTTATAATTCAAAGGGCGAAGAAACCACATATGAGGTTCCTGCTCGTTCTATAGTAACTGTTGCATTACCACTTGAATTACCTAAAAAAGCTCAAAGTTATACACCTACTAAAGAAAGTTTAGACCCATTAGGTGATATGAGTGAATTTTTAGGTATGCAATCTGTAGAAATAATTCATAACAATTTTGCCGTATCTGGTATTGGAAGGAAATGGAATCCTATTTCTTATATGACTTCTATGATGCGTATCAACAAAGGTAATTATAGCAATAAACCACTTATTGATACAGGCCAGTTAGAAAACTCTTTTGGATATGAGGTGATCAAATGATTAACCCTATTGTCCAATTTCCAGTAGTTAATGGTCCTATTGTAGGAGCAGGCACACGTAACCTTACACACACGAATACAGCCCCACAAGCTCGTTATACGGTGCAAGGCTGGGCACAGCCTATGCTTATGCTTATTAATAGCGTAAGGGTAAAAGAAGGCGATGCAGTAACGATTTCTCGCGAATTTAAAACTCAAGGATTTTTAACTCCTGAAAAAGGCCAAAAACTTGAGTTAAAGTGGGAAGGTGAGCGTTCTTGGAGACACTATAATCTTTTCTGCGTTACTGACCCAAATCTTCAAAATAACGATCAAGTTATTATCAATTCCATGCCTTATCGCGTAATGCATAAATGGCAATGGCAGAATTTCGGGTACTATAAATACAAATTGGTGGAGGATTATACAAGTGCCACCGAAACCTGAAATTATTACTGTTTTAGTTAAGCTGATTAGGGATCAGCTTGGTTTAGATAACAATCATGTTGTTACCTATAATCAACGAATTCCTATACCGCCTGATGATGGCATTTTTGTAGCCATTGGTATTGTAGCTGAAAATCTATATGCCAATAGCGTATCATATGAAGTAGATTATGTTCCTAATCCAGAATTGAATCAGCCAGAACTTGAAGTGTTTAATGAGGTACAAACTCAAAACACCCAAGAGGTTTATTCTATTCAGATTATGTCGAGAAACAATGATGCTCGTGCTCGTAGGCATGAGATTATGTTTGCTTTAAATTCTACTCAATCTGAACAAATACAAGAGAAATACGGATTTAAAATAGCTAACCAACCCAGAACATACAATGACGTATCTATGGGCGAAGGAGCTTCTCGTTTAAATCGGTATGCATTCACCCTTAATGTTCTTTCATCGTATGGACGTACAGTTCCTGTTGACTATTACGATCAATATCAAGGCATAGAAATAATCCCAAACATTTAATCGTTTAAATTATGTCATTATCAATAAATAACTTCGTCAACTTCACGGTGTCAGCACCGGGTGCAGGAGTACCTGCATATAATGTAAACTCTTTAGGTATTTTAACTAAAGAAACACCAAACCAAAATTATGGTCATGGTGCTATATTAACAGCAACGGTATCAGGTGGTGCTGTTAATGGAGTTACCATAACTGCTGCTGGTAGCAATTATACTACAGTTCCATCAGTATATTTTACTGGCGGTACTGCTGCTACAAACCAAACAATAGTTCTTCCTGTTGTAACAGTAACCATTTCTGGTGGTTCAATTAATACTGTTACAATCGTAAGCGGTGGTTCTGGATATGCTACAGCACCAACTGCTGTTGTTGGAAGCACAATTGGTTATTATATAAATGCTTTAGCAGTTGCTGCTGATTTCGGTACAAATTCCGAAACATATAACATGGCTGAAGAGGTATTTGCTCAAACACCTAATATTATTTCAGGTGGTGGACAACTTCTCATTTACCCAATGACAAGTGTTGATACATTATCAACAGCATTAGTTGCATTTACACAATTAACTTATGTTGGCGGTGTATGTTGGGCAGGCTATCAACCATCTACATCAGAAATCTTAGCTGCTGCCACATTAGTTCAATCAGCAACTACTCCTTATCTTTTATTTGCTCCAACAAGCAATATTTCAGATTTATACGCTGGTGGTACTTGCTATCAAATTCAGCAATCAACATTACAACAAACAAGAAACTTGCTTTATACATTAAGCGCACAAGGTGCTCGTTATTTTGCAGCAGCTTATGCTTCTCGTCTATTATCAACCAATTTCTATGGTTCAAATACGACGATTACAATGAATCTAAAGCAGTTAACCGGTATTCAACCCGGAACTGGTTTTACTGTAGATACTGGTATTACTCAAACAATCTATACACAATGTCAGACAGTTGGTGCTGATTTCTATACTTCAATTCAAGGTTTGCCTGAAACAGTATCAACCGGCGGTAACGGATATTCTGATAATGTTTACAATATGACTTGGTTGTTGGGTGCATTACAAATAGCTACCTTTAACTTCCTAGCTCAAACTCCTACCAAGATTCCACAAACAGAATCAGGCATGAGTTCATTAAAGGGTGCTATTGCTACAGTTTTAAACCAAGCAGTAACAAATAGTTTCTTAGCTCCGGGTGCATGGACTGCATCAACATTTGGTGATCCAGTATCATTAGTACAAAACATAGCTAACTTTGGTTACTACATTTATTCACAACCTGTTTCTCAACAAGTCCAATCACAGCGCGCAAGTCGTACAGCTCCATTGATTCAAATCGGTGTTAAATATGCTGGTGCAATCCAAAGCGTTAATGGAATCATTTACATCAATCCTTAATCTATAAACCATGAGTAATAGCATCTCCCTAAGTGGTAATGATACCATTATCCTTTCAGGTCGCCAGCTAACTGCTTTTGCAGATGGCGACATCGGAACCCTTACATTTCCTAATGAAACTGGTGTTTTAAAACCCGGCAAAAACGGAAATACCCTCATTGCTTACAGCGCAATGGGTAACCTAGTTGAAGGCACTCTTCGCATACTTCGTGGTAGCGCAGATGATGCTTTTATCAATTCACTACAAATCTTATTCTTTCAAGATCCTCCAACCTTCCCTCTCATTACTTTACAACTTGTAAAGCGTATCGGTGATGGTCAGGGCAATGTTAAAAGCGATGTTTATCTTTGTACTGGTGGCGTTCCAACAATGATCCCAGAAGTAAAAAGCAACATCGAAGGTGAAACCGATCAAGGCGTAACGATTTGGAAATTTAAATTCGCAGTAGGTCAACGTAGCATCTCATAATAGCCATGAAAGACATCCCCCTGTCTAGTGGTTCCGTTCTTGGATTTCAAATAGCTCCATTTGAGGACGGAATGAAATTAACTAACGTAGTCTTTAAGGAACTTATTGGAGTTCCATTTGGGCAAGGAACTGGGTTTGATCTCAGTTCCCTGTTTCAGATGGATGCTTCAAATATTAAAGACATCGTTCTTAAAGTCGGCACATCCGAACAAGTACAAGAGGCCATCAAGAAATGTATGTTTTCTTGCACTTACAAGGGTGTTAAAGATTTTAACGCTACAAGAATAACCAATCTAACTTTTGAACCTGAACATAATCGCGGTGATTATTTTCTTGTAGCTTGGGAGGTGGCTACTTTAAACATAGTCCCTTTTTTCGCGAACCTCGTATCAAAGTCATCAATCCCCAGCGGGATCATAACTGGAAACGAGCAAAAGTAATAGATACGTTAGAGCCACAAGTCAGGATAGCTTTACAGTTAAACACTAAAGGAGTTGGTACTGTTCAAGAAATATTGAGCATGCCTTCAGACTTAGTATTAGACGCATGGCACTTTCATATATGTCAGGCAGAAATAACTGATACAGAATATCATTTAAATAAGGACAATAAACTGTGAGTGGATCAAGTATAGCAGATTTCTTTGTTAAGATTGGCTTCAAGATTGATGATAAAGACAAACTTGAAGGAATCGAGACAGCTTTAAGTAATGCTGCAAAGCAGGCAGGCATACTTGCTGAGAATTTGGCTAAAGTTAAAGCAAGTGCAGAAGGATTAACTATTCCTGCATTAGATAAATACAAAGCTACTGCAAGCAAGGAAGACGAAGGGGAAAAAAAGAAAAAAAATAGGCAAAAAGAAGAGCAAAAAAGATTACAAGCTCAAAGATTAGAAGAAGAAAAACTTTATAAACAACAAATTAAAGGTTTTGTTGGTTTAATGCAGGGTCGCTCTACAGTTAAGGATCTTGCGTTAGCATTTAGTGAATTAAGTTTAGATGCTTTAGTAGCTTTTTCCGCTATTGGATTAATAGGTGGTGGTTTAGTAGCTTCTGTACAATCTTCATTAAAAGCAGGTGAAGGACTTAAAAAGTTTAATTTAGAAACCGGAATTTCGGTACAAGTACTTCAAAAATGGCAAAATGCTGCTGCTCAATTTGGTGTAGCTGCTGATGAAGTAACAGAATCTTTTAAGAATTTAAATAAGATTCAAATAGCCATTAAAACAAGTCAGGGTAAAGAATTTATAAAAGCATTTAATTTATTGGGAATATCTTATACTCCCGATATGACAACAGAAGAGTTGTTTAAGAGATTAGAAGATAGAGCAAAACAAGCCAAGGGTGTAGATGCTGCAATTGTAAGCACACAATTACAAGCATTGGGGATAACTCCTGAAATGGCTAACACTTTAAGAAGAAATGAATTTAATCCTGAAAAAGGAACTGAAGGATATATTGCTACAGATGCTACAATTCAATCTTACGATGAATTATATCAAGAACAAAAAAGGATAGCATTTTTATGGAGTCAAATTGCTAAAAACGTAGGTGAAGCAATGTTGCCTTTTGAAAAAGCTGCACTTTGGGTTGTAGAGCATCTTTTAAAACCATTTGCCGAACCAGCTCCTGTATTAGATGAAAGTCAAAGTGTTGAAGGGATTAATCAATTTATTTATGGGAAATCTCCATTTTCTAATACCTCAATAGGATCAACTGATACAAAATCAGCATTAAAGACTATAAGTGATTTGTTGTCTGATGGTCGTAGCGTAAGTCCAATTTCCAATCAATATGGTGGAAATAATAATGTGACTGTAACTCAAAACTTTAATGGTGGATCAGATCATAAAGAATTAGCAAAAATGTCTGGTAGCGTACTATCTAACGTATTTGATCAATATGGTTTAGTATCAGCACAAACATCATTCCAACAGTAATATGGCAAACAACCTAATACCATCTGACGGAACGAGCGTATTTACTACGCTTTTACTTAAACAACCAGCAGAAGACGCAATGTTTGTTTATCCATCGCCATTGCCTTCTGGTATTGGCGGAATGGTATTTGATGTACGTGGCGAAGAAAGAATAGAACTTAAATCTGAAATTACAGACCATTGGTTAGAAGATAATACAGCAATACATGATCAAATTGCTTTATATCCTGAAAAAATAACATTGAAAGGTTCTACTGGCGACTTGGTTTATAATAGAACCACAATAAGCCAACCTATTACTCAGACTTTAAATCCATTACCTGCTAATGGTGCAATGCAACCACAGTTAACTCCGGGTGCACAGCAAGCATTGTCTCAGTCTATAAGCACGACACAAACTTTAACCACAACATCTCAAACTAACGCTTATCAGTATTATTTAGCTACGGCTTCTGCCCCTAATAATAAACAGGCATTAATATTTGGTTATCTTTACTCTTTATGGCAAGGTAGGCAGTTGTTTACAGTTGAAACTCCTTGGGGAATTTTTACTAGCATGGCAATTGAGTCGTGCGAACCTATACAAAGCGAAATTACGCAAAACGTAACTGATTTTACTGTTACGTTTAAAAAGGTAAGAATATTAGGAGCTTCACAAGCTAGTCAAATTGGCATTGCTGGAACTTCACAAGATATTACTAGCGCAGATCAAGGTGTGGATGCTGGTACATTAGGTACTTCATCGTTTAATGTACAACAAGTAGAAGCAATTGCTCAAGATTGGTTAAGTTCTTCTATTAATGACATATTAGAAAGCGCATTAGGAGAATTAAATAATCCAGACAATGATATAGCAGTTGCTATACAAACAGATTCATCTGCTGAATTAGATGACTTTTTAGATTCACTAGAATCAACAGACAGTCCTGCTGCACAAGACTTTTTAAATAGCTTATCGGGATGGATATAACATGCAATATCTTACAGGAATAACAAACAATCCCACGCAATCATTTGTTATCGCTATAGGTGATGGTACAAATGCAAATATATCTTTGTATTATAGCAACAATCAGCAGGGTTGGTTTATTGATTTGTCTTGGACTGGAACTACACCTAATTTTCAAGTAAATGGAAATAGAGTTACAGTATTTCCAAATCTTTTAAGACAGTACAAATATGTTCTTCCATTTGGTTTAGGATGTGTAACTTCTGATGGATATGAACCCATGAATTTGGACGATTTCTCTAGCGGTTATGCTAGATTAATTATTCTTACGCAGGCTCAAGTACAGGCTATAGAAAACACAGTATTTGTAGGAAATTGAAATATAACCGCACATATACTTTAAAAGTTGGTACTGGTCCATTTACTGGTCCGTACACAGTAAGTCCTGAAACATCGGGACCAAATGGGTTTTCTTTTACTCCACTTGTAAACAATGCAAGAATTACTCCAGATCAAGGAAGTTTTTCATTACATTCCCAGTTACTAAATATTGAGCTTCCTATAAGTTGCCAATTTAGCATAAGAAGAGAATTTTGTTCAGGTACACAAACAGGTACATTTAAGCTTTATAATTTAAGTGAGGCGCATCGTAATCAATTGTTTAAAAATTATTACGATACTTCTACATGGATGCCTATTGATTTCAGAGGGGGATACGAAAATGGTCCACAAGGTTTAATGTTCAGGGGTAATGTTTTAATGGCTAGAAGTTATCGTGAAGGCAGGACAAATGTTGTTACTGAACTTACTTGCCAAGACTTACAATTTACTTCTGCAAATAGCTTTTCATCTTTTACCGCAATTCCAACAAGCGGAAGCAAGCAAGTATCAATAACAGAAGTAGCTGAACTATTAAACTCTGATTTATTAGGAACTACAACAGCTCCAATAATAGGAAAAAGTTTAGATAATATATTTACTAATTACCCTTCATTTTGTGGCCCTACATTGTACGAATTACAAAAAATAGTACCGCCCGGAACCAATGTAACCATTGATAATGGACAATTAAAAATATTAAGTGCAAACGAAGGCTTTTACGTAAACAGTAGTTCACAATATTTTCAAATCAGTTCATCAACAGGATTGTTGGATATACCGATTGCTTCCGATAGTGGATACTTAGAATGTAAAATGTTGTTTCAACCAACATTGACTATTGGTCAGTTGGTTCAATTAACAAGCGAAGATAATTCCCAATTTAATGGCGTATATCCAGTTTATGGAGTTTATCACGAGGGTATCATATCGCCTTCTGTAAATGGTCAATGCATTACGACAGTTTTATTATATCGTTTTGGTCAAAACGTGATACCATATCCTATAGCACAAACCGCTTTACCTTCTTGATATGGCTACTCCTAATAGCACAACATCAGTAGTTCCAAATCTGACCAAACCAAGGCCAGATTTAAGAACTTTATTTAATCAATTAACTCAGCAAATATTTGCATCGTTACATTGTGCACAAGTAGGAACTATAGATAGCTTTGATCCAGTAAATCAAACTGCTGTTATTAGTATTAATACCAAAGTTGTTTTAAATTATACACAAACAACCCCTTCACCTACTAATACCACAACAGAAACTAGTCCAGCTTCTGTTACGACCCCAACTCCTGTTACAATTAATTATCCTAAATTATACAATGTACCTGTTGTATGTTTAGGTGGGGGTGGGGGAACTTTGACGTTTCCTATAGATGCTGGAGATACTTGTTTAGTTATATTTTTAGATAGGGATATGCAAAATTACTTTATAAATGGAGAAACTAATGTGGCTCCAAACACAGTAAGGATGCATAGTATAAGCGATCCTGTAGCTATTGTGGGTTTAAGGTCGTTTCAAAATCCAATAACAAGCTATTCCCAGACAGATGTGCAATTAAGAGGCGGTGGATTATTAGATCCCATGATCTCTTTAGATGGGGAGCGCATTGGGATAGAAAATAATGTAACTAGTTTATTAACGACTTTTAACGTCTTAATAGATACATTGGTTGCAATTAATACACAATTACTTGCAGCTTTAACTACTTTAAACGCAGGTGGATCATTGACTGCTGGAGCATTTACCCCAGAAATTACTGTTTTAACAACAGTACAAACTACTACTATCCCTTTGTTAGCTGCGGATGTATTAGCCTTACTTAAATGAGCGCACCATTAATGATTTTCAGAAGTTTGACCGCTAGTGGTACTGGCGCGACAGCTACTGCTTCGGTAACGGCAAATTCTGTAAGTTCCATAACAGTAACGAATTCTGGAACAGGTTATAACGTACCGCCTATTATATCAATAGTTGGTGGAAATGGTTATGGCGCATCTGCAATTGCTACTGTCTTAAACGGTCAAATAACCAAAATAACCGTAACTGGTGGCGGTAGCGATTATACGACTATTCCATTAGTTACTATATCAAATGGCTCTGGAGATTGGCAGTTTGGTCAAGGAATAAGCAATTATCTTACAGGCAATGATGCTATTGCTTTAAACATAAAAACTGCGCTTTCCGTATTTTGGAATGATGCCTTTTGGAATCCTACATTTGGCGTTAATTGGATTAATTTATTAGGTGGTTTAAATACCGAAGCCTCAATTTTAACTCAAACAAGATCCATTATAGCCAACTGCTATGGGGTAACTGCTATAACTTCTGTTGATGCTGAAGTTAACAATTCCACCAGACAGTTGACCCTAAGTTATAATGTATCCACGATTTATTCTAGTAATGTAACTAGCTCGACTACGATCTCTGTTTAGCGACGTATTTCCAGCTTTCCGAACCTTATTCCTAATACTTTAGATACAAATGGTCTAGTAATCCAATCATTCACAGAAATCCAAAGCGAGATTGTGAATGGAACGATTAATTTTCCCGGATATCTAACAATATTTCCGGGTGCTAATGTTAATCCAAATTCGCCTGATAGCAATTTAATCAATATTTTTGCGCAGTCAAAAGAAGATGTATTAGTTTATGGGGAACAGGTTTATAATTCGTTTAATCCTGATACTGCTGTAGGAACAATATTAGATGCTCGTTGCGCTATTAATGGCGTTATAAGACAAGGTCCTACTTATACTCAGCAACCTATAAGTGTAACTTGTTCACAAACAGGAACCACAATTTATGGATTAGATTTACAACCAACAAGTCCATTTACTGTATCTGATCAACAGGGCAATTTATATAATTTAGTTACTACTTACGAATTTACTGCTACTGGAACTCAAAGTCTTTTATTTCAAGCTGCCTTATCTGGTCCAGTACAATCTAATTTAAATACCATAACGATTATTACTACATCGGTATCTGGTATTTCTTCTGTTAATAATCCATTAACTTACAATTCACTTGGGCAAACAGAAGAGTCTGATTCTGCATTAAGAATACGCAGAGCATCTTCAGTATCACTCCCAAGCAAGGGATTCTTACAAGGATTGTATGCAGGATTGCTTTCAATTTCAGGTGTAGAATACGCAAGTGTTTTTGAAAATGATACAAACACCGTTAATTCTTATGGTGTAGCACCTCATGGAATTTGGGTAGTTGTTACTACAAATACAACAATAACCCCAGCATTAGCTGAAGAAATAGCTACAGTAATTTACAATAAAAGAAATGCTGGATGCGCTCAAACTAATACAGGAACAGGGGCTACGGCTACGTGTACTGTTAGTGGTGGATCTATTACAGGAGTAACGGTCACTAATGGGGGTACAGGATATATTTATCCTCCAGATGTTGTTATTGTAAGCGGAGGATCCGGAGCATTAGCTTATGCTACAATTTCAGGTGGTGCAGTAAC
>TBL_comb48_EPIDRAFT_1001345_pt1 | contig 18260 bp, 15 predicted proteins | sample TroBogEpilimnion_37_FD_10681 | JGI IMG/M metagenome (IMG submission 10681)
GCCGTCGTTAGCGCAGGCTTGTGGAATCACCACCTAGCCACCCAAGCCTGCAACCCATCCTGAGGGCAGCGTCACGGTCACCTGCTGCTCGCATTCATCTTGTTTGTTATCCGAGAACAAGTCTATTGATCGCCCCGGCAGTGCAGCCTGCGGCGCTGAGGGTGAGGAGTTCGAGGTAGGTCATGCCTCTCACTACTCAGCACATCGCACGGGGAAAGTGCGCTGTGCGGGTACTGCAGGACTATTTTGCCTTCGGATTCCTCAGGTAATACAGATGCCCATCCTCCGCACCGCCGACAAAATCTGGCAGACCGTCTGCGTTGAAATCCACCGTTGTGGGACTCACGTCGTGTCCTTCGATGTTGGCATCGATGAGAAGCCCCATGTCTGCGAAGAACCATTTGCCATCGCTGGTGGAGGTCTGGCGGATGAAGTTGGCGTTGGCGGAGTTGAGCAGGATGTCGAGCTTGCCGTCCTGATCCCAGTCCATGATGCAGATTTTTCGACGACCGCTTTTGCCTGCGATACCAGCATTGAGCCGCAAAGGTTCACCGGGCTTCATGGCGACGGGTGTTTTGACCTTGAGAAGCTTGTCGAGCAAGCCGGGCGCTTGGACACCCTGCGCGGCACAAAGCACTCGCTGAGGATGCTTGAGGATGAGTTTGCCGTCCTGCTTGGCGCGCTCAAAAAAGGCAAGATAGCCTTCCTGATCGAGCATAATAAGATCGGTGAGGCTGTCCTTGTTCCAATCAACGGCGACGGGTGTGGTGCGCCATTGAGTGAGCAGCGCTTTGCCTTCAGGGCGCAGCCAGCCGTAGACGAGAGCGGGCTGTGGGCCGTTCCATTCGACCTCCACGGCTTGTGCGGCGGCGAGCTGAGGCTTTTGGCGTGTGCCGATGTTTTTGTACCATACGACTTTGCCGAGGATGGAGTTCAGCAGAAGATCCGGCAGGCCGTCGCCATCCCAATCGTCCACGGTCTGTGTGGTGTAGCCCCATTTGGCTTCGCAGGGACCTTGGATGCTTCCATTGCCACCTGCCATCGGGCGGATGACTTTGCCTGCGGCTTCGAGGCGCACCGGCGCAGCCCACTTTGGCTGCTCCACGCCTTTGCCGCTGAGATTTTCAATGAAACCGATGTAGCCTGCTGTGTTGCCACAGATGAGATCGGTGTCGCCATCGCCATCCCAGTCGAAGCCGACGGGCGTGACGAGCGCGCCAAATTTCACCTGATCTGCCTCCTGCTGGAAGTAGCGCGGCCCGGCATAGACGGGTGCCTTGTTGTCGAATCTGCCGGTGTTTTCGATGAAGGCCACGCGGCCGTCTTCGTCGCCGCAGATGAGATCGAGATCGCCGTCCTTGTCCCAGTCGATCGCAATGGGCGTGATCATCTCGAGATCCATCGTGAGGTAGCGCCCTGTGTCGGTCTTCAAGCGAACGCCCAGCGCGTATTTCGGCTGCGTGCGTGTGCCGCTGTTTTGGAAATAGGTGAAGCCGTCGAGGAACTCGCCGCAGAGGAGGTCGAGATCGCCATCGCCATCGTAGTCTGCGAAGTTCGGCGAAGGCCAGCCGAAGGTTTCGACCGGGCGGTCGGTGGCCATGATTTTCTTGGGCTTGTCGTAGGCGGGTTTGTCGTTCGTGGCGGTATTCCGCAGCAGATACACGTAGCCGCGCAGGGGGCCGTTCATCCAGCGGCCATTTTCGGTGTAGGCATTGTCCCAGCCATACTCGGTCCAGTCATCAACTCCGACAATGAGATCGTTGTTGCCGTCGCCGTCGAAATCCACCACGCGCCACATGTCGCCGCGGACTTTGTTGGGATGAACCTTCGCATCAACCGGCAGCTTTTGCTCATGCTCCAGACCGGTTTTCAAAAAGTCGGGATACTCCCTGCCGGGTGAAAGCACGCGTGGCCGGCCGTCCACGTAGCTGACCTGCACATTCTGCTTTCCCGCACTGATGCGCTTGGCGGGTTTGAATACCGGCATCTTATTTTTCGCCGTGTCACCGCTGGCATTCTCGAAAAAGTAGGTGCCGTTGTACGGCTTGTCGGGACAGTTCACCACGAGGTCGAGGTCGCCATCTCCATCGAAGTCCATCGGCAGCGGCCAGGCCCACAAACCCACACCGAGATCGACCACGAGACCGGGATTGTTGTACTTGAGCGGCGTGAGGCCGTCAGCGGCAAAAGCCTGGGTGCAGATGCAGGCAAGCAGGAGTGGTTGGAGGAACTTCATCGGTTGGAAAAACAATCAGCGCGACAGTGTGCCGCACACATTCACCTGCATGCCCAGGGCGCGAGCCATCGCCGCCTTGGCGAACATGCATTCGTCCGCCGCCTTGGAGTCATTGGCATAGGCGACCTGGACGTGATTGGCCTGATGCTTGGCCATAAGCTGGTCGCGGCTCACGCCATAGGTCACCGCGCTCATGATGGGCCATTGCGGCGTGGTGAGCTGCCAGCGGCGCTCGGTTTCCTCACGCGGGAGATCGACCACACAACCGCGTCCGATGTCCATGTGCAGCGCTTCATCCTGCACGTAGATGCGCGACCAGACGATTTCGCCCGGCTTGGAAATGCCGCGCAGTGTGGAGCCGCCGCTGGGGAAGTACATCGGGGGCTGACGGAAGCCTTCGGCGCTCTTCCAGCCTTCGACGAAATGGGCGGGAGGAGCCGCACCGCTGATGAGGAAGACCCAGACGTAATCTTTGCCATATTTTTCGCCCCAGCGTACGTCATGCAGAGTCGTTTCAATCGGCTGCTGCAGGGCGCGATGGACGCGCTGCGTGAGCATGCCGTCGAGGCCAGCGCATTCGTCCACTTCATTGAAATGGAGCAGTGGCTGCCCTTCCAGCAAGGTGCGTTTGCGGTCGCGCGACTTCACCGGCGGGCGATCCGAGTTGTTCAGCATGCCTTCGACGAGATCACTCGCCGGCAGCAGATCCTTCAGGCCCTGCTGATACTGGATACCGATAGCGTCGCAGCCAAAATCATCTGCAATGCGAAGCGCAGCGGCGTACATCTTGCACTGCAGCCGCACCTGATCGCGCGTGAGCTGCATGGCGTGATTGTCGCCAAGCTGAAAGGTCATGCCGTGCTTCACCACCCAGGTGTGGATCGCCAGCGCGTCCGAATCGCTCACCTGCATTGTTTCATGGTACAGCGCCGACTGGCTCAGCCGCTCCTTGAACACGCCGCAGGCATGAAGAGCATGGTCAGGAATGATGGCATTGAACATGCCCATGCAGCCTTCATCAAAGATGCCCATGATCGCCTTGTCCGTGCGCAGTGTGGCAGCCAGTTCCTTGCCCAGGGCCGCGGATTTGGCCGGCACCTTGACCTTCTCCAGCTTTTGCACGTGGCTGAGATCGTGGGTGATGCTGCCGGACTTGAGCCACTGTTTCAGCTTGGTCTTGAAAAAGGTGTCGGTGAAATCCTCGCTCCACAGGGTCGAATACTTCACTCCAGCTTTTGTGAGCGAGCCATTGAGATTGAGCATGCCGACCAGGCCCGGCCACTGGCCGCTCCAGTTTGCCACCGTCAGAATCGGGCCGCGATGGGTGGTCAACCCTGCCAGCACATGATGCGAGTACTGCCACACCGCCTCTGCCATGATTATGGGAGCCTCGGGGTCGATGCCTCGAAACACCTCAATGCCCATCCGCTGCGAATCGATGAAACCATGCTTCTTGGATGTGTCCACGGCATGCGCACGTTTGACCTCCCAGCCTTCCGCCTTCAGTGCAGCACCCAGCGCCTCTTCCATGGCGACCTGGGCCGCCCAGCAGGTTTGATTGGCAGAAAGGCGCAGGTCACCGCTGGCCACGAGCTGAACGATTTTGGATTTGGATGGCATAAACCACATCTTAGCAACGAGACTAGCAGTTCACCAGCACAAGTCACAACTCACACCAGATGCGCATCCTTGGCACCTGGATGACCATCCTTGATCTAGGGGCCTTACTTGGCCTCCACCCGGAAACGGGCATCATCCCAGGCAAAGGGAGGGCGCTTGCCCTGCAGGATGTCGTAGATCGAGTGATTCGTCTTCATCATCTCGGCCAGCATGTCTTTCCACGGGCGGTCCGCCACGCTGACGAGGCCGGTGTTGTAGCTCTCACCGTTGTACTTGCTGAACCAGCGGCCGGTCGTCGCCTGATCAATGAGGGTGAACCACTCAATGCCAATGACAAACCCCAGGGAGGCGCTCTGTTCGACGTAGTTGCGATAGGCCAGTCCCCGCTCCTGCTGGCTGCTGACTTCGCGTCCGCCCACCAGCCCGCTGTCCTTGGGCGAAGACCAAAAGAACTCGCTCAGCATCATCGGCTTGTTGCCGGTCCATTCATGGAAGCGCTTCAACGCCGCTGTATCGACGCCCATGGTGTAGTAGTTGTAGGATACGACATCGAGGTGTCTGCCCATGATGCGGCAGAGCTGCTCGTCATTGATCGTCACAGGCTGAAGGCGGCTGCCGATGAGCATGTGGTTTGTGTCATGCTGACGGAACAGCTTTTCGATCTGGGCGAAGTAGTTTTCCATGAACGCTCCCACGTAAGCTTTCATGTCTGCTTTGGCCGCGTCCGTGGTCACAGCGAGCCCGACGTCGATCAAATCATCAAAGGAAGCCGCTTTGAGCTGCCATGCGGTGTTGAAGACATCGACGGAGTGATACTTGTCCTTCAGCACCGCCACCAAGCGCCGCTTGCAGGCTTGTTTACCGGTGAGGGAGGGAACGACGCGCGAGATTTCATCGTAACGCGGCTCATTCACGATGAAATAGCCGATGAGCAGCGGATCAGTGGCACGCGCAGGCAGCTCACGTGCGAGGTTTTCGACGATCTTTTGAGTGGTCGCTGCATCATACGGATCCCAGACTTCATGCGCACCGGGAATGCGTGGCACACCTTCCCAGGCATTGATCGGCAGGCTGGTCACATACGGAAAGTCGGCCTTCACATGCGCCTTCTCCGGCGTTGGGCTGAAGGCACCGATGGAGTTGAAGCCCCATTTGCGCACACGTTCGATCATGCGAGCAGCATGTGTCTCGTAGTCATAGGGAACGCCAAACTTACGGATCACGTTTGCGAGGTAGAACGAAAAATGAGCATCTCCATCGCCGGGCCGGAAGGCACTGACAAACTCGCCCTCCGCTTTTGGCAGCCACTCATAGATGCCCTCACGGCCTGTGACGTAGGTGTAGTCGTCACTCGGCGCGAAACCACAGATGCCAAGATGGAAGAACGCGTTCCCATCGGGATCGACGAGCCACGACTTGCCCTGCTTCTGCTCCACATGGAAAAAGCCAGTCTTCTTCAATCCCAGCGCCTCACCGCTGCCGGGCTGGCCACCGAAACGATCCAGCTTTGGCGTTTCAATGCTGGCGTAGTAAGCCTTGTCCGCCTCCACATCAGCCTTCAGGTCTTCCAGGCTATTCAGCTTGTTTGGAAACGAGTCTTTGAGGCTCTGCCCAAAGGGATCGATTAACTTGGCAACCGAGGCGAGATCGGAGGTGATGCGAATTTTTGCCGTAGGATGATCAGAATTGTAGGGCACCATGAAGTGCCAGTTATAGATCGCCCAGTTCCACTCGCGGTTGTCCGTGAGCTGCTGGAACGCGTAATCCGGCGTTGTGAAACTCAGGCTCTGGCCTTGAGCGTTCTTCAGCAGGAAACTCGTGCTGTTCAGACTCGCGAACTGCGGTGGTGTGGACTTTTCCGCCGGAAACGCACCTTCCTTGTCGGCAATCTTCCACGCGCCTCCTTTCGCAAAACCGATGTCGATGAGCACCGACATCTTCCAGGACTTCACTCCTGCCGGAACGCCTTTGAAAGTGAGATCGATTTCGTCCTTGCTGATGGCAATTGCGCACTCCGCACCGCCCTCATAGCGCACCGTTGCATTCGCGCCCGCTGCTTTCACCTCGATCTGTTTGTGCACTGGATCAAACTCAGGATAGGTCAGCGTGAAGCTGCCGAGGCTCCCAGCGGAAATTTCGATGCCGGCGCCGGTGCTTTGGAATTCAGCGGCAGAAGCCGTCACACAAAAAATCGAGATCAGGCTGAGGAGACAATATTTCATATAGAGAGAGGGCTGCCCAATTTTAAACTTTCTGTGCTTTCCACCTGCCACGTTTGAAAAGCAAACAACTAGAGACAGCGAGCAGTGAATGGGCCACAGGCACGGCGATAAAAACTCCGAGCGGCCCAAATCCGAGCGTTTTTGCAAGCACCCATGCGACAGGAATCTGTCCGAGCCAAAGACACATGAAATTCAACCGGACAGGTGTCCAGGTGTCACCAGAGCCGTTGAAGGCGGACTCAAAGCACATGCCAGCCGCATAGAGTGGGAAAGCCAAGCTCACGACCCACAATGCCTGTGTGCCAAACGCCACCACTTCAGAATCCTGGGTGAACAACCGAATCAGTGGATGTGCGCACAGCACGAAGACGACGCCGATCGAACTCAAGACCAGGACGTTAAACTTCACGGCGATCTTGACCGCCGCCTCTGCACGCTCAGGCTTATGTGCGCCGAGGTTTTGGCCCACCAGAGTGGCGCCTGCATTCGCCAGCCCCCACGCGGGCATCAAAGCAAAGATCACGATGCGAATCGCAATCGTGTAGCCTGCCAGTGCCGAACTGCCGAAGAGCGCGAGAATCTTGAAGAGCCCGACCCAGCTCGTGGTGCTGATGAGAAGCTGAATAATGCCGCTACCGGACTTGCGCAGCACCGCACCGATCACCTCCCGCTCTGGCTTGAAATGCTGCCAGCGCACTTTCACCCGACTGTGATGCCCCGCCAGATGCCAGAGCTGATAGAGCACGCCGATGCCACGGCCAATGTTCGTCGCCACGGCGGCACCCGTGACGCCGAGTTCGGGGAAGATCCACCAGCCGAAGATGAAACACGGCCCCAGCACAATGTTCAGCACATTCGCCAGCCACAAGGTTCGCATGGCGATCACGGCATCCCCTGCACCGCGGAAGATGGCGTTGATGAGGAAGATCAAAAACACTGTCGCATTTCCGCCCAGCATCATGCGGGCAAAACCGGAGCCAAGCGTCACGATTTCCTCGCCCGCCCCCATCAGACGCAGAATGTCCGGGGCAAAATACCCAAGCACGATGCCCAGACCGGTCGCAAGCAGCACTCCTAACAGGACGATCTGCCCTGCCGCCTGCGCTGCGAGCTCCGGCTCCTTTTCACCGATGCGACGGGATACAATCGCCGTCGCAGCAATGGAAATGCCAATCGCCACCGCATAGATGAGCGTCATGACTGACTCCGTGAGGCCCACGACTGCCACGGCTTCTTTCCCGAGCCTTGAGACCCAAAACACGTCTGACACCACGAACAGCGACTCCATGATCATCTCGAGCACCATCGGCACTGCGAGCAGGATGACCGCACGGTTCAGCGGGAGAGCGGTGTAATCATGCTCCTCACCACGCAGCGACTGCCGCACGCTGTGCCAGAGTGGAACCGGCGGTGAAGCCTCTTCACTCATTCAGGGCAGCCTTCCCTCATCCACATCAATATAGGTGGTGATGGTCTGGATGTCATCACGATCACCGAGGCCGCCGTCGGCCTTTCGTTTCGCCAAGATGGGCGTGATGTGGTCGTTGATGCCGAGTTTCAGGATGTAGTAGTTCCAGACGAGCTTGTCGGTGTCATTCAGCGGGCGGCCGTGCTCCTGGCACCAATTCAAAATCTCCTCATCCGTGCCGCCTTCCAGCACGCGAGCCTTCAGGTCGTCATAATTCACATGCAGGAACCCGACGCAGCTGCCGTCACTGCCTTTGCCCAGATTCGCGTGCAAATCCTCCCATAGTTTCCCGGCGGCATGCAGGCGGATCTTGCCCAGCATGCGCGGGAAGTACTTCAGACCGGCGGTTTCTTCAAGAGGACTGCAAGGCAGCGTGGCGGGATCAGGTTTGGCGGACATGCAGGATGCGTCGCCGGTGCGGCGAGTTTGTCAATCAGGCGCTGCTGATCTGCAGCGACAGAAATGCTTCAAAACCTCCGCCAGCCCCAGCCAAGCGCAAAAAGGGCCGCGCTCCAGGTGACGATGCAGATGCCCCACCACACGCCCCACAGCCCCCAGCCAAGGGTGAAGGCCAGGGTGTGAAACACGACCACCGGCGCGACGAGCTGCCGGTAGATGCCCATCCACAATCCATAGGCGGGCTTTTTGATGCCCTGCATGGCAAAGACAGTGACGAACAGAATCGGATAGGCAGCGAGCGTCAAAGACGAGCTGAGCAGGTAGTTGCGACCATGACCGATTACGATCGGATCCTGACTAAACATCCTCATGGCAGGCTCACGCAACAGCCATACGAGCAAGCCGCCGATCAACATCAGCCCCGCGCCGATCTTAACATTCGTCAACCAGGCCTCGCGGACGCGATGCGGCAGCCCGGCACCATGATTCTGTCCCACGATGCTCAGCACTGCAGCATTCAGTCCGATGGCAGGCATGAGCACGATCTGCTCGACACGTGTGGCGATGCCCGTGGCGGCCACGGCCTCTTTGCCGAAGTGCTTTACAAACCAAGTGATGACAAACACCCCCAGCGAGATGGTGAGCATGTTCAGCGCCGCAGGAATGGCCTGGCCTGCAATCCGCCTCAGCACCTGCAGATTGGGTTTGAAATCAACGCGGCGCAGATCATGGCAATAGTCGGCCTTTTTGACGTGCGACCACAGAAAGACGCCGCCACCCATCTGCACCAGCACCGTCGCCAGCGCAATGCCGCTCACTCCCAGCGCTGGCAGACCCGTCCAGCCCCACATGAGCACCGGGTTGAGCACGATGTTCGCAATGAATCCGACGATGAGAAAATTGCGATACACCCAGGTGGTGCCCTTCGCAGAGAGCGCTGAGTTCAGGATCATCGGAAGCAGAAAGAACACACCACCGGCCAAGATCACATTCATGAAGTCCAGCACCGTGCTCAAATAGCTGCCCTCGGCGCCGAGAAGTCGAAACAACCACGGTGCCGCCAGCCAGCCGGCGATGGAAATCAGCACGCCCGCCGCTGTGACAAACAGCAGCGACTGTGCGAACACCCTGCGCGCCTCCATTGCATTGCCCGCGCCCAGAGCATTCGCCAGCAGGGCCGTGGTGCCCTGACTGATGCCGCTGCCGATGGCAAACACTACGAAGTACAGCGGAAACGACAACGAAAGCGCCGCCAGGGACTCCGTGCCCAGCCAGCCCGCGCACAGCGTGTCCATCACATTGAACATCGTGTTGAAAAACATGCCCACACTCATGGGCAGCGCGATGCGCCAGATGAGCTGTGGAATGGGGTCTGTGGTGAGCGAAAGCGGCTGCTTCATCAGCCCGATCCTAGCAGGATGCTTTGAATCTGCGCACGATGAATGCCCATGTGTGTGCCTGCCATCGCCGCCCAGCCGCAGGCATCTAGCGGACCGAACCATGGATGCGCAAACCGCACCTTGGTCTTCAAATCGGGGGCCTCGGTGATTGCAGCCAGAACGCCATCGCATGAGTACTCAAAGTCCGCCTCGACGGCAGCAGTCACCGTTGCACTCGGTTTGACCGCCGCTGTGCTCGCCTTGCCCGGAGGCACACGGCCCTGTGTCAATGCCGTGATGACGCGAGTCAGAGCGGTGTTCGTGATGCGCAGGTGATCCAGCGTCATCCACACGGACCAGTTTCGGCTGCTGTCCTCAAGCCCGCGCAAACGTGTGATGAGGACCTGCTCACCGCGCTTTGCTTCAGGGCAGGAGTCCACCAGCGCACGGATCGCCGTGCGTTCCTGCTCAAATTTGGTGACAAAGGTCTCGCGGTTGCCGCGACGGCGTGTCAGCGCAAAAAGCAGCCGAGCGACCCAGAGCTCGATCATGGGCAGTCCGGCACCTGGTGGGGCGAGTTGGGGATCAGTAGAGGTGCTCATACGAGTCATAATTATACATTACTTGTGTTTTGCAAGTAATTTACTTTTGAAATGCAAGTGTTTGAAATCATAGTCCAGCATGCCCAAGGCCATAGCATCCAAACGCCCGCTCAAGGCACCACCTCCGCCTTCGCGCCGCTCTCCCTGCCCTGTGTCGTGTGCTCTCGATTTGTTCGGGGACCGCTGGACGCTGCTCGTCATCCGCGATCTCATGCTGGGCCGCAGCCGCTTTAAGGACTTCGTCAGCTCCCCCGAAGGCATTCCCACCAACATCCTCAGTGATCGCCTCGAACGTCTGCTCGAAGCCGGCATCGTGCGCCAGATTCCCACCTCGGAGGGCGGCAAACGGATGGCCTACGAACTCACTGAGAAAGGCGACGCCCTCCGGCCCGTCATGAAGTCAATCCGTGACTGGGGGCTGACTTGGGAGCCAGACACGAAGGCCGTCATGCAGCCAAGCTGAGCAAGTCATGCCAGAGGAAGCCTGGATTACCCCAGCTTCGCTTCCATCGTGATCGTCGCATTCAACAGCTTCGAGACGGGGCAGCCCGCCTTGGCTTTACCCGCGAGGTCTTGGAAGGTGGCCTCGTCAATGCCAGGGATCTCAGCAGTGACATCAAGGTGGCTGGCCGTGATGGCAAAACCGCCGTCTTTGGACTCCAAAGTGATGGTGGCTGTGGTGGCGATCTTGTCGGGCGTAAATCCGGCCATGCCCAGAATCATGGATCAGGTGTCCGCCGGGCTTCTTCGGACAATTTCCAGCTCAAATCTTCCACCCACGCGAGGTGATTGAAATTGCCGATGCCCGAACGTTCGTTGGCGCGGCGAAAGGCGATCAATTCATCTACAGCATGTTTGATCTCGTTTTTGTCAGCAGTGGAGGTGGCGAGCGTAAGCAGTGCGGAGACGCGGGCGCAGAGCTGGGCATGCTGCAGACCGAGCTGGAGAAACTTCACACGCGCGGCTGCTTCGGCATCATTCCCAATCGCACTCAATGCCTGCTCAAGCAACTTCTCCGCAGGCGTAAAAACATTCTGGCGGATACAGCACGTGCGCGGCCTTGGCCCAGCTCCGCCAGCGCGAGGCCTGCAACGTTTCCATGGTCTGATTGATCTTCTCGCGGCTGCCTGTGGTGTAACTTTCCCAGTATTCGAAATAGCTTTTTACGGCATCCGCCGCACCCCCGAAAGCAGCATAGTATTCTGCCAGCACTTCATCTGCCGAAGCCTCTGGCCGGACATGCAGGCGTGCCACGGTGTAGAGATTCGGACCCTGCGTGGCCCAGTGGCCGGTGAGTGAGTCATAGTCTGTAGCGACCATGCCTTTCTCCACGGCATGATGGAACTCATCGGCAAACTGATGCGCGAAGATGAATGGCATGCAGTACCCATCCAGCAGATGATTCGTGCGCATGAATAGCCGCGCTCCTGTGCCGCGCCAGTCCGCCCATTGCTTCTTCATCCATGCGTGCTCTTCAGCGGAGCGCGGAAACCAGCCAGCAGAGGGGCAATAACCAATGAGGATGTTCGGATTGAGTTTGATGCCGCTGGTCGGTGCCTGGAAATAGTTGAAGTAAGCGTAGCCAACAACCGTGGCCCCGGCGGGGGCCTGCTGCTGAATGCCAAGCCAGAACCGGGCATAACGATCCGAGACAAAGCGTGAACCTGCCATTTTCGAAGTGGGCGAGTAAAACTTCAGGTAATCGACCGGCGCAGTGCCATCCAGCGCTCGGCACTTTTCGCAGGTGCAGAGACCGAGAATGTCATTCTCGCACGCATTGATGAATCCCGGCACCGTCGCATTTGGAGGATGCTTCGGGGTCCAGCGTGCGACGATTTCATGCTGAAAATCGGGATTGGAAACGCACATGGAGAAACGACCATTTTTCTTGTTGGGGCCGCGTTTACCATTCTCAAGCAGTTGAAACCACTCGGGATGTGCTTTGCCATCCTTTTCCCACCAATCGGTGAAGGCATGCCCGTAGCTCACTGGATAACTCCGCCCCATGCGATGCCGGCGTAGATAGACGCTTTGTTCATTGCTGAACTGCTTGAAGGCTGCCGAGGTGAAACCTAACGCGGGATGTTCGCTAATAAAGCCCGTCCCCGCCCGCAGCCGTCGCTGGAACAGGCGAGGAGAGATAGTTTCATCGCATGTCTTGGCGACCACTGTTTTCGTCCTCGGCACATGTGTTCCCAGTTCACCCGGCCACAGCCAGCGCACGCCTACGTCGCGGTCCAGCCATTCGTACACACCCCAGAGCGTGCCTGCTAGTGTGTCTGCGTCCAGCGGATCACCACCGCCATCGTTGCCAGCAATGAAGACCGCATCATCCTTAACCCGCAGCACAAACGCTTCTGCCGCCAGTTTTCCCACATTGATCCCAGCCTCACGCACCGCATGGCTGTCGCCAATGTAGATGCGCGTCGGCAGGGCCGCATTGGCCTCGCTTTCGGCATGAATCTCCAGTCGTAGCCCGGTCGCCTTCTCCACATGACGCACCAACTCCTCGCTCGCATAACGCACAACGCGCGAGGGATGATCCGCTGTGACGATCATTGCACTCGGCCTGCCATCAGCTACCAATGAAACATCGGCCTGCGCACAGAGAGTGGCGGCTAAGAAAAGGAGGACAAGATGGCGCGAAAACATCGCGCTGATAACGTATGGAAGCGGAAAATGCTTCAAGCTTCAGCCAATATGCTTTTCACCTGCTGCATCGATCTGCCAAAGCACTCATTTACATATGCCATGGCCTTTTTCACTTTGGCCTGGGCCGCAGGATAGTCGGCATCGATGGTAAACAAGGTCTCCGCCATCTTGCTCGCTGGTGTCTCATCCATTTCCAGCAGCCATTCCCCCAGACCGATGTCCTTGAACATCCTGCACTTAAGCGAGTAGAACTCAGAGTAGGGATGGATGATCGGCGGGCCGTTGGCCAAGACGATGATCAAAATTCCGGCGGGCCGTTGAGGTGTTCACATTTCTCCGGCAGGCCGGGAATGAAATCGACCACCTGCTTTTGGGCGCGCAGCTTGTCCTGCAATGAGGTCAGCGGCACTTTCTGCACGCTGACATCGTCCTTCACCGCCAGCGCGGCGGCAATGCCTGCAGCATGACCCGTGATCATCCACACGCTCTCAAGCCGCAGCGTGCAAAAAGCCACATGGGTGTAGCTGGCAGCACCGGGCACGAGAAGATTGGTGCATTCGGCGGCTTGGGGTGTAAGCGCCCGATACGGAATCTGATACGCGTAGCCCATGCGCCAGATGCGGCCTTCATTGACGAACTCGTTTTCATTCAAGGCCACGCGCTGAACGTGGTGGCAGTCGATGAAATGACTACTCATGCCGATGCTGTCCGGCTTGCGGCGGTCCTCCTGCACATCCTGCTGCGTCACGACATGTTCGCCGCGCATCCGACGTGCCTCGCGCACGTAGAGCTGATAGGGCAGGTTGCCGTTGTCGGTGAACTCATCCTTGTGCAGGCCGAGCGACTTCATCTCTGCCTGAACCTTGGCGGGCACAGCGGCGTCGGTGGCCAGGAAATGCAGCAGGCCCAGGGTGTAGTCCATGTGGTCCTGGTAAATCTGGTCGCGCTGCTCATAGCTGGCATTCGGCCAGTCAAACTGCCCGCCAAAGTTTCCGAGCGAGTAGATGGCGGACTGCTTGTTGTTCAGTTCAAACTTGCCGTTTCGCCGTCCGTAAAGGTCAATGATGTCCGCGAGTTTCACCGGCTTGTTTTGGAGCGACTGATCGCGAAACCAGCTAGCCAGCAGCGCGTAGCGCTTCTCGTCGTAATGCTTCGGCTCAGGCATTGGCACCTGTAGCTTGAGATCCTTCGCCACTGTAAGACGAAAATTGTAGTTCATCGGCGCACGATGGGCCTCGCCTTCCTGCAAATCTTTGGCCCATGCGCTGATGCCCGGAAGCAGCTTGCCGCTTTCGTCCACGGTCCGAGCTTTGCGCGGAATCTTGTCAAAACGGATTCCCGCAGCCTCTTCACCAAACTCCGCCTTCGACTCGCGGCCAACAGCGTATTTGACACCGGCACGCGCCATGAGGTCGCCCTCATAACCTGCATCGATGAAGACTTTTGCCTGCAACTTGGAACCGTCCGTGAGGGTGATCGCAGTGATGCGCGCGCCCTCTTTCGCCACCGCAGCCACGGATGCGCCAAAACGCACTTCCACACCCGCCTCGTGCAGCATTTCGAGATATATTTCCTCGGCGACACTGGACTCAAAGAAATACTCCGGTCCGCCGGTTTGATAATGCGCCCCGAGGCGGCGATAAAATTCATCTGCGAATCCGCCGATAGTCCATTTCAGCATGTGCTCGCTTTCAGCGGTGTTGATGCCGCTGGTGCTCAGGCCACCGACGTGTTTGCTCGGCTCGATAAGCACCACCTTCGCGCCTTCACGCGCAGCCATAATGGACGCAGCGATACCGCAGGGCACTCCGCCATACACGACGATGTCCGCTGCGTTGAGGTGGGTGACGCAGATCAAAAAAGCGATGAGTAGTGACTTCATGGTGGGTTTAGTTGTTAGCCTCGATGAGTTGCAGCGCATCCAGAATCACAAAGCCATCGGTGCCGGTATTGCTGACGGTGATGATTGATTCGACTCCGCCATCAAGCTGCACGCTGCCGATAGTCCGAAACGCCTCCCCGGCGGCCAGCGGCTGTGCTTGATCGACGGTGAGGTCTGTCTTGCGACCACCGCTTTGGATCGTCACAGGCACTTTTGTCGCGCGCGTCGCATGAGGTGAATAGGCCATACGCAGACTATATCGGCCCGTCTTGGGTGCTTTGAATCGAAAGAGGGCGCTGGAATGGCCGTCGGCACGTTTGTCGTCGTGCAGATAGCCGGTCCCGATGTGCGGCTTGAAGCTGGAAGAGTGCTTCCACTGGCCTTTGAGTTCGGCCCGCGAATCATCGAGCACGATGCCGGGTAGGCTTTTCGGATCGACGTTCAGCGCACCCTTGGGTTCGGGCGGAATCTCTGCAAGCACAGGCAATTCGAGGACTTGTTTCTGTGCGATCAAACGCTCACGCAGCGCGGGAAAGGGCAGTTTTTGCACAGCGATGCTTTGTTTTGCGCTCAACGCGGCGGCGATCCCTGCGCTCTGGCCGAGGATCATCCACGTCGGTTCCACGCGGATCGAGGAGATTCCCACGTGCGTGCAGGACATTGCAACGGGCACTAGCAAGTTGTCACATTCTGCAGCTTTTGGCGTTATGGCGCGGTAGGGGATGTGATACGGAAAGCCGTGCCGCCGGCCCGCCATGCGCACCGGCATGATGGTGCCTTCATCCACGACCATGTCCTGCGTCCCGATGCGCTGACAGTCGTGCGAGTCGATGGGGAACGACGACACGATGATGGGATCATCCTTTTTCGTTTCGTCCATGATGTCTTTCTGCGACACGACGTATTCGCCGATCATGCGCCGACCTTCGCGCACGTAGAGTTGTGGCGACCAATGACCGTAGGCGGCAAATTCATCGCGGCAGAGCCCGATCTCGGCCATTTGCTGGCGCAGTTCTTCTGGCACGACTGGATCGGTGCTGAGGAAGTGATGCATCTCCAACGTGTACTGCTTGTGCGCCTCCCAGATCTTGGCGCGTCCGGCCTCATCTGTCTCGCTCCAGCCATTGCAGGCACCCACGAGGCCCATGGAGAACTGCTTCCCGATGCCGTTGTTTGCATCAAACTTGTTGCCCGGCAGCGGATAGAGATCCCAAAGCAGGTGAGGTCGCTTTTCCTGTGCAAAGTAGCGCCGCAAGACCTCAAAGCGTGCTGGGTCATAGTTGGCTGGTTGTGGAAACGGCACCCGGTTTGCCGGGTCTTTGGTGACGCAAAGACGGAAGCTGTACACCATTACGTTCTTGTCGCCTGCCTCTTCTGGTCCTGCATCCGTCGTTGTAATCAATGGCAGCGGCTTGCCAGTGGCATCGAGACCTGAGATAGCCAGCTTTGCCTTGGAATACTGCTTGCCGGCCAGGGGCTCGGCGAACTCCTGCCTGCCTTCGCGGCCTATGGTCCAGCTTACTCCGGCGGCAGCCATCAAATCTCCCTCATAGGTGCCGTCCACGAACACCTTAGCTGCGAAGTCGCCGTCACTTGTGGTCAGTTTTGTGATGTGTTTGCCCTCCTTTGCCACTGATTGCAAAACTCGCTTCGTCAGCACCTTCACACCTGCTTCATCCAGCATCTGCTGCGTGATCTTAGCCGCCACATGCGGCTCGTAGGTCCAGGGTTTGTGATCTTTCTCACTTACGGTGTAAGGCAATGCAACACCGCGCAGATGGTAGTCTTTTTCGATGCGCGCATGCCATTCCTCAAACAAGCCCAGCACCGTGCTGCGCACGGTTTGATTGGAGTCGCTGAAGCAGAGGCCGCCGGTGTTTACGCCGCCGACATGATCTGTGGGCTCCAAGAGGATGACGGATGCGCCTTCACGCGCGGCGGCGATGGCGGCGCAGAAGCCGCCGGGGGTGGCACCGTAGACGATGACATCCGCCTCCGTGGCGGCATGTGCGGAGAAACTGAGTGCAAAGAGAAGCGAGACGAGGCGTGTCATGGCAATCACAAGGATACTGATGCCATGTTTTGGACATTATTTTGTCCGTGCGATCACAGCTCGATGCGCGGTCTCCTGCAAGAAGAGGGCGTCTTTGGGATCGAGCCCCTGGGGTATGAAGGTGTTGCCCACCGGATTTTCGCCGAAAAGCACTTCATACCAGACACAGGCACCGAGGTATTCCCCTGCCATATTGGCGTGGTGGCCGTCCATGCCGAGCGTCAATGCACCGCCGGTTTTGGGCTTGTTCCAGCGCCAGCCGACGTGCAATGAGTGTGTCTGATTTGGCAATTCTGACGGCTTGGCAACTTTGGGGTTGAAAGTTGCGTCGGTTTGGTAGGCCCAATTTGGATCGGTGTCAGCGAGATGGAAGGCATCGCCGGTCGGGATGATGCGGGCACCGAATTCAGCGGCGATTTTGCCATAAGCGGAGCGCAGGCCGTTGTACATTTCATCCTGGGTTTTGGGCTCGCCGGCTTTGTCGGAAGGTTTGGTGAAGCGGGGGTCGTCCTTGCGGTACTCCCAAGTTTCATGCACGAGCAGCTTGGCCTGTGGTGCGTGCTTGGAGACGTAGTCGCGCAGCCAGCCTGCGGAGGGCTGATAGGTGGTGAAGTCGTGGCTCTTGATGCTGGCCTGCTGGATGGTGACGTAGTCCCACTTTTGCAGCACGAGATTTTCCTTCAAGCCACGGCCACTGGTGTAGAGGCCTGCTTTGTCTTTGGGATCTGCTTCGTGCTTTTGTGCTTTCTCGGCATGCACCTGAAACGAGGAGCCGCCGATGACGAGGGGTTGATGAACGAGCGTGTGCCCGCCCGCTTTCGCCAGATCGCCGAGGTAATGCGTGGCATTGGCGGAGAAACTGTTGCCAATGGTGAGCAGCTTCACCGTTTTGGCCTCGCCCGCTAAGGACGAGACGCAAAACAGCAGCGAGGCGATCAGGGCGAACGCTTTCATGCAGCCAGGTGATTAATGGCAGCCGCAGCCTTCGCCACAGCCTTTGGAGAACAGTTCGGCTTCGGCGGGCACTTCACCGCGCTCGAGGCTTTTGCCGACGAAGCTCGTCACCACTTCGGCAATGCCGCGCAGAACGTCCTGGGCTTCGATGAAGCTCAGGATGGCGGTGTTGGCATCGCACTGGTCCTGCAAATCGGTGAAGCGGGAAATTTCTTCTCCACTGGGCTCTTCGCCGCTGTGCTGCTTCTGGTGCAAGGCGCGGCCGAGAGTGGCCATCTCGCGGTAGAGCGACACGGCTTCTTCGTTGGCGAGGAAGGCTTCCGCTTTTTCGCGGGCATTTTTCACGTCGCTGTCGGCCACGAGGGTTTCGCACAGTTCGACGATCTTGGATTTGATTTGGGGGGAGGCGTTCATGGGGAGGCGAGATTAGGCCGGAAAAGCCGATTCAAAGGGAAAAGTCGGACAATTTCACCAAGCCCGGGCCAATGCGAGGTTCCGTTTGAAGCCCTCGCGCACCAGCGAAAGGTCGGAATCCATGGCGATCCAGGTGAAGCCCAGAGCTTTGAGCTTTTCCTTGTCATCGGCATGTCTGACGAGGATGCCGCAGCCTTTGCCGTGGTCATTGGCCGCCTTGACGATGCTGCTCACGCAGTCGTCGTAGGGGCGAGCTGAGTTCTGCGCTTTGAGATCGAAGGATAAATCGGCGGGGCCGATGAAGAGGGCATCGATGCCCTCCACGGCGGCGATTTGATCTGCATTGGCCACCGCCTCGGCGGTTTCGATCTGGGCGAGG
>TBL_comb48_EPIDRAFT_1001346_pt1 | contig 18255 bp, 12 predicted proteins | sample TroBogEpilimnion_37_FD_10681 | JGI IMG/M metagenome (IMG submission 10681)
CGGCTTCCTTGGCGGCTTCTTTTTCGGCCAGTTCGCGGGCTTTGGCCTCAGCGGCGGCGACTCGGGCGGCTTCCTTTTCAGCGAGTTCCTGGGCCTTGGCCTCGGCAGCGGCGACCATGGCGGCGAGACGCTCGGCGATGGCGCGCTCCTTGGCGGCGGCTTTCTCGGCGGCTTCCTGTTCCTTGGCCAGGCGGGCGGCCTCCTTCTCGGCCAGCGCCTGAGCTTTGGCAGCTTCCTTCTCGGCGAGTTCCTTGGCCTTCACGGCGGCGGCAGCGGCGCGCATGGCTTCGAGTTCCAGCAGGGCCTGCGCCTTGGCGGCAGCGGCGGCTTCTTCCTTGGCGATGCGCGCGGCCTCCTTGGCCTCGATGGCAGCCAGGCGTGCGGCTTCTTTCTCGGCCAGAGCCTGGGCCTTGGCGGCTTCACGGGCGGCGATGTCGGCGGCAACCTTGGCCTCCATGGCGGCGGTGAGCGTCGTGGTGAAATCGATCATCTGCTGGCTGAGCTCAGCGGCGGTGGCGGTGAGAGCGGGGGCGGCTTCATCGAGCACGCGGGGCTGGATTTCAAGCGCCTGAAGTTTCTGCGCGGTGTCTGCAAGAAGGGCGAGGAATTTGGGATCGAGCTTGGTGGTCATTGCGGTGGTCGGAAATGGGGCGGGGATCAATGGTCAGAGATGGCCGGGTGTAAAGCGGAAGGGAATGACGAATGACGAAATCAGAGCCGAACAAAGTGAGATAGACGACCCAAGGGAGCCCGTAGGGTGAGCATAGCGAATCAATGACGAATGAGGGGACTGTTCGCGGTGGGCGGTGGACGGCTGGCTGAGGGATGGCTCGTCCTCGATCTGTTCGCGCTGCAAGCATCAGCGGCCTGAGAGTTGACCACGGAATACGCTGAATACACGGAACCCTGAGTCTGATTCATTTTCCGTGTATTCTGTGCCTTCCGTGGTTGATTCAATTCCGGCAAAATTCTCCTCGGTCCTGCGGCGCGGGAGTCCCCCACACCTTGGCTCAATCCATAAACAGCATCTCATTCGCGGCCCCCTGCCCATGCGCATCCCCTTTCTCCTCCTCGCTTGCTTTGCCTCCACCGTCAGCGGTTTTGCGGCGGAATTTTCTCCGCTGTTCCTGAGCGCGAACCAGTTGTCCATCGCCACGGGCAAACCTTCGCTGGTGATGATGTCGAGCGGCTCCACGCACATCCCGGTGTGGTCCTTGTCGGGTGGCACGGATGGGCAGTCGGTCAGCGGCGTCGTGACCGGCCTGCCGCGCGACTGCGGCGGCGTGCGGGTGGAGATCACCGTGACGACCACGGACGCGGCCACCAGCCCCGCCTTCGAGGACGTTTACCGCGTCCATCTCTCGCAGATGGTGGAAGGGGCACCCTTCACCGAGCGGCAACTCATTGGCGATCCCATACGCACCGCGCTGCCTGCCGCGCCGCTGCACTCCCGCACGATTGTTTTGGAGTCCTACTACCAAGTGCTGCCAGATGCGCCCCTGTGCATTCGCATTCAGCGCGAGCCCGCCGACCCCGCCGACACTTTCACCAGCCCCACCGGCCTGGCCGTGGTCAAAGTGACGCCCCTGAGCGCTCCGCCGGAGCCCCACCTGGTGCAGGAAGCGCACGGCTACAATTCCTGGCCGATGCTGCAGACCATTGGCGACAAGCTGGTGTGCGTTTACAGCCGAGGCTCCGGACACACCATTGGCGAAGACTCCCGCGCCACCTATGCACGCACCTCCACGGACCACGGCAAAACCTGGACCGCTGAAACCCTGGTGGCGAACTCCCCCGGCTACGGCGACGTCCCCGTGGGCAAAGGGCTGGATTCCACCGGGGCGATGCTCCTCTGGGTGCGCCGCGTCGGGGCGGAGTGGCACCAGGATCTCTACCGCACGACGGATGGCGTGAAGTTCACCCTCGTCACCACGCCCAAGCTCGCCGTGCGCCCCGTGCAGATCACCGATGTGTTTGCCGTCCCCACCGTGGGCCTCATGGCCCTGTGGTTCGCGGGGGATTATGGCGATGTCGGCCCGAGCCACTCCTGGGACAAACTCATCAGCAAGGACGACGGCAAGACCTGGACGCAAACGCCCATCGAGTCCGGCCTCACCAAAGATCAGTGGCCCACCGAACCCTCTGCCGTTTACCTCGGCGATGGCAATATCTTCGCCATCGGCCGCACCGAGGCGGGAGACTCCACCACCGCACGCGCTCAATTCCAGATGCTCTCGACCGACCACGGCACCACCTGGACGCGTGCGCAGACCAACATCACCGATGTGCTCATCTCCACCCCCAGCCTGATCCTCGATGCCAAAACCGGCCTGCTGAGCAACTACCACTTTCAGCGCGGCCGCGCCGGCATCCTGTGGCGTCGTGTCGTGGATCCAAAAAACGTGATCGCGAATCCGCTGAAGTGGCCCGTGGGCGAAGCCGTGGCCGTGGGCAGCGGAAGCACCATCGACGCCGGCAACGTGAACGCCACGGTGATCGGGGATACGCACTACCTGTCGTTTTACTCCGGGAAGAAACCGGATACGGCGGTGCTGGTGTCGGAACTCCCAGCGCCGGAGGGTGGGGGGAGGAAGTAGGAGGGGCGGGACGAGTTGGAGCGATGTGCCAAAGGCAGCCAACGCAGATCCCCTCTCCCCGTCGAGGACTCGCTTTGCTTGAATCATAGCCTTCGGGGAGAGGCTGGGTGAGGGGGCAACTGACACCCTCCGCCTGCATGAGATGGCCCCTCACCCAACCTCTCCCCAAAGAGCGTTATGGGCGTTGCTATATCTGCGGTGGGGAGAGGGGAATCGCTTTTGTCCGCTCAATGTTTATTGGCTGGAGTGGCTATAAAACATGGATGGTCCTCAATCCACAAACAGCATCTCATTCCCAGCTAGCAGCGCCTGGGCGTATTGCGCCCAGACTGCGACATCTTGCTCCCGCCCACTCACAAACGCCTGCGCTACTGCGGCCTCATGGGCGCTGGGCTTGCGGCCAAACAGGCGGGTATAGACATCCGCCACACGGTGCTGCATGGCCCATTTCCCGAGGACGGCGGACTGCTGCTGGATGAAGGGGGAATTGAGCGCAAACAATCCCTGCAATGGCGTGATGGTCTCGGTGCGCCAGGGATTGTGCGCGCCGGGATCGGGCACGTCGTGGATGCGGAGCATGGGGTCCATGTCTTGCCGGTCGGAGGCTCCGTAGAGGGAGCGGCGGTGGTTGTTGGCGTCGCTGATGGATGAGGCTGCGCCACCGATTTTGAGGTCGATTTGCCCCGTGGCGGTGAGGATGGCATCGCGCCAGGATTCCCAGTCCAAGCGACGGCGCAGCATGCGAGCGTAGAGTTTGTTTTCGGGATCGCGCTGCTCGGAGGCGGGGGCCACGCTGCTCTGCTGCCAGGTGGCGGAGTTTAAAATCTCGCGGTGCAGCCACTTGAGCGACCAACCGTGCTCCATGAAACGACCGGCGAGATCGTCGAGCAATTCGGGATGCGTGGGGGCTTCGCCGAGATTGCCGAACTCGCTGGGGCTATCGACCAAACCGCGTCCGAAGTGGTGCTTCCACACGCGATTCACGATCACCCGCGCCGTCAGCGGTGCGGCGTCTTCGACGATGGCCTGCGCCAACTCCAGGCGGCCGCTGCCGGTGGTGAACTTGCGCGGCAGCCCGGTCTTGGAAGGAAACACCGAGAGGAAGCGGCGCGGCACGGGATCGCCCAGATCATTCGGATTCCCACGCTTCATGAGTTCGAGATCACGCGCCATGCCCATCTTGTAGTCGAGCTTGGTGCCGTGCTCTTTTTCTTTGTGGACGACAAAGAGCGCAGCCTCTTCCACGGCATTGGCCATGGGCATGTTGAAGTGAGGGGTGCCTGCCTTGATGGCGGCGATTTTTGCTTCGAGCGCCTGCGTCTGCTCCGCGAGATCTGCGGGCTTCTTTTTTTTCAAATCGGCGAGCTGTTTCACCAGCGCGGCCACGTCCGCACGCGCTTTGGCAACGGGCCTCCAGAGGTCCTCTTTCATGGTGGGCAGCTCGGAGAGCTTCACCGAGGCAAACACACCCGCAAGCGCGTAATAATCCTGCGCGGTGATGGGGTCGGATTTGTGATCGTGGCAGCGTGCGCAGGCCAGCGTGAGACCGAGGAAGGTGCGGCCAATCGCATCGACATGCTCCTCCCATTCATCGGCGACGGTCGTCTTGATGATCTCGGGCGGGAGCTGTAGCTCTTTGAAATACGTCGGGCTCAGGCCGATGAAGCCCAGCGCCACGCGATCCTGCGGGCCGCACTCGGGCAGGAAATCCGTGGCAAGCTGACGCATGACGAAGCGGTCATACGGCATGTCTTCATTCAGCGCCTGCACCACCCAGTCGCGATAGAGGTAGGAGTATTTGGTGGAGTCCAGCCAGTCGGGCGTTTGGTCCGTGTAGCGCGCCAGATCGAGCCAGTGTCGCGCCCAGCGCTCGCCGTAGTGCGGGCTGCGCAGGGTTTCATCCACCAGGCGGCTCCAAGCTGCGGTCCCCTGCTCTGCCGGTGGCAGGCCGGTGAGGTCAAAGGCCAGCCTGCGCTGCAGCACACGCGCCTCGGCCCTCGGTGCGGGCTTCAGCCCAGCGGCCTCCAGCTTGGCGAGAATGAAGTAGTCGATGCGCGTCTTTGCCCACGCCGTGTCCTTCACCTGCGGCAGCGGCCCACGTCGCAGCGGCGCAAACGACCACGGCACCGGCTTCGGCCCCTCGTCCTTTTTGGCCAGGGCCATCCCCGCCGCTGCCAGGAGCAGCAGAGCCAAGCAGAGAGAGCTGGGAGCGGAAAAGTGCACCTCTTCACTACACCGCTCAGGACACCGAGCTTTCTAGAAATGCGGTCGGCAAGGTTTGAAAATGGGGCAGTAGGGGGGAGGCAAAATCAAATCTCAGCGGCGTTCCTGTCTCCCGAGTAGATTCCACCGTTAAATCGACGGCCTGCGCTTCGTGGCAGGTCGAATCTTGTGATTGCAAGCTAGCCCAGATCAACCACAGAGGCTCGATGGACACAGAGGCCTGAAAATAGTCTCTTCTGGAAATCTCTGCGTTCATCGTGCCTCTGTGGTTCTTTCTGTCTGCCCGCTTCCTCACAGAATGAGCTGTGAGTCTGGAGGCATGAGAGACTGGTGCTTCCTTCTTTTTCTGGAAGGAAGCGTTCCACAAAACTACCCAGCAACATCCACTGTTGATTAGACGGCCTGCGCTTCGTGGCAGAGTTACTCCCAACGCACCGCAAGGCAACCAAGGAAGTTAATCTCCGTTCTACCATCTAGCCGCCTTGAGTTCATCTGCTCTGCGGTGTAGCATCCGATTTCCCCCAGCCCCTGCCGATCCCTTGCTCCATGTGCGCCGATCATTCCCCCATGCTTTTTGCCGTAGCGAATGCGCTGGCATCGAGGACGAGTAGGACTCTGCAGCTCCGGCTACCGCTGACCGCCCACTGATCCCCTGCCCACCTCTTTTCCCCTTCCCCATGCTCCTTTCCCTGACATCCCGCATCCTGCAAACCGTTGATCCGCTCTGCCTGGCCAAGATTGGCTGGAATTTCGGCTACAAGGGGGCGCGCTCCGTCATGCTGCACAAGCAGCGCATGAAGCAGGGCCAGTACTTCCCGCCGTTCTTTTACATCTCCATCCTCAACTCCTGCAACCTGCGCTGCCAGGGCTGCTGGGTGGACGTGGACAAACCACGCGAGTCCTTGAATCTCGATGAGCTCAACAAGATCGTGAACGACGCCAAACGGCGCGGCAATTCCTTCTTCGGCATCCTCGGCGGCGAGCCCTTCATGCACCCGGAGCTGTTCGACTTCCTCTCCATGCACCCGGATGCCTTCTTCCAGGTCTTCACCAATGGGCAGATGATCACCGCCAAGGCCGCTGAGACCATGCGCAAGCTCGGCAACATCACCCCGCTCGTCAGCATCGAAGGCACCGAGATCGTCAGCAATGAGCGCCGTGGCAACAAGGACGTACTCACCCGCACCCTGCGCGGCCTGCAAAACTGCCTGGATGCCCGCGTGCTCACCGGCGTGGCCACCAGCCTGTGCAAGAGCAACATCGACGACCTGCTCACCGAGAAATGGTTGCGCCGTCTCATCGACATGGGCGTGCATTACGCCTGGTACCACACCTACCGCCCCGTCGGCCCCAAGATCAGCGCCGACCTCGCCCTCACGCCCGAGCAGATCACCCAGGTGCGCAAATTCGTCGTCAACATGCGCGCCAAGATGCCCATCGCCATCGTCGATGCCTACTACGACCACAACGGCCAGGCCCTCTGCCCCATGGCCAACGGCATCAGCCATCACATCAGCCCCACCGGAGCCATCGAGCCCTGCCCCATCATCCAGTTCGCCAAAGAAAGCGTGCGCACCAATGACGACCTCTTTGACGTCTTCACCAAGAGCGAATTCCTCCGCGACTTCCGCAACATCGCCTCCGCCAACACCCGCGGCTGCATCGTCCTCGAGCGCCCCGACTTGGTGAAAGCCGTCGTCACCAAACACACCGCCAAAGACTCCACCATCCGCCAAACCGCCATGGCCGAAATCGAAAGCATGACTCCCAGAACCAGCCAGTGGCGCGAGGGTGAAGAAATCCCCGAAAAGCACTGGATGTATTGGATCGCGAAGAAGTTCTTCTTCAATGACTTTGGGGTGTATAAGAACTTGAAGCATTGAGCACTCATGCGCTTCGCTGCCATTTGTCTCTTCATGGTGACGTCAGCACTGGTTGCAGACACCCCTGGTGATCCCTATGCCAAGATAACTGCCAGCGAAAAGGGCACCGTCTTTTTCAAAATGGTGCCGGCCAAGACCCATTTTGAAGCGGACAGGATGATGACTGATCGCGACCCCTACGGGATTGCCTACCGGGTGCATGACGAGGGCGAAATGATCGAACTATGGCGGACTGACGGCTGGTATGCGTTTGAGGTCTATCTGTCCAATGACGGCCATTATCTGGTGCGCATGGGTCCGTGGTCCGAAGGAAGCGAAGCCTCCAAGGAAGACTTGGCCATTGCCTTTTATCAAGATGGCAAGCTGCTGCAGGAGTACTCCACCGCAGACCTACTCAAGGATAAAAACGCCGTGAAAAGAACAATCAGCCACTATCGCTGGCGGGCACCGATGGTCATTTCAGGAGTCGGTGAGCTTGATGCGGAAGACCCACTCGGACCGATCAGGCTCAATTACGATGGATCACTCCAACTTCGAACCTCCGAGGGCACCATTTATCGCTTCGACTCGAAGACCGGCAAAATTTTGGAGCGCAAAGAAGACCCCGAACGCGCTTACTTACTTGAACGGTTCTGGCGTCACTAAACCAGAAAAGCCCTCCGCCCCCGATATGCACTGACACAACTGACAGAACCGGGTTTCGTCAGTTCTGTCAGTTTTGTCAGTTCGTTTTGGAGGGGTAGTATATTTTTTTCATCGTGGTGGGTGTGTGACGATTGACCTGGGAGGACACGAATGGATGGCTCAGCCAGCTTCCTCCTTTCACAAGAAGCTGCATGCGATGTCCATCAGGTGGAAAACCCTGTGTCATCCTCTTTGAGGTTGGCACAGAAAGAGCAGGTAATCGTACGATACCAGCGAATACATCTAAATACCATTGTACACCCCTAGAGGTACACACCCTCTTTCTTCCATGCTGGGCATGCTGTTTGGAAGTCCTAGCTCATAGCCAGTCACGGAATGACCTTAATTCCCTCAACGCTGGCAGTCAGCCTTTGACGATCATCAAAGGTTAAAAACTCGCTGGTTTCCAGCTCCAGTGCCAGAGCTTCAACAGCAAGCTGGAATCCACATAAGCCATGAATTAGAAACGGTCGGCACGAAAAACTTCCAGTTCCACAGTCGCGCCAATAATGACTTCGGGGAAGGTTTCTTCCAGCGCTTCCAGTCGGTGCTTCATCCACGTGGCATCTGCCGCTAGCTTGGCTGCCCAAGTGTCAGCAGCCGCAGGTTTCTCCGGTGGCACCAGGCGTGCCACTTCCTGCCCGCCATCCATGATGGCGACGGTTTCACCACGCTGTACCAAAGCCAGCCAGGAGGGCAGGCTTTGTCCGAACTGCTGGAGGGTGGCGGTGCTCATGCCTGTAGTTTAGCCACCACAATCAAGGGCGGCAAGGATGAAGTATGGGAGCTCAATCCCTTTGGCCTGCCATTCCTTCCGCGAAAAAATATACTCCCCCTCTAAAACGAACTGACAGAACTGACAAAACCCCTGCCGACTCTCTTTTCCCTCCGCGAGAAAAAATACTCTACCCCTCCAAAACGAACTGACAAAACTGACAGAACTGACGAAACCCCTGCGCCAAGTTATTCTACTGCGCATCACAAACCTTCAAAAGCCCCTTCCCGAAATCAGTGGGCCATACGCTCCCGTCTATCGGCCACGAGAAGGACGGCGGACCTTTTTCAGCGCCTGCGCCGTGACAGACCCGGAATCACGGACCCGACGAAGCGGTTCCCTACCAGCCCTGAGGTGCCGCGCCACGCAGGGCTGGTAGGGATGCGCTGTGCGCGTCCCTAGAATCCATCGTCCCAGCGTGGGCTACTGACTCAACACTCTCACCCTTTCCAACCGCTACCGTCTCCGTTTTGCGCAAGACTGCTGCGCAGCATCCAGCCATTTGCGCCGCGAGTTCTGCGCGAAATGAATCTGTCCACAGAACTTCCTCGTGCTGTTGCGCGCCCTGGGTCACCAGAACGAGCTAAAGCTCGTGAGTACTTTTAGGCAGCTTGTTGCACGAGCGGGTTCAGGCGATAAGTCGAACAAGGACGTCCGCCTTGAGCGCTCGGAGGTTGGACGGTGGAGATGAGCCAACGGTGATCGACGAGCATCTCACAGGCGGCATCCACTTCTTCCTGGCGCGTGAGACCGCTCCAGCATTTCCGCCGCACATCCCGCGCCTTAAACTCAGCAGGCAGCCCCGCAGTGCCATCACGCAGTCTTTTCAGCAGGGTATGCACGGCATCGCTCTCGGCGACGGCACCGGAGCCGAAGACGCGGACGGCGTGGGATTCGAGGCAGTCGGCCCAGGACACGGCGCGTTCGAGGGCGGAGAGTGTGATGGGGGCGGTGGGATATTCGGCGACGTGGGTGAGCACGGCGAGGGCGGGCACGAGTTTGCGGTATTTGCCCAGGTGTGCCTCGAAGGCGGCGGGCAAGCGGCCACTGCGGAGGCGATGCTCCAGCTCGCTGCGCCAGGCTTTGAAACGCTCTTGCGCATCGGGCGCAAAGCGGAAGGTGGGGATGCCGTCTTCATTGAGCACCGCTCCGGTCTGCAGCAGTTGCTGACGCTGAAGGTTTTCAAAGTGGAGGAACACGGCGCTGGCATTGTGCTCGTGCCCTCGATCCAGCGGCTCGTCGATGTCTTGCCAGTGCGGATTCACGTCGGGCCACACCATGAGCGAGAAGCGTTGCAGGAAGCCATCGGCACCGGCGCTGTGACCTTGTGCCGCACGGATGTGCGAGGCGATGACGCCGGGCTGAATGCTGCCGAGCAGGCTCACCGCGCAAGCGGGGACGTGCCTGCGACCACGGCCAATGCGGTCAAAGGTGAAGCCCTCTTTGCCACTCCAGGCTTGCAGCAGAAAAGCGCGCAGGGATTGATTCCCGTCCTTCTCCAGCAGCGCGAGCAGACCCGCGAGTTCGTCCTGGTAGAGCAGCGTGCCGGTGGGGTTTTCCATGAGTACTTCGCCCAGGGCCTCCACGCTGGCGTCATTGACGATGAAGCGGCGCATGGGCGTGGTGGACTCGGGGGCTTCGAGGAGCGTGGTGTAGTCAAAGGGGTCGCCATTGATCACGGCCTTGCGTGCAACGGATTGCAGCGTGCTGCGTTTGATCTTCGCGGCGATCTCCGCCGCTTGCCTTTCCTGGTCTATTGTGGTATAGCCATTGAAAGCTTCGGATTCCAGCGTGCGCAGAGGGCGCATGGCCGCCTGCATGGCGGGGGATTTCATCAGCGATGGATTGCCGATGAGCATGGCCCACAGGTACGGAAACTCGGTGTAGGACTGGTCGCGTGCCTTGGGCTGAATGCAGAAGCGCCGACCGGCCACGCTGGAGAGCGCGGCCATGGCCGCTACCGCAGGAAACTCAGGTGGGCACTGCATGCGCTCGGAGATGTCGTCGATCCACGGGCGGAAATCTTCCGGCAACCACGCGGTGTCAAAGAGCTTCAAGGGAGCCAGCGCACCGCCCAGCGGCAGCGGACGTGGCGCGTCCTCGCCGGTGCTGTAGGCGATGTGTTCCAAGTACTGCAAATTTTGGCGCAAAGCTGCTACCATCTCCTGCGGCCCCGCGTCTGCCTGCTCGGCCATCTGCCCCGTGGTGGCGGTGAGACGGCGCGCATACGCGTAGGCGATCTGCCGCGCATGCCACTGCGCCACATCGAGGCTGAAGATGGCATGCTGCTCGATGAGCAGGAGAAAGCGCGCATTGGCATCTGGCACGGAATGCTGACGGCGCAGCACCACGGCCACGGTGTCCACGCTGATGGCTTCCTGGCGGCTGTGCATTTCTACCAGCGTCTGCCAGACACTGCTGCGGTCGTGATCGACAAACATCTCGGACGTGCGGATGATGTGGCAGAGCGCGGGCAACCAATCGGCGTGGTCGTCCATGATGGCAGCGATGAGCTGCTTTTCGCTATCGGGTGCGGAGAGCGCCGCACCGGTGGTTTCAGCGGGATGGTGCATGGGAAGTTAGGCGGAGGGTTGGGAGGAGGAAGGAATGACGAAATCCGAATGACGAATGTCGAATGGGGGAGGGGTTGATGCTGGTTCTTGGCGAATTGTGGGCGGCATGTTCTCTTGGCAGTTTTTGCGTTTCGCGGTGACCTTGGGCTTCGACGCGGCGGGCTGAGGACAGCCCGCCCTACCCTTTGACGCTGACGCGCCTCCCCCGCCCACATGGAAACGCTCGCGCAGGGTGGCTTCGACCTCGGCGAGATCGTAGCGGATGGACTTGCCGATCCTGAAATGCCCCAGCACGCCCGTGCGGGTGAGTTCGTCAATGGTGCGGACGCACAGGCCGCAGTAAGCAGCCACTTGTTTGCGATTGATCTTCCCGGCGAGAGGGCTGGAAGCGGTGCTGTTCGAGGGTGATGAGTGATTCATACCCAATTACAAGTCTGTCCCGTTTTTCAGATGTCAAAAGAAATGTTGCAGTATGTTGCATGCATTGGTTTTTCCGGCTGTCTATTCCTTTGTTCCGGTATTGTGCGGTAGAGTGTGGTATGTAGTAGCGTGGTGTTGGAATCACGCAGACAGCGGCGGACGAATCGGAGACGGAAACGTATGGAAAGGGGGTGAGCGTTGAGGCAGTAGCCCACGCTGGGACGAAGGATTCTAGGGACGCGCACAGCGCATCCCTACCCGCGCTCCGTGTCGCGGCTGCTCAGGGCTGGTAGTGAACCACTGTGCGGGTCTGAAACGGCGCAGGCGCTCAAAAAGGTCCGCCGTCCTAGGGGATGTCTAAAAACGGGAGTGCTAAAACTCGTGACTCCTTTCCACATCCGTGTTTAAGAGACGGCTGTGACTCCCACCGAACATCTCGACGCCTTGCTGGCACGGCCTGAACCGTTGCTGGCGCTGGCGCCGATGCAGGATGTCACGGACCTGGAGTTCTGGCGGCTGATGGCGCGCTACGGCGGGGCGGATGTGTATTACACGGAGTACTTCCGCGTGCATGCGGACTCGCATTTGGACAAGCCGATCCTCGCTTCGCTGATTCACAATCCCACGGGCAAACCGGCCATCGCGCAGATGATCGGGAATGACATCCCTTCACTGGTGCGCAGCGCGAAGGAACTGCAGCGCTACAACATCGCGGCGGTGGATCTCAATCTCGGCTGCCCGGCTCCCATCGTGTACAAGAAGTGCGCTGGCGGTGGACTGCTGCGCGATGTGCCGCGCATCGAGGGCATCCTCGGCGCGCTGCGCGAAGCGATCTCGATCAAGTTCACGGTGAAGACGCGCCTGGGCTTTGATGACACGGAAACCATCGACGCCCTGGTGCCGCTGTTTGCCAAGCATGGCGTGGATTTGGTCACCATCCATGGACGCACCGTGCTGCAGATGTATCGCGAAGGCGTGCGCTATGATTTGATCGGCAGCGCCACGGCGAATCTCCCCTGCCCCGTGCTGGCCAATGGCAACATCAGCTCGCACGTGGATGCCGCCGAGGTGACGCAGCAGACCGGCGTGCGCGGCCTCATGCTCGGGCGCGGGGCCATCCGCAATCCGTGGATGTTTGACCAGATCCGCCAGCATGTGCGCGGGGAGCCCGTCTTCCAACCCACCCCCGCCGACCGCCTGCGCTACGTGGAGGAGCTGTACGAATGCGTGACGCTGCCCAACACGCGAGAGCTGGACATGGTGAACCGCATCAAAAAGCACCTCAATTTCTTCGCCTGGGGCCTGGCCGATGCCGAGGGCTTCCTCAGCGCCATGCGCCGCTGTACCACGCGGGCGGGCATCATGGAGGTGTGCCAGCGACATTTTGGCCCGAGTTAAGGAGTCCTGTTAAAGATCTTCGAAAAAGATGATTTTCCGTCTTTGGAGTCAGGTTGGAGCTTCGGACGGAGATCGGCAGGAATGGCTGAAGCATCCATACCCTTGGGTATGCTTCCTCGAAAATCGATAATACGCTTGCCCGAATCATCGAAGTAGACGTGACCGACGGCATGCCAGCGTTCATCACATAGCATCTTATAGCGAATGATGCCGTCAGCGCTACGCCACTGCATGAATCGCAACATGCCATCCTTGTCGTAGATCGACTCCATGGAGCGGCGCAGAATCTTTTTTCTATCATACTCCCCCTGCCAAACCTCCCTGCCGCGTTCATCATAGCGATAAAGATGGATTTCTTGCACGACAAGATCCTTCTCATCTTTGGGGTGAGGCCACCCAACAGACGTCTTCGCCTGATAGTAGATTGTCGAAAACATTCGACCTGCGCCATCAAAAGCCTCTCGATTTGCAACCGTGCCAATTTGTGACATGAAGGAATAGAGGTGCAGTTTGCCCGCCTCAGCCTTGGTGAAGGCTGCGATGAGTTCTTCCGGCGACATCATATAGCGTTGACGGATGCCATAATCACTCTGGGACAAAATCTCTGGCGTATCTATTGTCGATACAACCGGTGGCATGATCGGTTGCTTCAACTGGGCGGCGTCTTCACTGTAGCAAAACGTGCATCCCACAGAAACATCAATGACCCCGAGAAAGCTGATCAACCAGCATCGCTTACGCCATCGCCTGATGAGTGCTACCCAGGACTCTTGTTCCAATCCTGCTGCTGAAAGGCATCTACATGAAGCGGGCATACAAATTCTTACTCGTTTTGAAATCTGCAATCAACCGCAAAGTCGCTTAGTGCCACAGTCGGCTGCACCGCGGGGGCGGGGATCATGGAGGTGTGCATGCGGGCGTTTGCCGCATGATTCGCCCGTCAGCGGTTGGAGGGCCAACCGCCCTACCCGCCGGACCCCAGGGCGGGCTGACTCATGCCCCTCCCTGATTCCGCCGCAATTTTCCCTGTCTTTGCTCGTATTGGACATCCCCCCAAGCCTATGCTATCGCCACGACCCATGTTTTCCCCTCGAACACTCCTTCCACTCCTGGCCCTGGCTCCCGCGTTTCTTGGCGCTGCGGAGAAGATTGATTTCAACAAGCAGATCAAGCCCCTGCTCGAAGGTGCCTGCACGCACTGCCACGGCGCGAAAGAGGACAAGGGCGACTTCCGCATGCACACGCTGGAAGACATCAAGAAGGGCAATGAGAACGGCCCTGGTCTGACGCCGGGCGATTTGAAGAAAAGCTCCATCTACACCACGCTGCTGCTGGCCCCCGAGGAAGACACGGCGATGCCGCCCAAGAAGGAAGGCGCGCTGGAGAAGTCGCAAATTGAAGTGATCAAGACCTGGATCGAGCAAGGTGCCGAGTGGCCTGCGGGCGTGGTGCTGGAGCAGACCCCGCGCATCCGTTTTGAAAAGCACATCCAGCCGATCCTGGAGCAGAACTGCGTGTCTTGCCACAACCCCGACAAGGCGAAGGGCGACTGGATCATCACCACCAAGAAGGAAGCCTTCAGCACCGGCGAGAACGCCCCGAACATCGTCCCCTTTGACCTCAAGAGCGCGATCTACCACGTGACGACGCTGGCCGCTGACGAAGACGATTTGATGCCGCCGAAGAAGAGCGGTGGCCCCTTGAGCAAGGAAGACATCAATTTCCTCCGCCTCTGGGTCCTGCAAGGCGCGCCGTGGCCGGATGACCTCAAGCTGACCGCGAAGGAAAAGAAGGGCCCGGCTTCCAACAACCCGGACACCATGGACCTCGTGAAGAAGATTCACGCGCTCATCGTGCAGACCTCCAAGGAGAAGAAAGAGGCCGAGATGAAGCCCTATGACTCGAAGGTCCCCAAGACGGGCATCCCCTACAGCATGGTGGTGATCAAGAGCGGTGAATTCACCATGGGCAGCCCAGAGGGCGAAGCCAACCGTGGCGATGATGAAGGCCCGCAGGTGAAGAAGACGCTGAAGCCCTTCTGGATGGGCAAATACGAAGTGACCTGGGATGAGTACGAGCCCTTCCAGCTCACCAGCATCGGCCGCAACAAGGACGGCTCCCGCCAGGTGTGGAAGCCCACCGACAAGCCGGAAGACCTGATCTCCCAGCCCACACCGCCCTACCAGCCGATGGACTTCGGCATGGGCCGCGATCGCTACCCCGCCATCTGCATGACGCAGCACGCCGCCAATAAGTATTGCCAGTGGCTCAGCGCCCAGACCGGCCACTTCTACCGCCTGCCCACCGAGGCCGAGTGGGAGTATGCCGCCCGCGCCGGTACCCAGACCGCCTATTTCTTTGGCAACGACAAGGCACAGCTCAAAGAGTACGCCTGGTATTTCGAAAACGCCCCGAACTTCCAATACGCCAAGGTCGGCCTCAAGAAGCCGAATCCCTGGGGCCTCTACGACATCTACGGCAACGTCTGCGAATGGTGCCTGGACCAATACACCCCCACGACACCCGCCGCCGCAGTGCTGGGCAATGACTGGGTGCGCTCCAAGACCCCCTACCCGCATGTGGCCAAAGGCGGCACCTATGACGATGATCCCGAACTGCTCCGCAGCTCTGCCCGCAAGGCCTCCGACCCGCTCTGGAAGCAGCAGGACCCACAGCTCCCGAAGAGCATCTGGTACCTCACCGACGCCACCTGGCTCGGCTTCCGCATCGTGCGCCCGCTGGAGATTCCTACGGTGGAAGAGATGTATGCCGCCTGGAATAACGGGGTGGCTAAAGAGTAACGCGCCACTTCCTCTGCCTCATCTACAGGCCGCTGACACCCAGCGGCCTGTTTTTTTGATCACCCGCGACTTCCCGACACGTTCAAGTTCACCTCACTCCTCCCGAACATCCCATGACTCAGCCTAAATCCTCCAACAACGGTGCCATGGCCGCACTCATCGCCGCATTCCTCGGCTGGCTCTTTGACGGCTTTGAAATGGGCTTGTTCCCACTGATCGGCAAACCGGCGCTGCAGGATCTTCTTCCACAGGCCACGCCCATCGTGCAGGGGCAGTGGTTCACCGTCATCATCGCGGTCTTCCTCGTGGGCGCAGCCACCGGCGGCGTGCTGTTTGGCTGGCTGGGCGACAAGCTGGGCCGCGTCAAGGCGATGACCTTGGCCATCTTCACCTATGCCATCTTCAGCGGCCTCTGCGCTTTCGTCACGGAGGCCTGGCACTTCGCTGGGTTGCGTTTCGTTGCTTCCCTCGGCATGGGCGGCGAGTGGGCACTGGGCGTGGCTTTGGTCAATGAAATCTGGGGCAACAAGAACCGCGCGTGGATCGCTGGCATGATCGGTGCCGCCTCCAACATCGGCTTCCTGCTCACGGGCCTCATCAGTTGGAAACTGAACGCCAGCCTGGACGTCGTCACCGGCTGGATTCATGCCATCGGCCTCTCCCCAGCAAACACCGACTACCTCCTGCACAACCGCGCTTGGCGCTTCATCGCCGTCAGCAGCGCCCTGCCAGCCATCATCAATTTCTTCATCCTCATCTTCGTGCCCGAATCCCACAAGTGGGAGGAGGAGAAGAAATCCGGCAGCACCTCGCACTGGGCCACCATGGATCTCATCGGCGTGCTCATCGCCTGCTTGGCCGCGATTGCCATCATCTATGTGTGGTCGCCCATGGCCACGGTCGGCGGCGCAGTCGCCGGTCTCGTGACCTTGGTCGGCCTTGCCATCGCCCTGTGGGGCTACATGCACCCGATGCGTCAATACATGGCGCGCTCCGTGACCGCTGGCAGCACGCTGACAGCAGACCGCACCACGATCATGAACAATCTGTTCCTCGGCGCTGGACTTGCCGCCGTGGCCCTGCTCGGCACCTGGGGTTCCGCACAGCAGGCCGCCCGCTGGGCTTCGGATCTCGCACCGAAAGGCAGCACGCTGCCGGTGATCGACTACGTGGTCATCGCCACCGCACTGGGAGCCATCATCGCCACTCTGGTTACGCCCTTCATCGCCGACAAACTGGGACGCCGCGTGACCTACACGCTGCTCTGCGCCGCCGCTCTCGCAGCATCGCTGGGATTCTTCCAATTCAATATTCCCTTCACCGGTGGTTCCATTCCTACCACGTTGATCACCACTGCCTTCCTGCTCGGTGGCATCACCGCCTCCTTCTACGGCTTCTTCCCGCTCTACTTCCCCGAACTCTTCCCCACCAGCGTGCGCGCCACGGGCCAGGGCTTCTGCTTCAACTTCGGCCGCCTCATCGCCGCCATCGGCGCGCTGCAGCTCGGAAACCTGATGTCCCTCTTTAATGGAGCCAACGTCACCGCCGTCCAATCCGCTGCCAACGCCTACTCCGTGCTCTCCTGCATCTATCTCGTGGGGATGGTGCTGGTATGGTTCGCACCCGAGACCAAAGGCCGCTCGCTCCAGTGACCCCCAATTGCGGCAATGGACAAAGGCCGCATTTGCAAAGAATGGTTGCCAAAGAATCATTCATGCATAATAATACGCTTATATTAACCTCTCGCAAATAAGAAGTTATTGATCAAACTGAGTAAAAATTTATGGATTCTATGATTTTATCTTGATCCTACCATTGGAACTTGTTACATTAACCGTAATTCGAGATCTTCTCGGAAACCATAGCTCTAAGGACCACCTCCATGATTAACGGCACCCACAACCCAGCCAAAGACCACGCCAAACTGGCAGACTTCATTCTGTTCAGTCAGCGCGAGTTTTTGCTGAACCTCTCCCGTGAGCTGAACCGAGATAACATCTCCTTCGCTCAGTTCTTCCTGCTCAGCTACCTCGCTACCTCGAAAGAGCTGACCATGACGGACATCGCACGCAAGATGGGCCACTCCACCGCTGCCGCTACCGGTTTGGTGGACCGCCTGGAAAAGCTCGGCCTCATGGAGCGTACTCACGCTGTGGATGACCGCCGCAAGGTGCTCGTGCGCATTACCTCCCGTGGGATCGAACTCGTCAGCCGCCTGCGCGACGAATTGCAGAGTCAAATCGCCGACGCCATGAGCGAAACCTCATCCGCAGACGCCGACAGCTTCATGAATTCCTATCGCACGCTGGACACAGCGTCGGTTCGCTAAGCGGTTGCCCTCCATTCTTTTGCAAAGGCGCATGGTTTATCCGTGCGCCTTTGTTTTTTTCATGGCAGAACAGGCGCATGCTCAACCCCGCCCAACCCTGGATGACCTTCCCGGCACTCGCCGCCCTGCCTGGATTTGCCCATCGTTTCACCCTGCGCCATCCCGACATTGATGTCGATGATGAGCGCGCCGTGGTGGTGGAGCGGCTCTGGGACTGGCACCGCAGCCAGGCCCAGGAGATCGGCTTTGCGGGCACCGCGCTTTGCATCGCCGAGCAAGTCCATGGGCCAGAAGTGGCAGTGGTCACCGCCCCCACGAGTACCGCCATCGCCGGCACGGACGGCATCATCTCCAACGTGCCCCGCTTGGTCATCGGCATCTACGTCGCCGACTGCTGCGCCGTCTATCTTGCCGACCCGCGCACAGGGGCCTTCGGCATCGTACACTCTGGCAAAAAAGGCTCCGAACTGGGCATCACCACGCAGGCGATCCAAAAAATGCAGCAGCACTTTGGCACCGACCCCGCCGACCTGCACATCCAGTTGAGTCCCTGCATCCGTCCGCCGGCTTAT
>TBL_comb48_EPIDRAFT_1001349_pt1 | contig 18243 bp, 20 predicted proteins | sample TroBogEpilimnion_37_FD_10681 | JGI IMG/M metagenome (IMG submission 10681)
ATTAACTGCGTTTCATTAAAGTATTTTATTAAAATTCTAAGAAGAAATCCTTGTACTATAATCTGACAAAGACCAGCATAAAGCATTACTATTCCGACTTCTCTAGGACCCCAGCTAAAAGTATTTTTAATCCAGATAGCAAAAACGCTTTCCATTCCAGAAAAACAAAAATAAATTAAAATTATCGTTAAAAAAAATGGAAGTAAAATTTTTTGTTTAATAATATCTAAATGTAAATGAATTTTTTTTATAGGATTGTTAATAGAAAAATTATTAAATTTTTTTTTAGTTTCTTTAAGAAAAAAAATTACAAATAGTAAGTTAAAAATATTTGTAAATAAAGCGACCCAGGCTACATTCGCTAAAGTTGCAATATTAAAATTAGAGCCTGCTATCAATCCTCCAAAAAGAGGTCCAATAGTAAATCCTAAACCAAAAGCAACACCAAATAACCCCATACCTTTTGCGCGATCTTTCTTTGAAGTTATGTCTGCTATATACGCTGTGCCAACAGATACGTTATTTTTAAAAAGACCTGCAATAATTCTTGATAAAAATATCATAGTTAAGTTACCACTTATCGCTAAGATAAAATTTGAAGAGATTTCTGCTATGCAATTTAAAATAATCAAAGGTTTTCTTCCAAATCTATCCGATAAACTGCCCCAAATTGTTGACGTAAAAAATTGAAAAAAAGAAAAAGAACCAAAAATAATAGTTATAAGAAGAATATTTCCTCCATATTCGTGAACTAAAAATGGCAACGTTGAAATCAAAACGCCACTAAATGCAACAACATCTAAAAATAGGAAAATAAGTATTCTTAGCATTCCTAAGATAATAGATAGATCAAATCTTTGTCTATTTTTGAATTTGTTGCCAGTATGTTTTTGTTTTTGATAAAATCTTGATTACCTTTAAAATCTGTAACTGTGCCTCCAGCTTCTGTAACTATGATAATTCCAGCTGCAACATCCCAATATTTAAGATTTCTTTCATACATTGCATCACATCTACCACTTGCAACAAAAGCCATATCAAGAGAGGCGCTACCTAATCTTCTTGTTGCAGCTACATTCCTAGTTATTTTTTCATATTCACGAAAAATATCTTCTTTATTGTCATAAGAGAGCAAAGGACCTCCTGTAAATATAACGCAATCCTCAATTTTTTTTCTTGAAGACACTCTAATTCGTGAATTGTTTAAATAAGCGCCCTTACCTTTTTCTGCATAAAACATTTCATTTGTTATTGGATTAAAAATCATTCCACAAATAATTTCATTATTTTTTTCAAGTCCGATAGAAATTGCAAAATAAGGAATTCCGTGTAAAAAATTTGTTGTTCCATCTATTGGATCAATAATCCATTTAAATTCTTTACTATTACTAACATCACCACCTTCTTCTGCTAATATAGAGTATTCAGGTCGAGCTAATAATAGTTCATTAATTATAATTTTTTCCGCACGTTTATCTGAATTAGTTACGAAATCTCCAGGACCTTTCTTGGAAACTTGCAATTTTTCTATTTCCCCGAAATCACGAATCAAAGCTTTGGAAGCTTTTTTGCATGCTTTTTCCATAACATTTAAGTTAGCAGAAAGTAGCGGCATTAACTTACTTTTTTTAAATATTGTTTTGTTTCTGTGTCTACTATTATTTTATCACCTTGATTAATAAATGGAGGGACCATAATTTTTAGATCATTTTGTATGGTTGCCGGTTTATAAGAACTCGAAGCCGTCTGTCCTTTTACTACAGATTCTGTATCTAAAACTTCATACTCCACAGATTTTGGCAAAATTATATTAAGAGGCTTTTCTTGATATAATTCAATTGTCACTTCTAAATTTTCTTTTAGAAATTTTTCATTTTCTTCAACTAATATTTTATTCACAGAGATTTGCTCAAAATTTTCATTATCCATAAAAAAAAATTCATCATTAGCTGAGTATAAAAACTGAAATTTTTTTTCTTCTAAAGTTGCTTTTTCTACTGTTTCGCTTGATCTAAATCTTTCATTTAATTTTGTTCCTTTTGTTATACTTTTTAATTCAACTTGATTATAAGCCCCGCCTTTGCCAGGTTTAACTGCTTGGCTTTTAAGACATTTCCACAAATCATTTTTATGTTCAATGATATTGCCAGGCTTAATGTCTACTCCTAAAATTTTCATATAATTTGAAGAACGTATATCTATTTTTTGAACAAGTTTACAGCAGTTAATGGATCTCCATAAGGACTACTCCAAATACTTGCTGAACACGCTATATAATCTGCTCCTGCGTTTAGTATTGTTTGAAAATTATTTTGATTGATGCCTCCTATAGCTACAATGGGTACTTCTATTTTATTTTTTGCCCATTTTAAAATATTTAGCTTTGCTTTAAATTTAGTTTTTTTAGTTTTAGTTGAATAAAAAGCTCCAAATGCCACATAGTTAGCTCCATTTTTAACAGAATTTAAAGCAAGTTTTTTAGAGTTATGACAAGTTACGCCGATTATGGAATTATTATTTAATACAGATTTGGCATATTTAATTGAATAATCATTTTGACCAATATGACATCCATTAGCATTTATAATTTTTGCAATTAAAGGATCATCATTAATAATTAGTTTTACTTTATGTTTTTTCGTTATTTTTAATATTTTTTTACTAAAAGATATTATTTTTATCTTTTTTTGATTCTTAATTCGTAATTGAAAAAAATTTATAATTTTACTATTTAATATTTTATTTAGATCAATTAAAAATTTTTTTTCATCATTAATTAAAGTGGGTGAAATTAAATAAATAAATCGATGTTTTAAATTAGGCAGCTTTTTTTTCTAATTGTAAATTCCATTTTCCAAAAGTTGCAAGACTATTCATTTCTGATCTTGCATCAAAAACATTTTGTACTGATTTTTTATCATTAATATTTTTTGCCCATGTATTCAAGGCGCTTTTTTGAAGAGCTCTTCCATATGAAAAGGTAAACATAAATTTTGTATCATTTATTTTATTTATTGAATTTAGATTTTCCGTTGCTTCCACTTCCGTTTGACCTCCAGATAGAAAAGCAATTCCGGGCACATCATGAGGGACATTTTTTTTAATACAGTCTAAAGTTTTTTCTGCAACTTCTTTAGCTTCATTTTTTTTTCCTGATTGTAATCCATTCAAAATCATATTTGGTTTTAAAACAATTCCTTTTAAATCAACTTTATGAATTATTAGTTGATTGAAGCATTCATTTAAGACTGATGCTGTTACGTCGTAACATTTTTTTATATCATGAGAACCGTCCATTAAAACTTCTGGCTCAACTATTGGAACCATTTTTGAATCTTGAACAATTGCTGCGTATCTAGCTAATGCATGAGCATTGCTTAAAATTGCTGTTTTAGAGGGATGTATGTTAGAAATATTATAAATAGCTCTCCATTTAGTAAAACGAGCTCCCAATTTGTAGTATTCTAATAATCTTTGATTTAAACCATCTAAACCTTCGGTTACCTTTTCTTCTTTACACAATGCTAACGGTACCAAACCTTTATCTACTTTAATTCCAGGTATTACTCCGTATTCATTCAATAGTTCTGCGATATTTTGTCCGTTAGATGCTGTTTGTTTTATAGTTTCGTCGTACAATATAACTCCACTTATAAAATTTTTTATTTTTGGTGATGTAAAAAGCGTTTCTCTAAAACTTAGTCTATTAGCTTCAGTTGAAGGAATTTTTACAGACTCCAATCTTTTAGCCATTGTGCCATTACTTTCATCAGCAGCTAAAATTCCCTTACCTTTTTTGACCATTGCTAGTGCAATTGTGTGAATATTTTCCATAATTTAGATATATTTATTAAGTTAAAAATTATTTTTCAAGAACTTAAAATTATTTTTCAAGAACTTTAAGTCCAGGAAGTGTTTTTCCCTCAAGCCATTCTAAAAAAGCACCACCTGCAGTTGAGATATATGAGAAGCCATTCATTGCTCCAGCTTTTCTGATTGCTGCTGCAGTATCTCCGCCACCAGCAATAGATACTAGTAATTTTTTCTTAGTTCTATTTTTAATAAAATGGGCAATCTTATTGCTACCATTAGCAAAAGAATTTTTTTCAAAAAATCCTACAGGACCATTCCAAAGTATAGTTTTAGATGTATCTATAATTTTTCTTATAGAAACGATTGTTTCTTTTCCAATATCAAAAATAATATCATCGTTTTGAATTTCAAATAAACTTTTATTTATGGCTTTGCCGCTCTCATTTTTTGCAACAACAACATCTTCAGGAATATATAAATTACATTTATACTTTTTTGTTTCAGAAATAATATTTTTAATTGTATTTTCTTTATCAGGTTCTATTAAAGATTTTCCAATTTCATAATTGTTATATTTTAAAAAATTATTTGCCATTGCCCCCCCAATAATCACTGTATCAACTTGCTTAATTAAATTTGATATTAAATCAATTTTTGTAGATATTTTTGATCCACCGATAATACATGTTATAGGTTTATTAGATTTATAAAATATTTTTTTTAAAGAACTTAATTCTTCAATAATAGTTTTGCCCGCATAAGAATCGATAAATTTTGTTATTGCTGTAATAGATGCGTGCGAACGATGAGAACATGAAAAGGCTTCATTAACATATAGATCTGCTAAGTTTGCTAATTTTTTTGCAAATCTTGCATTATTTTGTTCTTCTTCTTTATAAAATCTAATATTTTCTAATAAAAATAATTTTTTTTTAGATAATGTAATTTTTTTTTTAGTATTTTTCTTAAGCAGATCATCTAAAAAATCTATTTTTTGTTTAAATATTTTTTCAATTTCTTTCTTAAGACTAATCATTGACAAACCTTTCTTGCCTTTTTTTTGCGGCCGTCCTAAATGCGAACATAGAATTATTTTGGCTTTTCGAGATAAAAATTCCTTAACAATTCCTTTCATTTTCAATATTTTTGTATTATCACTTATCTTTCCATTTCTAATAGGAACGTTAAAATCAACCCTTAAAAATACTATTTTGTTTTGGATTTTAATATTTTCAGGAAGAGTTCTAAGATTTTTCATCAATTAAAATTATTTTATTTTATGAAATAATTTTTATAATCTCTGATGAAATTTTTTCAGAGGTTAATCTAAAATATTTAAAGATTTCTTTGTAAGGAGCACTTTTGCCAAAACTATTAATTCCGAATGACAACCCTTTATTACGTGTAAATTTCTCCCAACCACTGGTAACTCCTGCTTCGATAGTAAATATAAAATTATTTTTTCCTAATACCTCATCTTGATATTTTTTTTTCTGCTTTTCGAATAATTCCAAGCAAGGCATTGATACTATTTTAGCATCAATTTTTTTTTCTTGAAGTTTTTGTTGTACATTTAATGCAATCTCTACTTCTGAGCCAGTAGCGATTATTGTTATATTGCATTTTGTCGAATATGATTTACTTAAAACATAACCTCCAAGACTAGTAAGATTATTTTTAGATTTATTTTTTCTAATTAAAGGCAAGTCTTGTCTTGTTAAAGCAATTACACTTGGTGTTGAATGATTTTTTAAGGCTAATTCCCAAGATTCTAAAGTTTCAATTGAGTCCGCTGGTCTAAAAACATTCAAATTAGGAATAGATCTTAAACTAAGCAAATGTTCAATTGGTTGATGTGTTGGACCGTCTTCCCCGAGACCAATGGAATCGTGAGTTAAAATATAAATAACTTTAAGTTTCATTAAAGCAGCTAAACGAATTGATGGTTTGCAATAATCTGAAAATACTAAAAAAGTACCTCCATACGGAATAAAATTTTTATATAAAGATAAACCATTCATGATACCACACATTGCATGCTCTCTAATTCCATAATGAATATAACTGCCTTTAAAATTATCTGATGATATTATTTTTTGAAAAGATGCTTTTGTATTGTTAGAACCAGTTAAATCTGCCGAACCACCAATTAATTCTGGAATAAAATTTGTCAAACCTTCTAAACAAAGTTCTGAAGCCTTCCTTGTTGCTATTGATTTTGAATTGTTTAGTAATTTTTCTTTAATTTCTTTTATTTTAGTATTAAAATTTTTTGGTAATTTTCCTTTATTTATTCTTATAAATTCTTCTTTTTTATCTTTTTTAAGTTTTTGGAATCTTTTATTCCATATTTCTTCAATTTTTTGACCTTTTTTAATTAACGATCTCCATTCACTTAAAATTTCTATAGGTATTACAAATTCTGGATAAGGCCATTTAAGTTTTTTTCTAACCAATTGAATTTCTTCCTTGCCTAAAGGACTACCATGCACTGAAGCTGTATTATTTTTATTAGGCGAACCAAATCCAATTATTGTTTTACAAGATATTACTGTAGGTTTTTTTGCATTTTGAACTTTAGTTATAGCATTTGTGATTTGATTGTAATTATGACCATCAATTTCAATTAAATCCCAATTATAAGAAGCAAATCTTTTTTTATAGTCGTCTGATATACTTAAGCTTGTGCGTCCATCTATAGAAATAGAATTATTATCAAAAAATAAAACTAAATTTTTTAATTTTAAATGACCAGCTAAACTCATTGCTTCATGACTAATTCCTTCCATTAAGCATCCATCTCCTGCAATCACATAAGTTTTATGGTTACAAATTTCTGATCCAAAATTTGCTCTTGTAATTTCTTCAGCTAAAGCAAAGCCAACAGCATTTGCAATACCTTGACCAAGAGGACCGGTTGTTGTTTCTATACCAGAATTATTCTCAAATTCTGGATGACCTGCGCATACGGAGTCTAGTTGTCTAAAATTTTTTAAATCATTAATTTTAAAATGTTCATACCCAGATAAATGTAACAACGAATATAGAAGCATCGAACCGTGTCCTGCTGATAAAACAAAACGATCGCGATTTGGCCAAGAAGGGTTTTTTGGATTAAACTTTAAGAATTTATGAAAGAGAATCGTCGCAACATCAGCCATGCCCATAGGCATTCCGGGATGTCCAGAATTTGCTTTTTGAACAGCATCTATAGATAAAAATCTTACTGCATTAGCCAAATTTGAGTAATTAATATTTGTCATGAAACTTTGGTAGACTTGAATAGTACGAATTATTAATATGTTTGTGTGATAAATTAAACAAAAACTTTTTTTGATGGAATTAAAAAATAAAGAAAATCAGTTATTTGATACGTTATCACAGTTAGATTCAATTGCAGATTTAGTTAAAAATTCTAAAGAAGAAAATCATTACCTAAAGTCACTTAGTTCAAAACTTGAAATGGAAAGAGATGAATTGGAGCAAAAGTCAAAAAAATTAGAGATAGAAAAAAACCTTATTTTACAGGAGTTAAAAGAATTTGAGCAAAAATTATATAGCAAAGAAAGTAACAGTTCTGAACTTTTAAATAAGATTGATCAAGTAGAAAAAGAAAATCAAAAAATTAGAGATGAGCTTTCTGTTATTGATCAAGAGTTGCAAGATTCACGGTATAAAGTAATAGAATTTGAAAAAAATAATTTAGAATTGTTAAAAGAAGTATCCTCAAAAGAATCTGAATTACAAATAACAAAAAAAGAACTTGATGAACTTAAAAAAAATAAAAAAGAATTTGTTAAAAAAATAGACGAACTTAGTCAAGAAACTGATGCGATGTTAGGAGAGTTCGAAAAATGGTAAACGTCACAGTTAAATTCAATAATCATGATTATATTCTTTCTTGCGAAGATGGTCAGGAAAAAGAACTAGAAAAATTAGCCAACCATCTAAATGATCGATATGAAAAGTTAAAAACAGACTTAGGAAATATAGGAGAAAATAAGTTGCTTATCATTAACGCTATACAATTGATTGATGAGGTCTTTACAATTAAAACTTCAATAGAAAAATTTAGAAATCAAAATAAGGATTTAATCAACAGATTTAAAGAAATAAAAAATTTATCTATTTTATATAAAGAAGATAAAGAAAAAGAAATCCAACATCTTCATTCAGAATTATCAGATTTAAAAGATAAGATACTCGATAATGAGAAAAATTATTCTGAATCTTTGGAAAAAGTTTCAAACTCTATTAATAAGTTTTTAGAAAATATTAATTAAACTTAATGAAATTTAAGCTAAGGAATTATTTTTTTTCCTTAAGAAAAAAAAAATATTTCTCTTTTACAAAACAACAATTTAATAGTCTTTTATTTAGAATTCATAGAGAAAAAAAAAATATTATAGGAACGTATTGGGCTATAAACAACGAAGTTGACCTAAGTATATTAAATAAAATTTTATTCAAAAAAAATAAAACTTTAGCTTTGCCATTTATTAATTCTAAAAATGAAATGGAATTTAAGATTTGGAGAAAACAAGATTGTCTTCAACTTAATAAATTTGGAATAGCACAAACTTTTAAAAAATCAGAAACCGTATTTCCAAATATTATATTAACACCTCTTCTTGCCTTTAATAATTTTAGATATCGATTGGGATATGGTTCTGGATATTATGATAAATATTTTAGCAATTTATCTAAAAATAATAGAAAATTTACAACAATTGGTATAGGTTTTTATTTTCAAAAAACAAATAAATTTACCGCACATAATTTAGATTTTCCACTTGATAATATTTTTACTGAAAAAGGTTTTTTAAATTAAAATGAATTTTTTATTTTTAGGTGACATTGTTGGTCGTTCAGGTCGAGATATAGTTCTTAAAGAACTTCCTAATATTATAAATAATGAGAATATTGATTTTGTAATTGCCAATGGTGAAAATGCTGCTGGCGGATATGGTATTACAAAAAAAATATGTGATGAATTATTTGCCAGCGGAGTCAATGTTATCACATCTGGGAATCATATTTGGGATCAAAAAGAAACAGCTGATTTTATATCAGAAGAAAAAAGACTTCTTCGTCCTTTAAACTTTATAGAGGGAACACCAGGATCTGGTTGTCAAATATTTGTGTCTAAAAATGCAAAAAAAATAGCTGTTATCAACTTAATGGGCAATATTTATATGAAAAAAACAGAAGATGTTTTTAATTGTATAGCTTTAAAACTACAGTCATTAAAACTAAAAAAAGATGCTGATTTTATTATAGTTGATATTCATGCTGAAATTACAAGCGAAAAGATGGCTATGGGTCATTTTTTAGACGGACAAGTTACTTTCGTAGTTGGAACCCATACTCACGTACCAACACATGATGCAAGAATACTTCCAAACGGCACTGCTTATCAAACAGACGCTGGTATGTGTGGCGATTATGATTCTGTAATTGGAATGAATAAAGATTCTGCTCTTAAAAAATTTTTGAGAGAACCCAAACAAGAACGTTTGCCCCCAGCTTTAGGCAAAGGAACTATAGCTTGCGTAAAGGTAATTGCTGACGACAAAACAGGTCTTGCAAAAAATATAAAAACGTTAACTATCGGAAATCATTTTAATTAAATATTGTTTTAGATAATGGCTGGTCATTCGCACTTTAAGAATATGATGCACAGAAAGGGACGTGCAGACAAGATTCGTTCTAAATTATTTACTAAACTTTCAAGAGAGATAACAGTTTCTGCAAAATTAGGACTTCCAGAACCGGATATGAATCCAAGATTAAGAGCAGCAGTTCAGGCCGCTAGAGAAGCAAACATGCCAAAAGATAATATTGAAAGAGCTATAAAAAAATCACAAGGTAATATTGATAATACTTATGAATTTTCTCGCTATGAAGGATTTGGTCCTGGAAGAACTGGAGTCATTATCGAGGTTTTAACAGATAATAAAAACAGGACTGTTTCAAATATAAGGTCGATTTTTCAAAAATTTGGAGGAACGCTAGGAGAAAATGGATCAGTTAGCCATCAGTTTGAACAGGTAGGTCAAATTAAAATAAAGAAAAGTATTATAAATGCAGATAACGCAATGGAACTTGCTATTAATTCAGGAGCTGATGATTGTATAACTAGTGATGAATTTTATGAAATTATTTGCAAGAAAGAAGATTTTAATTCCGTGCGTGAAAAAGTAGAAAAGAATTTTAAAGAAACAAGCTTTTCTGGTCTGGTATGGAATCCTATTAGTAAAGTATATTTAGATAAAGATACATTTTCTAAATTGGCTAATTTTTTAGAACAATTAGAAGATGATGACGATGTACAAAATGTTTATACTAACTTTGAAGTTGATGAAAAAGTATTAGAGGGGATAAATTAATATTGTGATAATTTTTTCTATAGATCCAGGAGTTAGTGGTGCAATTTGTGTTTTTAAGGATCAAAATGTTCTTGATATTTATGATGTTCCTACAATGATTGAAGGAAAAAAAAATAAGAGACAAATTAATTCAGCACAAGTTACTTATATATTTAAAAGCTTTATTAATGGCGATGAAAAAGTCTCTGTTATTGTTGAGCAGGTAAATGCTATGCCAGGCCAAGGAGTAACTAGTATGTTTAATTTTGGCCAATCTTTTGGAATTATAAAAGGTATTTGTGCTGCTTTAGGATTTTCAATCTATTTTGTTAGACCAGCAAAATGGAAAAAGCATTTTAATTTAATAGGATCGGTTAAAGATGCAAGCAGAACAAAAGTAATAGAAATTTTTCCTAGTTTATCACCCAAGATTACTAAAAAAAAGGATTCCAATAAAGCTGATGCGATTTTAATTGGAAAATATTTTATTGATAATTTCAAAAATAATAGTTTTCATGGCTAATAATAAAAAAAATTTTATTTTCAAAACTAAAGTTTATTATGAAGATACTGATGCTGGCGGTATTGTTTATCACGCTAATTATTTAAAATTTTTTGAAAGAGCGCGAACAGAATTTATTTATTCTCTAGGATTTAATCATAAATTATTAAAAGAAAAATATAACTCTACAATAATTGTTCATAAATTTAATATCGTTTATAGAAAACCAGCTTTATTTGAAGATGATTTGATGATTATAACGATCGTTAAAAATGTATCAAAACTTAGAATTGAAATGTTTCAAAATGCGTTTAATAAAAAAAAAGATTTATTGACCGAAGCTTTTGTTGAATTAGTTAATGTAAATATTAAAGGAAAACCAACTAGTTTGCCCAAAGAACTATTTGATCAATTAAATAAATAGAAAAATATATATTTTAGATAATAACTCTTATAAATGTGATCTTTATATTATATTAGTTATTTATGGACCCATTATTAGCTGCAAAAACTGTTAGTGTTGCAACAACTAATTTTTCAATTATTCATGTTTTTTTTAGAGCAGATTTTCTTGTAAAGATTGTCATTTTAGTTCTGATATCTGCTTCAGTTTATTCCTGGGCTATTATTATAGAAAAATATAAATTATTTAAAAAAATCAATATTTCTTCATCAATTTTTGAAGATCAGTTTTGGACGTCAAAATCTGCAGATACCCTTTATAAAAAACTAAATAGTTTCGATGAGGATCCTATGGCTAGTGTTTTTAAGTCAGGAATGGATTTCATGTTAAAAAATAAATCCAAAGTACATAGCATGCAAGATCGTATCGTTCATATTTTAAATAATTCTATTGATCAAGAAGTTGAAAAAATTGATAAAAATTTAAATTATTTAGCTACTGTAGGTTCGGTTGCTCCATTTGTTGGTTTATTTGGAACTGTATGGGGAATTATGACGTCTTTTCAAGCTATAGCAATTGCAAAAAATACAAGCCTTGCCGTTGTAGCGCCTGGAATTGCAGAAGCTTTGTTTGCAACTGCGTTAGGTTTATTAGCGGCTATCCCAGCTGTGGTGGCATACAATAAATTTTTAAGTGATAGCAGAAAATATTCCTCACGCTTAGAAAATTTTACCCAATCTTTTATTTCTATAATGTAAATGGTATCTAAATTTGTAAGCACTAGATCTAGAAGAAATCGGCCTATGAGCGAAATAAATGTAACTCCATTTGTTGATGTAATGTTAGTTTTATTAATAGTCTTCATGGTCACTGCTCCGATGCTTACCGCGGGAGTTTCTGTAAATTTGCCAGATAGTTCAGCTAATTCTTTGCCAGACGAAAAAGAACCTTTAGCTTTAACAATAAATTCGAAAGGTGAAGTTTTTATTCAAAATACTCAAATTTCTTTAAACGATCTAACCTCTAAAGTTTTGGTTATTACAAAAAATAGAACTGATACAAGAATTTACGTTAGAGGAGATCGGTCTTTAGAATACGGAAAAATTATGGAAGTTATGGGTTTGTTGTCTAGAGCAGGTTTTACAAAAGTGGCTTTAGTTTCTGAATCTTCTAGAGGAAAAAAATAATGTTATGCAGCATAACATTAAAATTTCGCTTATAGGTCATTTAATCCTTATAGTTATAACAAGTTTAACTATGCAATTTCTAATCAAGAAAGTTGAATTGCCACCAAGTATTTCTGTTGATTTGGTTGATATTGGAAAAAAAACTAATATCCCTTATGCTCCAAAATACAATGATACAAAAAGCGATAAAATAGAAAAAGACAGAGTAGTTGCAAATCAAGCACCTCCAAAAATCGTTCCAAAAGAAAAAACAGATACAATTCCGTTACAAGAAAATATTAAAAAAATTCAAGATATATTAGAAAAAAATCAAAAACCTGAAAAAGTCGAAGATAAAAATAAACAAACTTCAGAATTTGAACAAAAAGAAGTTTTTGACCCAAATAAAATTGCTGCATTAATTGACAAGTCAAAAAAAGATAATTCAGAGATTAATAAAAAAACTTCTTTAACACCAACTCAAAGTCAGCAAAAAAATTTTGTAACAGGATCTTTGACGTTAAGCGAACAAGATGCAATAAAAACTCAAATATTTAAATGTTGGAATATCCCTATTGGATTACCTTATAATGAAAATTTATTAGTACGAATAAGATTAAAACTTAATACAGATGGATCCGTAATTAGCAGTGAGATTGTTGATGCAGGAAGAATGAATACACCAGGACAAAATTATTATAAGATATTAGCCGAAAGTGCTTTGAGAGCAGTAAAATTATGTAATCCATTAAAAGTACCTTCAAAAAATTATGAAAAGTGGAAAGATATGCAACTAAACTTTGATGCTAAAGAAATGTTAAAAGGTTAAATGAAAAAATTTTTCATTAATTTTATATTTATATTATTTGCAACTAGAGTTTACGCTGGCGTTGAAGTAGATATAACTAGAGGGAATCTAAATCCCTTACCAAGTGCAATCTCTGATTTTTATTTAGATGTAAATACTAAACTTAAAGATAACGTTAAAAAAATTAACTTAGAGCATCAAATTCCGGAGTTGATTTCAAAAGATCTTAGCAGATCGGGTTTATTTTTAATTTTAGACAGGAACTCTTATATTCAAAAACCTGATTTATCTCATACACAACCTCGTTTTGAAGATTGGGCTTTAATTAAAGCTCAAATTTTAGTCACAGGAAAAATATCACTTGAGAAAGACGATAGGTTAAGAGTTGAATTTAGGTTATGGGATATTGTATCTAATAAAGAGTTGTTAGCTTTAGCTTTTTATACAACACCTGATAATTGGCGAAGAGTATCTCATCTGATTTCTGATAAAATTTACGAAAGATTAACTGGAGAAAGTGGATATTTTGACTCCAGAATTATTTATGTTGCTGAAAGTGGTCCAAAAACTAATCGAATTAAAAAATTAGCAATAATGGATCAAGATGGTTATGCAAACAAATATTTAACTTTGGGTAACGAAATGGTTTTAACTCCAAGATTCAGTCCAGACAATAAATATGTCACTTACATGTCTTATTATAAAAATTTGCCCAGAGTATATTTGTTAAATCTAGAAACTGGTTTACAAGATTTAGTTGGTGATTTTCCAGGGATGACATTTGCACCAAGATTTTCACCAGATGGAAAAAAAATAATAATGAGTTTCGCAAAAGACGGCAATTCTGATATTTATGCTATGAATCTTAAAACTAGAATTGTTGAAAGATTAACCGATAGCCCAGCGATTGACACGTCCCCATCTTATTCGCCAGACGGGAATTATATTTGCTTTAATTCGGATAGAAGTGGATCCCAACAAATTTATGTAATGAAAAGTGATGGTTCAAACGTTAAAAGAATTTCATTTGGAGATGGAATTTATGGAACGCCAGTGTGGTCTCCTAGAGGAGACGTAATCGCTTTTACAAAATTTCATAATAATAAATTTTATATTGGGGTAATGAGAACAGATGGTGCTGGAGAGAGATTGTTGACAGAAAATTTTTATCAAGAATCTCCGTCGTGGTCACCTAATGGTCGAGTTATTATTTTTTATAGAGAAACACCCGCTGATAATAGTGGGCACGGTGGTTCAGCTAAATTATGGTCAATTGATCTTACGGGCTATAACGAGAAAATAATTCAAACACCAACTGATGCTTCGGACCCCCACTGGTCTGCACTTTTAAGTAAAAAATAATATTAGTTAATATTTAAAAACTGTAATAAAAGTTATATATTTTAAATACTAAATTTAAGTGTTAATATGTTACATATTAAACAAATAAATAATTAAAAAAAAATGAAACATACAAATCTTGTAAAAAATCTATCTTTGCTTTTAGTGGTATTATTTTTTGGTGCTTGTGCTACTAATACTCAACAGGCGTCTAATGGTGATGCTTACACAGGAACAGAAACCGTCAAATTTTTAGCAGATGGGGTTCCTGACAGAGTTTTCTTTGCAACTAACAAATTTGATTTAACTCCAACAGCTAATCAGACATTAAGTAAGCAAATTACTTATTTAAAAACTAATTCTAGTTTAAAAGTCGTAATAGAAGGGCATGCTGACGAACGAGGTACAAGAGAATATAATTTAGCTTTAGGTGAAAAAAGAGCTAATTCTGTTAAAGATTTTTTAATTAGCAATGGAATTTCATCTGACAGAATTAAAGTAATTAGCTATGGAAAAGAAAAACCAGCTAATCCTGCTTCAAATGCTCAAGCGTGGGCACAAAACAGGAGATCTGTTACAGTTAAAACTACTAACTAATATTTTATATATTTACAAAAAGACCCCGATTAAAATCGGGGTCTTTTTTTTGCCATTAATATCGAGTTAATTTCATTTTATATTAATATTATGTCTTTTAAAAATATATTTTGCTTATTTGCAATCTTATTACTTTTATCTATTGGAACTGTTTTTGCTGATCAAGATACTGATCAATTAAAAAATCAATTAGAACAAATTCAGAAAGATATAAAGACTCTAGAAAAAGCAGTTTATAGTAAAAATTCTCCCACAAGCACTTCTGAAAATAATTTTAGTGAAGCATTAACTCTTCAATTAAATAAAATTTCAGAATTACAAAAACAAATTAATCAACTAACATCTAGATTTGAAGAGAATAATTATAAGATTGAACAGTTAAATAATCAGTTGAATAAATTTGAAAAAGATAGTCAACTAAGACTTCAGCAGTTAGAAAGCTATAAATCAACAAATGAAATTTCTGAAAAAAAATCTCCTATAATAGAGAAAGATTTATCTAAAGAACCCCCACAAGATTATGATGCAACTAAAGAAAAAGATAAATTATTAAAGAATATAAAAGAAGTAGTAACTGAAGATGAGAATAAAAATAATTTACCAATAATTAAAATTTTGCCAAAAAAATCTCCATCGGAACAATATAAATTTTCAATGAATCTTTTAAAAAATGGAAAATTTGAAGATGCTGAACATGCATTTAGAGAATTTGTTTACCAACATCCTGATCATGAACTTTCTGGTAATGCACAATTTTGGTATGGTGAAACTTTTTATATTAGACAACTTTATGAAGATGCTGCTAGAGCTTATCTAGCAGGTTATCAAAAGTATCCCAAAAGCACGAAAGCTCCGGAAAATCTGTTAAAACTAGGAGTATCATTAGCAGAGCTTGGCGAGGTCCAACAAGGGTGTAAAATGATGTTGAGTCTTAAAGAGGCATATCCTAAAACCGACGCTTCTGTTTTGCAAAAAGCATCCTATGAAAAGAAAAGATTTAATTGCAGCTAATTTAGCTCTTTTAGAAGACAAAAAAGTAAATAAAATTTATTTAGGCTTTAGAGAAAAAATTACCACTAATATTGGTAAAGAGAAATTTGCAATTGCGGTTTCTGGTGGTACTGATAGTTTATCTTTAAGTATTCTCGCTAAATTATACAGTCTTGAAAATAAAAATAAATTTATAGCATTAATCGTCGATCATGGGCTTAGAAAGGAATCTGCTAAAGAAGCAAAGGAAACTTTAAAAAATTTATTAAAAAATAATATTAATGCAAAGATTTTAACTTATAGTGGTCAAAAATTTTCATCAAATATTCAAAAAAAAGCTAGAGATTTAAGATATGATTTAATGCAGAATTTCTGCAAAAAAAATAATATTAAATATTTAATTTTAGCTCATCACCAAGAAGATTTGATTGAAAATTTTTATATTAGATTGGTTAGAGGAAGTGGTATAAAAGGACTTACTTCATTAGAAGAATTGACACAAGCACTAAGCAATTTTTACATTGTAAGACCGTTGCTTAATTTCTCCAAATTAGATTTAATTTATATAACTAAAAAAATTTATAGATCTTGGATTGAAGATCCTTCTAATGTAAATGATAAATTTTTAAGAGTTAGAATTAGAAAGTTTCAAAATAAATTAAAAAAAGAAGGATTTAATACTTCTAGAATTATTAAAACAATTAATAATTTAAATTATGCTAAAAAATCTTTAGATTTTTATATTTTGAAATCAGAAAAAAAATATCTAAATTTTTTTAAAGAAGGTTATGCCTCCTTAAATTATTCAATTTTTAATAATGAAGCTCAAGAAATTATATTTAGGGTTTTTATTAAAGCTTTGCATTATGTTTCAGGTGAATACTATCCACCACGCTCTGAAAATTTAACAAAGCTCATTAAAAATATTTCGTTAAAACAATTCAAGTCAGCAACACTTGGTGGTTGTTTAGTCGAAAAAAATAAAAATATAATAAATTTTTTTAGAGAAGAAAGAAATATGTCAATCGTATTATTAAATAAACAAAATTTAAAAAAAATATGGGATGATAGATTTGTTGTTGTAAACAAATCTAGTATTAAGAGTAGAATTTTAGTTAAGAAATTAGGTAAAGAAGGACTATCAGTAATTAAGCAATATAAATTTCAGAAGAAGATTCATACAATTCCAACACTAGCTATTAAAACTTTACCTTCTTTTTGGAACTTGAAAAATGAACTTTTATTTGTGCCTTTTATAAATTTTACAAATAACAAACTTAAGGTGAAAAAAGATAGTTTTGACGTTAATTATTTAAGATTTAATTAAGATTATCGCTTGTTTATTCTAAAATAATGATTACTTTTACAATATGAACTTAAGAAACTTAATGATGTGGGGCATGATAATTCTTCTTGTCCTTGGCTTGTATAATTTGTTTCAAAATCCTAGCTCTTTGACCGGAAAAACAGAATTACCTTTTTCTACTTTTTTATCTGATATCGATAAAGGAAATGTTACGTCAGTTGATATAAGAGGAAATGAAATTTCAGGAGTTTATTCCAATGGAAAAAATTTTAAAACCTACGCTCCGAATTATCCAAATCTTGTAGATAAATTAAACTCAAAGGGAGTTTCTATTTCTGCAGGTCCTAAAGAAGAAAAAGGACCTTCAATATGGGGCATACTTTTATCTTGGTTTCCTATGTTATTACTCATAGGAGTTTGGGTTTTTTTCATGCGACAAATGCAAGGAGGTCGTGGAGGAGCTATGGGCTTTGGCAAATCTAAAGCTAGACTTTTAACAGAAGCTCAAGGAAGAGTTACTTTTCAAGACGTTGCTGGAATTGAAGAGGCTAAAGAGGAGTTAGAAGAAATTGTGCAATTTTTAAAAGATCCTCGCAAATTTCAAAAACTTGGCGGAAGAATTCCCAAAGGAGCTTTGCTTATTGGACCTCCAGGTACAGGTAAAACTTTATTAGCAAGAGCAATTGCTGGAGAAGCAAACGTTCCTTTTTTTACTATTTCAGGATCTGATTTTGTTGAAATGTTTGTAGGAGTTGGAGCCTCTCGAGTAAGAGATATGTTTGAACAAGGAAAGAAAAATGCGCCTTGTATTATTTTTATTGATGAGATTGATGCGGTTGGAAGAAGTAGAGGAGCAGGTTTAGGCGGAGGAAACGATGAACGTGAGCAAACTTTAAATCAATTACTAGTTGAGATGGATGGCTTTGAAGCCAATGAAGGAGTAATTTTA
>TBL_comb48_EPIDRAFT_1001351_pt1 | contig 18231 bp, 16 predicted proteins | sample TroBogEpilimnion_37_FD_10681 | JGI IMG/M metagenome (IMG submission 10681)
ACAAACACCATCTACGTCAACATCCGGTACTCGCTGCCGGGTGGAATGCCCAAATTCTAAACGGGCCTGTAACCTGACTGAAACATTAGGGTGGGAAACTCAGGTTTCCCGCCCTTTTTTGAGACTTGCCGAAAAGGGGATAAACAGCAATGAAGAAAATGATTTCGATGATTGGCCTCGCCGCACTGGTTGCGAGCAGCGCCATGGCGGCAGACACGATTAACGCCGCGGGGGCGACCTTCCCGGCGCCGATCTACCAGAAGTGGTTCCAGGAATTCAAAACCGCGACCGGCACGCAGGTCAATTATCAGGCCATCGGCTCGGGCGGCGGCATCCGTCAGCTGACCGAAGGCACTGTGGACTTTGGCGCTTCCGACATGCCGATGACGGACGAACAGCTGAAGGCCCTCAAGGTGAAGGCGCTCCACTTCCCGACGGTGATGGGCGCAGTTGTGCTCAGCTACAACATCCCGGGCGTTACGGCGAAACTGAAGCTGACGCCGGATGTTATTGCCGGTATCTATCTGGGCACCATCACCAAGTGGAACGACGAAAAGATCGCCAAGGCGAATGCCGGCGTGACACTGCCTGCCAACAACATTGAAGTTGTGCACCGTTCGGACGGGTCCGGCACGACGTTCATCTTCGTCGACTATCTCTCCAAGGTCAGCCCGGAATGGAAGACTAAGGTCGGTGCCAACACGTCGGTCAACTGGCCGGTGGGTCTGGGCGGCAAGGGCAACGACGGCGTGGAAGGTCTCGTGAAGCAGACGCCGAACTCCATCGGTTATGTGGAACTGATCTACGCCGTGCAGAACAAGATGGCTTATGCCGACGTGCAGAATGCCGCCGGCAAGTTCGTTACGCCCAGCTTTGAAGGCGTGACCGAAGCCGCTGCCAACTCCAAGGAAATGCCGGACGACTTCCGCGTTTCCATCACCAACGCCCCGGGCGCGAAGACCTACCCGATCTCCTCGTTCACCTGGATGCTGGTGCCCAGCCAGATTGCCGATGCCGGCAAGAAAAAGGCCATCACCGACTTCCTCAGCTGGATGCTCACCAAGGGTCAGGCCGAGGCGACGGGCATGAGCTATGCTCCTCTGCCCAAGGCTGTGGCTGCAAAAGTGCAGAAACAGATCGCGATGATTAAGTAGTCTCCGGGTAAAACGCATATGGCCACCTCATCCGCCGCTATAGGGCCCGCCGGGAAGTCCGCTTCACGCCGCCAGCCATTTGGCGATGAGGTGGCCTACGCAGTTACCTGGTTTTTCGCCACTCTGATTCTGGGTCTAACTCTCTGGGTGGTATTTGAGCTCTGGACGCATAGTTCGGAGTCGATTTCGAAATTCGGATTCCACTTTCTGACGACTAAGCTGTGGAATCCGGTGACCGATGAATTCGGCGCGCTGCCTTTTATCTACGGCACCGTGCTGACATCGGTTCTGGCCCTGCTGATTTCCGTGCCCGTCGGGGTCGGAGCCGCGATATATCTCTCCGAACTGGCGCCCACCAAACTATCCAACGCCCTCACGTTTCTGGTGGAATTACTAGCCGCGGTCCCCTCGGTGATTTACGGCCTGATGGCCATATTCACCCTGGTGCCCCTGATGCGGGATTACATCGGGCCCGCGGTGCAGGCTGTAGCCGGCAAGTTGCCATTCTTCGCGGGGCACGTCTACGGCGTCGGTTACCTGACAGCGGCGCTGATTCTGGCGATCATGATCTTCCCCTACATCATTTCGGTTTCACGCGAAGCGCTGATGTCGGTGCCGCGGGACCAGCGTGAAGCCGCTCTGGCGCTCGGCGCCACAAAGTGGGAATCCACCTGGCAGGTGGTGGTGCCTTATGCGCGCCTCGGCATCCTGGGCTCGGTGTTTCTGGCGCTTGCACGCGCCATTGGGGAAACAATGGCCGTCACGCTGGTGATCGGTAACGATCCCGCCATTCACGCCTCGCTCTTCGCGCCCGGTTATACAATTGCAGCCGTGATCGCCAACGAATTTACCGAGGCCACGGGCAAAGTTTATCTCTCCAGCCTGATCGAGCTGGGCCTGGTTCTGTTCGCGCTGACCATGATTCTCAACGCAGCCGCGCAACTGCTCATTGTTCTGACTACAGGGAAAGGTACGGCGCGCGGATGACCGGGCGAAACAAATATCGCAACGCTGTGAATAACGTCATGCTGACGTTGTCGGGAATCTGTGCGGCCGTCACGGTTTCCATGCTGTTCGTCATTCTGGCGTATCTGGTCTATAACGGTTTTTCGTCGCTCAACCTGGATTTCTTTACTCAGCTTCCCAAACCGACCGGGCAGGTGGGGGGCGGCATGGCCAACGCCATTCTGGGCAGCGCTCAGGTTGTGCTGATCGCGTCGTGTTTCGGTCTTCCCATTGGATTCTTCGCCGGCATCTATCTGGCGGAGTTCGGCGGCAAGAAGTTTTGTATGCTTGTGCGCTACATGGCCGATCTGCTGAACGGCGTGCCGTCGATCGTAATCGGAATTTTTGCCTGGACAGTTTTGGTTGTCCCGATGCATCACTTCTCGGCGCTGGCCGGCGGCATGGCCCTCAGCCTGATGCTGATCCCCATCACCGCGCGCAGCACGGAGCAGTTCCTGCTGGAAGTGCCGCGTTCGATGCGAGAGGGCGCGCTCGCTCTGGGCGCCACCAAGTGGAAGACGATCGCCACAGTGATCGTACCCGCGGCGCGGCGCGGCATCATGACCGGCATGATCCTGGGCGTCGCCCGCATCTCCGGCGAGACGGCGCCGCTGCTGTTTACCGCCCTCAACAACGAATTCTGGAGCACCGGATTTTCCTCGCCGACCGCAACGCTGCCGGTGATGATTTTCACTCACGCCGTTGCTCCCTACGACGACTGGCACAGGCAGGCCTGGGCGGCGGGACTTGTCCTGCTGACGATGGTGCTCGTCGCTAATATCCTGGCCCGGACGGTAATTTCGCGGGGAGCGTCGCTTCCCAAGTAAGGCAGGCAACCATGAGTCCGAAAATGGTCAGTACTTCCGAAACGAAAATGGCTTACCCGCCGGAGACAACGGCTTACGCGCCGGAGAATAAGATGAGTCCGACATCCACTGAGGGAACGAAGTCCGCTACGGCAACCGCCAAGCTGCGCGCGGCCAACGTCAACTTCCATTACGGCAGTTTCCATGCGCTCCATGATGTTTCGATGGAGTTCCAGGAGAACAAGGTCACGGCACTGATCGGCCCGTCGGGCTGCGGCAAGTCGACCTTCCTGCGCAATCTGAACCGCATCAACGAAACGCTGCGCGATACGCGTCTCGAAGGCGAGATCACACTGGACGGGCAGAACATCATGGACTTCGACATCACCGAAGTCCGGCGCCGCGTCGGCATGGTCTTCCAGCGGCCCAATCCGTTTCCCAAGTCGATTTTCGAGAACATCATTTACGGGCCGAAGATCAACGGGATGCTGAAGGGCACGTCGGCCGCGGAGATCGTGGAAAAGAGCCTGCGGCGCGCCGCGCTTTGGGAAGAAGCCAAGGACAAGCTGCATGAATCGGCGTATGCGCTTTCCGGCGGCCAGCAGCAGCGCCTTTGCATCGCGCGCGCTCTCGCGGTTAATCCCGAAGTGCTGCTTCTCGATGAGCCCTGCTCGGCGCTCGATCCCATTGCGACCGCCAAGATCGAAGATCTGCTGGTGAGTCTCAAAGATCAGTGCACCATCGTCATCGTGACGCACAACATGCAGCAGGCGGCCCGCGTCGCCGACACCACCGGTTTCTTCCTGATGGGCCGGCTGATCGAGCATGCCAAGACCGACATGATCTTCAAGAATCCGGCCTGCAAGGAGACGGAAGATTACATCACGGGCCGGTTCGGCTAGACCCGTAGCCACTCCGCGAAACTACAGACGGATCAAGGGAGAACAGTCGTGCGCCCATTCGAAGAAGATTTCAAACTGCTGGACGGCTCGCTGCAGGAAATGGGTGCCCTTGTGGCGCGCTCTATCCGCCGCAGCGTTTACGCCTTCATTGAGAAGAACGAAGATTTCGCCCATCAGGTGATACGCGACGAGGCGAGGATCGACCAGCTCGAGATCCAGATCGATGACCTCGCCACCAGCCTGATCGTACGCGATCAGCCCGTGGCCAGCGATATGCGTCTCATCGTTGTCGCGATCAAGATTTCGACGGATCTGGAGCGCATGGGCGACCTCGCAGTGCATGTCGCCGAACGCTCGCTTTCCCTGATGAGCCAGCCCCTGCTGCCCGAACCGCTCGACTTCAGTCCGCTGACCAGTACGGTCGAATCGATGGTGCTGGGGAGCCTCTCGGCCTTCTCCCGTCGCGACGCGGCGCTGGCTCGTGAAATTGTGGTGGCCGACGATGCCGTGGATCAGATGCGCGCCGAAATCTCCCATCGCGTGATCGAGCAGATGCAGCGCGAGCCTTCCTGTATTCCCCGCGCGCAGGACTACCTGACCATCGCCCGCAGCCTCGAACGGATTGCCGACCACGCGACCAACATTGCCGAGGATGTCATCTTCCTCGCTCAGGGCGTCGACGTGCGGCACCGCCAACTGGAAGGCACTGCAGCGAACTAGCCTTTCCCGGCCATAAGCATCCCGCTCAGGCTTACGTGCGCCGAGCCGGCCGGAATCAGGCTTTATCGATGGCCTTTGTCCGGTGACGGATGAACCAGGCCTGGCTGTCGAAACCCGCGCCCTTCTGCGCATGCGGGGCGGCTTCGTAAGTGCCGTCCGGCAGTCCTGTCCTCGCCTTGCGAGAGTCGGCGAGGCATTTCTCCAGCAGAACGTCCCGCAAGCCACGCACGATCTTTCGGTTCAGGATGGGGAACAGCAGTTCCACACGGCGGTCCAGATTGCGTGGCATGAGGTCAGCGCTGCCGCAATAGATTTCCTCTTCGCCGCCGTTGGCAAAATAGTAGAGGCGGCTGTGTTCGAGGAAGCGGCCCACGATGCTGCGCACACGGATGTTTTCGCTCACCCCGGCAATGCCGGGCCGCAGACAGCACAGGCCGCGCACGATCAGATCGCAGCGCACGCCGGCGCGGGAGGCTTCATACAGCAGCCGGATCATGTCCGCATCTTCCAGCGCGTTCATCTTGAAAATCAGGTGACCTCGCGGGCCGTGTTCAATCTCGCGGCGGATGAGCTCAGAAACCTTCTGCCGCAATGTGACCGGCGCCACAAACAGTTTGCGGAAATCCGACTTGCGCGAATAGCCGGTCAGGTAGTTGAACAGATCGGTGGCGTCCGCCCCCAACAGCGGGTCGCAGGTGAAGAGGCTGAAATCCGTGTAGAGACGGGCCGTGGTGGCGTTGTAATTCCCCGTGCCCAGATGCAGGTAGCGCCGGATGCCATCCTGTTCGCGCCGCACAATCAGCGCAATCTTGCAGTGAACCTTCAGGCCCACCAGTCCATACACCACATGGACGCCTTCTCGTTCCAGCGCGCGCGCCCATTCGATGTTGCTCTCTTCGTCGAAGCGGGCCTTGAGTTCCACCAGCACCGAAACCTGCTTGCCGTTCTCCACGGCTTCCAGCAGTGCCTGAACCACGGGTGAATTGCGGCCCACCCGGTACAGGGTCATCTTGATGGCAAGCACTTCGGGATCGTGCGCAGCCTTGCGCAGCAGATCCACCACGGGCTGGAAGGACTGGTACGGATGATGCAGAAAATGATCCTTACGGCGGATCACCGAGAAGATGTCCTCTTCGGCGCGCGTGGAGAACTCCGCCGGCACGCAGGGGTCGAAGGGCTCGTCGCGGAGGTCGGGGCGGTCCAGCTGCGGAATCTGCCGGAGTCGCGTCAGGTCCAGCGGGCCGTCCACGCGATAAACATCGGCGGCGGTAATCCGGAGGTTCTCCACCAGGATCTCGAGAACGTCCGCGGAAATTTCCGCGCCGGTCTGCAGGCGGACGGGTTTGCGGAAGCGGCGGCGCCAGACCGCTTCTTCCACGCTCTCCAGCAGGTCGTCGCTTTCCAGTTCCTTGATGGCGACTTCCGCGTCGCGGGTCACATGGAAGGCGTGCGATTCAACAATCTCGATACCCGGGAACAGCGACTGCAGATTCGCCGCGATGACCTGCTCGATCCAGACAAATTTGTGCGGCTCTGCCCCGGCTGCACCAGGTGCGCCGGCGACCGGCACCGCGACCAGCTGCGGCAGCGAATCCGGCACCTTCAGCCGGGCGAAGTGGGTCCTGCCTTCGTCGCCGCGCAGCACAATGGCGAGGTTCAGGCTGAGGTTCGAGATGTGCGGGAACGGCCTGCCTGGATCGAAGGCGAGCGGTGTGAGAACGGGATAGATGGTCTCGGTGTAGTAACGATCTGCAGCGGCCCGCTCGCCTTCGGTGAGCGCGGAGTAATCGGCGATGGTGATCCGCTCCTGTTGCAGCGCGGGGAGGAGTTCATCGCGCAGACAGGCGTAGATTTCGCCGGCCAGTTGATCCACTGAAGTACGCACCGCTTCCAGTTGCTGCGTCACCGTGCGTCCGTCAATGCTCAGCTTCGGGGTGCCGGAGGCGAGCTTCTGTTTCATGGCGGCCACGCGCACCATGAAGAATTCATCCAGATTCGAGCTGACGATGGAGAGGAACTTGACGCGTTCAAACAGGCGGTTGCGGGGGTCTCGGGCTTCTTCGAGAACACGGCGCTGGAACTCGAGCAGACTGAGTTCGCGGTTCATATACAGGGCCGGATCGTCGAGTGACAACGCCACGGGAGCCTGTGCCTCTGTCTCCGCTACGGGGGCGGGGGCCGCCTGCTGCGAAGCCGAGGCGGGGCGCTTTCGTGGAGCTCGGGGGCGTGAGGTTGAAGTCATAATCGGATTCGGAGCAACTGGATTCAGATTGGCGAGTCTTCTCTCAGGCGGCCAGTGCATTGGCACGTTGCGGCAGCGAAATGATGAAGGTGGATCCCTTTCCGAGCCGGCTTTCCACTTTAATGGTGCCTTCCATTCGCTCCACCACGTGCTTCACGATAGACAGGCCGAGTCCGGTGCCGCCCACTTCGCGGGAACGGGCGCGGTCCACGCGATAGAAGCGCTCGAAAATGCGCGGCAGGTCGGCAGAAGGAATGCCGCTGCCGGTATCGGAGACGGTGATAACGACGCGGCCCTCCGGATCGATGCTCGCTTCCACCCGGGCCTCGCCGCCTTCCTTGTTGAACTTCACGGCATTGTCCAGAAGATTGACCAGTACCTGTTCGAGGCGGATGGCATGTCCGCTGACCTGCGCGTCCGGAACGCTGCCGCGGATCAGCTTTACGCCGCGCATGGTGGCTTCCGGGCCTACGGTGAGCACGGCGGTGTCGATCGCGTCTACCACCGAGACCGGCCCCGGGCCAGCTTCCTTCCGGCCCGATTCAAGGTCGGAAAGCGTCAACAGATCCGAGGCGATATTGTTCAGCCGGATCGCGTGGGCTTCGATGATCTCCACGAAACGCCGGTTGTTATCCGCATCTTCGAGGGCGCCGGCCAGCAGCGTTTCGGCGTAACCGCGGATGGCGGTGAGTGGCGTCCGCAGTTCGTGCGATACGTTGGCCACAAAATCGCGGCGCACTCGTTCCAGTCTTTCGAGTCCCGTGATGTCGTGCAAAAGGACGACGGCGCCCCGGTGCGGCGGCATTTCAAGCGGGGCGGCGTGAGCCTCGAAGACCGGTGCTTCGCCAGAGGCGAACTGCAGCCGTACCCGTACCGGCTCGCCGGAAGCGATGACGCCGGAAAGCAGACTCAGCATCTGCGGATCCCGGATCAGCCCCACCAGTGGCGTGTTTTCGGGCACCGGGAGATCGAAGCCCAGCACGTTGGATAAGGCCTGGTTGCAAAACAGCACCCTCATCTGGTGGTCGACGGCAAGAACGCCTTCGACCATACTCTTGAGGATCACGTCACGGCGGCTCGATTCGAGGCTCAGCCGGTCCACCAGTTCACGGATGCGCTCGGCCATACGGCGGAACGAATTGTGCAGGAGCGAAATCTGCTCTCCGCCGGCGGGCATCGGGGCATCGGGGCGGCTCGTTCGCAGAACGCCTTCGGCGAAACTGCTCAACTGCTGGATATGCCACTCGATCGCTGAGGACAGAACCCACGTCAGGCCGAAGGCACCGGCGAAAATCAGGACGATCTCAAATCCGATTCGCACAGGGCTGCCCGCACCGGGCGCAAGGCGTGCCACCAGAACGATAGCAGCCACCAGCAGGGCGCAGGTAACGAACAGCCGGAATCGGATGGAGGAACCCATGGATGAACGTTGCCGTGTTCCTTCAGTTTACCCGCCAATTGTGACACGGGAGTTTCAGAAGGGCACGCCGGGGCTGCTCAGGGGCATGGGGCGCTTGTAAAAGGTCCGGGAATGGCCCAGGCCGCCAATTCGGCAGGCTGAGCCGGAGCCGCTCAGAATTCCTCTTCGTCGCCCTTCTTGCTGCTGCTTTTGCGGCGCATGATGATAATTCCGACCAGCACCAAAGCCAGCACTCCGGCGATGATTTTGACCATACCGGTGTTATCGGCGGCCGCCGGGGCGGCGTCCTGGAGCAATGCCATGAAGGGCGTAAGAAGCATTCGGTGATTCTCCGTTTTCCCCGCTGTAAGTCAGCGGAACCTAAAGAGTATAACCCGGTCCGGCGCGAAAAGGTAGTATCGAAATGTCACCTGAAAACGCTAGAATTACTACTTGGAGCGTTCCTGCGAGGCAGGTGACGGCCTATCATTTTTGATCCAACACTCAAGAATGAGGGAGTCGGCCAAAGCGGCGCTGGTGCGCTGGTCCCTGCCGGCTTCGGCCGGTGGATGGCCCCTAAAGGCGTCCGGTTGATTCCCACCCTTTACACAAGGGGGTCAAAAGCCGGGTCGAAACGGCTGAGTGGTGCGCTCCAAGTTTTCCGGAAGCAATAAAAAAAAGGCGCTCGCTGTGAAGCTGAGCGCCTTTTTGTTGGTGAAGCTGCTGGCCGACTACGCCGGTGTTTCAGCCGGCGGCACGATCCGGACGCTGCTGGCGGCGATCTTGCCGTTGCGGTCCATGCCCAGTTCATAGGCAACCTTCGCGCCGGGAACCAGTTCGGTCGACTGCCCCTGATGCAGACGCGAAATGTGGAAAAAGATATCTTTTCCGCCGCCGTCGGGCCGCAGGAAGCCGAATCCCTTCTCTTCGAAATAGGTCATCACCGTGGCGATCTGCGGCTCGTTGCCGATTTCTTCGCCGTTTTCGCCCGCTGCCGGGGCTGCGGCGGAAGCGGCAGGCCGCCCGCTCTTATCGCCCACGCCCTGCTTCAGAAGCGCCAGGTCGTCCTCGGTGAGTTCGGCCCGCTGGGTCTCAGTGGGCATCTTGAGGTTGGGATTCTTCTTGAGAGACTCTTCAAAAAGCCGTTTCTGTCGAGCGTTCAAGCGGGGATCCTTTTCGTCTTTTGTGTGGGCGCTGCGGCCGGGTCCATGGAGGCTTGCTGCATTGCTGCTTGTTGTTCCGTACTGGCCTACGCCTGCGCCGGCGCGGCTGCGACTTTGGGCTTGCGGGCGCGCGAGGCTCGCTTTTCCGCGGGGGGCTGCCGATCGCTCTTCTTCAGTGACGCGATCACCATCGTGGTGACAAACTTCTTTTCGCCGTGATCGTCGAACTTGATCACGATCCGCTCATCCGAACTGGAAAGCACGGTTCCGAGCCCGTACTTCAGATGCTCGACCTGAGCTCCCTGACTATAGTTGGCCATGTTGTTGTTGGGTCACTCCTTGATGACTAATGCGCCCACGCGCGTGAAAAAGCTCAACGCGAAAAGGCGTCGGATGCTGCGTGATGCTACGACGTGGAGGGCAGGCGCGCAAACTACAACCTTATAGTACCATGGCGGAATTTTGTTATGTTCCGCCCGGGAACCAGGGCGTGCGATCCCCGGCGCTGCGATCCCCGGAATTTCCGTAGCCCGATCTGCGGGCTTACCGGATTCCCCGTTTTCGCCGCACCGCAAAAACGAACCCAAGTCCCACTGCCAGCAGCCCCCCGGCAGCCGGTTCCGGGACGCTGGCAAACGGGACCGTCAGAACGTGGGAGATGGCGTACAACTCCAGCCGGGTCGTTTGCAACGGACTTGTCCAGTAGATCCAGTTGCTCGTGATGCCCTGCGTCAGTCCGGCGATCGACGACGTGTGAAGCGTTGTGCCGAGTTGAAAGCCGGCCGCGCCCGTACCGTCCGGATTGGTTCCGGTCCACGCGACAGAGAGATAGCCCGAGTCGGCGGGCGCGACGCTGCCGAATTCATCGAAGACAATCTGGTCCTGATGGGGCAGGGGACTGCCCGTGGTGGGGCCGAAGAGCCCGAAGGGAGCCGTGCTGGCGTCCAGCGCCACCAGGTTGCCGTTCAAATCGTACAAGGGGACTCCAGGATCTGCGCCGATGTTGTCGATCGCGTCCAGTCCGGGTGTGGAAACCATGGCGTCCCAGGTGCTCAGCCCGGCGATCGGGGAGCCGGTGTTGCCGGCGAGGTTATTGGCTTCGTTGTTGACGTACGTGTTGTAGTCGCTGCTGAGGCCGTCGGTCGCGGTGTAAACGTCAGCGGTGACAAACACCAGCCTGTACTTAGATCCCGAGGCCAGGCCGCCGGGGACCGTGATTGGACCGCCCCGGCACAGCGAGTTGACGCACGCGATGAACAGACCCAGCGATGCGAAACGTCTCGCCCTGATTTTCAAATGCTGACTCCCTTTCCAGAACCCGCGGTGTCACTTGCGGACGTTAAGGGACGAAATCGTCCGGAGCTTCGGGAACCCGATGTTAACCATCGGTGTATATCGAATTTTCAGCTTAGTTGTACGAGAGCGGCTTACACAATACGAGGACGCTGAACTTCAGTGGTTCCGGTACCGGACCCTGGTTTTGGGCCGCCCTGGTACGTAATCCCTTGTGTGCATGGCAGCAACGTGGTACGTCGTTTGGCCGCCGGGCTGGATTTTCCGTTGGCCAGGGCCGCCACCAGACAGCCCGGAAGCGGGAACAAAAAAAGGGACGGAGGCATCTTGCCCCCGTCCCTGTTTGCTGCCGCGAACCGCTGTATCGCCGCTTTACTTCTTCGCCTTCAGCCAGCTTTCCGCTACTTTTGAGGCGCGGAACACGGTGTTGTCCGTGATCTTCCCGTTCAGCTTCGAATAGGGATTGATGAACTCCCACACGATCTGTCCGGCCGGCGTGACTTCGAAGATGCGTCCGTTGGAGCCTTCGCAGATCAGTGTGTTGCCGTTCGGCTGGCGCTCGGCGCTGCTGATGTAGTGGCTGACGAACGTCCACATGGGGCGGTCGCTCTTCTCGGCGTTGTATTCCCACACGATCTTGTTGTCGAGCGGGTTGATCTCCACCACGCGCGAATTCGGGCGGCTCTGCATGTGGCGCGGATTCCGGTTGACGTCGTTGTTGCCGTTGTCGAACACCAGAATGTGACCGGCGCCCGGCAGTCCGCCCGCGATCATATGCGTGTTGTGCTGGCCCAGCGTAGTGCCGATGGCCGTCCACACAATCTTCTTCGACTCTTTGTCCACCACCGCAATCGTGCTGAGGTGGCGATAGCTCACAACGATGTTGCCGGCCTTGAAGCGCGGATCCGTGTTGCCTGTATTTTCCGGAATCGGGCTGGCGGCGTTCATGTGGGCCCAGTCGAAGGCGCTGTCGGGAACCGTCTTGACGGCTGTTCCGTACGCGTTCATGATTTCCGCTTTGGCCGTTTCGTCCAGATTCAGCTCGTTGAAATGGTCGGCGGTTTGCCACTCCCAAACCACTTTGCCCTTCGGGTCGACTTCAATCAGGCAATCGTCCTTCAGTGCCCGCTTTGAGATCTCCGGCCGCTTGATGTCCTGGCTGCAGACGAGAATCGTGTTGCCATTCGCCATGCGTTCTTCATCGTGATGCAGTCCGCGCACGTCGTCGGTGTATTTCCAGACCAGCTTTCCTTCCTGGTTGAATTCCACAACGCTGGGGACCGCGGTGCTCTCGCCATATCCGCCACCCGCTTCGGCCGCCGCCGTGGGCAGCTTCAGCGGACCGGTGCGAGCCAGCAGGTTGCCGTTCGCCATGGGCCGCGTGTAGCCCATCACCGAGTTCGGTTCCGGAGCCGCCCACTTGGCCGCAATCTGGCCCTTCACATCGATGGCATAAGCAAAGCCATCGGGCGACGCGAAGACCACGTAACCGGGCTGCACGCCCGCTTTGGAAATGGTGAGACCGGTGGGGAAGACCGACGGCGCGGCGAACGCTCCGGCCACGGCCAGCGAAATAATAGCCGCGCCCGCGGACATTTTGCGGCGGCCGGGTTGAGATGTCATTTGCTTTGCTCTCCTGAAAAGTTTGGGCGGCGACGTTCCTCGCCGGAACATCGCCAATTGTATATCTATTGCTTCAGTTGCGCCGGGCCACTACTCTTCAGGGGCTTCAGCTGCCGCCGCTGCTGCCTGGCGGGGTACGCCGATCGGGTTATAGTGATCGGCCAGTTGCGCCGGCCCGAAGCTGTACGATGCCTTGACCCTGTTTTCCGCCAGCATCGTGCCGTTCCACTGCTCGAATTCCTCGGCCATCCGCTTGAAGACTTCGGGCTGCTTGAAGCGCAGATTGGCGCGCTCCAAAGGATCCACCACCACGTTAAACAGGAACTGGTTATCGTTGATCTTGAGCCACTTGAGGTCGCCGTCGCGCATGGCCCGCTGCGCATTCGCGCGGTAGCGCCAGTAGACCTTGCGCGATACCGGCGGCGCGTTTTTGGTGAGTGCGGCGGTGAGGTCCATACCGTCGGTGGGGAACGCCGGGTCGATCTGGCCGCCGGCCATGGAGACGAAAGTCGGCATCCAGTCCATGTTCATGCAGACCTGCGTGCTGGTGCTTCCCGCACGGATATGCGCCGGCCAGCGCACGATTGCCGGAATGCGCAGTCCGCCTTCGAGCAGTTCGGTCTTCTTGCCGGTGAACGGCCACGTATCGGAGAAACGCTCGCCGCCATTGTCGCTGGTGAACACCACCACGGTATTTTTGGAAATTCCGAGGCGGTCCATTTCCGTCAGGATTTTGCCGATGTTGAGGTCCATCCGCTTGACCATCGCGCCGTAGGTGGCAAGGTTGCCCGCCTGGTAGCTCGACAGCCCGCCCATCTGAGCCAGGGCTTCATCCTCCGGCCCTTCCCACGGCCAGTGCGGGGCGTTGAAGTGGACGCTGAGCAGAAACGGCGTCTTCGTCTTCGTGTAGTCGCGCATCAGCCCGATCGTCTTTTCGGCGATCAGGTCGGTGAGGTAGCCGTGCTCATCCTTTTTGATGTCGCCATCCCACAGGCCGAGGGCGCTGTTCGGTTCGCCTACCTTATGTGTGAAGTAATCGAGATTGCCGCCGCCAAAGCCCCAGAAATGGTCGTAGCCGTACTTCAGCGGTCCGAATTGCGGTACATCGCCCACGTGCCACTTACCGATCAGCGCCGTTCCGTAGCCGGCCTTCTTCAGCGTTGAAGCGATGGTGGGGTGCCCTTCCGGCAATCCCACGTTCTCCGAACCGGCGAGTGGCTCATACAGGCCGACATCGGTTCTGTATTGATAGCGGCCGGTCACGATCGCCGTGCGGCTGGCTGTGCAGACCGGCGAATTCGCGTAGGCGTGCGTGAGCTTCATCCCCTCGGCCGCGAGGCGATCGATGTGGGGAGTGGTGTAGTCGCGCCGCCCGTAGCAGGAGACGTCGGCGTAACCCATGTCGTCGGCCATCAGAAAGACGAAGTTGGGTTTTTCCGCGGGCGCGGGATGGGCATTCTGGCCCTGCGCCAGCATGGCGAGTGGCGCGGCCGCGGCTGTGGCGCCAACGAAAGTGCGGCGCGTGATGCGCCTGGCGGACGACGGTTGAGTCTGAGATTTGTTCATATCAGGATTTACAACAGGTGATCGGTTTCAGGGTACTACTTGCAGCCCATCGCCGCCCGTCGGGAGGGGTTGCCTGCAGACATGCGGGATCGCTGCCTCATGGTAAAACCTCGGCACGCGGTGAGTCAACCCGTGGAGCGGCGGCAGTAGCCCGAAAGTGGCGGGATGTCCGGCGTCCGTTTGACGAAAATACGCCGTCTATTCCTTTACGTATTTGTAGACCGTTTTGGCCTGCACCGCCGCGGCGTAGATGTTGCCCCGGGAATCCGCGGCAACGCCTTCCGGCGGCGGGAATTTCGGGTCCGACACCGGCGGTGGCGGAATGTAGTAGTCGACCTTCCCCGTCTTCGCGCTGCCGATCCGCAGACCCCTCCTGCAACCTGGATTGTAGGTGTCCTTACCTGGTATTTCTTCCGATTCCGAGTCGGCGACATAAAGTGTGTCGTGCTGGTCGATCCAGATTCCGCTGGGGCGGCCGAACTGCTTCCAGGATGCCAGGAACTTGCCATCCTGACTGAAGATGTCGACCCGGCTGTTGCTGCGATTGGCGACAAAGAGCCGTCCCTGCGAATCGAAAGCAATCGCGTGCGGACTCCGGAATTCCCCATCTCCCGAGCCGACGCGGCCGAAGGTCATGAGGAACTTGCCGCTGCGGTCGAACTTCATGATCCGCGAATTGCCATACGCCGGCGCGTGGCCCTCAGCCACGAAAACATCGCCGTTGGGCGCAATCGCTACCGAAGTTGGCTGATCGAACACATCCAGCCCCTTGCCGGTTTCGCCTGCCTTGCCGAGCGTCATCAGAACCTTGCCCTCCGGCGAAAGCTTTGTGACCTGCATTCCCTTGGCGTCCTTCGCCTGGTAATCGACTACCCACACGTTGCCATCCCGGTCCGGTACGCCCTGATGCGGCAGCACGAACATCCCGGCGCCGAGATTGCGCAGCACCTTGCCCTCGGGCGAAATTTCCCAGATCGGCGCCATGGCCGATCCGGCGCAGCCTTTGTCCTCGCAGCGGTCGGCCACCCAGATGTTGTCCTTCGCGTCGACGCTGACGGTGTTCGTCCCCGCGAGCGGGCGCGTGGTTTGCACCCAGTCGTTCACGAGCCGATAGGGATTGGGCGCGTCGTTCCCGCACGCGGCTGTTTGCGTCTGCGCCGCGGCGATCCATGCGGTCGCGGCCCAAACGGCTGCAGCGAGTCTGATCTGGGTTGCGAGCATTGTTCCTCCTGGTGTTCCCCGGGTGTTGTGTGGCCGCGAGTCAAACTTATTGTAGTTACGTGCGGCCGCCGCGTCCACGGGGTCGCAACGGGGTTCGGAAACGGCGACAGTCGCTCATGATAGTCTGGCTGCTGTCAGCGAGCGAGAAGCAAATTCGACCGTCATTCGGAAAACCAATGGTTTTCTGAACTACCCGATAAGCTGACGTGCCCTGCACAAACCTGGCCCCCATAAAAAGGTATTTTGATGAAAAAACTAAGTCTGCTTCTGCTCGCCGCGGCGTCCTTGCTGACCGCCGCCGATTTCTGGCTGGCGAAGCCCTACACCGAGTGGTCCGACAAGGAACTGCAGAAACTGATGACCGATTCGCCCTGGGCCAAAACGGTCACGATCACGCCGATTGTATTGCCTACCGCGGGCGGCGACGCACCGCCGCCGAGTCGGGATCTGTCCAGCGGCAAGGGCGGTGGCAAGGGCGGCGGAGGAGGTGGTGGGCAAACTGCAGCCGCCACGCAGACCTACATCATCCATTTCATGTCCGGTGTGCCAATGAAGCAGGGCGCGCAGAAAATTCGGCTGGGTAAAGAGGCTGCCTCGTCCGCTGAATCCCGGGCGCTGATTGAACGGGAAGAAAAAGAATACATTGTGGTTGTTTCAGTCGCGGCATCGTCCACCGGACGCGGCGGCGGCCACGGGAAGAGCTCACTGTCTTCCGATGCGCTGAAACAGGCCATGACGGAATGCACGCTGGCGTCGAAAGAAAAAGGAAGCCGTACGCCGACCAGTGTTCAGATGCGCGAGGGCGTGAACGGCGGCGTCGACGCGTTTCTCTTTTTCCCCCGAAACGATCCGTTCACGATCAACGACGGCGACGTGGAAGTGGCATTCAAATTTGCCGGAAGCACCATTAAGCAGAAGTTCCATCTGCGGGAAATGGTGTTTAACGGCAAGCTGGAGATGTAGCGAGCCGCGCAGGGGGCGTTGGTCCGGCGCGGCCTCGATCCACGCTTGCGGCAACGACAGAGCCGGTGGCGATGCAATCCGATCCGCTGCCCGCTCCGGCGCGATACAATCCACCCATGAAATTTTTCCTGTTTCTCTGTCTTTCGCTCGCCGCTTTCGCGCAGGAGCCGGGCAGTTGCGTTTCCAATCCTCCTGTTCCGGATATCGCTTCCCGGCCTTCGTGGAACGGGTGGGGAAACGGGGCAGGCAATGCAAGGTACCAGGGTGCCGGAGCGCAACTCGACGCCGCCCAGGCTGCAAAGCTGAAGCTCAAATGGGCGTTCGGATTTCCCGGCGCGAAGTCGGTCTACGGTCAGCCTACGGTTGCCGGCGGACGCGTATTCGTGGCTGTCGATACCGGCACCGTGTATTCGCTGGACGCGGCCACAGGTTGCCAATACTGGTCGTACACGGCGGCCGCGGGCGTTCGCACGGCAATCAGTATTGGTCCGGGCAAAGATGGGCACGGCTATCTCGCGTACTTTGGCGATCAGAAGGGCACTGCTTATGCGGTCAATGCACAGACCGGGGCGGAAGTATGGAAAGTCCAGGTCGAAAGCCATCCTTACGCAAAGCTGACCGGTGCGCCGCAGGTCTACCAGGGGCGCATTTACGTGCCCGTGGCGTCGGGCGAGGAGGCCGCTGCCGGCAATCCGCAATATGAGTGCTGCACGTTCCGCGGCAGTGTTCTGGCACTCGACGCCTATACGGGAAAACAGATCTGGAAAACATATCTGATACCTGAAGTGGCGAAGAAGACTACCAGGAATTCCCTCGGCACGCAACGCTGGGCGCCTTCCGGCGCAGGCGTGTGGAGCGCGCCGACGCTCGACCCGAAGCGCCATGCCCTGTATGTCGGGACCGGCGACGCCTACTCCGAGCCCGCCACCGGCAACAGCGACGCGATCGTGGCTCTCGATATGAACACCGGCAAGATCCTCTGGGCCGCACAGGATCTGGCGAACGATGCCTGGGTGACCGGCTGCCTTGAAAACGCGAAGTCAAAAGAAAACTGCCCGGACAACGCCGGCCCCGACTACGACTTCGGCGCCTCGCCAATTCTCCGCGATCTGCCCAGCGGCAAGACTGTGCTGATCGCGCCGCAGAAGAGCGGCATCGTCTGGGCGCACGACCCCGACCGCAAGGGTGCGGTTGTGTGGAAGACCTCGCTGGCATCGAAAGTACCCACCGCTGTTGGACAGCTCAACTTTGGCGGCAGCGCCGACGAGCGCAACGCTTTTTTCGGACTGCGCACCGGCGGCATTGTGGCGCTGTCTGTTCAAAACGGGGAGCGCAACTGGTTCACGCCGATTGAACCGGCCGCGGGACGCAAGAGCGGACACGACGGAGCAACGTCGGTGATTTCCGGCGTCGTGTTCTCCGGCGGATGGGACGGCGTGCTGCGCGCGTTATCCGCGTCCGACGGCAAAATTCTGTGGCAGTTCGATATGGCGCAGGAATTCAAAACGGTGAACGGAGTTCCGGCGGAGGGCGGTTCCATGGGAGCTGCCGGGCCCACGATCGCAGGCGGAATGGTCTTCGCGGGCGCCGGCTACCCAGGCGTTCCCGTGCAGGCGGGCAAGCCCGGCAACGTTCTGCTGGCGTTCAGCGCGGAGTAGCCGCGGGACGGGCAGACCGGCGTACCCGGTCGGTGCCGATGCTGATGTACGATGAACAACGGCGCCCGTACTGGTTCGATGCATGGCGGATGCAGCGCGCAGGGCGCTCGAAAAGCAGGAGAGAAAATGATGATGAAATTTGCAAAAGCGCCGTTGCTCTTCACTCTGGCGTCGGCCGCGCTCTGGGCCCAGGTCAATGTGGGCGAACAAAAGCCCGAAGCCACTCTGCCCTTCACCATGACGACGGTGGCCACTTTTGAGCTGCCCTGGCGGCTGGCCTTCCTGCCCGATGGCAGAATGCTCATCACCGAAAAAGTTGGACCTGTCTGGCTGGTAACCCAGCAGGGGCAGAAGATACCGGTCACCAACACCCCGCCGGTCTATTGGCAGGGCCAGAACGGCATGCTCGGCGTCTTTGTCTCGCCCCATTACGCCACCGACCAAAGCATCTATCTCACATACGCCGAACCCGGCGATTACGGCGGGGGCCTGGCTCTCGCGCGCGCCAAACTGAAT
>TBL_comb48_EPIDRAFT_1001355_pt1 | contig 18183 bp, 18 predicted proteins | sample TroBogEpilimnion_37_FD_10681 | JGI IMG/M metagenome (IMG submission 10681)
AAGGCATCACTAGCGGCGACGCTTCCCTTGCTGCGATCACCTGCGCGGCTGACGGCGAGACGAGCGGAGTCGACTCGGTTTACCTGGCCCATGCCAACTCCAACCGAAGCGCCATCGTGCGCGAGCAGAATTGCATTGCTCTTCACCGCACGAACAGCGCGCCAGGCGAATACAAGATCCTTCATGACTTCTGGCGAGACTGGGTCACCAGATACTTGCGTCCAATTCTTTGCATCATCGCCATCGGCATCAACCGCGTCGACTCCCTGGATTAACAAACCGCCTGAGATCGGACGCAGCTCATTTGAACTTGGTGTGAATGATTCAATTTCCAAAATACGAATAGATGGCTTCTTGCTCAGCAATTCAACCGCGCCGGCTTCGTAACCAGGAGCAACTACGACTTCGGTGAAAATCTCTGAAAGCTTCTCGGCCATCTTGAGCGAGACCGGGCGATTGGCTGCGACAACTCCACCGAATGCAGAGACCGGATCGCACTCGTGTGCGGCTGCGTGCGCGGCTTCAATCGTGGATGCAGTCGCAATGCCGCATGGGTTGGCGTGCTTAATAATCGCAACGCAAGGATCTTTATGGTCGTATGCGGCCCGCAAAGCTGCGTCGGCATCGGTGTAGTTGTTGAACGACATCTCTTTGCCGTGCAACTGCTTGGCTTGGGTTATGCCTTGGGCGTTGCCGCTCTTATCTTTGAATACGACCGCAGATTGGTGCGGGTTCTCGCCGTAACGAAGGTCTGCGACCTTCTGCCAGACCTGTGCGTGCCAATCGTGGGCTCCGAGCTCGCCACCTAACCATAAGAAATAGCGGCGTCATATTCAGCGGTAGTACGAAAAGTCGCCATCGCTAATTCGCGGCGTTGTAGCTCCGTGAAACCACCGGCGGCTATCGCTTCGTAGAGAGATGCATACTGACTTGGACTTGAGAGAACCGCGACCGACTTGTGATTCTTCGCAGCGCCACGCAACATGCTTGGTCCACCAATATCAATCTGTTCGATGCACTCTTCGAAGCTTGCGCCCGAAGCGATTGTTTCGGCGAATGGATAAAGATTGATGACAACTAAATCAAAGGGTGCGATGTCATGCGATGCAATCGCCGCAAGGTGCTCTGGGTTGGTCTGATCCGCAAGGATTCCACCATGAATACGAGGATGAAGCGTCTTAACACGACCGCCCATCATTTCGGGGAAACCGGTGTACTGCTCAACCGGAATTACTGGAATGCCCGAATCAGCAAGCGTCTTGGCCGTTGAACCCGTAGAAAGAATTTCAACGCCCGCTTCGTGCAATGTTTTACCGAGCTCGAGCAATCCGGACTTGTCATAGACGCTGATCAGGGCTCGACGTATTTGCTTGCGCTCCATTAGGGATGCTCCGGAATTCCGTGAAGGGCGAATTCTGACAACGTCTCTGTAATCAGGGCTCGTTCGGCAATCTTAATGCGTTCGTGGAGTGACTCTTCGGTATCTCCGGATTCAACCATGACCTGACGCTGAGCAATGACCGGACCAGTATCCATTCCCTCGTCCACCCAATGAACCGTCGTGCCCGTCACCGTAGCGCCAGCGCTGAGTGCATCTCGGACCGCGTGCGCGCCAGGGAACAAAGGAAGAAGCGCCGGATGCGTATTAATCACTCTAAATTCTTGAACAAAATCTGGGGCGAGAATTCGCATGAAGCCAACGCTGACGACCAAATCTGGCGCGAACTTCGCAACGGTTGCTTTCAATTCTTCATTCCATTCATCGCGCGGACTCTTGAATGGAACACATACCGCGGAGATTCCTGCCGCCAAGGCGATATCAAGCGCTGGACATTCCTTGTCGGCAATCAAAGCAGCTATCTCTAGGTTCTGAACCTTGGCGTCAATAATCGCCTTCGCCAGCGATCCAGCGCCGGATGCCATCAACACGATTTTCACGCCGTATCCCGTCGATTCATAAGCGCTCGAATTCCAGCGGGAATATAGAGAATAAGAATGGAGACGATTAATTCAACAAAAATCAGGTAGGCCGCGGGCTTCCACCACACCACGCCGACTCGACGAAGCGCGGGAGTCAGAAGCTCCCCGGTGGATAAGAATGAAAGCGCAAGGATAAAAATTCCACTAATGAGGCGCGTCCACGCCAACCAATGTGTCTGGTCCTTCACGCCCGCGTAGCTGCGCTTGATATTCATAATAAGTACGGCGACGGCCACCACCACGATCGCAATCGCTCCTAAGTAATACGGATGCTTTCCGCTCGGTAGCGCACCCATTATGGGAATCGCTGGAATCTGGTGCAACACCACATGAATCGGGGTGATCTGCGTTCCGGTCCCGATTGAGAAACCAAGTCCAGTGAAATACGAAATGAGCGTGATGAGGAAATTTGGGATGTAGAGAATCTGGAGAAAGAAGAGCAGTGCTCCCCCAACCCAACCAGGCTCCAGAATCGTTGTTAAATTCTTGGTCACCGTAAAGTGCGCTGCAACCGATGCACCAAGTGCGATGGATGCGATACCAGCGACCATCGCGGCTAGGCCAAGCGGAACTCGAAGAAAGCGGAAGAAATCGCTGGAAAAATTGATCGTCGATAGAACAGTGATGACCAATACATAACCGGGCACGTACGCGATTGACGCCTTGATTGCTGGTGTCGCGCTCAGCCAAGCGGCGAGCGAAGCGAAGACCATCATCCACAACGAAAGGAATATCCGCGCTGCTCGTTCGCTGCCAAGAGCGAGAACCGCACGTTTATATCCACTTCGCGTTGCGAGCGCAGGAAATAGCGCACCGCCGATGGGGAGGATGGATAGCAGTCCCGCAGCATGAGCAGGTGCAAGATGCAAAATAAAGGGAATGAGATAGCTGCCGAGCCATAGCCAGACCGAGGAACGAATCGGATCCGTGGTGTTGCCGCTCGAACTTCCAGCGGTAGCCCACGCAACTAACGCGACAAATGTCAGGGGGAAGAGAACAAGCGCGATACTTCGGAGCGCCTGCTGCAGAGTAACCAGCAAGGCGCGTCCGAACATGGAGTGAAAGTACTACCCGTTAAGGATGGCGCGCATCAACGCCGCGGTCTCGCTTGGGGTCTTTCCGACCTTTACGCCCACAGCCTCGAGTGCTTCCTTCTTTGCTGCTGCCGTTCCTGATGATCCAGAAACAATCGCACCAGCGTGGCCCATCGTCTTGCCTTCCGGCGCGGTAAAGCCTGCAACGTATCCGACAACAGGCTTGGTGACATATTCACCGATGAATGCCGCAGCACGCTCTTCAGCGTCGCCACCGATTTCACCAATCATCACGATTGCATCGGTATCTGGATCATCCTGGAATGCGCGCAGGCAATCGATATGAGTCGTGCCGATAATCGGATCGCCGCCAATACCTACTGCTGTGCTGAATCCAAAGTCACGAAGCTCGTACATCATTTGGTAGGTCAGAGTGCCCGACTTTGAGACCAAACCGATTCGGCCTGGGCCGGTGATATCCGCAGGAATGATTCCGATATTGGATTTTCCGGGGCTAATAAGGCCTGGGCAGTTTGGACCAATCAGACGCGTGGTGCCGGTCGATGCAGCGAGGGCGTAGAACGCTGCTGAATCATGAACCGGAATACCTTCGGTAATGACAACGCACAACGGAATTTTTGCCTCAATCGCATCAATGACCGCTGCCTTTGCAAACTTCGGCGGAACAAAGACGACCGAAGCGTTTGCGCCAGTGGCTGCAATTGCTTCCGCCACAGTATTGAAGACTGGCAAAACAGTGCCATCGATATCGACAGTCTGGCCGCCCTTGCCTGGTGTAACGCCACCAACAACCTTGGTGCCGGAAGCCAACATACGGCGGGTGTGCTTGGTTCCCTCGGAACCAGTCATACCCTGAACAATGACTTTGCTATTTTCGTTGATAAAAATCGCCATTTACTTAGCCGCCAATTCTGCTGCTCGTGCTGCTGCACCATCCATGGTGTCTAGCTGTTGAACAAGTGGGTGCGCCGCTTCGTTCAAGATGCGACGGCCTTCGAGGACGTTATTGCCATCAAGACGGACAACGATTGGCTTGGTCGCCTTATCGCCCAAGATAGAGAGCGCCTGAACAATTCCATTTGCAACAGCGTCACAAGCAGTGATGCCACCGAATACGTTCACGAATACGCTGCGAACATCTGGGTCTCCCAAAATGATGGAGAGGCCATTGGCCATAACTTCAGCCGATGCACCGCCGCCGATATCGAGGAAGTTCGCGGGCTTCACACCGTACTTTTCACCAGCGTATGCGACAACATCGAGCGTGGACATAACCAATCCAGCGCCGTTACCGATGATGCCGACCTGGCCATCGAGCTTGACGTAGTTCAAATCTTTTTCTTTAGCCAACGCTTCCAAAGGATTTGTCGCCGCGTGATCGACTAATTCTTCGTGCGATGGATGGCGGAAGCCAGCGTTGTCATCCAACGTGACTTTGCCGTCGAGCGCAACCACTTTGCCGTCACTTGTCTTCACCAATGGGTTAATTTCCATCAGGGTTGCGTCTTCAGCAACAAATGCAGCCCACAACTTCAACAAAACTTCCACAACCTGGTCTGTGACATCAGCGGGGAATTGTCCCGCCTTAACGATTTCGAGGGCCTTCTCGCGCGAAATACCCTGGTTGGGATCGATACCAACGCGTGCCAACTTCTCAGGAGAGGTATGAGCAACTTCTTCAATTTCCATACCGCCGGCAACGGATGCCATGACCAAGAAGTTGCGATTCGCTCGATCAAGCAGAATCGCTAAGTAGTACTCGCTCTCAATCGGAGCGGCTTGCGCAATCATCACTTTGTGAACGGTGTGGCCTTTAATGTCCATGCCGAGGATCGCAGCTGCTTTCTCACGCGCATCATCTGGCGATTCGGCGAGCTTGACGCCGCCAGCCTTGCCGCGACCGCCAACTTTTACTTGTGCCTTAACGACCACGCGACCACCCATCGAAGCCGCAGCTGTTGCTGCTTCTTCTGGTGTGAACGCAACGGCGCCGCCAAGAACTGGCACGCCATGTGATTCGAAAAGATCTCGAGCTTGATACTCAAAGAGATCCACGGATATCCCCCATCAAATAGGTGAAGCTAACGACCGTAACGATGAAGAAATCTTAGTACCTGAGAAGCGACGGTCTTGTTACAGCTTTTCGACTGGGGCGTAACGAAGCAATAATCGCTTCTCACCATATGAGCCAAAATTGATTGTGGCCTCGGCGCGATCGCCTTCTCCGTTCACTGCAACAACCGAACCCAATCCAAATGTGTCATGGGACACACGATCTCCGACTTCGAGAACCATCGTCGTGGAACTCTTTCGGCCGGTGGCTCGCGGAGCTGGATAGTTGGGAACAAACTTGGATGCCTTTAATCCCGAGCCGCCAGATGAACGTGATGAGGATCCGCCATAACTACTTCCGGAGTGTTCGTTCCATTCAATTAACTCTTCTGGAATTTCGGTTAAGAATCGAGACGCGGGATTGTATGTAGGCGAGCCCCACGATGATCGATATTCCGAACGCGACAGATACAAGCGCTCCCGCGCGCGAGTTAAACCGACATAGGCCAAGCGACGCTCTTCTTCAACCTCGTTCTTATCGCCCAGCGTGCGCGAATGCGGAAATATTCCTTCTTCCATACCTGTCAAAAATACGGTGGGAAATTCCAAACCCTTTGCGGTGTGCAACGTCATCAGCGTGACTACGCCGCCGTGGTCTTCGCCATCAGGAATTTGATCGGAATCAGCCACAAGTGCGACATCTTCCAAAAATCCCATCAAGGAGATTTCTTCACCTTCGTCTACCTCACCAGTCTCGTATTCGATGGCGACCGCAACCAGCTCTTCCATATTCTCGATCCGAGATTCATCCTGTGGGTCATCGCTCTTCTGTAATTCGGTTAATAGTCCGCTCTGTTCCAGTACTGCTTGCGCAATCGAGGAGGGCGCAACTTTTGCTTCGTTGAGCGTCGCTAGTGAATCAATGAGCGCAACAAAATCTCTAATCGCGCCACCAGAGCGCGCCGCTAGCTCGGGGATTTCATTCCATTTTGTCAGCGCTTGCCAGAATGAGACATCGTGCGCTTTCGCGTATTCATCGACCAAATCCAGAGCGCGATCACCAATCCCGCGCTTCGGAGTGTTGATAACACGACGCACCGAGACTTCATCCTGTGGATTCACAATGATGCGAAGGTACGCCAAGAAATCTTTAACTTCTTTTCGCTCATAAAATCGCAGACCGCCGATGACTTTGTACGGCAAGGGTGCGCGCAAGAACGCTTCTTCAAAGGCGCGAGATTGCGCGTTGGTGCGATAGAAAACCGCGGTCTCGCCTGGTGTGGAAATTCCCTCGGCCTGCAAACGTCGAATTTCACCGGCTACGTATGCTGCTTCGTCTTGTTCGCTCTCCGCCAAGTAGCCGGTGATTTTTGCACCAGCCCCCGAGTCCGCCCACAAATTTTTTTCTTTACGGCCCTCGTTGTTTCCGATCACCGCGTTGGCGGCCGAGAGAATGTTTTGAGTGGATCGATAATTCTGTTCCAACAAAATCGTGCGGGCGTTCTGGTAATCGGCCTCGAACTGCAAGATATTGCGAATGTTCGCGCCGCGAAAGGCGTAGATGGACTGGTCCGCGTCACCCACCACACAGAGTTCGGCTACTGGATAGCCATCGAATTCGGTACCGACTAATTCTTTAATAAGAATGTATTGGGCGTGGTTAGTGTCCTGATATTCATCGACCAAGATATGCCGAAATCGCGAACGGTATCGCGCCTTCGCTTCGGGGAAGCGTTGCAGTAACTCGACCGTCTTACCGATTAAATCATCGAAGTCCATCGCGTTCGCACTTGTTAATCGCCGCTGGTAGACCGCATAAACCTCGGCAACAATCTGCGCGAAGTGGTCCGTTGCCTGCAACTGATAATCAGCTGGGCCCATCAACTCATTTTTCGCAGCCGAGATAAGCGCCTGCACCGCGCGCGGCGCGTATCGCTTGGCGTCGAGATTCATATCCTTCATGATGTGCGAAAGGAGCTTTTGACTATCAGCCGAGTCATAAATCGTGAAGGAGTTGCTATATCCAAGGCGAACCGCCTCTTGTCGCAAGATCCGCACGCACGCCGAGTGGAAGGTAGAGACCCACATCGATCGAGCTCGGTCGCCGACCAATTCTGCGACGCGCTCTTTCATCTCGCCCGCGGCCTTATTAGTAAAGGTGATCGCAAGAACTTCGTATGGCGCAACACCTCGCTCGGCGAGCAAATATGCGATACGGCGCGTCAAAACTCGAGTCTTGCCCGAACCCGCGCCGGCCACGACCAGCAATGGAGCGCCAATATGTTCAACCGCAGCCTTCTGCTGGGGGTTTAGCCCCTCGAGGAGTTGTTCGGCATTTGGCACTCGGTGAGTCTAACGAGAGAAAGTCTGACAAAATCAGCACATGCCTATTGATGACTCCGAGATTGAACGCGTCCTAGTTGTAACCGCCCATCCTGATGATTTGGACTTTGGCGCCGGTGGCACCATCGCGCAATGGACCGCGAAGGGAATTAAAGTCTCGTACTGCATCTGCACCAACGGCGATCAGGGCGGCGAGGATCCGAACGTGCCGCGCGAAGAGATGCCGAAGATTCGTCAAAAGGAACAACGCGATGCCGGCCTTGCGCTTGGCGTCACCGACATCACCTTCTTGAATTACCGCGATGGCTGGTTAGAGCCCACCATTGAACTGCGTAAAAAGATTGTGCGCGCGATTCGTAAAGCGAAGCCAGATCGCATGGTTATCCAAAGTCCAGAACGTAACTGGGACCGATTGCCCGCTAGCCACCCAGATCATATGGCTGCCGGTGAAGCGGCAATTCAGGCGGTCTACCCCGATGCGCGAAATCTCTTTGCCTTTGAGGATTTATATAAAGAAGAGGGACTCGAACCGTGGAAGGTGCGCGAGGTCTGGGTGATGTCTCACAACTCCCCCAATCACTTCGTTGATGTCACCGACACATTCGACAAAAAGCTCGCTGCGTTACACGCCCACGTCAGTCAGACCGCACACAACACTGAAATGCCGAACATGGTTCGAGCATGGGGTGAGCGCAATGCTCAAGCGAACGGGCTTGCAGAAGGCCGAGTCGCTGAAGTTTTCAGAATCGTTGAAACGGCCTAATTCGGCTAGTTCGGCTAGTTCGGCTAGTTTTATTTAGAGGTTGCTGTAACAATCGATACGGTCTGGTTTGGGTGACCATCACCATTGCCAAACGCGTTATCTGTTCCTGCTGCGGCGATAGCCTTCAAGACATTCAGGCCAGAGGTGACGTGTCCCCAGATCGTGTATGCAGGTGGCAAGGTGGTGTCGGCATAGACCAAGAAGAATTGGCTTCCGTTTGTCGCATGGCCATCCTGAATTCCAGCATTCGCTAACGCGACCGTGCCCGCTGGATAGTCATTTACTGCGCCTTTAGGAAGGTTTTCGTTCGCGTACCACCAGGCGGGTCCACCACTTCCTGATGCGGTTGGGTCTCCACATTGCAAAACAAAGATGCCCTGAGTTGTGAGGCGATGACAAATACTCTCGTTGAAATATCCAGAATTAGCGAATGCGGTCATTGCATTCACGGCTAACGGCGCGTGAATTCCATCCGCGGCGATCACGATTGAGCCACAGTTAGTGTTAAGAGTGATTGTTCGATTCTTCTTTGTTGCAGCGACTGGTTGAGCCACCTTGATCGGTGTGTGGCCGACAGCAGTGCTGGTCGTACACGTCACCTTGCTCGATGAATTGGCTGGCGCGGTTGACGACGCTGCCTTGCCACCAGCATAGGCAGGCGAGACTGCAAGACCAGCAAGGGCTACCGAACTTACTGCAAGAACAAAGCGTTTCACATTTACTCCCACTCAATGGTGCCGGGTGGCTTTGACGTTACATCCAAGACTACCCGATTGACTTCCCGAACTTCATTTGTGATGCGCGTAGAAATTTTCTCCAACACATCATAAGGAACTCGGCTCCAATCAGCAGTCATAGCATCCTCAGATGAGACTGGCCTGAGAACTATCGGATGACCGTATGTGCGGCCATCGCCCTGAACTCCAACGCTTCGCACACCAGCCAAAAGTACGACTGGGCACTGCCAAATATCGTTGTCCAAGCCCGCGGCGCTTAACTCTGCCCGCGCGATGGAATCCGCCTTGCGCAAAATTCTAAGATTTTCTTCAGTTACTTCTCCGACGATTCGAATCGCTAAACCCGGTCCAGGAAATGGTTGGCGCATAACGATTTCGCGCGGCAATCCCAGCTGCATACCTGCTTCGCGAACCTCGTCTTTAAAAAGCGTGCGGAGTGGTTCTATCAGCGCAAAGGCAAGGTCATCCGGCAATCCCCCGACATTGTGATGCGACTTAATGTTTGCGGTGCCGGTGCCGCCGCCAGATTCAACAACGTCTGGATAGAGCGTTCCTTGCACTAAGAAATCGATGGGTTCGTCCGAAGAAATTTCGCGTGCGGCAGCCTCGAAGACGCGAATGAATTCGGTGCCGATAATCTTCCGCTTTGTTTCTGGATCCGTGACGCCTGCCAACGCATTAAGAAAGCGCTCCTTGGCGTCAACAACTTTGAGAACAACTCCAGTGGATGCCACAAAATCACGTTCGACTTGCTCGGCTTCGCCTTCGCGCAATAGGCCATGGTCGACAAATACACAGGTCAGTTGATTACCAATCGCCTTCTGCACGATCGCAGCGGCTACAGCGGAATCCACGCCACCGGAAAGACCACACAACACACGCTTTCCACCAACAATCTCTTTAATCCGAGCAACTTCGCCCGCGACAATATTTTCTGAATTCCAGGTCGGGGCGCAACCAACGCTCTCAATCAACCAGCGACATAAGATCTCTTGGCCATATTCGGAATGCAGAACTTCCGGATGAAATTGCACGCCGGCAAATTTCCCATCAGCGCTTTCAAAGGCCGCGATTGGTGTGTCGACTGTGTGCGCGGTGGAAGCAAAACCTGCAGGTGCTTGGGTTACAGAATCGCCATGACTCATCCAGACGTTAAAACTCTTGGGCAATCCTTTGAGCAAACCAGATGAGGACTCAATGTCGATAGGAGTGCGGCCGAATTCCGACTTTCCTGTTTTGGTCACCACGCCACCCAGCGCCGCGGCCATTACTTGAAAGCCGTAACAAATTCCAAAGACCGGAACGCCGGCATCAAAGAGTGATGCATCCAGAGTAGGTGCGCCCTCTTCGTATACCGATGATGGGCCGCCGGAGAGAATGATTGCCTTCGGCTTCTTCGCCAACATCTCAGAGATCGGCATCGAGGACGGAACGATTTCGGAATAGACCTGTGCTTGACGAACTCGTCGCGCAATCAATTGCGCGTATTGAGCTCCAAAATCAACAACAAGAACGAGATCAGGCACGATCAATAACAACCTCTACGCGTTGGAACTCCTTCACATCGGAGTATCCGCAGGTTGCCATTGCGCGACGCAGCGCTCCAAACAAGTTCATGCTGCCATCAGCAGAATGCGATGGGCCGGTAAGAATTTCTTCCAAGGTTCCCACGGTGCCGACATGGACTCTGTCACCACGAGGTAATTCAAGGTGATGCGCTTCGGATCCCCAGTGCCAGCCCTTGCCGGGCGCTTCGACCGCCTTCGCGAGTGGTGACCCCATCATGACCGCGTCGGCGCCACATGCAATTGCCTTCGCGATATCGCCGCTGCGACCGACCGAACCGTCGGCGATGACGTGAACATAGCGTCCGCCGGATTCATCCAAATAATCGCGTCGAGCGGAGGCTACTTCTGCGACCGCGGATGCCATTGGGACAGCGATGCCTAGTACCGAACGCGTCGTGTGTGCTGCGCCGCCACCGAAACCAACCAACACTCCTGCGGCACCAGCGCGCATTAAGTGCAGTGCGCCGGTTGCGGTTGCGCAACCACCCACAATGACAGGAACGTCGAGTTCATAGATAAATTTCTTGAGGTTGAGCGCAGAATCATCGGACGCGACGTGTTCTGCTGAAACAGTAGTTCCGCGAATGACGAAGATATCAACGCCGGCTGCAATCACTGCCTTGTGAAGTTCGGCGGTACGTTGCGGAGATAAGGCCGCCGCTACGGTCACACCAGAGGCGCGGATTTCAGCGATGCGCTCTTTAATAAGTTCTGGCCGAATCGGCGCCGAATACAACTCTTGCATACGACGAATCGCTTGCTCTTGTGGCATCGATGCAATTTCACCGAGTTGAATCTTTGGGTTTTCGTGTCGAGTCCATAGACCTTCGAGGTTGAGTACTCCGAGTCCGCCCAGCTTGCCGATTGCAATTGCGGTCTCTGGCGAAACCACAGAATCCATCGGCGCGGCCATCATGGGTAGATCGAATTTATAGGCGTCAATCTGCCAGTTAATGGAGACGCCTTCTGGATCGCGAGTTCGGCGCGACGGCACGATCGCGATATTGTCGAACGAATACGCGGCGCGAGCGCGCTTGGATGGACCGATCTCTATTTCATTCATCGCTAAACCTATTTAGCCTTTCCGCAGATAGTTAGGCGCATCCGCGATATCCATAACGTCGTGAGGGTGGCTCTCTTGCAATCCGGCTGAAGTAATTTGAATGAGTTGACCGCTCTTCTGTAAATCAGCGATGGTTGCAGCGCCGGCGTAACCCATGCCAGAACGCAACCCCCCGACCAACTGGTGAACGGTTGCGGCGACCGGTCCGCGGTATGCGACCTTCCCTTCGATGCCTTCTGGCACCAATTTATCTTCCGACAAAACATCGTCCTGCATATAACGATCCTTGGAATAAGACTTTTGTTCACCGCGCGATTGCATAGCGCCAAGTGAACCCATGCCGCGATAGCCCTTGAACTTGCGACCGTTAATTTCGATTAATTCACCAGGTGATTCATCACAACCGGCAAGCAACGACCCCAACATCACGGTGTCGGCGCCAGCCACAATCGCTTTTGCGATATCACCGGAATATTGCAGGCCACCATCTGCGATCAATGGGACTTCTGCTTTTACGCATGCCTTGTGCGCTTCCATGATTGCAGTAACTTGTGGAACACCAACGCCCGCGACAACGCGAGTTGTGCAAATTGAGCCCGGGCCTACGCCAACTTTTACAGCGTCTGCACCGGCGTTAATCAACGCCTGTGCGCCTGCTCGGGTTGCGAACGTTGCCACCAATAATTTGAATCTCGGGATGCGCCGCCTTGATGCGCTCAATCGCTTCGAGCACAGCTCTGTGGTGACCATGCGCGGTATCAACAACGACGACATCAACGCCGACCTTGATGAGTTCGAGCGCGCGATGAAAACCGTCATCTCCGACGCCGACCGCCGCGCCGACTAAGTACTCGGTATTGGCTTTCTTTACCGCCAGGACGTGCTTTCCTGATCTTCGACCGGCAGATTGCGGTGAATGATTCCAATGCCACCTGCATGCGCCATTGCGATTGCCATCGTCGATTCGGTAACGGTATCCATGGCAGAAGAGACCACCGGAATTCGAAGGTTGATTCCGCGCGTCAAGCGAGTGGATGTATTTACTTCGCTAGGGACAACGTCCGAGGCATCTGGCAGGAGCAGCACGTCGTCATAGGTGAGGCCCAGCATGGCCACTTTGGAGTTGTGCTCGCTCTCGGACATGTGGCGAGTCTAGTCAATGTCGAACGAGTGAAAATCCCTGGGGCTCGCTTGTCGCGCCTTAAAAGCCGCAGGCTTGTGAGATTTCCTCCACAGCTTGGGCCAATCCCGAGCAGACGACGGCCTTGCCGCAATCGGACTTCTGCCAGCCGGGTCCGCCAACAATGATTCGTGGCGCGGGACGAGTCTTCGGCAACTCTTGTATGAAAGATGGATCGGCGTGCTTCTTGAGTTGTGCCCACAAGAAAATAGCTGGAGGAGCGGTGCGACGAACAACTTCATTCAGCGCAACTTGTGGAGTTTGGGCGCCCAAGAATGCGCTTTCAATTTTCACTTCGGCGAGCGCCGCTGCCAGCGCATGAATCGCCAGCGAGTGGGTCTCTTGCCCGACACAGGCCAACAACACTGGTCGCTCATTCTTCGGATCCTTAAGTTGCGAGACCGAATCGCCCAAGACTCGACGGATGACCTCGCTCGCCATGTGTTCGATTTCAATCCCCGTGCCAGTGGATTCCCAGGCCGAACCGATTTCATGAAGTAATGGTCGAATCACGCTTTGCCAGGTATGCGCCACACCGTGTTCATTGATTTGGCTTCGAATCGTTGCCTCAAATATGTCTCTTTGTAATCCCTCGGCGGCACGATGCAAAGCGGAGATGATCTCGGTATCTACCGCGGTGGTGGTGGCTACGGTTTGAATCTCTTCTGGCAGTGGACCCGTGTGGGCGAGCGCCTTCGCGGCAGCGTCTGCGGGTGCCATGCCCGAGACGACGAGGCGGCGCATCAGGGTAAGACGGATGACGTCCTGCGGGGAATAACGGCGGTGGGAGCCGGCGTTGTGCTCGGTAGGCCCTAAGCCATATCGGCGGTCCCAGGTCCGCAACGTGGCGGGGGCGATGCCCAGACGGCGGGCTACCGCGGCCACCGTTGAGCCGGAAACCTCCGTTTGAGCGTCCATGCCCCAATGCTCTCCCGAATCGGTGAGCAATGCCACTTGAAATCGCGCCAAAACTGGGTCAGGGGCTTGAACAACTTATGGCGCGGTTGTAGTATTTTAACAGAACCACGGAGAAGGAGCACAGCATGAACGGAATTGCCCCACAAATGCCTCGCCCTTTGGCGCAGGATTGGGATTGGCAGCAAGACGCGGCCTGCCGCGACCTGCCTACTGAAATGTTCTTCCATCCAGATGGCGAACGTGGACCACGTCGCCGCAATCGCGAGAATGCCGCAAAGGCAGTGTGTGCATCATGCCCGGTCATGATGGCCTGCCGCGAGCAAGCACTTCGCCTCCAAGAGCCTTACGGCATCTGGGGCGGTCTCTCAGAAGATGATCGTCTGACCATCATCAATCGTNGNGGTCTCTCGGTCGTCGCTTCATAATCATTTGTAATAACTTTCTAGCAATAGAAAAAAGCCCCGCAGATTTTTCTGCGGGGCTTTCCTCATTCGAACNTAGTGGGAGTGNCCNCCAGGTCCATGGCTGTGGCCATGTCCGGATGCTGCCTCTTCCTTGCTCTCTTCTGGAGTTTCGAAGACAAGCGCTTCAGTGGTGATAAACATTGCGGCGATTGATGCAGCGTTAGCCAACGCAGAACGCGTTACCTTTACTGGATCGATGACGCCGATCTTTACCAAGTCTTCGTAGACCTCTGAGTACGCGTTGAAACCTTCAGCTGGCTTCATGCTGCGGACCTTCGCTACGACGACATAACCCTCGTGACCCGCGTTCTCTGCGATCCAACGAAGTGGCTCATCGCAGGCCTTGCGGACCAAGCGAACGCCGACTGCCTTGTCGCCTTCGAAGCCAAGGTCGCCGTCGAGTACTGAGGCTGCGTGCACGAGTGCTGCGCCGCCACCTACAACGATGCCCTCTTCGACTGCTGCGCGAGTTGCTGAGATAGCATCTTCAAGGCGGTGCTTCTTTTCCTTGAGTTCAACCTCGGTATGCGCGCCGACCTTGATGACACAAACGCCGCCGGCAAGCTTTGCCACGCGCTCCTGCAACTTCTCACGATCCCAGTCAGAGTCGCTATTTGCGATCTCGGAACGGATTTCAGCTACGCGGCCCGCTACTTCGTTCTTATCTCCAGCGCCATCCACGATGGTGGTGGTGTCCTTGGTGATAACAACGCGACGAGCACGACCCAAGAGATCGATAGTGACCTGATCAAGCTTGAGGCCAACTTCTGAAGTGATGACCTGTCCACCGGTAAGGATTGCCATGTCTTGCAACATTGACTTGCGACGATCTCCGAAGCCAGGTGCCTTAACCGCGGCGGAGGTGAATGTTCCGCGCATGCGGTTCACGACCAAAGTAGAAAGCGCTTCGCCTTCAACGTCTTCAGCGATGATCAAGAGCGGCTTACCTGCTTGGGAAACCTTCTCCAAGATCGGGAGGATTTCGCTGAGTGCAGAAATCTTCTGGCCGGAGATCAGAATGAAGGCGTCCTCGAGGACGGTCTCCATGCGATCGGTGTCGGTGACGAAGTATGGCGAGATGTATCCCTTGTCGAATTGCATACCTTCGGTGAAGTCGAGCTCCAAGCCGGTGGTTGATGATTCTTCAACGGTGATAACGCCATCCTTGCCGACCTTGTCCATCGCTTCTGCGATGAGATCGCCAATCGCCTTATCTTGCGCCGAGATAGTTGCAACGTCTGCAATCTGCGACTTGCCGCTGACCGCGGTGGAGTTCTTCTTCAACTCTTCTGAGACGGCCTTTACTGCGGCTTCGATACCGAACTTGATGTCCATTGGCTGAGCGCCGGCGGCAAGGTTGCGAAGACCTTCCTTCACCATTGCTTGTGCCAATACGGTCGCGGTTGTTGTTCCATCACCGGCGACATCGTTGGTCTTCTCGGCAACCTGCTTCACGAGTTGTGCACCCATGTTCTCGGCTGGATCAGAGAGTTCGATTTCCTTTGCGATGGTCACGCCGTCATTAGTGATGAGCGGTGCGCCATAAGACTTTGCGATAACAACGTTGCGACCCTTAGGCCCAAGAGTTACCTTGACGGTGTCAGCAAGAATGTTGACTCCGCGCTCCATTGCACGACGAGCTGCCTCGTCGAATTGAAGGCTCTTACCCATGCTGGGTTACTTCTTCTCGATGATGGCGAGTACGTCGCGAGCTGAAAGAACGAGGTACTCCTCGTTGTTGTACTTCACCTCGGTGCCGCCGTACTTGCTGTAAAGAACAACGTCGCCTTCCTTGACATCCATTGGAGTACGGACGCCGTCGTCGAAACGACCTGGTCCAACTGCAACAACAGTGCCTTCCTGTGGCTTCTCTTTAGCGGTGTCTGGGATAACAAGGCCAGACGCAGTGGTCTGCTCGGCCTCGTTGGCCTTTACGACGATGCGATCTTCTAGTGGCTTAATGGCTACGGCCATGTGCGTTCTCCTCTAAATAATTACGTTGATGTTCCTGATTCCACTCTGGCGAGGGTTCGGCTGGGTTAGCAGACGGACCCCGAGAGTGCTAAAGCCAACTATAAGCGAAGCCTCGGCGGAGTTCTAACCGAAAATAGGGCCTCCGAGTGAGCCTGGCCTACCAAATGACCTGGTCGAGCCCGGCGGCTGAGTTAGCGGCAAACCCCAGGCTGGAGGGCTCCTTCCCAGAAGCCACGGCAATCGAGCCGAGCGCCGCGACCATCGCCCCGTTGTCGGTGCAGAGTCCCATCGCGGGGATGCGCAGTTCAAGGCCAGCCTTCTCCGACCGCTCTTGGGCCATCTCGCGAAGCCGTGAATTCGCTGCAACTCCCCCAGCAATCACCAACGAATCAATCCCTGACTTCTTGCAAGCGGCTAGTGCCTTTGTCACCAACACATCAACCACCGACTCCTGGAACGATGCCGCAACATCAGCCCGAACAGAGTTTGGTGTCTGCTGGAGATAACGCGAGACCGCGGTCTTCAATCCGCTGAACGAGAAGTCATACGCATGTGCCTCTAGATCATTCGGATGTGTAAGCCCGCGCGGGAAATCAATCGCGTCGCGGTTACCTGCTCGCGCCGCTTTATCAATCGCCGGGCCACCAGGAAAACCGAGCTCGAGCAAACGTGAAATCTTGTCGAAAGCCTCGCCAGCAGCGTCATCCATGGTGCTGCCCATAACCTTTACGTCGCTGGAAATATCGTTGACCTGCAAGATGCTGCTGTGGCCACCGCTGACGAGAAGTGCAATCGTGGGCTTGAGTGCATGCTCCGAATTCAGCGCATCCACTGCGATGTGAGCAGACAAATGATTGACGCCGTAAATGGGCTTATCGAGCGCGACCGATAACGCCGATGCACTGCTGACTCCGACAAGGAGCGCACCAATCAATCCCGGGCCGGCGGTGACGGCGAAGGCATCGATATCTTTGAGGCTGACATTGGCTTCGGAAAGAGCTTGTTCCAATACGTTGGGCATCGCTTCTAAGTGCGCGCGGCTCGCAATTTCCGGGACCACGCCGCCGAAACGCGCGTGTTCTGAAACGCTACTGCTGATGACGTTGGCCAACAGCGTGCGCCCCCGCACGATGCCGACTGCGGTCTCATCGCACGAAGTTTCAATGCCGAGAATCAGGGGCTGGCTCATGTCAGCTCCTTGCGCATAACCGTGGCGTGCACGCCTGGCCCATAATAATTCTTGCGCTCCTGCAGCGGCACAAAGCCATTCGCGAGATAGAGCGGATACGCCTCGGAATTACCTACGCGCATCTCCAACATGATGGCGGCAACCTTCTTGTTCCGCGACCAATCAATTAATCGGCGCAGTAATTCGCGCCCAATACCCTTGCGACGATGTTCTGGACTGACGGTCAAGGTGAGCACATCAACCGCGTCACCATTAGTCAGCGCGCCCGCGTAGCCAATGACCTGGTTCTCGAATTCCGCGACGATATACCAACGGTTCTTCGCTTTCAGCTCTTCTTTGAATTGCGCCAAGGACCAAGGATCTTCTTTATACGCAACCTTTTCAATCGCATAGACAGTGACTAGATCCATCGCATTCATCGGACGGAACTTCACTCCGCCGGAGCCGGATAAGCATCAGGTCTGCGAACATAGATCGGTTCAATAAAAGTTTCACCTTCGGCCAGCTTTGCCAACTTTGTTGCATCTGGATACTCGTGGGAATACTCGCCATGGATTGGCAGCTTCATGCTTTCAATCTGGCTCGGGGCGCAGACAATCGGTGAGGCCAGGCGTTTGCCGTCGACATAATGCGCGGCAAATACTTCTTTGCGCCGTGCATCGGTGGTGACAATAAATTCTTTCTCTTCAATCGAAACGGCAATCGCATCGAGTGAACAAATGCCAATCCAAGGAATGTTGCGAGCCAAGGCCAGCGACTGTGCGAAGGCGATTCCCACTCGGAGACCGGTGAATGGTCCAGGCCCCATACCCACAACCACCTGATCAATGACCGGCGCTGTCGTCAACGCATCCCGCACCAATCCAGGGAGGACTTCGCCGTGCGCCAACGCATCAT
>TBL_comb48_EPIDRAFT_1001356_pt1 | contig 18181 bp, 16 predicted proteins | sample TroBogEpilimnion_37_FD_10681 | JGI IMG/M metagenome (IMG submission 10681)
GGCAAGCCCTCTGTCCTGTACGACGACTAGCCGCCGGTAATTGCACGGGAACGCGCAGCGTCCTTCCCAAGCGCAGCGGGCGGGGCTACACTGGCTGTCCCCGTAAACGGCACCGCCCGGTTGGCTTGGTGAGGGCCAACCGGGCGGGGACGTGCACAGAAACGGGTACGTACGGAGCGAGAAACTCCCAGGGATTAGGAGCAGGAATGTCGAAGCATAAAGCATCTACACCGCAAGTCAACAATCTCTTGTCGCAGCATGACGTGGACCAGTTGCGTGAGTCTCGTGTCACAGATCCGCTTCTTATTCAGCAAGCTGGTTTGCGCACAATTACAGACCCGATTCTCGCGGAAGCTGCTGTGGGCAGGCCCGTACCTGTTCCCGTACTAGCCTTCCCAAACATGGGGATCAATGGTTCCGCAAACTTCACGGTGCTCAAGCCGGCGAATCCTAGGATCCTAGGCAGCGGCAAGCCGTGTAAGTACGAGCACCCGTCCAAGGAGGTCTGCGCAAGGTCTGCACCGTATTTTGCAACCCCAGCGCTGGACGGTCCCAAGGCATGGGCTGACATCGATCGACCCATCTACATTACCGAGGGGCAGAAGAAAGCTCTCGCTTTGGCGCAGCTCGGGCTGCTCACGGTAGGGCTACACGGCGTGTGGCACTTTATGGAGCCCGTGCCAGAGGAGTCCGAAGCTACCCAGCGCTACCTCGTTACAGAGCTTGTTGCGATCCTCCAACCGAACCGCGACGTCTACATCTGTTACGACGGGGGCGACACCACCTCCCATACAGGTGTCATTCACTCCGAAGCTCGTCTAGCGAAGATGCTGCGCGCCGAGGGCGTCAACGTGCGCCTTGTGCGCGTTCCCTTTATGAAGGGTGGACCGAAAGTCGGTATCGACGACCACCTCGTGTCGTTTGTTACAGACGAAGAAGCTACGGCAGAGGTCACTCGCCTGTGCGAAGAGGCTCCGAGAGCGGATCCTGTCCACCGGGTACAGGCCGTCGATGACACACCGGACCCTCTCAAGTCAGCAGCGGGTTTGATGGAGGATCTCAGTTTCATCGCGTCGCTGCATGAGTGCGATGAAACCACCAAGGGGCAGGCTTGTATGCTGCTCCGCAAGTACAAGATCGCAAAGAAAACGATCGAGGAAGCCATCAAGAGCTTTCGCGGCAAGATCACCCCTGACGCGGAAGCGAAAAAGCGTGCCGGCGTGTTCGGTAATCCCAACCGACCCGTTATCTCATGGCACCCATCCGAGACGGGTAAGACCTGTTTGGAGGTGGAAGAGCAGATCGCTGCCCTTGACCCGACCGTCTTCCAACGTGGCGGAAACATTGTGTTCGTTCGCTTCAGTGGGTTGAAGGTGAGCGTCCACCAGGCAAAGCCAGCGGCGTTCAGTCGTAGGCTTACCGATCTATTCGGTTTTGAGTCTGTCTCTGATGACGGTGGCAAGCCCATCGGCCCGCCCCCAGCAGTCGTCAACGGCGTGCTCGAACAGTGTGAGTGGCACAACATCAACAGTCTGAAGGGCGTAATGCACACGCCTATCTTCCGAGCAAACGGAACGATGGCGGATCAACCGGGCTTCGATAAGGAGACCGGGTACTACTACGCCCCGAGCATGGAGTACCTCCCCGTTGTAGCGGAGCCTTCCCTCGAAGACGCCCAGGAATCACTCGACCGGCTTATCGACGTGTTCATTGACATGCCGCATGTCAGCCATGCTGACAAGATCGTTCCAGTAGCAAACATCCTCACAGTGCTCGCTAGGTCTGCGATTGACGGTCCTGTGCCAGCGTTTATTTACAGTGCCTCTGTACAAGGATCAGGTAAGTGCTTAGGGCTTGGAACCCCAGTCCTAATGTATGACGGCCGTACTGTGCCTGTGCAGGACGTTAAGGAAGGCGACTTGCTCATGGGGCCTGACTCCACCCCCAGGAGAGTCATGTCAACAACGACTGGATCAGGAGAGTTGTACCGGGTCGTTCCAGTGAAGGGTGATCCGTGGGTGTGCAACGACGTGCATGTTTTAACTCTCACTGACAGCTCCAGTGGAAGGATCTTTGACGAGGACTTGCCAACTTACCTGGCTAGAGGTGAGGGTAGCAAGACGAGGTGCATGCTATTCACGCCTGAGCCTGGGATTGACTTTCAGGCAGCAGCGTCAGACCTTCCAGTAGACCCGTACTTTTTGGGTGTGTGGTACGGGGACGGTAGCAAGTCCCGTCGTGGGTACTGCAACAACTTGAACGGAGTTGTGATCACTAAACCCGATGAGGAGATTCTGACTGTTTGCTCCGAGCAGGCAGTTGTGTGGGGGTTGTGTGTGACACCCGTAGTACAGGACGGAAAGTGTCCTGGTTGGCGATTGACTACGGGTGTCGAAGGGCGCCCAAACCCGCTGCTTAACGCTCTCACGAAGCTGTACGCAACCGGGAAACACCTACCGCACGAGTATCTTACGGCTTCCCGGGCTAGCCGGCAGGCGATGCTAGCTGGGCTTCTGGACACAGATGGTAGCTTGTCCGGTGGTTGCTACGACATCATCCAGAAAGAACGCGGTTTCGCCGAGGGCATTTGCTTCCTGGCGCGATCGTTAGGAAAACGGGCTACTCTGCGCGCCAAGAAGGTCAAACTCCCCGGGTGGGAAGAGGCTCGAACGTACTGGCGTGTATCACTTAGCGGTGATTTCACCGATCTCCCAATGCGTATTCCTAGGAAGATCGCTTCTAGTAGGAAGCAGATCAAACACGTAAACCGCACAGGATTTAGGGTGAATCCAGTGGGGATTGGCCCATACGCAGGGTTTACCTTGGACGGAGATGGTCGATTCCTTCTCGGAGACTTCACCGTAACACACAACACCCTTCAGACACAAATTGTGTCCCTGATCGCGACCGGGCACTACGTATCTGCTCTTGGGTTCCCTAGCTCTGACGATGAGATGGAAAAGCGCATGTGCGCGGCTGCTCGTGAGGGTTCGTCCCTGCTGCTATTGGACAACGTAGCGAAGGGGAGAGCTTTCGGTGGCCCTGCCATCGACAAGGTTCTCACTGCTTTAGGCGGGGTAAAGTTTCGACTGTTGGGTGTGAACGAGACACCTGAGTACACCTGGACGACCGTCCTCATGGCAACAGGGAACCAGTTCACTTGGCAAGGGGATGGGACTGAGCGACGAATCCTCGTGTCGCGCATCGAGTCCCCACTAGAGAAGCCGGATAGGAGACCACTCGACAACTACAAGCACCCTGAGCGTGCCGATGTCCTTCCCCTGTACGTCCGAACGAATCGAGCGCAGCTTGTTCGGGATGCGTTCACGATCCTTCGGGCGTATGTCGTGGCGGGTAAGCCCGCGGTTGAGGGAGCTATGGGCGGCTTCGACGCTTGGTCCAAGCTAGTCCGCAATGCCATCTGCTGGGTAGGTGGACCTGACGCCGACGTGCTTAAGGCAAGGCCACGCGAAGACGACGTTGGGGATGCCTCCGAGGCTGCTGAGATCATTCTCATCCACTTCATGGCCGAAATGGGGGAGGCTACTGCCTCAAACATCCAGCACGCGCTCTTCTCCGAGTCGGGGAAGAAGAACCCGGACCTCGACGACGCCAGGGAAGCTCTGGAGGTGCTGACAGGGGTGAACCATGGCTCTCCCTCCCCGAAGCAGGTAGCGGCAGCCCTGGGCAAGCTACGGGGCAAGGTGCGGGATGGGATGGTGGTCCGGCACATCAAGCCTGTAACGAACGGAAGGCAGCCGACGTGGAAGGCGACGTCAAGCGTCCTTCGGGCGGTCTAAAACCTACCCCTGGGTTTCTGTGGGATATCGGGGCTTCGGTGGTAAGGGATATGTGGATATCGGGACATCCCCGTTTTCGTTACGATGGGGATGTCCCGAATCCGTTTTTGGATACCAGAGTGTAAAGTTACAGCAACAGAGGAAGAGTTTTTCTTGAAATCATTGGAGATTTTTTGAATTTTCCTTTCGGTGCTGTGTCACTGTAATTTAGCTCTGCTTGCGCCAAAACGGGACATGTGGTATTCTCCACTTGGAGGTGGACGGTATGGTACCCAACATGACGGAACGTGACGCATACCCCATACTTGTGCGCTTTTTGCACACACAGGGGGAGGTTAGCTCCGCACAGGTTCTCAAACTTCTGTTTTCTGAGGGAGTATCTGAATCTGTTTTGCAGGTAAGAAAAGCAATGGAAGTCATCACGGGGCTTGGCCCCAGCTACGTCGGGCGAGCCCCTACTGTGCGGCAAATCGCGTGTGCTATCGCTAATGTGCGCGGCATCTCGTACGACGGTCTCGTGGTCCACTACCTACGCCCGAGAGGAAACTCAAAGCCTTCAACTTGGATCGTTATGTCCGATAAGGAGTACGACGCGCTATCCCTGTAGCTCGGGGTGCGTACACCTGTGGTGTAACTTTACACACGACATCCCAAAAACGAACACGGGCCTGCTCGGTGACGGCCAAACAGCACATGTCCCGATATCCACATGTCCCCTAGTCCCTTTGGAACTCTACGAAAATATGAAGACCCTCCCACTGTACTCATCCCTCCCACACCAAGCGGTCGAGTTGGAACCCCCGATCGACTGTGACCAAGCGTGTTCTCTGTGCTCCCTAGGAGACAAGAACAGAGAGAACTCCGGTAACGTGTGCGTCAAGCCGGACGGCACGCTGTTCAAGCCTGGCGGTCTCCTTGTTCTAGGGGAGCACCCGATCAAAGGCGAGCTTCAGCCCTTCACTTCCGGCAGGTCAGCCCCGTTTGTGCGAAGGCTGATCGAAAAGTATTGGGGGCACGACAAGGGTGTTGTTTACGACAACGCTGTGCGCTGCGCCCCAGGCATGGATAAGTTCGCTACCCCGCAAGCTCAGGCCAAGTTTGTCAGGTCGTGCCGACCGTACCTCGCAGCGGTTCTTGCCGAGGTCAAACCCTCCCGTGTCATTGCCTTGGGCAAGTGGGCCGTCATGGGTGTGACAGGTGTCTCTGTGGATACCCATCCACTGCGCATGCGCCGCGCCTACGCGCACCTATACGGGGATCTCGGCTCAACCCCGATCCCCGTCTTCTTCTTCCCGTCTGCCGTTGAGCCTCAACTCAACCGCTTTGTAAAGCAGGCGTTTGAGGAAGACATGGAGTGGGCTCTCGATCCTGCAACGCTTCCGATGGCAGCCCCGGTAGGATGCAGCGCGTACGTGATTGAGAACGACGAGGACGCCGCAGAGGCTCTCCACCATCTATCCCTCCCAGGTCTTGGCTCGGTTGTGTTCGACATCGAGAGCACCGGCCAGGCAATGGGCAACGACTTCAAGATCATCTCTGTATCGTGCAGCCTTGAACGCAGCGATCGTGCATTCGTCTGGGACCGGTCGTTCGTGAACCACCCGAGTCTTCGCTCTCTCTTCGAGAACGCCGGTACGCTCAAAGTTGGGCAGAACGCCTGCACGTTTGACAACCCAGCCCTTCAGCACGCGCTCGGGATCTTTCTCCATGGGTACGAGTGCGACACAAGGCTGCGCCGCAAGCTTCTCGACCCAGAGGCATCTGGTGCCCTCGACGACATGGCTTGGCTCGTGGGGATGGGTGGAACCAAGACGGAAGCGGAAGAACACATGGCGGAAGCTGTTCGCCGGGTTAAGCACGCTCTCAAAGGAGACCCGCCGTCTCGTCGTAAGATCACCAAAAAGCCCGGCACTGCGGCTTGGAAGAGGGAGCAAGAGTCCGACGCAAGGCACAAGGCGGTGCTCGACGCAGACATTGCCTTCTTTACGTCTCTCCCAAAGGATTTGCAGCAAACGATCCGAGTGTCGGAGCACAACGAGGAGAGCACAGGACGGTGGTCTTACGGCCTTCTCCCAGCCGATCTCTTGCACGTGTACAACGCTAGGGACGTTATGGCCACTGGGAGACTTTCGATCGCGTTCAAGGGTCGTGTAGCTGCCTTGCCAGAGCTTACGGACGCTTGCAACGAGATTGTGGATCCGGCGTCTCGTGCCATCGCGCAAATTACCTCATGGGGTGTACCGGTCATCCCAGAGCACATCGACAGCTTTGTAACGCTTCTCACTGAAAGGACCGAAGAACGTCTCCAAACCGTTCGCTCGCACGGTCACGAGTTCGACCTCGCAAAGCCGAAGCAGCTATCCGAGGTTCTGTTCACAAAACTCAAGCTGGTGCCAACAGCTTTCACCAAGAAGGGAAACATCAGTCTCGATGAGGACGCACTCACTGACCTTGCAGAGAACAACCCCGGGTGCGCGTTCCTCATGGACCTCTTGGAATGGCGCAGATTCTACAAGCTCTTGAACACGTACGCTAAGCCCATGTCCACCTACGTTGTAGGCGGTGACTGCCCAAGGATTCATCCCTCCATCCTTCTCGATGGGGCGCGATCCGGTAGAGCTTCTGTTAGGTCGCCAGCGCTTCAGACGATACCTCGTGCCGAGACAGAGGAAGGGAAGTTTGCTCGCGGTCTGTTTGGTTCTACCCGGCGTGGGTACGTGATCATGCAGGCGGACTACTCGACCCTCGAACTTCGCATCGCTGCAATGCTATCCGAAGACCCCGTAATGACTCAAATCTTCAAGGATGGTCACGACTACCACAAGCGAACCGCAGAGATTGTGTCGGTTCGCGCATGGGGCATTCTTCCCGAAAAGGTCGAGAAGAAGCACAGGACGATCGCTAAGACGATCAATTTCGGACTTCTCTACGGATCGGGTGATGCTGCGATTGCTGCCAAGTGCAACATGTCCAGGGAGGAGGCCAAGTCCACCCGCGAAGCTATCCTAGGCCAGTTCAAGGTTTTGGATCTTTGGATTGTCAACCAAAAGGAATCCGTACGAGAGACTGGAGTGTGTTGGACCGAGTGGAATGGGAAGCGTACCCGACGTAGGCCACTGTGGGACATCGCGTCCGACGACTCCGGTCTGGCTAGGCACGCAGAGAATGGAGCGATCAACTGTTTGGACGCCGAGACAGAAGCGCTCACGCAACGTGGGTGGGTGCGAGGTTTTGATCTTGTCCGCGAGGACGTCATTCTCACGAAGAATCCTTTTACTAATGCTCTTGAATGGCAAGAGATGACCGACCTTCGACTGTTCCCAGATTATGCGGGTCCTGTCGTTGAGTTCAAGTCGAAGAGTTTCCACTCCGTTTCGACGCTCGACCACCGTTGGCTAGTGGAGTCGAAGTCACGGGTTGGTACCAGGACGTGCGAGCGCACGACTCGCACGCTGTCCCCTTGGGGTGATGATCGGATTCATCGAACAGGCGACTACCGCCCAGAAGGCTCAAGCACCCTAACGCCAGACGAAGCTGAGTTACTTGGGTGGTTTGTCACGGATGGGTCAATCAAGCGGGCGAAGCCTGTAAAGGGCGCGCAGCAGAATCGCGTTTACTCTATTATGAGTGCTCGCGCGTTCATCCACCAGAGCGAGTCGGTTAACGCATCTAAGTGCAGGCGTATCCAAGCGCTGCTAGACAGGTTAGCCCCGGGTGAAACTCGTAAGAGTCTGTCCAAGTCAGGCACTTACGCTAGTTGGAACCTTGGGCGGAGGTTGTCAGTGATGCTGCTCCTCAGGTGCCCGCAAAGGACGCTGACGATTAACTCTCTCTTGGGGCTTAGCAGGGAGGCGCTTGAGCGTTTGAAAGATGGGATGGTTCTAGGAGACACACATAAGAAGGGGATCTGCACAGGGCGAAAGGAGCAGGCAGAGGCGTTTCAAACTCTCGTTACTATGACTGGCGGCCATGCTTCGATCGTTTACCGAGACATGTCTCGGTACTCTGGTAAGAAGCTGTATCGAAGCATGCGCAACATGCCCAAGATGACCGGTATTTGGCTTGTGCATGAGTTGGAGCGCAGCACTGTTCAGGTAACTGCTGAGCAGCGACGAGAGATCACGGCAAAGTGCCCTGTGTGGTGCCCCGTAGTCCCTAACTCTTTTTTCGTGGCTAGGAGGAGTGGTACTGTCTTCATCACTGGAAATTCTCCGATCCAAGGTACTGCGAGCGACTTCTGCCTCAAGAGCCTTATCGCCATGGTCGACTGGATCGATACCAACAACTTAAGCGACGTGATCAAGCTGTGTCTTCCAATCCACGACGCTTTGCTTTTTGAGGTTCGCGAGGATTGGGTTGAGCGACTTGCGGCTAAAACGCAGGCCACCATGACAGGCTGGGAGTCTGGGGGTGTTCCACTAGCTGTGGACGTCGAGGTAGGCAGCACTTGGGGCGATTTAGTCTCGCTGGCCACCTGGCTAGAAAGCCGCAAGCCAGCGTAGAAAAGCCTTGGATCTAGCCGCTTTGGGTGGTAAAGTTAGGGCCTGCCTTGGAACGAGAGAAGGACACAATGGTAAACACAACGACAAACACAGCCCCACTAGAACTGCCCGAAGACGAAGGTGACGAGAACCCGGACGACAACAGGTTCATCGCCCTTACCGGCGAGGTTATCGATCTAGGCCCGAAGCTCTCTACCCAGGAGAGGATGGTTCTTGCGATTGACGAGGCCCAACTATCCGACGAGCTTCGCGACTACCCCTCGAAGCTCGCGTGGTGGGCAACGAAACTCGCCCGCGCCCAAGGGGAGTTGCTCCGAAGCAAGCTTGGCACAGCGAAGCTCCGCGCGTCCTACTTCAAGACGATCGAGTCAAAGAGCGCTGCCAGCGGTTCCAAGATCACTGTCGCACAGATGGATGCCAAGCTAGACAGCATCCCTGAGCTTATTGCTGCCGCCGAGGAGGACATCCAAGCAGAGGTCCAGCGGGACCATCTCAAGGGGGTGCTTGCCGGACTTACAGCGAAACGGGACTGCTTGATCCAAATCGCTTCGACTGCTCGCGCAGAGATGCAGCGAGAGCCAAGTGTTAGTGACCATCGCCGCCGGTAGCAGCACCTCGCAACCCTAAACACAGAAGGAACAGAATCATGGCTTCTCTCGAAAGCAACGACTCCTCCGCTGACATTCAAGCCAAGGTCAAGAAGATCCAGAGCAAGCCGCCGCTCCAGATGCTCATCATCCGGTTCGGTGTAGGAAAGCCTGTTGGGTACTTCAAGGTCACCAACGAGTTCGCACCTCCTCAGCTCGCGCTTTTCGATGAGACAGTAGAAGCAGCGACGGCGGCGTGGTTGGAACTCGAAGAGGCGGCGGTCAAGCCGATCCGCGGCCTTACCGGCCCAAACGCAAAGCGGATCGACTCACGCTGTTACTTTGGTGTGCTACCCCTTATGCCGTATTCGGAGTCTGGCCGCCGAGCCAAGGCTCCTTGGCGGGATGCACCAAAGGTGGGCGACGTTCTTTCTCATGTCCCGTCCGACATGGTAGGCTAGCCTTCAAAGAAACATCCCGCACCTTTTCCAGTCACCTCTCACAGAAAGATTAATCTCATGTCCAACCTAGCGGATTACGGTCACGTCGACATTGCGAAGGCTCAAGAAGAGCAGGACGCCACCTCCGGTGGTAACTCCTTCTGGAAGCCGCAAGACGGCGACAACATCATCCGGGTTCTCCCCGGTCACATCGGGCGCGACCTACCTTGGGAGTCATTTTACCAACACTTCATCAACAACGTCAGTCTCCCCAACGGCCGCGCTATTTGGAGCTGCCCGAAGATGTTCGCCCAGAAGCTCGACGTCAACTTCGACCCGGAGTGCGAGCTTCCCCACTGCAAGGGATGCGATGCCTTCCACGATGCGATCAGTAAGGCCGAGGGTGAGTCCGAGGTCGAGGAAGCAGAGAAGCTTGAAGCCAAGTTCCGCTGCGAGTGCTCGATCATCGACCGCAGTGCCCCTAAGAAGGGGATCCAGGTTTACGGTTTCGGTGTGCAGATCCGAAATGAGATGCTGAAGATTCTCAAGACGGCGCCATCTAGGGCGACCCTCGGAGGAAACTTCTCGCACCCCGTCAACGGGTTCGATCTCATTCTCAACAAGACCGGCACTGGCCGAACGGGAACGAAGTACACCCTTCGGGCTGCTCGCGAGGTCTCTCCGCTGGTCGAGTCCGAGTCTCGCATGCTCGACCTGCTTCGTGCTATGCCGGACCTAGCCAAGCGAGCAGCCCCCTGCTCGCAGGAGGACATCTACAAGAAGCTGGGGCTCGGCCCGGTGCCTCGCGCGCAGCTTCCTGCCGCAGTGCAGTCCCGGGCTGCTGTTACCCCAACGCAAGCCGCGCCTGTCGCAGAAGCCCCCAAGGCTGCCCCTGCTGCCGCGAAGAAGAAGACGCGCACGATCGCTGACGACGACATCGGTTGACATCTTGAGGGCTGTTGGCAGCCCTCTTTTCCGAGCGTAACCCGGACCCTACTCACGTCGACAACGCCTCGTGCGTGACGTGAGTAGGAGACCGCTCGCACCACTAGAGAACCCTTGAAAGGGGATCATGTATGGCACTTTTGAAGCGATTCAGTAGTTTCGCTGGCGATGCACTCATTTTGGGAGAGGAGAGGTTTGTAGAGTGGCACGACACCGCGGAGTGGGGCGACTCTGCGAACAACAAGAGTTCGCATATACTCACGATCCACAACGTTGGATTCGACGCGGTTAAGAAGATCCTCAATCTTCTTGCAGAGCCAGAGGAGACCGAGGAAGAAGCGGCTGACACGGAGCCGGACCCAGCACCTATCCCAGAAGTACCCGCTAGTCCTGTTTCGATCTTGCAATCGAAGGCAGCCGTCGCCAACGGGGAGCACAAGCCTGCCACGGTTCGCGAAGCTGCTGTAGCGCAGGTCTCTCCCACTGCGACTCCGCTCCCGCTGTTCGGCGTTCCTGTCCTGCCCACCAAGGACACCAAGGCGAAGCGTGCGCCGATGGCCGAACCTGCGCCTACTCAGGCACTCAAGAACGTCCTAGGGAGTCTGTGTTCCGAACCCAAGGTCACGCAGGACGCCCCCAAGCCTGCGGTCAAGAACGGCGCGTTTGGTGTTTCCGGTGACGCTTGGGGCCTCTCGGGTGACGGTGCAGGCGGCACACCTGAAGGTGCGGAAGAGCAGTCCCAGGACGAAGCAGCGCCCCCTTCCGAGCCTGCGCTTGAAGCTGCTGCTCGACGCGCCGCCACTCGGGCCGCTGATCTGGCTGCGCAAGCACCTCCCACCGGGGCGCCTCGGGAGGTTTCTCCCATCGTCGCCGAAGTCCTCCCCGAGCCCACAGCGCTCACGATCACTATACCTAACCACATGATGCACGCGAGCGCGCTAGCTACAGTGCTCAAGTGGTTGATCAAGGACCACAGCATTACAGGTATCGAGGAGCAGATCACTACTTGCCTGGCCCTACAGGGAACAGGTAAGATCCCAGTCTTCAACAGGTATAAGCCTTCGGAGCTTCGTGCAGCGGTAACCAGATTTTCCGGGGCATCCGCGCCAAAGCCGGAAGAGGCGCTAGGGTGAAGGCCAGAGACGTTCCCCCGGACGAGCCGATCGTTCCGCTTGGTGTTCTCAAAGCAGCTCTAACAGACGCATCCGAGGACATACAGGCTATTGTCGACTCTGAAAGATCCAGCGACGAGGCCATCTTGGCCTTGTTGGAAAGATTTGACGAGCTTCGGTCGCTCTTAACAACGGAGGAGTGCGAATGACACACGAGAACCGCACCGCGATTATCGCAGATGTCCACCTCGGATCTCCAAAGCGAATGGGCGGGGCCTTAACCGGCAGCATCAACACCCGGGGCAAACTTACACTCGACACACTTCTGCGGGCTACGAATGAAGCACTAGCCCAGGAGTGCTCCATCCTAGTTGTTGCTGGGGATCTCTTCGATGAGCACGACCCACCTGCGCAGCTCATTGACGAGGCTGCGTCAATCCTAGGTGGAGCGTGCAAGCGTGGGCTCGAAGTCATCCTTGTGCCAGGTAACCACGACAGGCATTCCCTTACCCCCGGGGACAACGCCATGTCACCGCTAGCGCACGCAGGGTGCTCCATCATCGAGGAGCCACTCGCACTCCTTGCCCACTGCGGGCAGCAAGCGCAACACACGATCATCTGTGTGCCGTGCGCCAATGAGGATGCGCCTCTCAAAGAGGTGCTACGAACACAGATCAAGACCGCGATGGCTGTGCAGGAGGATTTCAAGGCTCGTCCCAGGGTTCTTGTCGGCCACTTTGGCGTCATCGATCATCTCACGGCCCCTTGGCTACGTGCGGCCAGTAACGCTATTCTGGTGGATGATCTTCGAGAAATCTGCGAAGAGTTCGACATCTGGTTTGTATGTGCGGGGGATTGGCACGAGCACAAGTGCTGGCACTACCCAAACGGTGGTGAGTGCGTCATCACGCAGGTTGGCGCGCTCAACCCAACGGGGTTCGACAACCCCGGATCGGAAGGGTACGGGTCATTGATCATCATTGACCCAAAGGACAAAGAATGGAGCAGGAGGGAGATCCCTGGCCCTAGGTTCATTTCCACCACCGCGCACGAGAAGGGCCTTCCGGGGCGACTCGAAGGTCTGCGTAAGGAAGGCCACAGTGTCTTCCTTCAGCTCAAAACATCTACACAAGACACAGTGCAGTCAAAGGTATCCCTAGACTCCATGTCTCCCTACATCATATCCGGTGAGGTGGCGCTCACTGGAGAGCAGGGCAAGACGAGAGACGCAGCCGAGGTCACCAAGTCCACAGCGACCCTAGCTCAATCCCTCGCGAGATTCGTAGAATCCCTTCCAGTTCCAGATGGTGTGGATCGAGCCCGTGTGCTAAGCATGAGCAGATCCTACTTGAAGCTGTAGAGCTTCGCGGACCAAACTTTACAAAGAGGCGAGAAGACCATGAGTGATCGAAAGAGTATCTCTGTGAGCACGGAATCCCACGAGGCTATCTCGGACTACGCATCGTCCAAGGGGATCAGCGAGGACGAAGCAGCGGACAAGCTGTTGTCCACGGCTGTCACTCGTAGGGCAGCACTCAAGCGCTGGTTCGACAAGCAGCCCAAGGCAGCGAAGGTCAAGAAGGAGAAGGCTCCCAAGGCAGAGAAGGTCAAGAAGGAGAAGGCTCCCAAGGCAGAGAAGGTCAAGAAGGAGAAGGCTCCCAAGGCAGAGAAGGTCAAGAAGGAGAAGGCTCCCAAGGCAGAGAAGGTCAAGAAGGAGAAGGCTCCCAAGGCAGNGAAGGTCAAGAAGGAGAAGGCTCCCAAGGCAGAGAAGGTCAAGAAGGAGAAGGCTCCCAAGGCAGAGAAGGTCAAGAAGGAGAAGGCTCCCAAGGCAGAGAAGGTCAAGAAGGAGTCCAAGGTGCTTAAGGCGAAGACTGAGAAGAAGGCGAAGAACCCCGACAAGGCGGTCAAGGGCAAGGCGAGCAAGGCCGTCAAGACGCCCGCCCCTCTCGGCGGCGCCAGGCCTCGCAAGTCCAGTAAGACGGACGCGCTCCGAGCTGAGCGTGAAGCGGCTGCGAGGGCTTTGGACGAGGCGTCGGGGTTCACCCCGAAGGCAGCCGAGCCAACCCTGGATGACGTGTTCACGGGCGAAGACGACGCCCCCGAAGCCGCTGCGGCGGAGTAGCCCGTAGGGCGAACCCGAAGCTCGGGTTCGCCCGTTGTGGTGCCGTTAGCCAAGCGGTTAAGGCGGAGGACTGTGAATCCTCTATCGCGGGTTCGATCCCCGCACGGCACACTAGTTATTCACAACCTGCCGGGGGATCTAATGCGTATTCGAGAGATCACAGCAAAGGCATTCATGTGCCATACGGCGATGCAGGTGTCTTTCCCTTCACTCGGTATCGTACTTGTGACCGGAGAGAACGGATCTGGGAAAAGTTCCATTCTGGAAGGTGTAGCAACGTCCTGTTGGGGCGAGACGTTACGAGGTTCTTCCCCGTGGAGGTCAAAAGAAAAGGGCCAGGTACGTGTTAGGTTAAACACGATCGGTGCGTCCTTTGACATAACCAGAAAGGGAAACCCGTCTAAGCTGGAGTGGTTGGAAGAAGGCCAGCCTTCCCCCAAGTACGAGACACCAACAAAGGCTCAACTCGCGCTCCAAAAGAGGATCGGGTCGTTTGATCTGTGGCGCCGAAGCCATGTGTTCAGTAGCTCAGACGCAGCGCTTTTCTCCAAAGCTACCGATTCTGAGCGGAAACGCTTGCTCGAAGAAGCCCTTGGATTGGACGTATTTGACTCAGCACTATCAGAGTGCAAGGCAGACCTACTCACCGCTGAAGGCGCTCTGCACTCAGCAACAACTGCTCACAGCAGACTCGTGGCAGAGCTTGAGGCGTTGCACCGGCAGCGTCAGCAGTGGGTCAACATGTGCGTCATACCCCCGAACGTACCAAGACCTACACCTCCCGATGTAACCGGGTACAACACCAGGATCAAGTCGTGGACTACGTTCCAAACTGAGCTACGTGACAAGCGTAGTGATCTACAGGCTAGGCTTATCGAGGCGCGGACAAACCTCCGCAACGAGAAGGCAGCGCATGATGCGCTCGCTAAGGGCTTTTGCCCAACGTGCTCCATGCCTTACCCCGTGAGTCGCACAACTGAGGCAGCGGAGCGTCTTCGACATGAGAGGGACAGACTTGCCAAATTGGAGGAGTCTTCCTCAGAGGAGACGGCAGACCTCGACGCAGCTTTTGAGGAGCAGGAGGAATCTCTTCGCGATCTAAACGCTGAGCGAGACGCAATCAAGATGTACCCACAGCTCCAACAGGCGTGGGACGCGCACGACAGCGCTGACAGCTACCGATCAGACAACCTAGCAAAGACAGATGCTCTCATCCTCGGTACGGAGCAAGCTCTTTCTGTCATCACGGCAGAGCTTGCCGGGCGGGCATCCAGTGTGGCAGAGCTAAAGGTGTGCCTCCTGGTCCTCGGGATGCGTGGTGTACGGGCGCAAGTCCTCGACAATGCTGTGCAAGCGCTAGAGCAGGGGGCGTGCGTATGGCTATCCAAGCTTGGTATGCCGGGGCTATCTGTTCGCTTGTCGTCTTCCACCGAGCAAGCAAACGGAAAGGTGGTGGACAAGCTCTCCCTGGCGATCGACGGTATACAGCACGGGGAAGGCTACAAGGGGGCGAGTGCTGGTGAGCGACGAAGGATCGACTTGGGGTTGCAACTGTCGATAGCGGATTTAGTAGGTTTCGGGCAAGATGACACACTCTTCTTCGACGAGTCCATGGATGGGCTGGACGTTGAAGGTGTTGGGGCTGCGGCTGACTGCTTAAAAGAACTAGCTAGAACGCGGTGCGTAGTGGTGATCAGCCACTCTCAGGCGCTTGCCAAGCAGCTTTCCCCATCTCAGTGTATCCAACTAGCGAGGGTTTCTTCGAGGGCAGCGTGACGGCTTCGTGCCTATCCCATAGGTGGGCCGGCCGGGTAGGGAGCTTTACCTACCGATGCTGCACCTGCGGAACAATCGGTACGGTCCAAATCGTACCTGTGCAGTGTGATGAGTGCGACGAAGCCGCGGTAGGTCATCACAATTCAAGAACACTCTGCGAAAAGCACCTAGGAAAATCAACTACAGAAGGGATCGTGTGATAAAGCCGGCACGCCCTAAGCCTTCGCAGTGCTGGGGGTCGGGGTCAACACAGCACGCGCTAGGGTGTCGCCCTGGTCGCCCGTTGTGCCGATGGATGCGCCGCGTACGCCCTCAGCGGCGAGCGTGCTCGTGCTCCGCATACCCATTCCCTCATAGATCCGGTGGTGGCTACTGTGGTAAGCAAGACGCCAGGTATGCTGAAGAGCGGGAGCAAGCCGAAGCAGCTTTGGCGGCCAGGCATACGAGCCTTCATGCGACCCATATCTAAGAACACTGCTAAGTCTATGGGGCTTGTGTCTACGTTCGGGACACAGATATACTTGGACCTGTTCAAAAACATCTTACGCTCAAGTAACACAGCAAACTGGAATGCGGCGGCGAAGACAGCTAGTGCGCGAATGGTCATAGAATACGACGCAGTGCGCGGCTATGCAGGCATGTGGTGGTTAAAGAAAGATGTGTCCAGTGCGTATCAGTGTGCTGGTCTCAGGTTCGCCTCCCACGTAGCAAAAGACCCTGCACTGCTTGACTCGTGCATCGCGGCGTGGGGTATTGGGGGCCGTCAACTTGTTGACCGAGTTCTGAAAGGATTGGAAGATGGAACTTACTAGCAAGCAACCAGATGTACTCACAGACTTCACGCATGATGGGTCGTTTCGGTGCTCGGCTAGGGTTTCCCGTGGCGCGATGCTCACAGCCTGCTACTTTCGATCACACGCCCCACACAAGCATTGTTCGCAGTGCGGGGAGCACCACCTCTTCGGATTGGCTACGTGCCCGACTTGTGGCGGGTTGTGGTGGGAGAGCAAACCGCTATCCAGCAAGGTACGGCTATGAACATCTTGAGCCACTCGGACTGTGGCCTTCCAAACCCATTCGTTTTTCAGAGCGAAACAACACGGTCATGCGCGCATCCTGGGTGTGCTTCCGTAGGAACCTGTCGGCCTGTGTTGATCTGCTACACAGGAGACAAAGGCCCGCCAACAGGAAGATTCGCACAAGTAGTCCTGTACTGTACAAAGCACGCAGAATGCCTCACACCAGAGGACGTGGTTAAATCGGACGTGTGGTCTAGGTTACAGGACACAGTAAAGGAGTCTGGTAGGGTCCCGCTAGAGCCAAGCAGAACACGGCTAGGGTTTCTGCTGTTCAACTAGCGTTCCACCACGTGCTAGGATTCTGATTACCATGCCGACGAGCACGCCTATTGTACCGACGCCAGGGCAAGTCTCACTCAGCATGGCACGAGGGGATACCCTCCCGTTCGCGCTGCAAGTGATCTTTAACCCGTTGACAGCCCAGGTACAGGCGATCCAGTCGAACACAATACCGCCGCCTGGCTGGTCGTTCGGGATGCCCACCGGGTACAGCCTCGCGAAGATCCTCTGGACCGCTAAGTTCTACGTGGCACAAGCGGACGTGAAGGCCCTCGTCCAGCTAAACTACACGACAGGCGGGCCACCAGGAGGGATCACAACGACGGCCGGGTGGATTGTCACGGTGACGGTTCCCGCATCGAGCACGGTGGGTCTCGCGGACTCTTCCCCAACGGTTCTCGTGTGGGACATCCAGTTTACGGACACTCTCGGGAACATCGCGACTCTCGCGTACGGTTCTCTCACGGTCTTTCCCGACGTGACACGCTCTACGTGACCGTGCTAGAGTGAGCCTACAATCGTAGGAGGCATTCCATGTTGAGCGATCCGAAAACGACGGTCTTTGGCATTCTCGGCGCTATCGGCGCTGGAGCAGTTTGGTTTGCATCGGTCACCCCGGCGCTCCCCGGGTGGGTTGGTGCCGCTGCGCACGCGCTCGTCGCCCTGGCGGTTGCTGGGATCGGCATCAGCGCCACGGACGCGAAGAAGTGAGTACCGCCCGCAGGGCGACAGGGTACAAGCCCAGCAAGAAGAAGGGACCTCACATCTCAACGATGCGTGGTTTCAAGGCAGATGCTCCTCTGCCTGACGCGGTGTCTCTTGTCCAGTTCGCTGGGCCTGTCGCCGACCAGGGGCAGACTAGTTCGTGCGTAGGCCAAGCGGTTGCTCGCGCGATCTTCATTCGTCAAGCGGTCGCAGGAACGCCTTGCGCATTCCCTTCGCCAGCGTGGATCTACGCAATGGCGAGGGTACTGGAGCGGGGCCCAACGCCGGTCGGCACCGTACCGCAACCTCTACAAGACGACGGGTGCGCCCCTGACGAAGCTATCGCTGCGGCCAGCACTGCTCTTGGTTGGGGCGCAGCGAGCGGCACAGCCTACCCGTTCAACCCTGACACGATCAACGATGAGCCTTCTCTCGAAGGGGCTGAGTTAGGGTTGTGCTGTGTGATTAACGCGCACTACTCCATACCTACAGACGCAGCGGCGGAGCAACTCGTCATGCAGTCTCTCGCGCACGGTTACCCGATCGTGCGTGGAGGACCGTGCGGGGACGAGACCCAAAAGTACCCCGGCGGAGATGCCGTGATCGGGTCTGTCGTCAACCCTGAAAGCGGTCACGAGACTTGCATTGTTGGGTATGACCATAACGGGCCAGGAGGATCACTCCGGTTCATCGAAATGAACTCATGGGGACTCGAATGGGGAAACGCTGGGTTTGGCTGGACAAACTCTAACTGGCTCGCGGACAGCCAAGACCTAGACGCCATCGAGGCATCTACCGTAAGGGAGCCCTCGTGAACAAGCCCGTACTTCTGTT
>TBL_comb48_EPIDRAFT_1001371_pt1 | contig 18096 bp, 17 predicted proteins | sample TroBogEpilimnion_37_FD_10681 | JGI IMG/M metagenome (IMG submission 10681)
CTTCAAGTTGCCTGGGTTCCCTTTGCCGATGTCGCTGGCATGAACTTGCACCCTAGCTTTGCTAATTCGTGGGGAGCGTTACAGTCCCTCTTGAGTGAATTGAGCATCTAACCGCTTCAGCGAATCTTTAATAATCTTCGCATCAGATGTCCGCCAGAATGGTGGCATCGAGTTAAGCAAGATTGATCCATAACGCTTTGTTGTGATTCGAGAATCCAGAATTGCAACAACCCCACGATCATCGATCGATCGAATCAAGCGACCGGTTCCCTGTGCAAGCAAAAGCGCAGCACGTGGAAGTGAGACCTGCATAAATCCGCTTCCGCCGGCTTCATCAGCTTCAGCGGCGCGCGCCGCCATTACCGGTTCGTCGGGACGTGGGAATGGGATGCGATCGATCACAACAAGGGTGCACGATGGGCCAGGCACATCAATCCCCTGCCAGAGTGAAATTGTTCCAAGCAAGATCGAACGAGGATCAGCAGCGAATCGATCAACAAGTGGACCAACTGCATCTCCCCTGCGTTGAGTAATGATGGGAAGTTTCAACTCTTTAAGGACTTTTCGAAGATGCTCATCGGCCATCTCAACTCCGCGCCACGAACTGAAGAGTGCGAGAGTGCGACCGCCAGCTGCTTCTGCTAACTCGCCTAGTTCTGTGAGGGCATCCATGCCGGGACCATCACGGCCTGGCTCTGGGAGGTGTTTAGGGAGATAGAGCATTCCTTGGTTGGCAAAATCAAAGGGCGAGCCAACATCGAGCATCTGAACATTTGCAGGATCGATCTCACCGGGTTCAAATGACTCATCTTCTTCATCTTCAGCAGAGTTACGCCCAACTTCAAAGCCAATAGATGCCGCTATCGAATCAAAAGACTTTCCGACTGAGAGCGTCGCTGATGTAGCAATGACAGGCGTTTTGGTGAGTAAGTTCTCGCGCAGTACGGATGAGACCTGAAGTGGCGCAAGATAGAGCGTTGAAAAGTTTGGCTCAAACCACATGACCTGGCCATGACCAGGCTTTAATAGCTTTGTTGCGGTGGTGAGTACCTCTTGAGTCGCACCTTTAACTCGCGCTCTCTCTGCCAGAGAATCTGGATCGACTACTTCTGAATCTGCGTTGATAAGGGCGATCACAGCCGCCGCTGCTTCCTTCACCTTTCGCGTTGGAGCTTCAAGTGCTGAAGGAAGTTCAGGCAATCGACCGGCTTTTGTGGGGTCGCTACGAACATCTTGGGCAAAATCTGTGAGCGCCTCGGCAAAGGCATCCGCTGCTTTATCGAATGCGATGGAAGCCTTGCCAGGTAGATGTTTCTTCGCCATCTTGGCTGCCCGCTCAACCCGGCCAGCGGTTAATTCCTCTGTGACTGCCTGCGTTGTGCGATCCATAAATTCATGGGCTTCGTCGAGAATAATTGCATCTCGCTCCGGCAGGATCGGATGCGAATCAACTATCTCAATGGCAAGCAAGGTGTGGTTAGTAACAACCACATCGGCGGTCTGTGCCTTTGCCTTTGCATTAACTGCAAAACATTGTGATCCAAATGGACATTCATCAGCGCCCATACATTCACGTCCTGATGTGCTGTTGGCAATCCAGACTCGACGATCGACATCAGGTGCATCGTCACGATCGCCAGATACGCCAGGTGTCTCTACCCAGGCACGTAACCTCTTGGCATCCTTTTCCAGTGAACCAATTTCAAGAAGCACTTCTCCATCTGGATCGGTGCCTTCACCATTCATCTTCTGCAGGCAGACGTAATTTCCCACACCTTTATAAACGGCGAAGGTGAGATCTCGTCCGAGCTCCTTCTCTAGCGCACCCTTGATCTTTGGAAGGTCTCGTTCGACGAGTTGACGCTGCAGCGCAAGCGTCGCAGTAGCGACCAATACCTTCTTGCCGTGGACAAGTGCTGGGACTAAATAAGCGAGCGACTTTCCAGTACCCGTTCCCGCTTGCACCAATAAGTGATGACGATCAGAGAGGGCATTGGCAACAGCTTCTGCCATCTCGATCTGACCTTCGCGAGGCTCCCCACCAATTGCAGAGACAGCAGCATCGAGCGCTGAACGAACCTTCTTTAGGTATGCCGCGTTCTTGGTGCTCACTTAATAAGTTGCTTACTTGCTGACGGCATCGAGAATCTGCTGGATATGTCCCACAGGGTGATTGGTGAAGTGAATGATCATCGCCTCGAGTGTGAGCTCGCCATACTCAGAGTGCTGGCAGGTGCGTGCCAAATCTGCGTCACTGACATTGTGCAAGAGACGTGCTGTCTCGGATCGAGTAGCAGCAAAGAGGGCAAGGGCGGGTTCGATAGGAGCGGTCCGATAAGCAAGTATCTCGCTACCAGCGAGTGCCTCTTCACTAAAGGAGCGAATAGTCGTTCCTGGCTCGGAGAGAACTTGAATGATTCGTGTTAAGCAGTATGCGTCGGCATGTGCCAAGTGGTGAACAACCATTCGTGGAGTCCACTCGCCTTCTGGGCCCTTATCTAAATCAGCTGGTTGCAACTTATGCGCTGCATCGAGAAAGTTCTTTGTTGCATCTTCATAACTCTTGAGCAGTTCTTCAATCCTCATTGTCTGATCCTATTCGATTTTTATTTCTGTGGAATCTAGGTTGTGATGAAATGAAAGAAGCCCGTCGGTCTCTACCGACGGGCTTCTTCTTACGAATCAGATCATGAACAACCTGAAGTGTTACCGCAACCTTCGCAGACGAAGCATGAACCGGCCATACGCATCTTTACCCCGCAGGTCATGCAGAGAGGTGCATCTGACTTCACGCCAGTCATCTTCTCGAAGAGCTCCATCGAAGAACCGACACCGGCTGAGTTATCAGCTGATGGCACTGATGGTTTAGCTTCGATAGTTACTGAAGCTGGCTTACTTGCAACCGCAGGCGCCGCCGCAGCTGCAACTGGTGCTTTTGGGAGTGCTGGGGTCACTTCATCTTGAGTGTATTCACCGGTTTCGAGTGCGCGAGCGCGCTCTGATGCGGTGTAGAGACCCATCGCTGAACGTGTCTCATATGGGAGGTAATCGAGTGCGAGGCGACGGAAGATGTAATCCATCATTGACTGTGCCATGCGGATATCTGCATCGTCAGTCATACCTGCTGGCTCGAAGCGGAGGTTGGTGAACTTCTCGACGAAGGTCTCGAGTGGAACTCCATATTGGAGACCGATCGATACTGCGATTGAGAAGGCATCCATCACACCTGCAAGTGTTGAACCCTGCTTACCAAGCTTGAGGAAGACCTCAGCAAGTGCGCCATCTGCATATGAACCTGCAGTCATATATCCATCAGCACCGCCGACAGAGAATGATGTTGTCATCGCTGGGCGTGACTTTGGAAGGCGCTTGCGAGCAGGAGCTGCAGTTGTCGCTGCAACATTGGAATCAGTTCCCTTGTTCTCGCCCTTGCCATCAGAGAGTGGCTGACCGACCTTACAGTTGTCGCGATAGACAGCGAGCGCCTTGAGGCCGAGCTTCCAACCCTGGTAGTAGACCTCTTCGATCTCTTCGACAGTTGCATCTGAAGGAAGGTTCACTGTCTTTGAGATAGCGCCTGACAAGAATGGCTGGCAGGCAGCCATCATGTGGACGTGGCCCATAGCGCTGATTGAGCGAATACCCATCGCGCAATCGAAGATGTCGTAATGCTCAGTCTTGAGACCAGGAGCATCGATGACATTTCCATTTGCTGCGATGTATTCGACGATCGCTTCAACGGTCTCTTCGGCATAACCGAGCTTGCGGAGCGCCATTGGGATGGTCTGGTTAACGATCTGCATAGATCCGCCACCGACGAGCTTCTTGAACTTTACGAGTGCGAGATCTGGCTCGATACCTGTTGTATCGCAATCCATCATCAAGCCGATGGTGCCAGTTGGAGCGAGCACAGATGCCTGTGCATTACGCCAGCCATTCTTTGCACCGATCTCAAGTCCGAGATCCCACTGCTTATTCGCTTCAGTCCAGACATCACGATCAAGAGTTGAGACAGACTTTGCTGAGTGTGAAGCATTTGCATGCTTCTTCATAACCTTGGTGTGCGCATCTGCGTTACGTGCATAACCTTCGTAGGCACCGACGATGCCAGCGATCTCTGCAGAGCGACGGTATGAAGTACCAGTCAAGAGTGATGTGATCGCACCAGCGAGCTGACGACCGCCCTCTGAATCGTATGCAAGACCTGATGCCATAAGGAGCGCGCCGAGGTTTGCATATCCGATACCGAGCTGACGGTAGTTACGTGTTGTCTCTCCGATTGGATCTGTTGGGAAGTCAGCGAAGCAGATTGAGATATCCATCGCAGTGATGATCATCTCTGTCGCCTTGACGAACTTCTTGCTATCGAATGAACCATCAGAGTTGAGGAACTTCATGAGGTTAAGGGATGCCAAGTTACATGATGAGTTATCAAGTGACATGTACTCAGAGCATGGGTTCGATGCATTGATGCGACCGGTCTCTGGATTTGTGTGCCATGCATTGATGGTGTCGTCATATTGAATTCCTGGATCAGCACATGCCCAGGCAGCTTCAGCCATCTTGCGGAAGAGTTGCTTTGCATCAACGCTCTCGATGACATCGCCAGTTGAGCGAGCGACGAGACCGAACTGCTCACCATTCTCGTAAGCGCGCATAAATGCATCGCTGACGCGAACTGAGTTATTTGCGTTCTGGTACTGAACAGAGATGATGTCCTTGCCGCCGAGATCCATATCGAAGCCAGCGTCGCGGAGTGCGCGGATCTTGTCTTCTTCGCGGACCTTGGTCTCGATGAACTCTTCGATATCTGGATGATCAACATCGAGAACAACCATCTTTGCAGCGCGGCGGGTAGCGCCACCTGACTTGATGGTTCCTGCTGATGCATCTGCACCGCGCATGAATGAGACTGGGCCAGATGCAGTTCCACCTGACTTGAGAAGCTCCTTTGCAGAGCGGATACGTGAAAGGTTAAGTCCAGCTCCTGAACCACCCTTGAAGATCATTCCTTCTTCGCGGTACCAGTTAAGAATCGAATCCATGGTGTCATCTACCGACAAGATGAAGCATGCTGATACTTGCTGTGGTGCATTGGTACCGACGTTGAACCAGACAGGTGAGTTAAATGAGAAGACCTGGTGGAGGAGCATGTAGGTGAGTTCGTGTTCAAAGATCTCTGCATCTGCATCAGTTGCGAAGTAACCATTTTCGCGACCTGAAGCAACATAGGTAAGAACAACGCGATCGATAACCTGCTTGAGTGACCACTCACGGTTGTCGTGACCAACAGCACCGCGGAAGTACTTTGTTGTCACAATCGTTGATGCATTCACTGACCAGAAATCTGGATACTCAGTTCCCTTTTGCTCGAAGATAACTTCGCCTGACTTCCAGTTTGTCTGGACGACATCGCGACGCTCCCACTTCACTTCATCATAAGGATGAACACCAGCGGTGGTGTAGATACGTTCGATGCTTAAGCCCTTGCCCAACTTCTTTACTTGGGACTTGCGCTCCGCGGCGGGCTTGTTAACGATAGACATTGGTACTGCTCCTTATGCTCTGGTGATTCTTTGGGTTAGCGAGGGTCGGTTAGTTATTCACTGGGGAGAGCGTTTTTGCTAATTCATTTTCAGTGCTGGTTTTGGTAGTGCTTTGTACTTCTGGTCTTACTCGTGTTGCTTGTGAAGGAGCGGCGCGGAGAAGTGCGATCTCGCCTTCAAAATCTTCGAGGGAGGCAAAGTTACGGTATACCGAGGCATAACGGAGGTAAGCCACCTCATCTAATTCACGGAGTGGCGCGAGGATCGCCATTCCTACTTCTTGGGCCTCTACCTCGGCCTGGCCATCGGAGCGAAGAGCTTCTTCGACCCGCTGGGCAAGCAGAGCTAGATCATCATCGTTGACGGGACGTCCCTGGCATGCCTTGCGGACGCCATTGATGACCTTCTCGCGGCTGAAAGGCTCGGTCGCCCCAGAACGCTTCACGATAAGAAGTACTGATGATTCGGAAGTGGTGAAACGCCGACCGCAGGCTGTGCACTCGCGGCGACGGCGGATGAGGGCGCCTTCTTCTACCGGCCGTGAATCGACGACTCGGGAGTCATCGTGGCGGCAGAATGGGCAGTTCATCGTCTCTTCACTTCTTTCAGATCAGGTGTATATGTAATTTGGGGAGAAGGAGGAGATTAGCGGAAAACCACAACTTATGGGTGATTTAACCGTGTCGACCCCTACATCTTGTGCCAACCATACACCCGTGGTTGAGAGTTTCGATCTTTGAAATCGGCGTGTCGAAGTGAACTCAAGGCGAAGAGCTCAGTCCTCCTCACCAGGGGCTACACCACTGTAGAAACGGATTACTTACCGTAAAACGGTGGCTCCCGTTGTGAGAGGTGCTTCCTCCAGAATCGCCCACTCCTCATCTGAGAAGAGGCGGGAGCGGATGAGGAAGCGCTTTCCCTCGGGGCTCTCAAGAGAGAAGCCTCCTCCGCGACCATCTACGAGATCAATGGTGAGATGGGTGTGCTTCCAATATTCAAATTGCGAAGCAGAGATCCATACTTGAATCGGATCCGCGATTTCTTCGATATCAAATTCGCCTAGTAATACATCTTGTCCACCTACGCGAAATTCTCCGCGTGGATAACACATGGGAGAAGACCCGTCACAACAGCCACCTGATTGGTGAAACATCAGTGGGCCGTGGATTTTACTGAGCTTACGCAGTAGTTCTGCTGCAGCCTCGGTGTAATCCACTCGTGACGGGATCTCCATCTAACTCCTTACAATTCGATACGTCGAAACTTTTTTCTTTTTTTTTCTTATCTACTTTTTCTCGTTCTTCGGCTTAGAAGAATCCAAGCTTATTTGGCGAGTAAGAGACGAGTAGGTTCTTGGTCTGTTGGTAATGATCAAGCATCATCTTATGGTTCTCTCGACCGATACCTGATGCCTTATAACCACCAAATGCAGCACCAGCTGGATAGGCGTGATAGCAGTTTGTCCAGACACGACCTGCCTTGATCTCGCGACCTGCACGATATGCGGTATTCATATCTCGACTCCACACACCAGCACCAAGGCCATACAAGGTGTCATTTGCGATCTCCATCGCATTATCAAAGCCGTCGAACTTTGTCACAGAGACAACTGGTCCGAAGATCTCCTCTTGGAAGATACGCATCTTGTTATTGCCTTCGAAGATTGTAGGAGTGACGTAGTAGCCACCGGAGAGTTCTCCTCCAAGGTCAGCACGAGTGCCACCTGTAAGAATCTTTGCTCCCTCTTTCTGGCCAATCTCGATATAGGACAAGATTTTTTCAAGCTGATCATTCGATGCTTGGGCACCAATCATTGTTGATAGATCGAGAGGGTGGCCTTGAACAATCGCCTTTGTTCGAGCGGTTACATCACCAATGAACTTGTCATAGATCTTGGTATCAATAAGACCGCGTGAAGGGCATGTACACACTTCGCCTTGATTCAAAGCGAATAGCGTGAAGCCTTCTAGAGCCTTGTCGTAGAAAGCGTCATTCTCGGCCGCAACATCTGCGAAGAAAATATTTGGAGACTTTCCACCGAGTTCGAGAGTGACAGGGATGATGTTCTCGGAGGCATACTGCATGATTAGGCGGCCAGTAGTTGTCTCGCCGGTGAATGCGATCTTTGCAATTCGTGGAGAGGATGCAAGTGGCTTACCGGCTTCTACGCCGAAGCCATTGACAATATTGACCACGCCTGCAGGGAGTAGATCAGCAATAAGCTCCATCAAGAACATGATTGATGCAGGGGTCTGCTCCGCTGGCTTGAGAACGACACAGTTACCTGCAGCGAGCGCAGGAGCAAGCTTCCAGACCGCCATGAGAATTGGGAAGTTCCACGGAATAATTTGACCAACAACTCCGAGAGGCTCATGGAAGTGATAGGCAACAGTGTCATCATCTAACTCGCCAAGTGATCCTTCTTGTGCGCGAATGGCGCCTGCGAAATATCTGAAGTGATCGATAGCGAGTGGGATATCTGCGTTGATCGTTTCGCGAATTGGCTTTCCGTTATCCCAGGTCTCGGCTACTGCAATCGCCTCGAGATTTGCCTCCATGCGATCAGCAATTTTATTAAGAATAATCGCGCGGGCAGTCGCAGATGTTTTACCCCAGGCACGAGCTGCGGCATGTGCAGCGTCGAGAGCCTTATCAATATCGGCTGCATTTCCGCGAGCAACCTCGCAGAAGACTTTTCCAGTTACTGGTGTGACATTTTCAAAATATTGGCCAGAGGAGGGTTTGACATACTCTCCGCCAATCCAATGGTCATAACGGGCTTTAAATGTGGCTTTGCTCCCCGGTTGGCCGGGTGCGACGTAATCCGTCATTTCTTCTCCTTCGGTGGTGAGCCGCGGCGCTCACTTCAAGGGACGCTACGCCTCTCTCGAGGTGAGTGGAAGATAGACGAAGATAACAATCTCGTTATGAGGGCTCACACTCGATCGAGCCACCCTTTTATGGGAGTGGGACGTTAAGGCGGGTACCTGCGGCGACATCTGTCGAAGCGAGGTTGTTGGCCTGCACGATCTCATCGAGAACAGAGTTCACATCTCGGTTACCCGCGACCATTGCAGCGACGGACCAGAGAGACTCACCTGGAGCGACAACGACGCGGATATATCCGGATGTGGTTTGCGTTGAAGAAATTTTATTTTCGGAGGCATGTCCAACTGCGCTAAAACCAGCGCCAATCACTACTAATAGCGATCCTGCAGCGAGTGTGCGAAGTACGTTACGTCCACGACGTGTGAGTTGTGTCTGTGCCATCTGAGTTACCAACTTCCGTTACAACACTGTTCGAGGGGATTCGAACAGTTGTTCTAATGAGAAAGATACCCCACCCCACTGACATCGGCAAGATTTTTCCGAACAAATGTTCGACAAACTCCCCTGGCTCGGCTACCCTTAAGCCATGGCTAAAAACACTCCCCAGGCCGCCACAAGCGAGCCAGCAGTCGATCCCCATGGCCTGACCCAGCGTCAGCAGCTCATTCTCAAGGTCATCAAAGAGGCCGTTGATAAGCAGGGTTTCCCGCCAAGCATGCGTGAGATCGGCGAGGCCGCCGGCCTAGCCTCCCCTGCCTCGGTCAAGTACCAACTCGAAGAGCTGACGAAAAAGGGCTATATCAAGCGCAAGGCAACCAATGCCCGCTCCCTCGAAGTCTCTACCCCAGATGATCAGATCGCCCCAGCAAAGGGCACGACTATTCCTCTCCTCGGCACGATCGCTGCCGGTACTCCCATCCTTGCCCAACAAGAGGTCGAAGATCGCTTCACTCTTCCAGAAGAGGTTGTCGGTCAAGGCGAACTCTTCATGCTCAAGGTCAAGGGTGATTCCATGATCGATGCTGCAATCTGCGATGGTGACTATGTCGTTATCCGCGCGCAGAAATCTGCAGAAAAGGGCGAGATCGTTGCAGCCATGATCGATGGCGAAGCGACGGTGAAAACATTCTCAAAGAAGGATGGCCACTTCTGGCTATTACCCGCCAATGAGAATTACGCACCAATCCCAGCAGATAACGCTGAGATCCTCGGCAAGGTCACTGCTGTAATGCGCAGCGTTCGCTAACTTTATCTAGTTAGATTTCTTCATGGACTCCACCACGATTCGCGTTATCGGTATTGATGAGTGGCCTCTCTTTCGGGATTTTCGACTTCGCGCATTAGAGAACTCACCCGAACATATTGGTGGTGTCATTGAAGAAGAACGCTCCTGGGATGAATCTCAATGGCGAGCTCAATTAAGAAAATTTGATTTCGTTCTTGCCGCAATTGGAGGCGAGACAGTTGGTGGCATGACGGTGGAGAGGTTAAAGGGTGACTTCGGCGCCACCTGTTGGATTGGAAGTTGTTGGATTGATACCGCTCATCGCGGTAAGAAGCTCTTGCGTGCCATGATGGAGTACGTCGACTCACGGGCTTCTGAGTTGGGGTGGTCCGTACAGGGCCTTGGAGTCTGGGTCGATAACTTCGATGCCATCGCGGCCTACGAGAAGTTGGGCTTTGTAAAGATGGGGCCGGAGATGCCCACAACACGATTTAACGAACCTGGTCGCCACTATCAACGGATGATCCGAAAGAGCCGCTCTCAGTAAACCTTAGGGAATGTTTAAGTCTCATTTAACGACTGGTTAGGTATTCCTTCAGATAAGCCCTGTTATCTACTCACATGAGCCCGCCGCGGGGGTGCGGCTCAACGAATTGAGTAACAGGAGAGATTCATGGTCGCAGTTCTTATCGCCTTCCCACTTTTGATGCTCGCTACTTTGGTCTACGTCGGACTTTCGGCTCATGAAGAGACTCCTGTTGGCTCTGCCGGGGCCGGCCAGACAGGGTGCGTTGCCTGTGCAAAGAAGCACAGTGAATCAACTACCAAGGGCACCAATCGCAGTGAAGTAATCAGTGACTTGGCAGTGGAAGAAGAGTCGGAGCTTGTCGCCGCGTAAGCGAGCGATTCTTGGGAGTCAACGGTTGAGGGGCTGACGACTCCCCCACATTAAAGAACCTCATCGGTGAGAACCGGTGGGGTTCTTTTACACTCAGCGGATGAATTCCTATGTAGCGGGCCTTCGCGGGCAGAGTCAGATCACAGTAGAGATGGTCTGTCTCGGAAATATCTGCCGTTCGCCACTTGCCGCCGCCATACTTGCCAACAAGGGCGGCGATCGATTCATCGTTAGCTCATCTGGAACTTCCGGTTGGCATGATGGCGAAGGCGCTCACATACTTTCGGAGCGGGCGTGGCGCGAGGCTGGATACTCGTACGAACATATCTCTCGAAAGTTTCGAACATCGTTTTATGGAGAAGCAGATTTAATCCTTGCCATGGATCTCACTAATCGAGCGAACTTGCTCAACGCTGCCCCATCTAATGAGGCGCGATCAAAGGTGATGATGCTCCGCTCCTTTGACCCCGAGCTATCGCATATCGATCCAACATCGCGCGAGGCAGAGCTCCTGCAGGTCCCGGATCCGTGGGGTGAAGAGTTTGAGAGTTTTATCGAAGTGCGCTCAATGTTGGAGCGGGCGGTCGATGGATTAATCGCTACCTTCGGATAGCGGTAGTGAATCGCGGGCGATCATTGAGATCTCTATGAAGTGCGATTGATTCGAAATCTTTAGCAAGAAGCGCGGCAAATGCTGGACCTTGGACTTCATTATGTTCGCAAGCAAAGAGTCCACCAGATTTGAGTAACCGAGCCGCTGCCTCAATAAATTCCGCAGGAATTGCCATTCCATCGATCGATCCACCGAAGAGCGCATCTGCCGGCTCATGGCGCAACTCCTCTGGCAACTCTTGAATCGAAGGAACATAAGGTGGGTTTGCCACCACGACATCGCACTTCACGCCTTCAAGTGCGTCATGTGCGGATGCATGCACGACTCGAATCGGAAGATCAAACTTAGCGATATTTTGATTGAGCCATTTCAACGCACCTGCGTTCTTCTCCACGGCAACAACCCGAAGATCTTTCTTCTTTGCCGTCTCGCTCACTAATGAAATAGCGATGGCACCCGATCCGGAACCGAGATCAACAATACTTATTGGATCTGCATACCTGGCAAGTTGATGGAGGACTTCATCAACAAGAAGCTCAGTCTCCGGCCTTGGGATAAGAACACCTTCACCGACATCAAACATTAAATATCTAAAAGGTGCTTCACCGATGATGTATTGAGTTGGCCGACCCGATAAGCGCTCGGTAATGAGTTCTGAGAACTCTGATGCGATGCGCTCTCGCTCCGACTCGGAGAGATCAAACTGTTTCGCGTGGAGCTCCATGCGAGTTGCCCCAAGGAGATGGGCAAGTAGGAGTTCAGCATCGACGGGCGAAATCTTCTTCTCCTCTAACCGGGATTTACCGGCCTTAAGGAGATCCCGAAGAGTCTGGCTCATTACTCTCCTGCAGTCGCCAAGCGTTCAGCTTTATCAGCTTCAAGTAGCGCATCGATGACTGCATCGAGTTCGCCATTTAAAACTGCATCGAGATTTGACGCCTTGAAGTTCACCCGGTGATCGGAGAGGCGATTCTCTGGGAAGTTATAAGTGCGGATACGTTCAGAACGATCGACTGATTTCACCTGCGATTTACGGGCTGCCATCGCTTCTGCATCTGCCTGCTCTTGGGCATGTGCCAAGAGGCGGGCGCGCAAGATACGAAGTGCCGACTCCTTGTTCTGCAACTGAGACTTTTCATTCTGACAGGAGACCACTACACCCGTTGGAAGGTGGGTAATGCGGACCGCTGAGTCGGTCGTATTCACAGATTGGCCACCTGGACCAGATGAGCGATAAACGTCGATACGAAGGTCTTGTTGGCGAATTTCAACGTCGACTTCATCAGCTTCAGCGAGAATTAAGACGCCTGCAGCTGAGGTGTGAATTCTTCCCTGCGATTCAGTCTCAGGAACGCGTTGAACACGGTGCACTCCGCCTTCAAACTTTAACTTTGCATAAGGAGACTGACCTGGCTCAGCAACCCCCTTTGATTTAACGGCCATCGAAATTTCTTTGTAGCCGCCCATCTCGGATTCGGCATAGTCGATGATTTCAGTCTTCCAGTTGTGCTTCTCTGCATAGCGTTGATACATGCGTAAGAGATCGCCCGCAAAGAGCGCTGACTCATCGCCACCAACACCGGCTTTAATTTCGAGAATGACATCGCGATCATCATTAGGGTCGCGAGGAAGCAGTAGCTCTTCCATCTTCTCCCCCGCGGCATCGAGTGTTGCCTGTAGCGCTGGAATTTCTTCAGCAAATGCTGGATCGACTTCTGCTAACTCTTTCGCTGCAGCGAGATCATCTTCGGCAGCTTTGTAGGCGCGATAGCCACCAATCACTGGGCCAAGTTGTGCGTAGCGCTTACCTAGTTGGCGGGCCTTGCCCTGATCACCATGAATGCTGGGATCAGCGAGATCCTTCTCAAGTTGTTCATACTCGGCGAGAAGAGCCGGAATAGTTCCGAAACGTTCTGACATCTCTCGCTCCCGTTTCTATTAGTTATTGCTAAAAATTTATTAATTGGACTAATTACTGTATTGCTGGGCAATAAAAAAAGACCCCACGCACCATCGCTGGTGCGTTAAGGGGTCTTTGAAGAAAGCTACTTCTTTCCGAAACGCTTTTCGAACGCTGCAACACGGCCGCCGGTATCGAGGATACGCTGCTTGCCGGTGTAGAACGGATGGCATACGGAACAAACTTCAACGTAGATTGAACCAGTCGACTTAGTTGACTTGGTTGTGAAGACTTCACCGCAACCGCAGGTAACAGTGGTCTCAATATATTCTGGGTGGATCTCTGGCTTCATGTGTAATCCTTTATATGGAAGTGGCTGGGTCCATCACTTTCGCCTTTTCAGGCCAGGATCTGGTGAACCAGTTGTTGTGGATAGTGCAAGCCCCAAGGGTACTAAAGGCCGGGGCATTCACAAAAAATGAGCGTAACTGCCCACCTATCGAGCAGGATTACTTGGCATCTCCATCGGCTGTNGTCTTCTGGATCTGCATCAAGAACTCCACATTCGACTTTGTGCCCTTCATCTTGTCGAGCAAGAGCTCAAGTGCCTGCTGGCTATCGAGAGCATGCAAGACGCGGCGAAGTTTCCAGACGATATTGAGCTCTTCTGTACCCATAAGGATCTCTTCCTTACGNGTACCTGAAGCATCAACATCAACCGCCGGGAAGATGCGCTTGTCGGCGAATTTACGATCGAGTTTGAGCTCCATATTTCCGGTGCCCTTGAACTCTTCGAAGATGACTTCATCCATCTTGGAACCGGTCTCAACAAGAGCCGTTGCCAAGATAGTGAGCGATCCACCATTCTCAATATTACGAGCTGCACCGAAGAACTTCTTTGGTGGGTAGAGCGCTGCTGAATCAACACCACCGGAAAGAATTCGACCAGATGCTGGAGCTGCAATGTTGTATGCGCGACCTAAGCGAGTGATTGAGTCAAGGAGCACAACGACATCGTGNCCAAGTTCAACAAGGCGCTTTGCGCGNTCGATCGCGAGTTCTGCGACAGAGGTGTGATCGTCAGCTGGACGGTCAAAGGTCGAAGCAATTACTTCACCCTTAACGCTGCGCTGCATATCGGTAACTTCTTCTGGGCGCTCATCAACAAGCACAACCATAAGGTGACACTCAGGGTTGTTCGTTGTGATCGCATTGGCGATTGACTGAAGCACCATGGTCTTACCGGCCTTTGGCGGCGAAACGATCAATCCGCGCTGACCCTTACCAATAGGAGCAATCAAATCGATGACACGGGTTGTCAAAATATTTGGCTCGGTCTCAAGACGGAGTCGCTCTTGTGGGTAGAGCGGAACAAGCTTGGCAAAGTCGACGCGATTACGTGANTCTTCCGGATCTGTTCCGTTGACAGTGTCGAGCTTTACAAGAGCATTGAACTTCTCTTTACGTTCGCCTTCACGAGGTTGGCGGACTTGGCCAGTGATGACATCGCCCTTACGCAAGCCATAACGNCGCACTTGCTGAAGTGAGACATAGACATCGTTTGGTCCTGCAAGGTATCCAGTGGTGCGGATAAATGCATAAGAATCCAANATATCGAGTAGGCCTGCTACTGGCAGCAGAACATCATCTTCCGAAATCTGGATTTCACGCTCACCGCGCTCAGGACGGTCATTGCGATCACGGAAGCGATTGCGCTCACGGCCACGGCCGCGATCACGGTCATTACGGTCCCCACGATCATTGCGGTCACGACGATCTCCGCGGTCATTACGGTCACCACGATCATTGCGATCGTTACGGTCACCATCGTTTGAATTGCTCTGATTGTTGCGAGATGGAGTTGAATCTTCATCGCCATCATCGTCGCTGTTATCTGAACCTTGATCGTCGCGATTGCGAGATGATCCGGCAGAGTTCTTCTTATTGCGGGCCTCTTGGCGGGCTAACCGCTTCTCTTCGCGTTCCTGCTTTGCAGCTTCGCGGTTCGCTGCTTGAAGATCGGCAATGCCCTGAACAAGAGCAGCCTTACTTAACTTTGCGGCGCCATCAATTCCTAGTGATCCAGCAACTTTTTTAAGTTCTGGAAGTGTCATCGCTGATAGCTCGCCTGAGTCCTTGCTCTTCTTAGCGGACTTCTCTGCGCTATCTGTATCTGTTGAAGACATGCTTTCCTTAATGTGGTGGTGTGAAGGTTTCCGTTAGCGAAGCTAGCGATCAACCTTCGTCAGAGATCTGACATATATGGACGTATATTGATATTTTCTTGATTGTGATTGTCTTGCAAGCGTTCTTCGCCTCAGGTGTTTCCGGCGGGCTTTTAGACACTGAAAAGATAGCACACGAGATCAGATCTGCCCAAAAATGGGGAATTAGATGCTCAAATATCCCTTGCGGCTGATTTCCAGCGCAGTCGCTGTGAAGGCTGATCCCGCAAGGGCTGACATCTCCCCAAGCTCAGTCTCATTACCAGTGTGGAGAACTAGGACGGTTGGACCCGCCCCAGAGATAAAGGCAGCTACGCCTGCGCCTCTCAGACGGTTAACAAGCTCCATGCTCTTCGGCATGGCAGATGCTCGATAACTTTGATGAATCTGGTCTTCTGTAGCTACATAGAGAAGGTCTGGGCGATGTGAAAGCGCTTCAACTAAGAGCGCAGATTTACCGGCATTTGCCGCCGCAGCAGCATGCGGAATGCTCTCCGGAAGAATCTTTCGCGCCTTCGACGTTGAAAGTGTGGTTGTTGGAATGAAGGCAAGCGCCTTGATCTTTTCATGTACCGGAATAGTGATCGCTCTGCCTTCACCATTTTCTATCCACGCAATTGTTGCGCCACCAAGAACTGCAGCTGCAACATTATCTGGATGTCCTTCTAATTCTGTCGCGAGCGCAATCATCTCATCGTCAGTAAGAAGCGCCTCTCCACCGTGAACGAGTGAACGAGCAAGTGCCAATCCCCCAACGATCGCTGAGGAACTTGATCCAAGGCCCCGGCCATGTGGTGTGACATTAAGTGCTCGCAGAGCAATACCGCGCGGCTTCTGTCCCATATGTTCAAATCCGCGAAGCATGGATCGAATAACAAGGTGGCTCTTATCTTTCTTGAGCTCATCGGCACCTTCACCACTCACATCAACATCAAAGGTTGGTTCATCAAGAATCTGCGCTGCATAGCGATCGCGAAGTTCAAGTGCGAGACCAAGGCAATCGAAGCCAGGTCCTAAATTCGCAGAGGTAGCAGGAACGCTTACTTGAGCGAGGGTCGCCTTGAAAGTGAGTCGATTAGCAGCCATGAGGAATCCTCAGAGACCCATCGCTTGAGCTGCTGCTTGAACATCCACTGGCACCACAACTGGTGCAGCTGCATGATCCAAGATATGTCCGACATCTTTAAGGCCATTACCGGTAACAGTGATAACAATCTTCTTACCCTTTGGGAGCTTTCCTTCAGATTGCTTCTTAATAAGGCCGGCAATACCAGCTGCTGATGATGGCTCAACAAAGACACCTTCTTTTGCAGCAACAAGGCGATAAGCCTGCAGAATCTCTTCATCAGTGACAGAGTCAATGAGTCCGCCCGAGCTATCGCGCGCTTCAATCGCTTGATCCCATGAGGCTGGATTTCCAATACGAATAGCAGTAGCGAGCGTCTCTGGATTATCAACGCGGTGACCAAGAACGAGTGGCGCAGCGCCTGCAGCTTGGAATCCCCACATAGAAGGCAACTTTGATGAGACCTTATCTGAGTAGTACTCGCGATAGCCCTTCCAATATGCCGTGATATTTCCTGCGTTACCTACGGGCAAGACGTGAAGATCTGGCGCATCGCCGAGGAAATCTACAACTTCAAAGGAGGCAGTCTTCTGACCTTCAATGCGATAAGGATTAACGGAGTTAACGAGAGCAACGGGATATTCCTGGGAAAGTTCTCGTGCCAAGTTGAGGCAGTCATCGAAGTTTCCATCGACTTGGATGAGTCGTGAGCCATGAGCAATCGCTTGAGCGAGTTTGCCCATTGCAATCTTTCCTTGTGGAATCAAGACGACGGGAATCATTCCCGCCTTTGTTGCATAAGCCGCTGCTGATGCCGATGTATTTCCAGTCGAGGCACAGATAACTGCCTTTGCACCATCTTCAGCTGCCTTAGAGATTGCCATAGTCATGCCGCGATCTTTGAAAGAACCTGTTGGATTCGCACCTTCAACTTTGAGCCAGATCTCATTATCAAGCATCTCTGAAAGCACGCACGCTGCGACAAGTGGAGTTCCACCTTCGCGTAGCGAGACCACTGGAGTCTTTGACGACACTGGAAGACGGTTGCGGTATTCGTCGATCACTCCGCGCCATTGATGTGCGCCAGACCTCTTTGATGAGTTACCAAAAATTCCCATTAACGAATGCCCTCCACTCGAATCACGCTGACGACATCTGAAACGGTCTCAAGCTTTGTTAAATCTTTAACAGTATTCGCAAGATCAGATTCAGCGGCGATATGGGTCATGACGGTGAGTTCGGCATTGTTGCCCGCTCCACTCTGTCGGACAGTCATGATCGATACCGCATTTGCTGCGAAGGTCTGAGCAACAGAGGCAAGTACACCTGGGCGATCGTTCACGTGGAGGCGGATCAAATAACGAGTACGGGCAACTCCAATCGGAGCAATATCAAGATCAGCATAATCAGTCTCAGTAGGCCCAAGGCTTCCTTCATTGCGATTTCGAGCAACCGCAACTAAGTCACCAAGAATTGCCGATGCAGTTGGTGCGCCACCTGCTCCACGGCCATAGAACATCAATTCGCCAGCAGATTCGCATTGCACGAAGACGGCGTTAAATGCTTCACGAACAGAGGCAAGTGGGTGAGTCTTTGGAATCGCAGTTGGGTGAACGCGAACTGTGATGGTCTCTTCCTTTGAGCCATGTGCCTCATTCGCTTCTGCAATCGCCAGCAACTTAATAACGAACCCCATATCTTGAACGACTGCCACATCCTCTGCAGTGATCTTGGTGATTCCTTCACGATAGACATCGGCATCTGTGACAACAGAGTGGAACGAAAGTCCGGCAA
>TBL_comb48_EPIDRAFT_1001373_pt1 | contig 18088 bp, 18 predicted proteins | sample TroBogEpilimnion_37_FD_10681 | JGI IMG/M metagenome (IMG submission 10681)
TGCGAGCATAAACTGCTACTCTAACGCAATCCGTCTCAGCGGCGATGAGTCTGCGATCAAGATTCTTCGTTTGATTGACGGCCGTCCTGAGACGGTGATGTTCTGTTCGACGGACGACGAGTTGGCCTCGCTCGTGCCGGAGCCTGTGCGGAAGGTTGTGTCTGAGGCGTTTGCTGGCCTTTCTCTTTGCGCGATGCACGAGGGTCGTGTGCTTCAGAGTGTGGGGTACGGCTGCGCCTCTCTGTTCAAGCACAACGATTCTCTTCCGATGTTCAACTGCTGCCGTCTGGTGGCCGCTGTGCGCCAGGATACGCGAGCGCTGTTGTACCTCACGGAGATGGTGCTTTTGCCTTTTTACATTCGGACCAAGAAGGATGAGTTGTATAAGAAGGAATTGGACCTCTGGGGCCCTCTGGCTAAGGCAAGTGTATATGATTGTATGTGTATGATGGTTTACTGACGCCATCCGCAGGACCATTTTTCTGTGCTGCCCTACGAACTCGCCGCGACGGCCGCATCGCTTCAGGAGAGATTCGCTGGAAAGTACGGCGTGATTCGCGCCCGGTTCAAGGGTATGTCGTTTGTTGAGAAGCTCTGCAAAGTGTGTGGAAAGGGTGCCAATGGCGAGCGGCTGCGCTGCTGCTCCAAGTGCAGAAAAATCTACTACTGCGGCAAAGAGTGCCAGCATAAGGATTGGGCGTCCCACAAGCCCGCCTGCGCGAAATGAATCAGCGCATCATGCGCATGTACTCGGCCTGCGCGTTGATGAGCTCGTCCTTGGTGACCAGTGCGGCGGTGAGGGCGCGGATGGTGTCGTCCTTGGCGGCGAGGGCGTCGGCGTGGGCCTTGGTGACGGCGTCGAGGGCGATCTGGGCGAACGTGGCGAGGGACCCGGGTTTGGTGGTCTCCTCTTTGTTGGGCTTTGTCGTTTTTTTGGCTGGAGGAGGATGGGACACGATGGTTTCGTGCGGCTTCTGCTCGCGCTTGCGCTTGCCGTCTCCTGCGTCGTGCACGTTGTACGCGAAGTCGACCTTGAGCTGCTTGCTGAGGCGCCTGAAGCCAGGGATGAGGAGCTCTGCGTCGCTTGCCTTCCAGACCGTGTCGGGCTTCGCGGGGAACGGTTGATTGAGGATGATGCGCCCTTCGGTGCTTCCGTTGTCGTCGAGGATGGGTGTGAACAGAGGCCCGTGCCCTGTCTCCTGCTCAATCGCATCGAGCGCGGCGGTGAATGAATCGAAATCCTTGGTCTCCTTGCACTCGATGCCGTAGAGCCAGCCGTTTTCGTGCTTTGTGCATTTGATCTTAACCGCCTCGGTGTGTTTGGCGATGAGCGCCGGCTCGATCTGCTCGCTTGAGTGGATGAGGGCGGTCTTGGCGGTCGGTGTTGCTGGCATTACGGGCTGGTTTTTTTAGCGCTCGGTGTTTTTTTTATGGGACGCGCCTACAAATGGTACATGGGGCCTGGGTCTAAATGATCGACGCTCTCCGCGCGCTGTCTGTGATAATAAGCGTGTCTGAGATGTGTGTACTGCTTGCGTATTACATTCCCCTGGCCGGCACCGCTCCTTTCTGGCAGTGGGTTCACAACAGCTCGGCTGTTCGGGCGATCGCGTGGGAGGGCGACTACGTGTCCGATCTTCTGATGACGGACGGGGTGTATCGCCATCTTGTTACGAGCCTTGTGGGGATCCACCTGGTGCTCTGCGCGCTGTTTGTGGTGCGGTTGAACAGGGACGAGCAGTCGTATGTGCTGGTGACGGAGTTGGTGCTCATGGCGGCGTCGTGGCTGGGATGGGGCATTCTGACGGCCAGATATCGCATGGAAAGCGGCGGCATATCGGTGTCCCATCTCGTGGGGACGGTTCTTTTCATCTCATCCAATATGGTTTATTTTCTATTGATGATGTACAACGTATACCATCGGTTCGCGCGGAGCAGGTGGACGCGGGCGGACGACACGATGCTGTTGCTGGCGATTGGCTCGTTTGTGCTGTGCGTGCTCTCGGGCATGTACTTTGTCGTGGCCGTGTTCAGCCGCGTGCCTTCCTTTGGGTGGCTGTTCGAGCACGCGTCCTTTATTTTCTTCGTGGGCGCGCATCTGTTTCTGTTTGTGCTGGAGGGGCTTTTGCAGAATAGAGCGGCCAAGGAGCAGAGCGGAAAGAAGCGGGAGACGCTGTTTGAGGAGGTCACGATAACGCCGCGTCGACCTTGAACCACATGGACGTAAACTCGTTTGGATCTTGATCCAGATCCCAAGGATATACGCTGCATCGTGTAAACGTGTTGTACTTGAAGGCTGGTGTCTGATCGTCGCGCCTGTGAAATCCACAGCTTTCGTATAGCTTGATGAGGCGTTCATCATCGATAGGACCATCGCCGCTGGGGGGTTTGAGTTTGCGCACACAGAGTCCTATGTACAGCTCATCGTCGCGAATCGGATAGCATTCTGGGCCTTTATTTTCTTCGTGGGCGCGCATCTGTTTCTGTTTGTGCTGGAGGGGCTTTTGCAGAATAGAGCGGCCAAGGAGCAGAGCGGAAAGAAGCGGGAGACGCTGTTTGAGGAGGTGACGATAACGCCGCGTCGACCTTGAACCACATGGACGTAAACTCATTTGGATCTTGATCCAGATCCCAAGGATAGACGCTGCATCGTGTGAACGTTTTGTACTTGAAGGCTGGTGTCTGATCGTCGCGCCTGTGAAATCCGCAGTTTTCGTATAGCCTGATGAGGCGCTCATCATCGATAGGACCATCGCCGCTGGGGGGTTTGAGTTTGCGCACACAGAGTCCTATGTACAGCTGCTGGTTGCGAATCGGATAGCATTCCGGGCCCTCGTGCATAAGGATCATTCCGAGCACCTTGACTGCGTGGACTACGCGATGGGCGAGGCCCCTTCCTCCGTGCGATGCTAATGTGCAAAGCGAGGATAAGTAAATGTAGGACGGGCCTTCGTCTGCGCAGCGGAACTCGATCATGCATCCTGATACGACCTCGCCTTGATCCAGCGCCAGTACGATAAAATCGAAAGGCAGTCCAACAATACATTTGCGCACACTATCGTATTCGTCGCCGTGGTTGAAGCACACTGTGTCCATGCGCACGTACCCTTCGAACATTGCTTCCGGGCAGCGCCCGCGCTGGAAGCAGACTATGTCATCCGCGAGCTTGAAGCCCTCGCCGTATCGTTCCCTATGGTCTGGATTCCATGGATCGGGGGAGGGTGCAGGATTTGTCCATTCGCGCGCTGCAGGGTACGGTGGTCCCAAAAGGACCGTGCTGAGCGATCGGTCTAAGGATCCCAACAGAGCCTTCATTTTCCTCTGGAAACATTGTGCGCATTTAAACTCGCGCGCGCGTTTCTCGCGATGCTACTTTTTGTCGGCGCGCGGACGTTTTCGCCTTGTACATCCTCCAGCTCGTCCGAAACTTAGGTAATGAAGGACAGAGGGCTCATCTCAACCAAGTCGTCCAACGGAGGCGCTTTCATCCCCACAAGATGGTACACGCTGGCCACGTCCGGCTGCTCCCTGGCAATGGACTCCAAAGTGCCGACCGAGGTGACGGGGAGCTCCTGATACTGCTGCATCCCATACGACGGCGTGGAAAGCAGCGCAGGCGCCTGCAGGTGGACTGACCCGTCCGAATTGAGCCAGCACTTGTTCGCTCCGACTGTGATTTTCGGCATCGGGTCGAGAAATTGGATGCCAGCATCGAGCTTGTACTTTCGCGCCGGTCCGCACACGATCTGCACCCCATCTCGCACCCTCGCCAGGGTGGGCACCACAACGCCGGCCCTGTAAAGCTTGCACTTGCTGATTTGGCTGAAAAGGGCATTCAGGATGGGCCCCATGACAGTGGACGAAGTGCACGTAACCGTCCCGTCGCCGCTCCGTTTGACGGAATTGGGGTTCACGTGCACCTTACTGTCCGATCCGTGCGTAAACATGGCGGTGTAATCATACACGACGACGGCGTGCTTGATTTTGGGATCGGGTCCATTGACACAGAGATAGATCATGTTCCATATTTCGAAGTCGGGCAGGGTGGACTTGACGCCTGCGATCTCCACGCAGACGGGGATCTTTGGCATTTTTATCTTGATGATCTTAGGGAGCTTTGCTGCTTCGTACAGTTCATGGCCCACCACCCCCTCCTCGTGCAACAATGCGCGTCGAAATTCGGCCACGGTGTTAATCGGTTTGACCGCAAGCTCGCTGCCATAGGTGTGGATGATAGATTCGATTCTCTCGTACCACTCGAATCGCCGGAGGCCTCCTTTGGCATGTTCGAAGACGGCATCGAATATCTTGACGGTATACGTGTAGGACTCGGTGTCAAGCTTTCCGTCCTTCAGGCACGTGCCCGACAACAGATCCTCTAGGCAGGACCGAACCTCGCCTGACGGATATCTCTTTTTGGCGACAAACTCCATGTGCAGAGCAGAGGCCCTAAATTTACCGTACAAAATACAAAGAAACGGGCAGAGCTTGTCAGCATAGTGCTCGTAAAAATATTCGCCAACCGCCCTCAGCATGGGGACCTCGCTTTTGAGCAGCTCGTGCTCGTTCCTGGTGAAAAGCTCACAATCCCACAAGTCGTCGCAGGCATAAATCAGTTTCACTCCGTCCTCCTTGACGGAAAATCCGCCACGGCCGCACTTAAAAGGAGCGGATCCTTTCGTAATCAAGGCGTACGGAAATCCGATGGGACGCCCATAGGCGTGCAGCTGCGCTGTGGAGAGTTCCATTTTCTGGTTTGTCCGTTCCCCGGATGGCGGATTTATGTACTCATTCGTCGCCAAAATCCATCTCAGGCGACTGGGGGTGCTGCGGGGTGACGGGGATTCTCTGCCATGCTTCGTCGTCCGAATCGTCGAGGGGGTTGCGCTTCTGCTTCCTTTTCATGATCCTCGGGGCCTTGGGCGGCTGTTCGTTCGTCGGCGAATCGGTCTTGTTTCGTTTGAGCTCCGCGATCTCTCGCTTCATCCGTTCGTTTTTCCTTGCGAGCAGTGCGTTTTCCTCCTGCAGGCGGTGCATGTCGTACTCGAGGGCCTCGACCTCGCTCGCGAGCTCCTCGTTGATTTTGACCGTCTGCTTGTGCTGCTCTTCGGTGAATTCAAACGTCTTCGTTCTCTCGAATCCGGCGAGGATCTTCTCCAGGCGACGCATCTCGGTGTACGCCTTTTCGGAGCCGATCTTGATGAACTTGATCTCCTCTACGAGCTCGCGGTTCTTCTTCTCGTACGCGCATGAGGTCTCCATGCATTTGTTGGCAATCTCGATCTTTTTTAGCACCTTTTCCCTCGTCATGACCTCCCCGTTCGGCATCATCAGCCCCATCTCCCCGGTGGCTGCGTCGCGGAACTGGGTGACCGCGTTGCGGGAGACCGCGTCGTTGAACGTGGTGTTCTGCGTACGCTTGATCTGCTCGAGTTCCTTCTCGAGTTCCAATTTCTTCATCGTCATGTTTCGGTGCTGAATGCGGTATTGCGCGCAGCCTACGTTCGGGCATGGCTGGTGCTCCATTTTGTTGTTGTTTGTGTGTGAAGGCGCGGCGTCAGCGAGGGTTTTTTTTATTTTTTATTTTTTATTTAAAAAAATCAGGCCCGCCCATCCATCACATTCAGCCCGCTGCCCAAAAGGGCGCAGAGGATCTTGTCGAGGACCACGCTCGGCAGCGCTGCCCAGGGACAGGACGACGGGGCGAGTCGGTAGAGCCTGGCGAACTCCCTCCGCAGCGCTTCCTTGCGTGTGCAGTTGAAGCACGCGTTTCTTGAAACGATCACGGTGTATTCGATTCCGGAAAGCGAGGCGCAGAAGCAGCACAGTCCGGAAAGCGGTCCGGAGAAATTGAAATGGGTGAATTCCATGCGCGTTGGGTACGGAGCAAGTGCGTTCTGCTGCGTGTAGTAGCGCTGCCCCTGCCCTCTGCAGTGGATGCTGAAGTCGCCGTGGTCGAATTGCGAGGAGAGTTTGGTGCGTCGGTCGTTGACTGCGACGGTTGGCAGCTTTCCGGTTGTGTGGTCTGTGGCCATCTGCACGCGGCATTTGCAGCGGGTGCACTCGAAGAACGGGTAGAGGCTCGGCATATGTTGTTTGAATGGGTTTAACGACGTGTCCGCCTTTTATTGTAAAAATTAAAACTATTTTTTATCCATAAGTCTTTGACCATTTCATCGTAAATTTGACCATTTCTTTCGGGTGCCCTTGAAAAAAAAATTTGACCACTTTCCGTCATGCATTCCTTTTCGTTTAAAAAGCGCGCGCCTCCGCATACAAATGGCGCAGCTCACCCCGCGGCAGTCTACCCAGATTTTCGGATGGTTCAACCCGCGTCCTGTTTTGCAGTGGAGCGATGTGATCAGGCTCGGGCTCACGCTGGATAAGCTTATCGGCTACGGTCTGTGCGGACCGGACCTTGTGATCGTGCAGCCCGACCCGGCCAAGTGGGTGGAGCGTGCCGGCGCCTGTCTGAAGCACGCGCGGTTCATGCTTCCGTGGGGCGCGAATCCGTTCCGTCATCTCGGCGCCGATCTGGCCGATGTGATTGGAATGGGGCTGTCCGTGACGGAGATGGTGCGCATGGATATTGACTACGCGCAGCTGCAGGAGAACGGTATGACGGACAGGACGGAGGGGATGTTTAAGTTTGACGAGGTGGACTGGATGATTCTGGGGAAAATGTGAAAAGTTTATTTCAGCTCAAGGGCCTTGCGTATGAGCGCGGTCTGGCGCACGACGCCGAGTTCCCCGACCATGGTGTGATTGAAGTCCTTCTGGTGGTCCCGGACGCACTTGCCGCACGTGAACGAGCCGCCATGGCAGCAGGTGAGAAAACGGATGGCGTTGTACTGCGCAAAGTCGAGCTCGGAGTAGCACACGAAGCATTCGATGGCCGGTTCGAGCGAGCCCTCGATGTCGGGGAGCAGCGTGGTTACGATCTTGCGACGGAAGTCGAGCGGGAGTCCCTGGATCTCGGCCACGATGCGCTCGCGCGCAAGACGGGCAGCCTCGGCCTGCGGATTTGTATGAGTGCGTGCGTGCGAGAAACGCAATGAGTCAATCACCTCCGCCCGGCGGCGCTCCTCTTCTTCCACGCGGATCCGCTCTTCCTCTTCCTCGATGCGTCGTTTCTCCTCCTCTGCCTTCACAATCTCCTCCGCGGACTGCAGCGCCACCAGGTTGCATAGGTCTTTCAGTGTCGCCTCGACCTCCACCTTGACACTGCGTGCGGCCTGCTTGCGGCGCTGGTTCTTGCTGCGGTTGTTCCGCTTCCGGATCCGGACCCCTTCTGTGTACGATAAGGTTAGTTTTTTGTTATGTGTGAGAATGAACGATTCGCCTCACCGACCACATCCTCGTCGTCTGCGTAGTTTTGGACCACATCCACGCCGTCCTCCTGGCGAACAAACAGCCGCGCCACCTGCTCGTCGATCCATCCGGCCGCGGCGGCGTTCTCTTCTGGCGGCGGTGCGACCGGTGCAGCGGGCTGGGCGTCCTCGTCGTCCGCGGGCCAGGCCACCTGCGACATGCTTGCGATCGTCTCGCATGCTTGAATGAGGTCCCGCGCGTTGGATATCGCGACGGAGATCTGCGCCTCTCGATCCGGGGTGATGTTGATGCAGCCGATGCTGTCGATGGATAGGAGGTTTGTGATGCAGGCGTTGAGATGCAGGCGCTCGTCGTCGTCGTTTGAGGGGTGTTCCGTTAGCATCCTCAGGCGGGATAGGCATGCGTCCCAGCTGCTGATGCGGACGATGGAGAAGCCCGTCTTCATGTACGCGTCCGCCCGATCGCCGTCCAGGATGGAGCGTGCTTCGGTGGCTTCCGATGGCCACTGGTTTTCAGGGAGCGTGTCCCAGCGCCGGCCGCCGAGGATGCTGTAAAGGAAGCTGATGGACCAGAATTTGACCCGAAAGTGCGATGGAGAGAGCATGTAGTTTGAGATGGCCAGCGCCTCGACCATGAGCGTGACGAGCAGGGCGCACCGGTCCTTGTTGCCGCCGCAATGAAGGATGTCGTTGTATACAACACGATGGACCATCTCGAATACAGCGGGCTTCGGGGCGGCTCCTCCTGTCCATCCCTTCACGGTGTGGTTGAAGTACGGCTCGAATCCGCGCACGACACCCTCCATGCGCTCGGAGTTCATTCGTTTGGAGGAGAATGGCAGGATTGCATTGCAATACACGCGCCGTCCGATGTCGCGCATTTGCTTCAATTCGGCCTCGTTGCTTTTGTTGAGGCAGTCGAACGGGTGGTGGTTTGGCGTGTTGAGGCCGATGATATCGACAAGTTCCATTTTCTTTGTACCTTGGAAGTGATTGAAAAGCGCTTTGCAGTATGACAACATGTCGATAATATCAATCTCCGATTTAAGGCGCTCGGGCGAATCGTTTGCAGGCACGAGCTTCATGAGAGGCGATGGTTTCATCTTGGAGTTTGGATTGGTTTGGTTTTTTCTACAGCTCGAGGCGCCTGGTTTTAAAATCTGAGTCATTTATGTTTTAATTTTATAATGTTGTAACGGACTGTTATTTTTTTTTTCTCGGTTGGGGCCCGTGGACTATTTAAAATGGTGGGGTTTAAGATGCAAACGGTAACAAATGAACACCGACGACCGCGTGAAATCCGTGATCAAGTGCCTGAAAGGCGTTAAGCACGGGGAAGAGATGGCTGGGTTGTTCGAAAGCAGCCCTGAGTCCATTTTGAAATTTTACGAGGCGACCCCGGGGATCCAGGAGAAGGTGTTTAGGGTTACGAAGCAGACGTTCTTTGAGGTTCAGCTGTCCGTGATCTCCATGCATCATGTGATTGAACACTCGAAAAAGATGCCGGATCAGTGTAAGGCTGATTTTTCCCGGAAGGCGTGTGGCCGTATCCTTGAAGAGGTCATGGGGTTGAAATTGGATGCTACGGACCTCGGGACTTCGGTTGTTGATGCATACAAATCCCTCTTTCCGGATGGCGAGGTTGACAAGCTTGCTGGTCTTATTGATGACGCCAACGAAAAAAATCGCATTCAGAATATGCTTTCGGAAATGCAGAGAATTATGGGCGAAAATATGAAGTTGAGTGCTCGCATTTGCGAACTGGAGTCTGGAAAGAAAAGTGTTGACGAAGGGGAGAACGAGAAGAAGCTGCAGGCTCGCATTGCCGAGCTTGAGGCTGAAAAGAAAAGGGTCGATGAGGAAAAGAGACAGATCGAGGCCAGGAAGAAGGCTGCTGCAGAGGCGAGGAGGGCGAAGAAGATTGCCAGCTCTGACGACGACAAGCCGGCGGCCAAGGCATCCTCCAAGTCTGCTCCGAAGAGGCCCCCAAGCCCCGATTCCGATGACGATAAGCCGGTGGCGAAGGCTGCTAAGTTTGATGCACCCGCTCCGAAGAAGCCATCCAAGCCAGCCAAGCCATCCGCTGCCCCTGCTCCCCGTCCAGCAGCCGCTCCTCGTCCAGCCGCCGCTCCTCGTCCGGCCGCCGCTCCTCGTCCAGCTTCCGTTCCTGTTGACGTGGTGGAAGATTGTACCCAGGTCGTAGATGTCGATTGGATTACCGCCGGCGCCAAGTGAGCGTTCCAGCCTTTGTGCTCATAATGGGGGTTTGAGTACATAAATTGCGGTTGCATTGCCTGCACGTATGTCGAGCGGTCTATTCGATAATCTCACGAGCGTGCGCCGCCCTGAGGTCACGATGAACTCGGGGCCCCTCCCCACCGCGGGTCCGCCGTACTTTCCCGGCGTGCGGATCAATTACGCCTCCGATCTGCTGGGCGACCACGTGGACGCCTACAATTACGGGTCGTCCGATCACGTGTCCGATCAGACCGCGTACCTCAACATCGCCCATCGCATTCAGAAGATCGTCCCGCAGCTGAGCCTGCCGAACGCGAGCTCCGAGGGGGCGTTCCAGCTGAGCCACGCCGTGGACGTCGGCGACGTCGGGTTCGTGCTGCGGATCGACCGCCGGGGCGCGGTGGTGCCCAACATCCACGCGTTCGACCGGCTGCAGCTGGGGCGGATGATCGATCCGATTGTGAATCTGGTGACGGTCAACTACATCCTGGCCGGGTTGCAGCGGTTCTGGAGCCGCCGTGACGCCGCGAACTGGCAGCAGCTGATGGTGGACCTGCGGTTTGTGGAGGACGCCTACGCGGAGCGGTCCTCGTTTACCGTCGGCGACGCGATCCGGTTCATCTCCGACATCGGGACCGCCAGGCCCTTCGGCGTTCCGCACACGAGCGAGCTCCAGGGCGGGCAGCACGAGGGCGGCAGCGGGCCCGTGACGTATCCGGTCAACTTCATCAGCGCCTTTGTGGTTTGCGGGCTGACGCGCAACATCTGCAACATCTGGAGCCAGCACAACGTCTCGGCAGGCGACGACCTGATCCTGCGCCTCGAGAAGCTGCCCATCAGCGCGCCCGACGGCTCGATCAAGTACCACCTCAACCACTGGAAGAAATCCATGTCCGTGCAGCAGTTCAAGTACGAGGATGGCGGAATCAACGAGGCCTGGCAGCTGGTGCCGGCGGTGCTGTCGACGTACACCCCTTCTCGGATGCTGGAGGGCTACGATTACCGCGAGAACGGGTACTGGCACATCTGCCGCTCTCAGCTCATGTTCCGCAATGAGAGCGCCGACGACCGCCGGTACCAGGACGCGCCCAACACCGGCATCTATCACGACGACCGTGCCGCCATGCGCGGGGCGCTGATCGAGGCCACGTTCGAGCCGACCTGGGTCGAGTACATCCCGTGGGAGCCCCGCCGCGGCGTCAAGCGGCCGTTGGAGCCCGTGCCGCAGCGCCAGGCCGTTTACGCCCCTGTGGTCCAAGCTCCTCCTCCTCGGGTCCCTGAGCCTATTGCCGCGGGGGTTCCTGCTCCTCTCGCCGCTCCGGCNGAAGAGCCCGCGGCGGTGGATCCCGCGCCCCCTGCGCCGGCGAAGAAGTCCAGGAAGATCGCGCTCGCCACCGGCCTGAGCGGCACCCCCGTGGTCGTGCAGAGCATCGATGGGAAGTGAACTCGTACAAAAGGACATCTCGGCAATGAAAGATGAGCGCCCGTGTGACCGCCCGAGACAAGCCCGCGCTGCAGACGCGCGTGCGCATCGCCAACAACCTGTGCCCAATCTGCTGGATGCCTCTGGGCATGGGGCACGAACGGGGCGGTACCCGCGACAGATGGAGCATGGCGCAGATTGTATTCAAGGGGAAGCCCGCGTTCAGCGTCGCGAATCCAGACGGCAATTCCCAGACCAGTCGCCCGGTGCTGGGGTTCGGGATCTCGGATATTATACCGCACGGCGCGGGCGCGGAGAACTACAACAAGTGCCATTACGTGCACTACCTGCAGTTTGGGAACATGTGCGACGTGCGAAACCTTTGGTTTGCCGAGGGGATAGATAATTTTTCGCCGATGGCGCTGGGCAATGTAGATGGGACCGTGCTACGGGATGGGCTGTTTCCGATGGTGTGCGAACAGAAGGGTATTTTTTCGGGTGCTGTTGAGCGGCCGCTGTCGGTGTATTTGGGCGGATTGCGTCGGCTGCCTTGCAATTGGAAGGTCGTCAACGTGCTTGCGGTCAAGCTCTTTCGTTTTTTCGCGGGGTGTCAGGACTGCAACCAGAAGATGTCATTGAAGAAAGTTCTCCCTGTGATCTTCGACCTTGCGTTTCCTGAGCTTCTCGCCGCGCCTGCTCCGGCTCCACGGGCGAGTATACGGGGCAGGGCGGGCGCTAGACCCCCGTCGCCGCCAAGGAGGCCTTCAGCGGAGAGGTTTTTCAAGGCCGAGGAGATGATACATTATCTTATGCTCAGCGGAGTGCTGGGAGATGGCGAGGAGGTGCACGGCGATCAGTTTCGCGTGCGGGACGAATGGCGCAGGAGGACATGGCCGCTACGGTATATCATGATGTGGTGCGCTCTACAGATTCTTTTTGCAATGTGGATGATCGAGAAAACCGATCCCCAGATCAGGCATCATAGGTCTTATATTTATTACGGCGTTATGGATTTCTACGCCTCGCTGTGGTTCTACGCGATGCACTGCCTGGGAATGCCGGAGGGAGGNGTGGCTTTTGATTCGTCGACTGTTAAGGCGGAGGATGACACGTTCGCATCCACCATAAAGAAACATGTCGGGGCGGGATCAGTGGTGTTGGAGTTTGAGGAGTTTCATTTTTATTACATGAGCGCGCTTCCGATCTTCAAGAAATGCCACGGTGATGCAGGCGATGCTGCGATGGGGGGAGTGGCGCCGTCCCTCAAGGATGCGCANCTGAACCTTTCGACGATGATATTTGGGGAGGTGTGGTCGATTTCGAGCCGCGATGACGTTGTTTCGAGGCTTGAAGATATCTATTCCAAGATGTTCGCAACGTGGCGGGATTATGTCCAGCATATTTCTAATCTTGTGCATCGGAATTTCCAACTCGAGCAGGGTTTCCGAAGCAATATTGTCGAGTTCTTCGCCAGCCCGTCCGAGATCATAGCTATGCGGGATGAGAGAAAGGATCTCCTCGTCACCGTAAACACGTTCGCGCAGAATATGGGGCGCGGATGGTTCTGGTTTCATTTCAAGCACATCACGTTCAATCGCATAGCGTTGGAGAGCAAGCAGTATGAGGAGTATCTGCGAGAGGTCCGCATACAGGGAGAGGCACCCCCCAGCGTCTTTGCCGCGGTTCGCATGTGGAGGAAGTGGTACGAGGAGCTGGATCAGGCTGTGAAGAATCTTTAGATTTCAGGTTGGGCGGCGCCGGCTTGATCAGCAGACTCCGAAGCGACAGCAGGCGCGCTGGTGAGTCGGAGCGTTCCGATGGTGGCCTTTTGATTCTCAGACGCCGTGTTGCCCAGGATGGTCTGATACGGGAGCTGTACTCGGAAGTTGAGTTGATGGGTCGCGTCGACAGTGACCGATATGGCGCCGTTTATCAGGTTCTTGGCGTAGTCGCTGATTTGGTCGCCTGCAACGTATCCGGTGTTTTCGAACAAATCGCTGAAGTCGGTGATGAAAAGCCTCCAGAAGAACCGCACCTTTGCCTTTATGGATTTCTCGGCGTACGTGCTGTTCCACGTGTGGGCGAATCCGTCGTCGAAGACGGGCTCGATTACGACGTGATTGGTCCTTTTATGTGTCTGATTCGGGGCGGTGATCCTGTACATTGGGACCCTTGATGCGAAATATTGAATCAACCTATGACCCGTCGTTAAACCGTCAGCGTACAGCTCGCCCAATGCCCGCTTGAAATCCACCAATTCGGAGAGATGCGTCGCGATGGCGGCGGCGAAGGCGACCCTGTGCTTTAGGTTCTGATATGCGTCGCCGGGCGCTGTGATCCTCTGGTTGATCCATTGGTTTAGGTTTTTGACGTACGCGTCCCATTTAGTCTCCGATGTAATCTTGGCCTTGATGGCGGCGGCCGCGAGCGAGACGAGGCAGGCGTACACGTATTCGAGCAAAAACACATTTGCGGTGAACTTGGAGGCAAGTGAACCATACTCGTCGATTACGACGTCGTTGTCTGCGTATCCTATCATCGTGGGGTCTCCTTTCTCGATGGAAGCATACAGTGTGTTTGGATACTCCGCGTCGAGATGGTTGAAAATTCGAACCTCTTCTGCTCCGATGGCTGGAATGTTAAGGAGTTTCATCTTTTTGTTGTCTGTGGTGGTTACATCCCCAAACATATCATCGGATTCCAGCGCCATTTTATCTGTCGCGGGGGAGGCGTCGATGTGGTTGATTATCTTGCACGCTCTGTTGAAGCAGATGAGCCTCTCTCCTATGATGGCCTTATCGTGGGCATTCACAACCCTGACCAGGACGGCCTGTATTTCCCGGTCGATCCCAATGTGCACATCCAGGTTACCCTGGGCTTGGATATTGAGTTTAAAGTGTTCCTTCGAGTTGAATTTGAGGGTCTTGCGGTGTGAGTTGTTTTGGAACTTGCACGGAATGGTGATTTCGATCCCTCCCTCAATGGCTTCAACCTCTCCTATGCTAGTCGTGTTGAATGTGTCTTTTGCCAGTTCCGACTGGATAAACAAGGTTGAGATTGCGTCCTTCTTGCCATCGACAGCGGCCGTCTTGTTCTCCGCGCCTTTCGCGTCACCGGTCGCACGAGGACCTCTTACAATAGCGTCGATGTGCCGCATGGAAAGGGTGTTCGAGTAGCACACCTTTGTTCTCTCGTGATTGAGAACGTGCCCAGGAACCGAGTCCGCGCTCCTCGACGGGCAGTACAGGCAGAACGCACCGGAGGGGATTTCGTCCGCTTTGTATTCGCGGGCGGGTCTCGCGCCGCCGTTTACAAACGCCTTGGTCACTTGCACCTGCTGAAAGTGCCTGCTCCTGGCGAGCGCTGCCATGTGGTAATCCATCTTTTGCTGCGCTGTCATGTATTTGTAATTTTCGTCGTCTGTTTTGAATGGCATGTCTGTGGGGCGTCGTCGGTCGACGTATATACAAGTGCTGCATGAAATGCGAGCGGTGCATTGTACAATAGTTCATTAGATCAATTCCAATTCAAGCTCCAATTCGGGCGGTAAACTGGATGTGTATTGCGACTGTACGCGCCTAGGTGAAGTAGGATCAAGTCTCATCGAGCTCTGTCTCCTTGTGACAGCTGAGTGGGGTGGCTTCGTTCCATGCTCGTTCGTGTATCCAGCAGCTCCTGCCGCCGCCGGCATTTCGTTTGAACCAACGGCCGGTGATTTTGTGCTGTCGAGGGCNTCGAAGATCCTGCTGGGCTGGTTCGTGCATTCGGTCCGNTGCATGTNCTCNGGCCACATGGGCAGTGTGTTTACGAACACTGATTTTATGGACGAATTGTCGTGTGGACTGGTTACCATCAGGCTGAAGCTGAATGCCAAGGAGAAGTGTTTGATGCGTGGATACTTTCCATGGATGACGTGCATCATTTCGCCCAGTTTTTGGTTTGCTAAGAAGGTCTTTTCCGGGACGAAGAGGGTATTTACCGTCCTGTCGAAATCATTTTTTGTTGTTATTTTATCTTCCTTGCGTTCCTTGAGGTTTTGAACGTGCTTCTTGTACAGGTTTGAGATCACACTTTCCACAATCTTGGAAGTCTTTGGGATGTTTCTTTTTCCGTATTCCTCCACTTGTGTTTTTGTTGTGTCGTGGAAAAGCCCGTCGAAAAAATTAACAGCCGGTGTTTTCTTGCCCAAATCGTTGCTCGATATGTTTATCATCTGGCCTGAAATGAAGCCGGCTATGAAGGCCGTGAGACTGGACGGGTCCGTCTTGATGACATGATCGTCTGCGTGGTGCACGGTGAAGGCGTTGTTCCCGAAGAAATGCCACTGCTGTGCATTTTGGGTTTTCGCGGATTGCGTGCTCTGCGTTGTAAGCTTGAGCTTTGCGGCTATCACGCATGACTCTTCATGCAGGACGTACTCGTTTTTGGTGAATTTGTACGGCATCACCAGTATGTGCATTTTGGGCTCTCGCGGATTGCGTGCTCTGCGTTGTAAGCTTGAGCTTTGCGGCTATCACGCATGACTCTTCATGCAGGACGTACTCGTTTTTGGTGAATTTGTACGGCATCACCAGGATCTCTTCGCACAGAGGGATGGTGTAGGCTTCGTTATTGTTTGGCCCTGGATTAAGTGACGCGAGCACGATTTTGCGTTCGACATATATCTTGAATCTCGCAGCGGGCAGCTCGAAGGCCATTTCTGCTGATGTGTTCTTCGCATGCACCGTGTAATGTAGCGTGCGGAACTCAGTGTTGTTCGATACGTCGTGGTGTTTAAAGGCTGTGTTATTTGAGGTCATACTGTAAATTGCCATTGCAATCTTGGCTGAATCCAGTTGTGTCAGCCCCGTTCCCTTAAAATACGACTCTAAATTGGAAAGAATTTGGTTTCGGATGTTTTGATTCCCCAACACTGTACTCATGTATCTGACATTTTTCTCTAATTTTGATTTCAANAGATCCTCCTCAATAGGTGCTGTGACGAAATCGTGCTGAATTCCTTCATTTTTAAATGCGTATCTCATCCGTGGGTCTGGTTCTGCGTAGCCGTTCGGCTGTTCGATGTTTTCTATTTTCATAGTTCGCACCTCCATATGCAGACCTGTCGCCGCATCCTTTGCGTACACGAATTGTCTGTTGTCCATGCACGCTCGCGTCAGGTTGGCGTTTCCAATCAGATGCGTGGGCAGCGTCTTGTTGAAGAAAAGCGTTGGTATCCCTGATTCGTCTGTCAGTGTTTGGGTCAGGCCTTCGGTGATGTCCTGGGAGTATTGCTTCCAGAGCTCGGGTTCGAGTTCGTACAGATCCTTCTCTATCATCGACCGCAGGTGGCATGCTGCATGGATTGGGTAGCGCTGCTTGATGAGTTTTCCATTTTTCCCTTTCCTTTCATACGCCTTATGTCCCCCGAATGCAACCCTCCTTTGTTTCGCCCCCCCTCTCATCTCGCGAGCGTCCCTTTCCTTATTTCTCTGTTGTTTCACCATGACGCCGTTTCCGTTCACAGCGTTTATATACAAAATTTTGCCGGCATCGCGGACCAACGCGCCGTTCCAGTACATACGCTCCCGCGGGTGATGCAGCGGAATGAACTGCCTGTGCGAATTCCTTTCCAACCTGTGGTGCCAGGTGCTGCGGCAGCCGGCTCCCCCCGGCGCGTCGATGGAGCTGGTGCTCGACCGGCTGACCACGCGGCAGGTGCAGCTCGAGGTGCAGGATCGCCGTTGCGTGTGCGAGGCCAGGCGGCACCATGCGACCGGGTCCCGGACCTTTTTCCGCTCCAAGATGCTGGAGCACCGACGGCTGCAGGCGCAGCTCCTCCAGCTTCAGCGGTATCGTGAGAACGTGGTCGCGCAGATCGACGCGTTGAGCAACCATGCCATCAACCAAACGTACGTGCAGGCGGTGCGCGGTGCGTCGGAGCTGCGCAAGGGCATGCTCACGGTCGAGGACGCCGAGTCCGCGTTCGAGGGGATCAACGAGTCGATGCAGGGGATCAGGGATGTCTCGGACTTCCTCGGGCAGCCCCTTATGCCGGATGCGACGGACGACGACCTCGAGCGGGAGTTCATCGAGGACATCGGGCCGCGCGAGGAACAGCGCCCGCTCCTGCCCGCCGCCCCGGCCGTTGCTACGGAGGCTGTCGTTCCAAACCAGGCCCGCCGGATGGCTGTTGCATTAGGCTGAAGTTGTTGCAGTGGGGGTAGGCGATGAACTTCCTCGCCATGACCAGCGCGCGGATCTTCACGCCGTCCAGGATCTCTTCCTTTTTGAGGTTGTGGGCGTCGTTGTCGATCCAGTCGATCAGGTTCTGGATCTGATGCACAAACGTCTGCTGGCACGATGACATTCAAAGTTCTTCGCTCTGCGCGCTTGTAAGCGGCGAATGGCCCCAAAAAAACGGATCACGACGCCCCGACGACGATGGGCACGAGCTCCGTGACGCCGCAGTTACGGTCCCACTGCATGTCCTTGAGGTTCGCAAAGAAGCGCTCGTCGAAGCACTGGTAGACGTAGCCGTCGGGCTTGACCCTCGGCGCGCCGCTGTAGCGGACCACGAGGTCGGAGTCCAGCCCGTTGACGTAGGACGGGTTCCCGTGGCTCGGCTTGTACAGCGGCGAGCGCGTGGGGAAGACGCCGCACACGTTCTTCGAGCCGAACATGGAGCCGAACGAGGTGGTCTTGGCCGACGATCTCGGGCTCCCGCGGAAGATCCACAGGCCCTCGCTGTCGTGCATCTTGCACAGGATTCCGTTCTGGACGCACGTGGTGTCGACGCACGCCGAGAGGAACTCCACGGTGCAGTCAGGGCCCTCCTTGAGATCGAATTCGACCGTGTCCACGAGCGGCACCCCGACCTTCTTGGCGTCGTCGAAGGCGAAGAGGTCCCGCATGGCGCAGATCTCAAGCCCGAAATGCTCGGCGGCGAGGAGAGCGATGCGGGAGCGGGCCCTGCTGCACGCCTTGCGCAGCCACCATGCTTCCTCGGAGAAGGCGACCTCCTTGCAGGAGAATTCGTTGCCCACGTCGAGGACGAGGTTGTAGAACTCGTCGCTGCACTTGTTCAGGCCTGCGGGTTGGATCAGAGTGTACAAAA
>TBL_comb48_EPIDRAFT_1001386_pt1 | contig 18011 bp, 20 predicted proteins | sample TroBogEpilimnion_37_FD_10681 | JGI IMG/M metagenome (IMG submission 10681)
CATCGCGAGTTATTCACGACGACCGAGGTCTTCGGCACCCGAGGCCCTCAGTGGTCTCACGGGGCTCGGCGGAGGACCTCAGAATTGGGGCGAGTGATTCAGAGGTCGGTTCGGGCCAAGGAAGGGCGCTGGCGGTATTGAGGTTCTGTCGGCCTCTCCCAAGAACCCTGGGGGACCCGCACTTTTAGGCGACCTTTGGGTGGCCAAATTTCTCAAAATTTTTAAATATCTATGGAAATGGCATTGGGCAGTGACTATGCTGTATCTAGTAGTTCAGGGACTATGAACCACAACATCTTGTGGTTGAGGCAGAAGCGAGACAAAAATGACCCTTATTGACGACCCCAAAGAGACCTTGGTTGCGACCGAGTCCGTGATGCGTGTTAAGAAGCGCAGCGGAAAGCTTGAACCAGTCGACGTAAACAAGATTGTTAAGGCCGTAGCCCGCAGTGCCGCTGGTCTTCCCGGTGTTGACCCAATGCGAATCGCTACTCGCACCATTGCTGGTTTGCGCGATGGATCAACCAGTCTCGAACTCGACGAGTTGTCAATCCGCACCGCCGCCGGAATGATTTCTGAAGAGCCCAACTACTCGCGTCTCGCTGCCCGCTTGCTCTCATCTGTCATCGACAAGGAAATCCGTAACCAGGACATTCACTCGTTCTCACAGTCTGTCCGTCGTGGGTACGAGCTCGGCATCATTGCAGAACAGACCTTTAACTTCGTACAGGCGCACCACCGCAAGCTCGATGACGCAATTAACTTTGACAATGACTTGTTGTTCGAGTTCTTTGGTCTGCGCACCGTTTACGACCGTTACTTGTTGCGTCACCCAGAGACTCGCGCAATCATCGAGACCCCGCAGTACTTCATGCTGCGCGTGGCATCGGGTCTAGCCGAAAACCCAGAAGAGGCAATTGAGCTCTATCGTTTGATCTCGGCGCTCGATTACCTGCCCTCGAGCCCAACTTTGTTCAATGCGGGCACCACGCACCCACAAATGTCGTCGTGCTACTTGCTCGACTCACCACAGGACAGCCTCGAGTCGATCTACCAGCGCTACTCGCAGATTGCGCAGCTCTCTAAGTTCGCCGGTGGAATTGGTGTGGCCTATCACCGTGTTCGCGCACAGGGCTCATTGATCAAGGGCACCAACGGACTCTCCAACGGTGTTGTTCCATGGTTGAAGACTCTCGACACCTCAGTCGCCGCTGTTAACCAGGGTGGTCGTCGTAAGGGTGCCGCATGCGTCTACCTCGAGTCCTGGCACTCCGACATTGAGGACTTCCTTGACATGCGTGAGAACGTTGGTGACGAAGCACGTCGTGCACGCACCATCAACCTCGCAAACTGGATCCCGGACCTCTTCATGAAGCGCGTTGAAGCAGACGGCCTCTGGTCACTCTTCGACCCCAAGAAGGTTCCCGAGTTCACCGACCTCTACGGCCCAGCTTTCGAAGCCGCCTACGAGAAGGCCGAGGCCGATGGATTGTACGAGCGTCAAATTCAAGCTCGCACTCTTTACGGTCGCATGATGCGCACCTTGGCTCAGACCGGTAACGGCTGGATGACCTTCAAGGACCGCTCGAACTTGCTCTGCAACCAGACCGGTAAGAACGGTGGCACCGTCCACCTTTCGAACCTCTGCACCGAGATCTTGGAAGTAACCAACGATGACGAGACTGCAGTTTGCAACCTTGGTTCAATCAACCTTGGTCAGTTCGTTAAAGACGGTGTAGTCGACTTCGAGCGCCTGGGTTCAGTTGCTCGTTCGGCCGTTACCTTCTTGGACCGCGTCATCGACATCAACTACTACCCAATTCCCGGCGCGAAGATGTCCAACAGCCGTTGGCGCCCAGTCGGTCTTGGCGTAATGGGTATCCAAGACGCATTCTTCAAGCTGCGTTTGCCATTCGAATCAGCTGAAGCGGTCGCGATGACCAAGCGCTTCGCTGAGGAGATTTACTTCAACGCGCTGTGGCGTTCAACTGAGTTGGCCGAGGCTTCGGGCAAGTTCCCCGCCTTCGACGAGACTCGCACCGCCGATGGTCACCTGCAGTTCGACCTCTGGGGCGTTACCCCAAGCGACCCCGCTCGCTGGGAGACCTTGCGTGAGCGCATTGCGAAGTTCGGTCTGCGCAACTCATTGTTGATCGCAATCGCCCCAACCTCAACGATTGCTTCAATCGCTGGTTGCTACGAGACCATCGAGCCACAGGTTTCAAACTTGTTCAAGCGCGAGACCTTGTCGGGCGAGTTCATCCAGATCAACGGATACCTCGTTCGTGACTTGCAGGCTCGTGGCCTGTGGACCGAGGAAATTCGTGGTGCTATCCGTCGTGCCGAAGGTTCGATTCAGGACGTCGCCGCGATTCCCCAGGACTTGAAGGACCTCTACAAGACTGCTTGGGAGATTGCTCAGAAGTCATTGATTGACCACGCAGTTGCGCGTGGACCATTCGTGGACCAGAGCCAGTCACTCAACCTCTTCGTAGAGTCACCCAACATCGGAAAGCTTTCCTCGATGTACATGTACGCATGGCAGCAGGGCGTGAAGACGACCTACTACTTACGTTCACGTCCAGCGACCCGCATTATGCAAACCAATACTGACGGAGCTGCAGCAGTAGCCCCAACCCCAGTAACCGCCCCAGCGCCTGAAAAGAAGGTATTCACCGACGAAGAAGCGCTGGCTTGTTCCCTAGAAAACCCTGAAGTATGTGAGGCATGCCAATGACATTTGTTGAAGACAAAGTAACAACCACCCACTCAATCTTGGACCCAGGCATGGACCTGACTTTGCGTCCAATGCGTTACCCCGAGTTCTACGAGCGTTACCGTGACGCCATCAAGAACACCTGGGTCGTAGAAGAGATTGACTGGTCAGACGACATCGTGGACCTACGCACCAAGATGTCCCCAGAAGAGCAGCACCTGATTAAGCGCTTGGTGGCATTCTTTGCGACCGGTGACTCGATCGTGTCGAACAACCTCGTGTTGAATCTCTACAAGCACATCAACTCACCGGAGGCTCGTTTGTACCTCTCACGTCAGTTGTTCGAAGAGGCCCAGCACGTTCAGTTCTATCTGACCTTGCTCGACACCTACGTCCCCGACTTGAACGAGCGCGCCGAGGCATTCGCTGCCATCGAGCACATTCCCTCGATCAAGGCCAAGGCCGAGTTCTGCTTCAAGTGGATGAGCAAAATTGGCAAGCTCGAAGAGCTGAATACTGCCGAAGAGCGCCGCGTGTTCATGATGAACCTCATCTGTTTCGCCGCGTGCATCGAGGGTATGTTCTTCTTCGCTGCGTTCGCCTACGTGTACTACCTGCGTTCGCTCGGCAAGCTCAACGGCTTGGCCGCGGGAACCAACTGGGTATTCCGCGACGAGAGCGGTCACATGGACTTCGCCTTCGCCGTTGTTGACGTCATTCGTCAAGAAGAGCCATGGCTCTTCACCGAAGACTTCGAACGCGACGTCACTTCGATGATCCTTGAGGCCATCGAGTGTGAAATGGCGTTCACCGACGACGTTATTCACGAAGGTGTAACTGGCCTGCCTAAGGCTCACATTCGTCAGTACCTTGAGTTTGTGGCTGACCAGCGNCTCGTACGCCTGGGCATCAAGCCTCACTTCGGTACCAAGAACCCATTGGACTTCATGATGCTCCAGGACGTTGCGGAGCACACGAACTTCTTTGAGCGAACTGTTTCGGCATACCAAGTGGCCGTCGAAGGTGACGTCAGCTTCGGAGAGTCCTTCTAAGCATTACGCAACAACAGAAGCAGCCCGCAGCGAATCTCGCTGCGGGCTTTTTCTTTTGCNGGCAGAAATCAACTCTTTGGCCTTGATAGCCTCGGAAAATGGTTTCTCTTGAACTCATGACCGAAGAGCAGTTGATTGAGTTTTTCCCAGCGCTGTGGCAAAGCTACAAAGAGACTTTGATGGAAAACGGAATGTCAGAGTCCATGGCCGAATCCAACATTGATATGAACAAGAAGTCTTTGTGGCCTGACGGAAAACTTCGCGATGGGAATTTCTTTTTTAACGTGATCTCTGATCAGGTGCGAGTTGGCCACCTCTGGATTGCTAGACAGGTGAGCGACCCAGAGGCTTTCTTTATCTACGACATCGAGATTGGAGAGCCCTTCAGGGGTAAGGGATTCGGACGCGAGACGATGCTGTCCGCAGAAGAGTTTGCCCGGGGCCAGGGCGCAACACGCGTAGAGCTCAACGTGTTCTGGAAGAATGACGTGGCCAAGGCCTTGTATCAGTCACTTGGCTTTAACTACACCTCTGCACACATGCAGAAACAGTTATAGAGACTTCTCGCTCTTTACTCCTTCGAGAATTTCTCTGAGCTGGCGACCTTGTTCGCGTGGATTACCCGCGATCTCGCCAATCTCCTCACCTTCGACAGTGACATCATCGCCAGGTGCGTAAAGCGAAACCTTCATGCCCTTACCGCGCTTGGCGGCAATTACAACCCAGGGCATACCGATGTCACCGGTCTCGAAAGTGGCCATGATCTGGCCAGCCTGGCCCTCGCCAATGCTCCAACCAGGAGAGCGAGAGGCGTCAATAATGCGCTGTAGTTCGGAGTTCATACAGCCAACTTAGGCGCCAGGTGTGAGGCCGTATTAACTAGCAACCTACTCATGCGTAACCCGAATAATTCGAAATGGTAACTTCTCTCGATGCTTTGTAGTTGAATAACGAGTAGACGATTTTCTTTGGGGGGCAATCATGTCTAAGTCTGCGACGATGGTTCTACGCAACGGTCGTGTTGCCACCCCAAGTGATCCAAGTGGATTTGTTGAAGCAATCGCCATCGATGGCAATACAATCCTCGCCTTGGGTTCCAATGATGAAATTGACGAGTTTTGCAACTCCACAACTCGAGTAATCGACCTAAAAGGACGACTTGCCACGCCGGCATTCGGTGATGCGCACATACACGCAATTAGTGGCGGATTAGAGAGTCTTCGCTGCAATCTGCTTGGACTACGTGACCGACACGAATACTTAGCCAAGATTGCCGAGTGGTGCAAGAAGCTTGGTCCCGATGAATGGGTCCTCGGTGGAGGGTGGGCCCTAGAGGGATTTCCCGGTGGCGTGCCAACCGCCGAAGAGTTGGACTCAGTTACCGGAGGGCGTCCAGCGTTCTTGCCAAACCGAGACCACCACTCAGCGTGGGTTAATTCGCGTGCGATTGAACTAGCGGGCATTGATAACTCAACTCCCGATCCCTTCGACGGCCGAATTGAACGTGATGCTTCGGGTCGGGCTGTTGGCGCTCTGCACGATGGCGCTATGGGCTTGGTCGCGAGAATCATGCCGCCAACCTCGCGCGAAGAACTTGCTGATGGTCTGCGCGCCGCGCTCAAGCGACTTCATTCGGAGGGAATTACCCACTGGCAGGATGCCTGTATTGGGTACGCCGGTGAACTGGGCATTAACGACACCTACGAGGCGTACATCCAGGCTGAGTCTGAAGGATGGCTCACTGCCCGTGTTCGCGGAGCGTTGTGGTGGGACCGAAGTGCGGGGCTGGGGCAAATAAGCCACTTGCAGAGTCGTCGCGAAAAGGCTGGTCACGGACTGTTTCGTGCCACCAGTATCAAAATGATGATGGATGGAGTTTGTGAGACCTTCACCGCAGCGATGAGTCGGGCATACGTTGGTGCGCCAGGCGCTAATGGCACCCACAAGGGTTCACTCTTCATCGATGGTGGAGAACTGAAAGAAATAATAAGAACCTTGGATGACCAGGACTTCCAAGTGCACTTCCACACTTTGGGTGATTACGCCATTAGCACGGCCCTCGACGCAATAGAAAGCTTGCCCGAATCGCGCCGACAGGTTGGTCGGCACCACATGGCCCACCTCCAATTTGTCAACCCCAAGGACGTAAAACGCTTCGGTCAACTTGGAGTTGTCGCAAACTTCCAGCCTCTCTGGGCGATGCACGATCCTCAGATGGACGATCTCACTTTGCCTTTTGTCGATGACGAAATGGCAAATTGGCAATATTCAATCAATACGTTGCAGACAAACGGCGCCAGAGTTGCTTTCGGAAGCGACTGGCCGGTATCGAGCCCAAACCCAATCTATGAAATGCACGCAGCGGTGAATCGTACAGCCGCACCGAAGTACGGTCGCCCCGGCGAGCGTGAATGTACGGTGCCCTTCCGCCCCGAAGAGGCACTTTCAATCGGTGACGCACTTCGCGCTTTCACACAAGGCGTTGCTTACGTCAACAAGGACGAAGCGATTCTCGGAACTCTTGAAGTGGGCAAGCAAGCTGACGTTGTTGTGCTGAATCAAGATCTCTTCGCTATTCCGTCGTCGAGCATCGGCGACACCAGCGTTGATCTCACCGTCTCAAGCGGTGCCGTGGTCTTTGGGGACGAGTAGTCACCAAGAAAAGGGAAGTACCTATTTGCCGAAGGGGGCATGATGTCAAATAAGGAAGTAAAGACCAAATCTGGCTTAACGGCCGATGAGTACGGGCAACTACCCGGTGAATCGTTAGGCCTGTTCCAGACCAGCGCAAGCACGTTGGCCAACATCGCACCAGCGTTGTCGGTTTTCCTAACAGTTCCGTTCTTGGTAGCCAATATGGGAACCACCGCTCCGTGGATCTTCGTCTTGGCGGCCGTCGCTATTTTGTGCACTGGTATGAGTGTGGTCGAATTCACCAAGCGCATTCCGAGCGCCGGTGGTTTTATCAGCTTCATTACTCGCGCTGGTGAAACTCGTAGCCGTTCAACGGGAACCTTCTTTGGCTCCTTCACCTTCTACCTGCTCTTGTTGGCGTACCCAGTTTCGATTTCATCGCTAGCCACCTTCTTTGGCTCCTGGATGCAAAATCACTATGGCTGGACTCCTTCATCGTGGGTATGGGTTTCTATTGTGGCTTTGGCCTTCGCCATTCCATTCCTGCTTCGCGGGACTGGTGTCTCGGTGAAAATTGCCTTTGCACTCTTCGTGCTCGAAGCTGCCGTTTTGGTAGTTCTCGGCATTATCGTGTTCATGCGATCTGGTTCACAGATGTCAGCGCCATTTCACACCGTAAACGGTTTGGGATTTAAGGGAATGACTGGATTGGCCTTCAGCTTTGCGGTCTTTGGTTTTGTGGGCTGGGAAAATTCAGGTCCATTAGGTGAAGAGGCCAAGGACCCCAAGCGCACCATCCCGCGCACAATCATGATTTCAGTTTTGGTTTGCATGGTGGTCTTCTTTATCGCTACCTATTCACTCGTAGTTGGCTTTGCCCACATCTACGGCACGAGCCACGGAATTCACATCCTCTCGACCTACGCTGATCCATCACCTTTCACAACTCTGAGTCAGCACTTTGCGCCATGGCTTAACTTCTTGATGTTCCTCATCGGACTTTCAAGTGCATTGGGCGGGATTATCGCGGCGTCATTGCCAGGTACTCGCTACATCTACCACGGTGCACGGGCCGGCCTTTTGCCGGGGGCTGCTTCGAAGGTTTCACCTAAGACCGGTGTTCCTTACGTAGCCATGCTCATCTACGTTGGCGGAACTCTGCTCGTTACGGTCGTGCTGGACCTGATCTTGCACAACCCAACGACCATCTCAGGAGATGAGGCGGGAATCTCGACCGTACCACTCTTGATTGTTTACACCTTGTGCAGCTTGCTTTTGCCGGTATTCATCCTTAAGAAGGACCGCGCAAACTTCAGCGCAGTGCGCCACATCGTGGTGCCATACATTGGTGCCATTGTTATGGGCTACGGGGTTTGGGAGTCAATCAAGCCAGGGCAGTCTTTTCCCGGCAGCACCTACATCATCTACGTTGGCATTTACGTAGCCATCGGCATTATCGGTGCGCTGGTTGCGATGCCTCGAAGCGAGAAGGTCGGAGCGAAGTTAGCNCAAGGACTCGAAACTGCTTAGTTGANNNATACGAAAAAGGCCGGCAGCCCAAGGGCTGCCGGCCTTTCGTTTCTAGTGCTTACTTGATTAAGAGAAGTTTCGAAACCCGAATGATCGAACGGTATCCAACTTTTGATGCACTCACTTGAACCCGGAGGTGTTTGCCGGCATCATTCGAAGTTGTCGTGTAGGTGCTGTGTGTAGCACCAGTGATTGGCAAGCCAGCAATAAACCACTGATAGGTCAAGGTGACTCCTGCGGTCCAGCCATTTAAGACGACCGTCAGCTGGCTTCCGTGAGTGGAGTTTCCAGAAATCAGTGGCTGGGTTGTAAAATTTTGAATGCGGTACGGACGAGCAAAACAGGGCTCACGCGAACTATTGGGGTGCTCGTACCGTTGATTACGCAGTTACCGACAACCCGAAGACGTAAGTGCTTGTTCAGCAATGTCGAAGGAACTGTGTAGGGCGCGGTCGTTCCATCGTTGTTTGGAGTTTGATTGGCCAAGTCCGCCACACCATTAGCCACCCAGTCGTAGGTAAAGCTGGTGCATGCTTGGTCCCAAGTACCAATAGATCCGACGATTGTGTTACCAACATTGGCGTAGCCGGCAATTGTGGGCCCACCGGTAGTAACCGCCTGGATCTTCAAGACCTGATGCGCCACGCCTTGCAGGGTCAGCGAGGTGGGGGAGTCGACGTAGGTGATGAGACATTGTCCGACGGCAGTGAAGGTGACCGAATAACTTCCGTCAGTTGCCATCGTGCACACCGCAGCCGAACCAGGGTTAATCGAGGCGGTAATCCGTTGCCCAGCGTGTGCCCAGAGGTACTCGTGGCCGTTGGGGTGAAGCTTCCGAGCACGACCAGCGTTGAGGGGCTTGGAGTTGTGAACGAAATCTTGACCTTCACGGCTGCGCTGGCGGCACTTGGCGCTAAGAGAGCACCGGCGCTAAGGCAGGAGGCGATGAGGAGGAGCCGAATTGCTTTCATTTTTTCTCCTTTTATCTACCCTCAATGTACGAGGCGGAGGTTAATTTTCTCTGACTCCGGAGGTTAATTAATCGCAACATTTGACCTGATTTTGGGTTTTTACCTGTGACAAACTCGTGACTAGCTCATTTGGGAGGGAACATGGAGCCAACGTACAAGCTCGATCGTGATACCAGCATCTGGTCTTTTGATGAGAACAATGAGCCGGCGATTCGAGTCGACGCCGGTGCCGTTATCGAAATAGAGACCTGGGACTGTTTCACCGGTCAGGTGACGAGTGAATCTGACACGCTCGACAAACTGGATTTGAACCGAATTAATTCGGCCACTGGACCAATCTGTGTCAATGGGGCAGAACCGGGTGACATGCTGAGTGTTCGCCTAATCGACATTCGACCCAATGCCCAGGGCGCCTCAATGACAATTCCCGGTTGGGGACAGCTCCACGAAAAAGTTGAAAGTCCCGTGACTCGAATCTACAAAGTTTCGGATGGCGAAATTACCATGAACGATCGAGTGAAGTTTCCGGTGCGCCCGATGTTTGGCGTGATTGGTGTTTCACCAGCCTCGGGAAATATCTCAACCTTCGAGTCGGGAAAGCACGGCGGAAACCTTGACGACCACATGAATGGTATTGGTGCGGTCGTGCACCTGCCCGTGTTCCAGTCCGGTGGGCAATTGGCCATTGGCGATATGCACGCATCGATGGGCGACGGTGAGATCTGTGGAACCGGAGTCGAAATCGGTGGAACAGGCCTTATTTCAGTTGACTTGATTAAGGGGCGCCGTAGTGAATGGCCAATTACCGAAACGGCAGATTCCATCTACACCCACGGAACATCGCCGGACAATATCGATGACGCTCTCAACGCGGCGTGTGATGAGGCAATGCGCCTCCTGGTTGATCAATGGGAATTTAGCCCAGAGGATGCGTTCATGTTCTTGTCGGTAGCTTGTGACCTGGGCATTGCGGCTTACTACCACCCAAGTCCTGGGTGTGCGACCGCTCGCATGCGCATTCCAAAGATTTCGGCCGTACCGACAGCCTTCAGACCCTAAGCCTTTCGAGCGGCCTTTTCAACGGCAGCGGCAACGGCCTTCACGACATTGGGGTTGAATACGGTCGGCACGATGTAGTCGGCGGAAAGTTCCTCTGGCCTAACCGCATCAGCGATTGCTCGGCCAGCAGCGAGTTCTACCTCAGTTGTGATCTTGCTTGCGCCGACATCGAGCATTCCTCGGAAAATCCCGGGGAAGGCGAGCACGTTGTTGATTTGATTCGGTTCGTCACTCCGTCCGGTAGCGACAATTGCCGCGTATTTGCGGGCAATGAGAGGCTCGATCTCAGGGTCTGGATTAGCGAGGGCGAAGACGATTGACTTCTGCGCCATTAATTGAAGGTGCTCTTCAGTGATGAGATTAGAACTCGAAACTCCGATGAAGACGTCGGCACCACGCATAGCTTCGGCCACGCCGCCCTTGCGACCCTCTTGTTGGTGCGCTCGGCCAGCCACAGGCGGTCACGGTCAAGGTCTTGTAGTTCCGGGTCAAGGATTCCGTCACGGTCACAGCCGACAATGTCGCCGACCCCTTCGGCCATGAGTAACTTGGCAATCGCCATACCGGCGGCTCCCACACCTAGCAGTGCGACTCGGACATCCTTCATTTCCTTGCCGACCACTCTCAATGCATTAAGAAGCGCCGCGTAGACAACAACTGCGGTTCCGTGTTGGTCATCATGGAAGACGGGAATATCGAGGGCCTCGCGCAGACGTTCTTCAATCTCAAAGCATCGTGGCGCAGCGATGTCTTCTAAGTTGATGCCACCGTAAGAAGGCGCGATTGCTTTCACGATGGCAATGATTTCTTCGGTGTCTTGGGTATCGAGACAAACCGGCCAAGCATCAATATTGGCGAATCGTTTAAAGAGGAGGGCCTTTCCTTCCATAACTGGAAGTGCCGCCTCCGGGCCAATATTGCCAAGGCCCAGTACTGCTGAGCCATCGGTGACGACCGCCACGGTGTTTCGCTTGATTGTTAGCTTGCGGGCAAGCTTCTTGTCTTTGGCGATCGCGGCTGAGATTCTTGCTACCCCGGGGGTATAGGCCATCGAGAGGTCATCACGGGACTCTAGGGCTACTTTGGGAGCGATTCCGATGGTGCCACCGCGGTGCATCAAGAAAGTTCGGTCGCTGACGGCCACAACGTTGGCGCCTTCGAGAGCGTCGACTACTTGACCCAGTTTTTCGGCGTGAGCCTCATTGGCCGCGTTGCAAGTGACGTCAATAGTCATGCGACCATCAATCGGCTCAGTCACATCGAGGGCGGTAACGAGGCCTTCGTTTTCTGCGATGGTGCGCGAGACTGCCGGGATGATGGTTCCCGAATCGAGACCAACTCGAATGGTGATCGAATACGAAGCGCTGGGGGAGCTCATGGCTTGCCTTCCGGAATAAACGGATGAGACTCCATCGTACTAGCGCTCTCCCAAGGCATTCTCAGCCTCTTACGCGCAAGTAACTTTCCTCTCGCAACGCTTCCTAAACTGTCTCGAAGACTATTTTTGCGAAAGGAAAANAATGCCAGGGTCTCCCCGCCGCGCCCGCGANCATGAACCGGTAGTCACCGGTGGTGTCGAAGGCAATGCTCGACTCACGGCGTCCCTCGCTGCCGTTTTGCTTCTGTTGTTTTTTCTCGAAGGTGTAACCCTGCTTGGGGTCCACGCACACCTGAGCTTGCACGTGTTCATTGGCACCCTCTTGATTCCGGTTTCAGTGCTAAAAGCTGGCTCCACTATTTGGCGATTTGGTAAGTATTACTGGGGCACGCCTCAGTATGTTCGCAAGGGTCCACCGCACATAGTCCTGCGCTTGTTGGGGCCATTTGTCGTTGTACTGACAATGACCGTGATCTTCTCTGGATTGTTCCTAGTGGTGATTGCGCCTTCGAGCATGCGCAGTTCTCTGATGCTCATTCACAAGGCCTCTTTCGTTTTGTGGTTCTGCGCGATGGCAGTCCACGTGCTCGGGCACCTTGGCGACACTGGGCGTGAAGCAGCCTCGGACTGGGTTGGCAAGAAGCGTCGCCAAATTGCGGGCGCTGGCTATCGACAGATTGCGGAAATTGGTGCCCTGGCTGTTGGAATTTGGCTCGCAATTTGGGTCACCCCCTACGCCGCTAACTGGATTTTCGTCGGCGGACATTGATGCGAGATCAGTCGCGGTCGCGTCAGGAACTTCTCACACTGGCCATAGCCGCGCTTGGCAGCGTCGGATTTGTATTCCTTCGCCTCTTCGTGGCGGCCAAGGGGGAGCTCTCTCGGTTTGTAGTCGCGGGCAGCCGCTGGACTGGACCGGCCAACCATTACCTTCATCACTTCTTGAACTCGGGCTATGACGGACAGTTTTATTGGCGCTTGGCCGCCGACCCATTCAACATCGGCTTGGCTCCGCTTTTTGGCACACCGCTAGACCACGCACTTCGCGACAATCGAATTTTTTATCCCGTAGTCAGCTGGGCCTTGTCACTGGGTCAGCCCCGGTGGGTGAGTGTGGGGCTCGTCGTGGCCAATGTGTTGGCGCTTCTTGGGCTCACCTATCTAGCGATCCGTGTATGCCGAGAGGTGAATCGAGCTCCGTATTGGGCACTCATGGTGTTGTTGGTGCCGGGCTTAATTGGTTCGCTTAGTCGTGATCTCACCGAGATTTTTTCCGCCCTCTTAGTAGCCGGCGGAATTCTGGCGCTCCGCAAGGAGCGGTACTGGTTGGTGGCTCTCTCGTGGTCCCTCGCCGGGTTGACGAGAGAGACGAACATCCTGGCGGCGGTTTGTCTTGGAGTGGTTAGTTTCTATGAATTGATACGGCGCAAGCGTTCGATTTCGTGGCGCGATGTGGCGTGGGTGATTCCGGGTGTCGTATTCGCGCTCTGGCAGGTCATTGCCTACCAAACCCTGAAGTCATTTCCGCTCGTGAGCTCCTCGGGGACTGGAGATTTGGGATGGCCGCTGCTGGGCTTTTTCCATGGTGCAGCGAAGTGGTTGCCCTCCACACAGCTTCACGTCGTGGCTAAGGCAGCCCTGTACTCAATTGAGACTTCGGTGACCGTCATCCTTTTAGTACTCGCTTGGCGCAAGCGTCAGCAGTTCAATGTAGTTGAGCGGCTGGTCATAGCGTCATTTTCTCTGCTCTTCATTTGTGAAACGCAACGAGGCTGGCAAGTACCCTTCGACAATCGGTACGCCACAGTTCCCCTTGTGCTGATTTGGATAGGCCTACTCAGAGGATCGCAGGACCGTGAACTTCGCAAGTATCTATGGGTCGCGCCACTGGTACTCGTCACTATTTTGTGGCGAGTGGTGGTGATTTAGAAAAAGATTGAACAGAGGTCGTAGATGTCACGAGGCAACTTCCGTTGTCCTCCGGCGACGTCACTGAGTGGCACTAAAACAACTTGGTTGTCGCGTACGACGGGAATCGTGCCAAACTTTTGCTCGACAACAGCCTGGTAGGCACCAGCCCCAACTCGAGTCGCCCAGATACGGTCGTGCGCGGTGGGCGTGCCTCCGCGCTGCAAGTGGCCGAGTACTGTCGTGCGGACATCAAATCCGGCCAACTCTTCGAGCTTGTTGGCTACGAAGTTTCCAACGCCGCGTGAGGCGAGGCGAACGCCACCAATTCCTTCGGTGCTGAGTTGGGAAGACTCCACACCACCGAGGGTGTCGAGTCGAACGCCTTCTGCCACAGCGATGATGGAGAACATCAGGCCCAAGCTTCGTCGATGGTTGACGTGGTCAATGATTTGGTCCATCGTCATTGGAAATTCAGGAACCACTACTAAGTCGGCCCCACCAGCTAGACCACCAAGTGCTGCCACCCATCCGGTGGAGCGTCCCATTGTTTCAACCACCATGACGCGGTGGTGTGAGGCGGCGGTGGTGTAGAGACGGTCTAGGGACTCGGCAACGATTGAAATAGCCGTGTCGAACCCGATGCAGTAATCCGTAGCGAGTAGGTCATTGTCCAGAGTTTTGGGCACGCCAACGACTGGTGCGCCACGATCAGCGAGCCAACTGGAAATCCGTTGAGTTCCGTCACCACCAATTGCGATGAGGGCATCGAGGTTATCGGCGATTGAGGCCAGAACTTTGTCTCGACCACCCGCGGGGCTATCAAGGTCAAAGCGCTCGGTTCCGAGCAAGGTTCCTCCTTGCCCAATAATTCCTCGTAGGTCTGAGTCGTGGAGTGGAGTGGCAGTAAAACCGGTTGCTAAGCCAGCCCATCCGTTGGCCACACCGATTACTTCGTGACCGTCGCGTAAGGCGAGTTCACCAGCGGCTCGAATGGCGGCATTCAAGCCGGGGGCGTCTCCGCCAGCGGTGAGAATACCAATACGCATGAGTCTCCTCGAATGATTGTGTCTCCATTCTATGCGGATTTTGGAGTTTTTGAGGAGGACTTTTGTGGAGGGTGGTCATTAACTAAGGTGGCAGAGCATGGAGCACCCACTCTTGTTCTGCCTCGACACCGTGATGGTCGACGTCATTATGAAGGTTGCCCACGTCCCACAAAAGGGTGGGGACGTTCTGGCCGATGACCGACTTTTTACAACCGGTGGGGGCTACAACGCCATGAGTGCCGCAAGTCGCTGTGGAGTCAGCGCGGTCTATGTGGGTACCCTCGGAACTGGTCCATTCAGCGACTTGGCCACCGATTCATTGGATCGAGACGGTATTTCTGCGCCTCTGGAGCGCTCCACAACGCTGGATACTGGCTATTGCGTAACCTTGGTCGAACCCAGCGGGGAGCGGACCTTCATTACTGCAACCGGTTCGGAGGTCGAGCTTGACTCCGAGGATTTGAAACAAATCAAACCGAAGTCTGGTGACTTTGTACTGGTATCGGGCTACAACGTTATGTACGAGCCGCAGGCCGGACAAATATTGAGTTGGCTCGAGGGACTCTCTTCAGAGGTAGTTGTTGCCTTTGATCCCGCAATCCGAGTAGCGGACATTCCGGAGGTAAATCTCGGACGAGTCCTGGCACGCACGAATTGGCTCTTGTGCAACGAACAAGAGGCTCGATTCCTGACGAAGAAGCAAGATATTGAAGAAGTTGTGAATCAACTAGGTGCGATGAACATTGACTCAGTTTTACGAGTTGGCCCCGAAGGTTGCTGGGTTATTCAAGGTGAACAGATAACTCGCGTACCAGGCTTTGACGTTCGCACAGTCGACACGACTGGTGCGGGTGATACCCACAACGGAATTTTCCTAGCTCAGTTGGCACGCGGGGAATCCCCGAGCCAGTCGGCTCGGATTGCGAATGCTGGAGCGGCACTCGCGACAGAGCAGTTTGGACCAGCCACGTCACCATCGATTGATGTCATTCAGTCCTGGCTCGCGACCAGAGACTAAGCCAAGTAGGGTAAAGGCTCACTATGGCTGAACTTTCTTTTACCTACGGGACAATGGCGGCGGGTAAGTCCACTCTGGCCCTACAACTGTGTTGGCAACTTCGAGAAAGTCGTGACGATGTCGCACTGTGGACATTTGGGGACCGCTCGCGAACGGGCGTCGTTACGAGTCGAATTGGCATTGAAGCTGCGGCCACGGCAATTGAGCCGGGTGAGGCCCTAGATACATACGTTGCCGATCTGGGTCAGAAAATAAAGATTCTCGTCATTGATGAAGCGCAGTTCTGCTCAATGGACCAAGTCGATGAAATTGCTCGGTTAGTAGATGACGAAGGCATTGACGTGCACGCCTTCGGCCTATCGGCGGACTTCATGTTGAATGTCTTTCCGGGGTCCCAACGGCTTTTCGCCATTTCGGACCGTTCGCAGGAACTACCGCTCACGACTTCGTGTTGGTGCGGGGGGCGTGGACGTTGCAACGCCAGAATCGTGAATGGGGTTATCGCTCGCGGTGGTGACCAAATTGTCATTGGTGATGCTGGCGGTTCAGACGAAATCCACTACCAGGTTCTGTGCCGTAGGCACTATCGCTCTGGTGAGCTTGGTCGTTAGAGGTCGGTAATCTCTCGGAGATCACCGTCGTCGACGTTAAAGACGAAGCCACGGATTTCAATCTTTTCGACGAAGGGACTCGCCTTCAAAATGGCTACCGCTTCGCGGACGCTTTCGTCGACGTCATCGTAAGCCCCCAAGGTGAACGGGACGCGGGCGCCTTTAACTTGCTCCAGTTCGGCTTGGAGTTTGTTCTCTTCAAAAGTTTCTAGACCACACCGAGTGTGGTGAATCACCATGACCGCTTCAGTCTTGAGAAGATATTGACTAAGAACAAGCGACCGGACGGCGTCTTCGGTAGCGAGTCCACCAGCATTACGAATCAAGTGGGCTTCACCAAGGTCGAGACCCAAGGCTCCGAAAAGGTCTAGGCGAGAGTCCATGCAAGTTAAGACCGCAAGATGCAGTTTTGGCATTGTGGGTAACTCGCGGTGGCCGTGCTGGGCTACGTAGTTACGATTATGACTGAGTAGATCGTCAATTACGCTCATGCGGACAGTCTACGGCGAGGCTGAAATTACTGACGGGTCGGCTAGGGTCAGATTTGGAGGTATCCATGGAACACATTGACCACATTCGAGATGAACTCAGAGAGCCAGCCAAGGAACTTCGGGCTTTAATTCCCGAAGTAATGAAGGGCTACGGGGATCTTCACAAGGCAGCGATGGTCGACGGGGCGCTGAGCGTGGCCCAAAAGGAACTCGTGGCCTTGGCCATTGCCATGACTCGTGAGTGTGATGGATGCGTTGGCGCCCACGCCCGCGCTGCCGTGCGAGCGGGAGTGACCCGTGAGCAGGTGGCCGAGACCGCAGGGGTCGTCATCATGATGAATGGTGGTCCGGGCACAGTCTGGGGACCCCGCGCCCTGCGGGCCTTCGATGAGGCCAAGGGACCTGGTAATCAGTAGGTCACGTCCCGACAATTTTCGGGCAAACTGGAGGTGTGGAAATGTTGACAGACCAAGAACGTGCCGACCGCCTCAAGGCCCTGAACGGCTTGATGGAACTCCTCAAGCCCATGGTTCAAGCAGACGGTGGCGAACTCGTCCTTGTGCGTTGCGACGTGGAAGCGGGCGTGGTCGAAGTGCAACTACAGGGCGCCTGTTCGAGCTGTGCCATCGCCGAAGACACCTTGTCGGGTGGGGTGGAGCGAATTCTTAAAGATCGCTTGCCCTGGGTCACCGAAGTCATTGGTGGGGTAGAAGAAACCGATGACATCGAAGGCTCCCAATTATTGGGAGCTGGCGGCTACGTTCCCAAATACCGCCCAAGCTGAAATCTCACCGTTAGTTGTCCAAACCCTGGGGTGTCGAGTATTATTTAGTTAGGCTAACTAATGAAACCAACACCTTCCGCTGAACTCGCCTCTCGCTTACGACGTGCCGTAACTCGGATGAACCGTCGTCTGCGGGCAACTTCCTTGGGAGAAATCTCCCCGGCTCAAGCCTCAATGCTGGCCACAATTGAAATTCTCGAAGGGCCCAGCCTTGGTGAATTGGCAACCGCGAACAAATTCAACCACCTTCAGTGACGCGGCTCGTTAAGGGGTTGCAGGATGCTGGGCTGATTATGCAAAGGACCGATGAGAACGATCGCCGATCTACTCGTGTCGCAATAACTGCTAAGGGCAAAAAAGCGCTGACTGAAATTCGAGATCGAAAGACGCAATTCATTAATTCGAAGTTAAGTGGGCTATCACCCAAAGATTTGGAAGCCGCCGAAAAACTAGTTCTGCTTCTCGAAAGGCTCTTAGAAGAATGAGTGCCGTACGAAACTTCTCCGCTCGAACTTTCGCCGCATTGCGGGTTCGTAATTTCCGCCTCTATTTCATTGGGCAGCTGATTTCCTTCTCCGGATCTTGGATGCAGTCTGTGGCGCAAGGTTGGCTGGTGCTCAAATTGACTGGCTCTTCCGTAGACCTCGGTTTTGCCATTGCCCTGCAGTACGTGCCGATGTTAGTTATCGGTTCCTACGGTGGGGTAGTTGCCGACCGACACTTCAAACGACCAATTCTTTATTGGACCCAGACGGCGGCCGGACTTTTGGCATTGATTCTGGGCATATTGGTCTCCATCCATCATGTCAA
>TBL_comb48_EPIDRAFT_1001392_pt1 | contig 17935 bp, 15 predicted proteins | sample TroBogEpilimnion_37_FD_10681 | JGI IMG/M metagenome (IMG submission 10681)
ATCGGCTGCGATGCACCACTTCACGGCTTTTTGGGCGCATCCTGCGGAACACCGAAATCCAGGTCAGGCACCCAGCGCAGCTCCTTGAAGGCATCGTAGTAGGGTTCGCATTTCGAGGCTTTAAAAACCGCCACTGCACGCTTGATCCATTCGTTGCCTTTATCGGTATCGCCGCTGTCAAAAGCAATGGCCGACTTGCAGAAGTAGTAGGCCGGGGTGTCGTCCATGAAGGTGAAATTATCCGCGATGATCTGGTCGGCGGCGGGGCGGTGCCCGAGCTTCAGCTCACACAGCGTGCGCTTGTAGTGAATGAGATGGCGGATGGCCATGGGCAGCTTGGGGTAGTCCGTGATCATCTTGCTGAAGCTTTTCAGCGCGGTGTCAAAGTCGTGCTTCACAAAGTGGAACTCGGCGAGGTTGAACTTCGGCAGAGGGCTGTCTGGCATGAGCTGGGCTGCCTTTTCAAACTGGGGCAGCGCGAGGTCGAAGTCGCGGCGTCTAGGGGCCAGGTAGATGTCCCCGCGCAGGGCGTAGATGTCAGCGGCGTTGGGGTCGATCTTTTCGGCTTCCTCCAGTTTGTTGAGGGCATCGGTGTAACGCTGCTGAATGCGCATGTCGCGGGCTTCCAAGAGCAGTTTTTTGACCGCGTCAGAGAGGGGGGGCTTGGCGGTAGCTTTGGGCGCTTCTTGGGCCAGGGAGGCAGTGAGACCGAGCGTGAGGATCAGAAAGGTGGAGAGCAATCGCATGACTGGAAGTTAGACGGTGAATTCGCATCAGGCAAGGCGTGCGCGCATGCTGGTTTCGGCACCATCGCACAGGCTGCGGAGGATTTCAGGGCTGTACCACTCGGCTCCGAGTGACAGAATCGTTTCACGCACCATGCCATCGGCAGAGACCACGCGCATGGGGCGCTCCTTGATGTAGCGGGCCACGAGTCGCTCGATGATAGTGTCCGCCGTGGTGCCGGGATCGGCATAGATGATCTGGAGGCCCTGGGGCTCGCGCTCCTCATTGGTGCCCTGTTTGGCGCCATCAAACACCACGACCACCTGCATACCGCTCATATCCTGGAGATTGCGCATGCGCTTCAGCAACTCCGTGCGCGCAAGATGACGGCGCGCGGCGGCACGGTGCTCGCGCCGCAGCTCCGGCCAAGCGTGGATGACACTGTGACCGTCAACGAGCAGGTAGGTGAGCGGGCCAGACATGGCCGCGAGTTTGAAGTTGAAGGTTTCAAGTTTCAAGCTGGGAGCGAGTCTCCGGCAACTTTAACTTTAAACTCAGACAGGAATCGCCCGCGCCTGCTCATACGCCTCATTGATCACGCACAGTTCCCCAAGTGCGTCTTTGAGGGGATCAATCTCTTGGGTGCTGAAGCCGAGGTGCAGGTGCCTGCGCCAGCCTTCGGCGTATTCAAACTGGCCGGAAAGCCTGCCGATGGCGCGGGAGGCCTCGTCCATGCTGACGAGATAGGAGTCCATACCCTGGCTGACATCGAGCCAGTGCTTCTGGCTTTCGTGCGCGGCGAGGGCTTGGCGCTTGTGCGCGTGGACGCTGGTGGTGTCCACATAGGCCCCGGCTTGGAGCTGCTGCCGCAGCGGGTCGCACAGGCCGTGGGGCATGGCGTGATAAACGGTCACATCATGCGAGTAGGCCCCGAGGTGTGGATCGGTCTGGAAGTTGGGAATGCAGTGCGCGAACGCTGCCGTGACGGCGAGGCGGCAGGCCTGCATGTGGTCTTCCATGTAATCCGCAGGCGCATGCGTGAGGACGATGCTGGGCTGCGCCATGCGCACTACGGCTGCCACTTTGCGCAAGTAAGGCACGCAGTAGGTCAGCTCTAAGTCATCACAGATAGGCGGGTAAAACGTGGCACTGAGGATGCGGGCGGCCTCCTGGGCTTCTTCGAGACGCTTCTTTGTCGTCGTCGGCCCATCCATCTGCACCGAGCCGCCGTTGCCGGTACACAGATTGATGTAGTGGATGTCCCAGCCGCGCTCCTTGAGCAGCAGCAGGGTTCCGGCTGCGACGAACTCGATGTCGTCGGGATGTGCGAAGATGGCGAGGGCGGAGGGCATTGGGGAAATGACGAATGACGAATGTCTGAAGCGCGATTGCTTACATCGCGAAGATTTTGTCCATGCGTTCGGTCAGCATCTTGAGGCCGCCGGGGTTGATGCCGCCGCGTTGTTCGCTGATGGCCCAGCCGGTGTAGCCCACGGCATCGAGGGCTTTCATGATGGCGGGCCAGTTGTTGTCGCCTTCGGTGAGGTCGCAGTCGAAGCCCTTCCAGACGCCTTCGTCCTTCATCTTCTTGGTGCTGTATTCTTTGACGTGGATGCGGTTGATGCGCTTGCCCAGCACCTTGATCCATTGCTCCGGCCAGCCGTAGCGCAGCACGTTGCCGATGTCGAAATGCCAGCCCACGATGGGATCGCCCACCTCATCGAGATAGCGCACGGCTTCCAGCGGGCTGAGGATGAAGTTGTTCCAGACGTTCTCGATGGAAATCTTCACACCGAGTTCCTTGGCCAGCGGCACGGCCTTCTTGATCTCGGCGATGGAGCGCTCCCACGCGACATCATACGGCACCGTCTCGCTGACGACACCGGGCACCACGAGGATGGAATCGGCACCGTAGGCCTTGGCGTCGCGGAGGGTGGTGAGCACGCCTTGCAAGCCTTCCTCGCGGATCTTGGGGTCGTCATGCGTGAGCGTCTGCTTCCAGTGCGTGTGGCAGCACACGCTGGCGGCCTGTAGGCCGGACTGGCCGAGCGCATCGATCACCTCCTGCTGGTTCATGCCCCCCGAAGGTTCGACGCCTTCGTAGCCTGCCTCTTTGGCGGATTTGTATTTCTCAATCAGCGTTCCCTTGATGCCCAGCGTGCCGCCCATGATGGCCTTGCGCAGCTTGCGTGCAGGTTTGGCGGCTTCTTGAGCACTGACGCCACCCGAAGCGGCGAGTAGGGCGGTGCTGGAAAGGGAGTGCAGGAAGTGGCGGCGTGAGGTCATGGCGTGAAATAACGCACATCCATGGCGTGAGTTGTCACAAACCATCAATTCAAACCTCAACGCATTCGGCAGAGACTAATGAGGAGGAAGGGGGGTGATGCAGCAAAGCGGCAGCTCTGGTCTGAAACAATCGTCAACAACTGTCAACTTCAACCAACTCCCCACCTCAGCCATTCTTCTCCAGCAACGCCTTCGCTGCCTTCTCGATCTTCGGCAGCAGATTGGCTGGCAGCTCGGAGAGCAGGGGCAGCACGGGGCCGGTCTGGGCCACGCCGGAGAGTTCCACGGCTTGGTGCAGCACCAGGATGGGGCTGTGGGCATTGCGCAGGTCTTCGAGGGCCACGAATTCCTCGCGGATGGCCTCGGCCTTATCCCAGTCCTTTTTCAAGATGGCATTCAGCAGGGCGGTGGAGCGCGAAGGGGCGATGCAGACGCATCCTGCAGTGAATCCAGCGAGGCCGAAGTCACGCAGATGGATGATCGCTGGCTGCTCGCCAATGCCACTGACGATGATATTAGGATCCACCAGTTTGGTGAGCTTCTTGAGATAAGGGTCCTTCTTGGGATCAGGCTCGACGATAGCGTATTTGATCCAAGAAATCAGGCCGTCATTGACGAGTTCAGCCGCGAGTTCAGGTGTGATGTAGGCACCGTCCTTGATGTAGAGCACTGCCTTGATTCCTGACTTCTCTACGAAGTGACGGATGGCCGTGGCGACACCGGCGGGTTTGGACGGGAACAGCGTGGGCAGCAGCATCGCGGTGGGGAAGGCGAACTCGGTGAGGATTTTGGCTTGATCCATCGCTGTGCCGTACATTGGTCCGACGGACGGGACGATCCACAGATCCTCCGGCGAAACATCGACGAGCATCTTCAGCAGTGAATGATACTCGCTCGGAGCGATGTTGTAGAGATTGGCGTTGCCGCCGTAGAGCAGCGTGCGGATACCGCCTTTGTACATGTGCTTGATCAAGCGGCTATTTTGCGCCTTGGCCAAAGTCAGATCTTTGTTCCGGCACAGCGGCGGTACAGCGATGACGGAGGATTGCAGATCTTCAAAGGTGACGGGGGTGGTTTTCATAAGATACACAAGAGCGCAGACAGCGGCGGCTGCAAAGTAAAACAGAAGCTGTTTGAGGGTAGTTTCATTGTCCATCAATGAAGCTAAGGAGATCAGCCATGTCGGCGACACTCATGCCGGTTTCCAACCCTTCCGGCATCAGGCTCTGACCGGAGGAACTGCTGCCTTTGATCTCGGAACGTTGTAGTGTCTTTTCCATGCCTCCCATCATCTTGAGCGTCATGCTGGAGGCGTTGTCACTAGTAATGATGCCGGTGAACGTCTGGCCGTCCTTCGTGGTGACAGTATAGGCGATGAACTGCGAGGCTACCTCCTTGTGCGGTTCCAAAATGGCCGTCAGCAGCGCCTCGCGGCCCTTGGTCTTCACCGTGATGAGATCCGGTCCCACTTGCAGGCCCATCGTCCCCGCAAGATGGCAAGCCACGCAGCGTGCCATGTACTGGAGCTGGCCATTCTTGGCATCGCCCTGCGCCGCGATGGCAGGCTTGAATTTCGCCGTCACTTCCTCACGCGATGGCGGAATGACGGACGCCAATGTCGTCTTAGCCACCACAGCCACCTTAGGGGACTTGTGCTTGAGCAGCGCCTGCACCTGCGAGGCGGAGAACTCCGCCGGCTTCACCACTCCGGATTCCAGAAGCGCCAGCGTGCGGTCTTCGCGGGCGATTAGAGCTTCCAGCGCCGCCGTCTTGGCCGTGGCTCCAAAGCCCGCCCATCCCGCAATCAGCGCCTTGGTTACCACAGTTGTACTGCTCTGCGCTAAAGTGCGGATGGCGGCAGCTTGAACCGCATCCGGCTGACCTTGCTCTAGGCATTGAGTCAAAGCGTCCGTTGCTTCCTTGGACGAGGTGAGGCCGAGGAGCTGGAGGGCTTCGAGGCGTGCGGATTCGGCGGCCTTGGGGTCGGCGGCATTCGTGGCGGCTTTGGAGAAAACAGGTTTTAGCTTGCCTTCAACATCGGCTTTCTCCAATGCTGAGCCTGCCATGCGAAATCCTCTGGCCAATGCAGCTACGCGCTCGGGTCTGGGATCTTCAACCACAAGCGCGACGAGCATTGCAGGACTCCATTTCCGTTGATCCTCTTTGAACCACTGCGGGGGCAGCATGAGTGCCGAGGCTGATGCCTGCAATATTTTGACAAAGGCCGACTCAGGCATCAACGGATCGCCCATGTCAAAAACCAGTACTCCTAGCAGCAGAAGGGAAGCGTCAGGAGCCGATGCCAAAAATGCATCCAATATTTTGGTGTCCGACTCTGCTGGATTATCCCCCTGCAGCACGGCAAGGGGATATACTCCCACCTTCGCCAGCTTTTCATCAGGTGTCATTTTTGCTGGGTCGAATGTACGGATGCTCTCATAGAGCTTTGCGGTACTCAGAGCGAGTTGGTATCGCACAGTTGGCTTTTGCGCTTGTGAGGTTAAGCAGCAGACACCCCACGTATTGATCAAGTTGTCGTGAGGTACTTTTCCCATGCCAGAAAATTTTTCACTCATTCGGATGCCCGCAATCAGCACGTGCTCATTCGCATCTTGCATCGCTTGAGCCACATGCGTTTCGCTCAACGATCCCAATCCATTGAGAGCCCCCAGCGCATGCAGTTTAGCCAGCGCATTCTCCCCGCCTAGCACCTTCTCCAGCAGCGGCACCGCCGTCTTGTCCTTCCGCTCAAAAAGCAAACGCTGCGCCGTGTCACGGTGCCAGCCGTTCGGATGGCCGAGGGTCTTCACAAGTTCTTCAGTACTCGCTTTGCCCAGTTCCACCTTTTGGCCAATGCGTTCCGCGCCTTTCTCAGGCACGATGCGGTAGATGCGACCACGGTCGTTGCCGCTGTTGAGGTCGATGTGTTTTTTGATCTCGTCGGGGATGCTCCAGGGATGCTCAATCACTTCGCGATACATGTCGCAGATGTGCAGGCAGCCGTCGGGGGCGTTGGCAAAATTCACCACGCGCACCCAGGTGTCCTTGCTGGCAGCGAATTCAAAGCCGTGCTCGTCGGCGGGGCGTTCGCCGATGAGGCTGATACCATCCGCGCTCGGCTTGATGATCTTGCGATGCACAAGCTGCCCGCCCGCATCGCCCGTGAAGCTGTTGTTCACGAAGTCTGGGCCGTAGGCATCGCCGCGATAGATCGTGGTGCCCGTAGCACCTGTAAAGTAGCCGCTCACACGCCCACCGCCTTCCACCATGCCTTTCACCACACCGGCGATGCGCCAGCGCGTGCGGATGATGCGCCACGGCTCATCCGGGCTGATGCGAAACACCTCCGCTGCGCCACCATCCGCTGCGATGCTCTGGCGCGCGGGCGGCATGGGGTAGTAGGGATTGCGGTTCGCGTACTTGTCATCATAGACCCAGTATTGCAGGTGGTCGGAGTTTGAGCAGCCGAACTTTCGCCCGTAGTTGTCAAAGCTCATGCCATACTGCGCGCCGCCGCCTTCGAGGCCGAATTCCAGCGTGAGCGGATCAAACCAGAAGTCCTTGCCGCCGAGTTCCACGCCTTTGTCGTCGGGACGTTTCAGGCAGGTGATCACGCCGCGATTGCCACCACCGGCGAGCACGTGGATGCGATTGTCCTGCCCCCACTGGAAGCTGTTCATGAGGCCCTGCACATTGAGGATTTTCAAGCCGGTGCCGAAGCCGGTGAAGACCTTCTCCCGCACCTCCGCCTTGCCATCGCCGTCCTTGTCTTCGAAGCGCCAGATGTCGGGTGTGGCACCGACATACAGGCCGCCATTGGCCCAAACGAGGCCGGTGGGCCAGGGGAGGTCATCGGCGAAGACCTGGCTCGTTTCGTAGTAGCCGTCGCCGTCTTTATCCTGCAGCATCGAGATGCGGCCCAGATGCGGTGTGACATCGCGCATCTCGCTGTAGTCGATCATTTCGCAGACAAACATGCGACCGTTTTCATCAAAACACACGGCGATGGGGCTGCGCACCTGCGGCTCATGCGCGGCCAGTTGCAGCTTGAAGCCCTTCTTCACCTGCCACGAGGCGATGGCGTCCTTGGGCTCCACCGCAGGGTAGCGCGGCAGATCTTTGGCCGCATCCACGGCCACGGCGTTTTTCGTTTCCCCGTAGGCCTTGGCGTAAGTCGTCTTCGACTTGAGGCCATCCGCCTGCGCGAAAAGCGAGGTGTTTAAGGCGAGCAGCAACAGGAGTGAGCAAGCGGCAGTCTGAGTCATGCCAAGATCATACGGAATCCTGCGGCAGCATGAACAGCCGAAAGTCGCTCAACGTGGTATTCTTGTGCTGATACTTGAAGCAGCCGCCTTAAAGCACCGTATCATTCACCACCTCATTGCGCTCATTGAGCAGCAGACGCTTGGGGATGATCGGGTGCTCGCTTTCGCCCCAGGCCATGATGGTGACGCGGTGGCCGGTATTGATGAGATGGGCGGCAGCGCCGTTGACAATGATCTGGCCGGAACCGCTCGGGGCGGGGATGACGTAGGTTTCCAGTCGGGCACCGTTGGTGATGGAGGTCACCAGCACTTTTTCGCCCACCCACAGGTCGGCTTTCTCCATGAGATCGGTCGGTATGGTGATGCTGCCTTCATAGGCGATGTTGGCATCGGTGATGGCGGCACGGTGGAGTTTGGATTTGAGGCAGGTTCTAAGCACCTCCCAGAGTGCGTCATTCGTGCCGGGGGTCAAGTATTGGCTGCCTGAATGGATTGGTTTGATGGAAGCGCAGAACGGTGGATGATGCGGCAATGAGATACCGCGACCAACGCCGCTCCGAAGCCCCGCCCCCACGCCCGCATTTCACCCCGCGCAAGAGCATGGGGCAGAACTTCCTGCAAGATGAGGAAATCGCCCGCTGGATCGGTGATCAGGTGCAGCCGGACGGAGCCGAGATGGTGGTGGAAATCGGACCTGGCATGGGCGCTTTGACCAAGCATCTGGTTGGCAGGCCGAAGAAACTTATTTTGATTGAAAAAGATTCCCAGCTCGCACCTGAGCTGCAAAGCCAGTTTGAAGGCCGCAGTGACGTCGAAGTGATCCACAACGACGCCACGCGCATCAACCTACGCTCCTGGTTCAAGCACGGCCCGCTGCGCATCGTGGGAAATCTGCCGTATTCCGTCGGCAGCGAGATCTTGAAGCACTGGCTCACTCCGCCCACACCGGTCGGCTGCGCGGTGTTCATGCTGCAAAAGGAGGTGTGCGACCGCCTCGCCGCCACCTGCGAGGACGACGCCTACGGCGCGCTCAGCCTGCTGGTGCAGAAAGACTGGAATGTGGAGATGCTGCGGGTGGTGCCGCCGGAGGTCTTCGTGCCAAAGCCCAGGGTGGACTCTGCGATCATCCGCCTCACACCGCGAGATCCCGCCACGCTGCCGGTGTTTGATCATGTGCTGTTTGACCGCCTCGTGCGCATGGGGTTCTCCCAGCGGCGCAAGCAATTGAAAAATCTCCTGCCTGAAGCGCCCGGGGGCTGGGAGTCGCTGATTCAGGCGCTTGGCGTCACGGGAATGGTGCGTGCGGAGGCGCTGTCGCTGACGCAGTGGATCCAGATCGCCCGCCATTACGAGCAGCGCCACGAAGCCGATGCCGGCCAGAAGGCCAGCGAGATGTTTGATGTGGTGAATGACCGCAACGAAGTCATCGAACAGCTCACGCGCGGGGAGGTGCATAAACGCAAGCTGCTGCACCGTGCGGTGCACATCTTCGTCATCAACAAACGCGGGCACATCTACCTGCAGCAGCGTTCGCATCTCAAGGATGTGTCGCCGCTCAAATGGGACAGCAGCGCCGCCGGTCATCTGGATGCCGGGGAAGGCTATGCCAGCGCGGCTGTGCGAGAACTGGGAGAGGAAGTGGGCATTCACGTCGAATCCACCGAGCTGGCGGCGCAGATCCCCGCAGGAGACAATACGGACCATGAATTCGTCGAGCTACGCATCGCGCGGCATGACGGTCCTGTGCGCTGTTTGCCCGAGGAGGTAGCTACGGGGGACTGGTTCAAGCCCGAGGATATCAGCGCTTGGGTGGAGGCACGCCCGCAGGATTTTGCGAAGGGTTTTGTGACGTGCTGGAAGGCGTGGATGCAGAAGTAGCTCGGGCAAAATCTTGCCCGCACTACTTACCGCAGCGTCCGTGGTATAAACACCGATTGCATCCCGGCTGCATTGGCGGCCTGAATGCCGCTGTTGCCGTCTTCGAGGACAAGACATTCACTGGGGGCGATGCCCATCAACTCCGCTGCGAGGAGGAACATGTCAGGCGCAGGCTTGCCGTGCTGTACTTTCCGGGGCGTGATGATGATTGGGAAAAGATGCAGCAAGCCGGTGGCTTCCAGGCAACCGCGCACGGTGGATTCTTCGCTGCCCGAAGCCACGGCGATGGGGAAGCGGCCGAAGAGTGATTTGGCAAACTCCGCCACGGGGTGCACCGCCTGCACTTCGGGGATGCGTTTGGCAAAGATCTCCATCTTCAACTCGTCCACGCTGACGGGATCAATGTTCGATCCGTATTGAGCGTTGAGCAGCTTGACCACATCCTGCTCCTTCCTGCCAGCATTCGCATAAAACACCTCTTCGGTGAACTCAAACGGCGCGTCATGCTGCTTCAAGGCCTCCACCCACGCGATGTAGTGCAGCGGCATGGAATCAACGAGCGTGCCGTCGCAGTCGAAGATGTAGGCTTGAAAGGGGTAGTCTGGGATTTCGAGGGGCATGAGGCAGTCGTTCCTTATTTTTTATCGGTTGTCTTTTTGTCTTTTGCTCCTGCCATGGAACGACCTGCCGCCCATAATTGATCCATGATGCGCACGCGTCTGGACACTGCAGCCACCGACATGTCAGCAGACACGCCACGCGCCGTGTTTTTAAACTGGTTCGGGCTGGTCTTCATCAGAGGGCAGGATACCCAGATTTTGAAGATCGGCAAAGTCCTTTGCCCGGCCGGAAATCATCTTCATGGTTGCGAGACCTTCCCGGCTGACAACCCAAAGGTCGTGATCATCAAAGCGCATGCGCTGGCGCGTCTCCCACACGGCTGCAAACACGGGCGTGACGAGCAGGGCGTCGAGCACCAGGTGATCCGGACCGTCTTGCTTGCTCACCCGCCAGAAGCGCGTTTCCTGCGGAGTGCCACGCCTGAATGTGAAAGTGCCTGCGACGACGTCGAAGCCGAGCGGTTTCACCGTCGCTTCGAACCGTGGGACATCAGCCTCCTGAATGAGCAGATCTAGATCGAAGGTCATGCGCGGGTAGCCATGCAGACCCACCGCGAATCCTCCACAGACGGCATAGTCGATCCCATCACGGTCAAGGGCCGTGATGATGCCGACGAGTTCTTCGCTGAGGACCATGATCGAGGGAAACTAGGTTTAGACTGCGCGATTCACCGCACTCAGCACCGCTTTGATGGATGCGAGTTCGATGTTCGTATCGACTCCCGCCCCCCAGATGGTTTTGCCACTGGCAGTTTTGATCTGGATGAAGGCGAGGGCGCTGGCTTCGGTGCCGGAACTGAGACTTTGCTCGCGGTAGGTGGCCACTTCAAAGGTCGGCGCTCCGCCTTCCTGAATCAACGCCTGCGCAAACGCGGCGATGGGGCCGTTGCCTTTGCCGGCGATGCCCCGCTCCTTGCCGTTGATGACGAGGCTGCAGCGGCAGGTGAAGACGCCGTCCACGCCATCGGCATGGAAGTGATGGAGGGCAAAGGGAGTATCGCGCTCGATGTACTGCTGCCAAAACATGCCTTTCAATTCCGCCGCGGTGACTTCGCGGCCCAGCTTGTCCACGATGTCGTTGGCCAGCGGGCCAAACTCGCGCTGCATGTCCTTGGGCAGCTCGATGCCAAACTCGCTTTCCAGCAGGTAGGCCACGCCGCCTTTGCCGCTCTGCGAGTTCACGCGAATGACCTCGCGGTATTCGCGGCCGATGTCTTCGGGGTCGATGGTCAGATAAGGCACATCCCAGATGGTCTTGTGCTGCTCGTAACCCGTGAGGCCTTTCTTGATGGCATCCTGATGGCTGCCGCTGAAGGCGGTGAAAACGAGTTCGCCTGCATACGGCTGGCGCGGCGGCACAGTCATGCCGGTGGTGCGCTCATACATGTGGATGAGGCCGCTCATGTCGCTGAAGTCCAGCCCGGGCGCAATGCCGTGCATGTAGAGGTTCATGGCCACCTGCACGATGTCCAGATTGCCCGTGCGCTCGCCATTGCCAAACAGCGTGCCTTCCACGCGGTCCGCGCCTGCCAGCAGGCCCAGTTCCGTCGCGGCGGTGCCGGTACCGCGGTCGTTGTGCGTGTGCAGGCTGATGATCAGGCTTTCGCGGTTTTTGATGTTCGTGCAGATCCATTCGATCTGGTCCGCATACACATTGGGCATGGCCACCTCGACGGTGTCGGGCAGATTGAGAATCATCTTGTGCTGCGGCGTCGGCTGCCACACGTCCATGACGGCCTCGCTGATCTCCTTGGCAAATTCGACTTCCGTGGCGCTGAAGCTCTCGGGCGAGTACTGCAAGGTCACCTGCGTGCCACCTGCGGTGAGGCGGTGCAGGCGTTCCTTGATCATCTGCGCGCCTTTGACGGCCACGGCGATGATCTCTTCCTTCGACTTGCCAAACACGTACTTCCGCTGGGCAGGAGAGGTGCTGTTGTACATGTGGATGACCACCTTCTTGGCACCCAGAAGCGACTCGACGGTCTTCTCGATCAAATCCTCACGCGCCTGTACCAGACACTGGATGGTCACATCGTCAGGGATGCGCTTCTCCTCGATGAGGCGGCGGTTGAAGCTGAACTCGGTGTTTGAGGCGGAGGGGAAACCGACCTCGATTTCCTTGAAGCCGCATTTCACCAGCGCATCGAACATTTCGAGCTTCTGGGAGACGTTCATCGGCACAGCGAGCGCCTGATTGCCATCGCGCAGATCGACGCTGCACCAGATGGGGGCGTAAGTCAGATGACGGGAGGGCCATTGACGGTTGGGGAGGCTGATCAACGGGAAGGGTTGATACTTGGAAGACGGATCTTTTAACATGAGAAAAACGGAGGGAACAAAAATGGATAGGACCGTAAAGGTGCCTGAGTGAAAAACAGCCGTGACGTGACGGCAAGAAGCATGACGAGGGAACGCGGGCCGCCTACCCTTGCGTAAGTCGCAGGGAGAGCAGCAGCAGAGCCGTGGCTGGCGTGGTCATGACAAACGTAAGAAAGCAGAGAAGCGGCGCAGGTCAAGAGCCAGCGAGAGAGCCTGGGGCAGGGGAGAAGGGATAGACCGTTGCCGAATGCCAAATGTCCAAAGGGCTGCCCCATTCAGGCTGCATGCGTCATTTTTCTCCTCCTCACTTCATGAGGATTTCACATAAAAGAAGATGACTAGCGAAGCGGGCATCCGCTAATCTTCCATAAATGAACTGCTGCCTTTCCTTCTTTAAATGCCTTCTGCTCTGGGCAGGCATCATCCTGCCGCTGAATTCCTTGGTCATGGAATTCACGACGCATGCCTGTTCCTCCGATCTCTTTGACCCAATCCCGACCTGGTGGCATGTGCTGCTGGTGTTGCTGATGCCCTCCGCCATTTGGGCACCGTGGATGGCCCGGCGTCATCCAGGGACAGCGTGGGAACCTGCCGGAGCCTTTCTGCATGGAGCTGGCTTGTTTGTCTCTATCCTCTACGTGGCGGCGATGGGTTCCATGAATATTTATGGACTGATGTTCCTGCCCTTCACGCCAATGTTCGCTTTCGGCGCATTCCGGAATCCCCAGGAGCTGCTGATCATACCACTTGTGTTGGCAGCGCTGGGACCTCTGGCGGCTCTGGTCTCGTGGATCATGACACTTGTGAGTACTCTGCGGCTACCGGAGAATAAAATGGGCATAAAGCCCTGGCTGTGCGGACTGGTTTTTGGCCTGCTGGCGATCTTTGCTAGTGAATGGCGCATGCTGAGCCTGCAAGCAGACCTCCAGGCGGCCATTCAGGCAGTAAAACGACAGGATGGCGATGCCGCGTTGGCGCTGCCCAAGCTGCGAACACCCTGGCGGCAGGAGTTTCTTCTGCGGTTGTGCTATACCGGCGGTGGATTGAAGCAAGTTGGCCCTCTGGAGCACGTTTTCGCCTACGGTTTCAGACCGTTCCGAGGTCCGGCATGGGGCCGCACCGAATCTTTTGACCGCGAAACCCTGCGATCACTCTACTTCCGCGTGACCGGCTCTCCATTCAGCGATGTGCCGCCGCCGCGCGGCGCGTCACAGATGCGCTCAGGCACACGCATGGTGGAGGATGACAGCATGAACACTTTCGCCTGGGATGAAGATCGTGGCGGCGCTCAAGTCGGAGCACGCATCCGCGGCCTCTCAATGCAGTCCTCGCGGATGGACTGGCATGTCGATGCGGATTCCGCACTCGCTCATGGAGAATGGACGTTGGAATTTCACAACCAGCACCCAAATGCGCAGGAGGCGCGCTGCCAAATGCTGCTGCCCCCAGGCGCATGCGTTTCCCGCCTGACTTTGTGGATCAATGGCGCACCGCATGAGGCGGCCTTTGGCGCACGCTCGCAGGTCACGCAGGCGTATCGTCAGACCGTGGTGGTTGACCGCCGTGATCCAGTGCTGGTCAACATGGTCGGGCCGGATCGTGTGCTCACCCAGTGCTTTCCCGTGCCGCCCAATGGCAGCATGAAAATCCGCCTCGGCATCACCGCTCCGCTGGACGCCCAGGCCCCGGCGGCTTTGTTCATGCCCTTGATTGTCGAGCGCAATTTCAGCATCCCCGCTGCGGCAAAGCATGCAGTCTGGGTGCAGTCGCCCCAGGTGCTGGTAGTGCCTGCAGATTGGCAAAAGGCCGCCGCCAGCCAGAAGGGGCAATGGACCTGGCAGGCCGAAGTGCCGCAGATCGAGCTGGCCAGCCTCCACTTTGGCGTGAAGCAACCGTCCTTGCCGAAGGTGTGGACGACCGATAAACTGGCGGGGGACGAGCCTCCTATTGTCATCGTCGAACGTTCCCCGAAGCCGGCATATGTGAATGCGGATGTAGCTACGACTTTAGGGGCGCATGCGTTCACCATTCGAGAGGCGCTGCGGGCGGTGGACTTGGACCTGAACTTTGGTTCGAGTTTTATTCCTCAACCTAGATTGTCCGAAGAGGTGCAGCACAGCAGGTTGAGCAACGGTGTGACGCAGCCACCACTTCCTCAGGAATGGACCCGTGAAAGTGAGGAGTTCTACACCTTCTTTGGCCTAACATCAGCGTCTTCTGCTGACGGCAAACCCCTCTTCATCATTGTGGATGCCTCCGCTTCTTTGCGTCCGCATGCCGCCACCATTCGCAAAGCGTTGCAAAAACTGGCCGCTCAAGCGCCTATAACAATCTGGGCCAGCACCGATGGCGAAGCGGTCGAAGTCCCCGTGGCGGAGATCGACCAGCGCCTGCAGGACGCCAGTTTTGCCGGTGGGCGCGATGCCGTTCCTGCTTTCAAAGCCGCGCTCCAACGGCTGCGCGGAAAGGCTGATCCAGCCACCTTGATCTGGCTGCACGGTCCCCAGCCAGCCGAGCTTTCCGGAAAAGAAGTCATCCAACAACTACTGGAGCGCAGTACTTCGCCCCCACAGATTCATGCCCTAGAACTGGAACACGGGCGCAACAAACTCCTGGAGGAACTTTACGATGTCGCGCCCGTTTTAGGCGGCCTGCGCTGGGGAGTACGCGGTGCCAAAGAATTAACCGAGACTCTACTTGCCATCCGCAACGGTCCTACCACCACAGCACGCATTTCCCGCGCCGCCACCGCGCCTGCATTTGGCCAGGAAGTCTGGGATCAACTGGCACGGCACGCAGTCTTTCGCGAGGTCATGGCCGTTTTCCAAGGCCGTGATCGCGTGCCCGCAGACCAAGCCAAGCGCGCCGCCCAGCATCAGCTCGTGACACCGTATTCCGGGGCCGTCGTACTCGAAAATCAGCAGCAATACGACCGTGCAGGTTTGAAACCGGTGGATGCAGGAAGCACACCGCAGATTCCCACCCTGGGAACGCCTGAGCCATCGCGCATGCTGCTCTTCATGCTCGGCTTGTCCGCGCTATGCCTGCGCAGGCGGAGGTGAGAGGAGAGAGGGCAGGGGAGTAGGGATAGTCCGTTGCGGAATGACAAATGACGAATGTCCAAAGGGCAGCCCCATTCAGGTTTCATTCGTCATTCGGATTTCGTTATTCGTCATTTTTCCCCTCACCGAAGAATTTCACTTTCAAGCCCCCCTTACCCCCTCTTGACTACACTCCTCCTCCCTATGACAAAATTCCGCCCCTGCATTGACCTTCACGACGGCCGTGTAAAGCAGATCGTGGGCTCGTCGTTGCGGGATGATGGGACGGGGTTGAAGACGAATTTTGTGAGCGACCGGGATGCGGCGTGGTATGGCGAGCTGTACCGGCGAGATGGCCTGATGGGCGGGCATGTGATCCTGCTGGGGAAGGGCAATGAAGACGCGGCGAAGGCGGCAACGGGGGCGTTTCCGGGCGGCTTGCAAGTCGGCGGCGGCATTCGCTCGTGCAATGCGGCGGAGTATCTGGAGGCCGGCGCCAGTCATGTGATCGTGACGAGCTACCTGTTTGAAACGGATGGCACCTTCAATCAAACGCGGCTCGACAAAATGGTCGCCGCAGCAGGCGAGGAACGGCTGGTGATTGATCTGAGCTGCAAGGCCACAGCCACAGGCTGGACGGTGGCGATGAACCGCTGGCAGACGCTGACCACGCTGGACGTGACGCCGGAGTCCCTGCGCTTTCTCGCCGGTCACTGCGCGGAGTTTTTGATCCATGCCGTGGATGTCGAGGGCAAATGCGAAGGCATCGACGAAGCCCTCGTGAGTTTCCTCGGCAAGCACTCGCCCATCCCCATGACCTACGCCGGCGGCATCCGCCATCTGGATGATCTGAAGCGCATCGATGAACTGAGTCATGGTCGCGTGGATGGCACGGTTGGCAGCGCGCTCGATCTCTTCGGCGGAACTGGCGCGAAGTATGAAGATCTGGTGGCATGGAATCGGCGCGAGACTGCGTAACCTATTTAGCGAACCACGAACTCATGAAAATCATCCGCTACTCCGACTCCCAAGGGACCATCGCCCACGCAGCGCAGCAGGCCGATGGCACAGCGCTCGTCATCGAGGGCGACATCTTTGGCGAGCACCGAGTGACCGACCGCAAAGCCGAAGTGGCGAAGTTGCTCGCGCCGGTGCAGCCGTTTGCGATTGTGTGCATCGGGCTGAACTACAAGAAACATGCGGAGGAGACGAAGGCGGAGCTTCCCAAGCATCCGGTGGTGTTCATGAAGCTGCCGAACGTGGTGCAGCATCCGGGAGAGCCGATCCTTCTGCCCACGAAGCTCAAGAGCGACAAGGTGGACTACGAGGCGGAGCTGGCTGTCGTCATAGGCAAGACGGCGAAGAACGTGAGCAAGGCGGACGCTTTGCAATACGTGCTGGGCTACACCTGCGGCAACGACGTGAGCGCGCGCGACTGGCAGAAGCATGGCGGCGGTGGCCAGTGGTGCCGTGGCAAGTCTTTTGATACTTTCTGTCCGCTGGGCCCCGTGCTGGTGACGGCAGACGAGATTCCCAATCCCAACACCCTGGCCATCAAAACCGTGCTCAATGGCGAGACGATGCAGGAGTGGAACACGGATGACATGATCTTTGATGTGCCCACGCTGATCGAGTTTCTCAGCGGCAGCACCACGCTGATGCCCGGCACCGTGATCCTCACTGGCACGCCGCATGGCGTGGGTGCCGCACGCACACCGCCGGTGTTTATGAAGGACGGAGACACGGTGAGCGTGGAGATCGCGCAGATCGGTGCGTTGACGAATCCGGTGAAGGATGAGGCCTAGCAGTCCTGCGCTTTCTCCAATTCACTGATCAGCTTCTCATAGCGGCGCTGAGGGCAGCATTCTTCGAGGAGGATGCGCAGGGCGGCTTTTTTGCGCACGAAGTGGAAGGCGATGATGTCGCAGACGGCTTCCGCCTCGTCCATCTCCTCCAGTTCATGTCGCATCTGCTGCATGCTTTCACAGCTGTCATCGGTGGGCGGCGGCAGCAGGTCCAGCGCACGTGATTTCAGCAGGCGCAGTGTTTTGGAAGGCGCGTGTTGGGTGAGCACCGGCTCTACGCGGGCGATGCGGAAGGGCTTCATCTGATCCCAACCTGTGATGCGCACGCGGCAGACGCCGTAGAGCATGACCTGCGATGTGCCGTCCGGATTTTTGACGGAGGCGCGGATCAAGCCCGCCGTGGTGACGGGCAGTACGTCGTTTGCACCATCGGAAACACCGACACAGAACATGCGGTCAGTTTGCAGCGCATGATCCAGCATGCGGCGGTAGCGGTCTTCAAAAATAAAGAGCGGCAGATGGCAGGCGGGGAAGTGGTAGCAGTCGTCCAGCACAATCACTGGAAGACTGTGCGGAAGCACGAAGCCTTTGGCAGAGAATGTTTTTGACGAAATGTCCATGGATCAAATGACACGCGGGATACGCATGCACGCGTCCGATGGTTCCTTGTTTCCTGCGCAACGCCAGTGAATCATTCAAAGCGGAAGGAAAACACATCGGCATCCTTGAGCACCCAGCGTAGACGCACCGGCCTCCCGACCAGCGCGGAGACGTCGCCTCCGGCCTTCCAGCCGATGATACGGTCAATGCTGTCGTAGGAGATTGCCTTGCAGTCGTCCCAGGTGAAGCCGGGCAGAGGCTTGCCTTCGGCGTCCTGGATTTCCACGGCCACGGAGCCCGCAGCACCGGTGGACAGATTCAAATGCAGCGCCTTGCCGGTGAAGGTGAAGGGCTTGGTGGTCATTTCACCGCCTGCGTAGTCTGCGTGCAATGAG
>TBL_comb48_EPIDRAFT_1001398_pt1 | contig 17909 bp, 20 predicted proteins | sample TroBogEpilimnion_37_FD_10681 | JGI IMG/M metagenome (IMG submission 10681)
TTAAAATTTCAAGGGAGGCAAATGTCTAAAACAAGAAAAAGTTAAAAATCGGTGTTTAAAGTCACAAATGATGCATCAATTTAAAGTTGACGAAAGTTAAAAAAAGATTAAAAAAAACTTTTGTAAAAGTTTTAAAACAAGGCTAGACTTGGAACGTTGAATAATGCAACGTCTGGCTTTAAGGTATCTTTAAATGCCTTAGAACAAGAGATTGCCTGAACTTATAAAATATGCAGTAACTTAACATCCACCATGAATAAACATTTTGATGAATCTACTAAAAAATTGCTAGAAGAATTACAGTGCGCAAATTTTTACTTATTCGGCTTGAAAAAAAAGAAGAAAAAATTAAAAAAATCTTTGAATCTTCCAGAAAATCAAAAAAACAAGAAGAGATTAAAAAAAATTCATCATGATTTAAATGTACTAAGCTATAGAATTGAAAGAAGATCAGAAGAAAAAAAATATTGAATCTAAGCTAATCAAAAAAAATCTAACTTCAACAGAATTCGAATTTTTTAAAAAGAACAACAATACTAATTGCACAAAATACAGATTAAGGGATTTGAATAGAGAAATTGACTCTTTGGCCGGAGAACTCATTAAATGTAAGACTAAGGAAAAAAAGTCTGAAGCTATCATTAGGCATCATCTCAGATGAGCTTAAAAAGTTACCTCAAAAACCGAATTTAAAGCCAAACAATAACCCCAAAGGATCGAAGTTAAATCCAAACGATACTTCTCAAAAAGTCAAAGTACAAAACGGAAATCCCCCAAACAATAAAAGAAATAAGCGTGGCGGCAGCAAAAAAGGGAAAACTAAAAAATCTAAGAATGAAATTCGTATTGATGAAAAAATAGTTTGCGAACCTAATGGGCCTGTCCCAGAAAGATTCAAATTGATAGGCTACAAAAAGAGAGTAGTTCAAGATTTGATCATAAAGACACATAACATTGAGTATAGCATTCCTCGCTTTTATGATCGTCATGCCAAAGAAACCTTTCCGATAGACTTACCAGCCGGAGTTAAAGGACATTAAGGATTTCCTTTTTTTTCAGATCCCGCATCCCTCAGATCGTTATTCCTTTCTCAGATAGATTGATTGAGTTTCTTTGAGCGCCCTTGATTTTGATCTTCCCTACTTTCATGAGCAGAAACTCGCATTCCGTCTACTAGTTGTTGCGTATGCCAGGCACATAAAATAAATTAATTAAATTTATAAAAAACTTGAAACTCGAGTATTAGCAATCCAAATATAGTCCTTGAGACATAAAGAATAGAAGCATCTTCAACCAACCCTCTGAAAAAACGCTCGAGAGACAATGCATGAGAATAGCTCTTCACTGAACTCATACGAGTTTTCGGCTCTTTAGGCAGATGGGAGCAAACTTTCCAGAAAAATCTTCTATTTATATAAATTAATACATTGCATCATCAACTACATCTGCTACATAATCATAATCAGCTTTGGCTTTATAAAACTCAGTATAAGCATCAAGACCTTTTCCAATAGCATCCCTCGTGCTTTGTTCTCTCAAATTAACGAGCATAAAATTACTATCTCCATGAAAAGCACGCAATTTTTCTGAATTTTCCAATTTTATAGAGATTCTCACTTCTTGTTGAGCAAATTTAAATTTCTCATAAGCAGTAGTCATCCCAGAAATAGCGTCTTTTAGTTGCAACGCTAATTTATCCTGCGTAAATTTTTGAAGAATATCGACTTTGTCTAAAAGCACTTGATGAGCTTGCACCTGAGCAGAAGCTGTCCGAAAAAAAAGAGGAAACTCAAGCAATAAGCTAAACTTCATCTGAGAAGGATAATAGCTAGGCGGCAAATAGGAGTAACTCGGACTGGTTGAAGCACTCGGATTACTTCCTGACTCTGAATAAAAACCAAATTTAGCATCTAATTTAGGTAAGAGGTGATTTTTCGCCAAACGAAGCTCCGCTTGAGTCTTCAGAGATTGCCATTGAAGGCGCTTCATCTCAGGATGATGCTGGTAACCTTTTTTTTGATTTACTTCTTTTAAAATAATCTGAAATTCAGAAGGATTATCTGATTCATGAACTTTGTCCATTAAGCACTCCACCACCTGATGCTCTCCCAAATCCTCTAAAGAAGGCACCAAGGGATTTCCCTGATGATTACGGTAGTAAAGAGAAAGTTCAAATGAAATCTTCTGAAACAAACGCTCTGTAGCTGTTAATCCTGACTGACGCTGAAAAATCGAGCGCTCATTATCCATTAAATCGATACCAGGTAAATCTCCACGCTGAATCCTTTTTTCAATCGCTTGATTACGAGCAATGGCAATTTTGAGAAGCTCTTTGGCCACAAAAACTTTTTGACCAGCGGCAACCCACTCCCAATAACGGTACTTAGCTTGCTTTTGAACCTCTTTTTTTTGGACACAATAGGCTTCTTGAGCTACATGCACAGACTGCTCTGCAGTTTTCAACCGAGTTCTTCGTTCATCTGTCATCCCTCCTTTCAAAAGAGGAACCTGAAGCCCTACACGAAATTCTCCCCCAGTAAAAGTCATCGATTGAGCATCATAAACAGAAAAATTTCCCGAAGCACGCTTCCACCCTGTGAAAACTTTCGTCCCCCAAAGAGAAGTAGGCTGCTCCAACGAAACATCAAAAACACGATTTCGATAATATCCCTCTAGGGCATTGGATTGACGAACCTGAAGCAAGGGATCAAAACCCCCTGCAGCAGAACGCTGATCAGCCAATGCCTTTTTAAAATCTGCTTCAGCAATAGCAATCAAAGGATAATGCTCATCGACAGAAAGCATCAATTTGCGCAAAGTGAGTGACTGCCCTTGCGCAACAGAAACCCAACCCAAAAAAAATAGCCAAAACCACATACAAATTAACGTGGAGCTTCAGAATAATGAGGTTGCGGCAAGGAAGGCGGAAAACCATTGAACCTTCTCCACAACTCAAATCCAAGCTTCACCCGACCCATCAAAATCCAACCCTGAGCTCGAATCCCTTGCCTTAAATACCTGGTAGAAGGCCAAGCCTCTGCCTCAGGATCTGGAACAATCAAAATACGAAACTTCCCATCTCCACTTTCTGCAGCGTCAATCACACTCACAAGCCCGGCAAAAGTACCCCAAGCAACCGAAGGCCAACCACTGAACTGAATCGCCGGCCAACCCTCAAATTGCAATCGGACCTTCTGTCCCACAATAATTAAAGCCACGTCATTGCCTCCGATCCAAATCTCCACCGCTCGAGAATCGGTATCAGGCACAAAAACCGCAAGAGAAGTCCCCGCTTTCACCAAAACAGAACCTTCTCCTGCAGTCCTCCTCAAAATCGTACCATTCCGACGAGCCCGTACAAACTGGGTCTTCTGCCGCGCCAGTCGAGTCTCCAATCTCACCAACTCACTTCGAGCATTCGCTTCTTCAGTTTGATAACGGGCAGACTCCAACTGCGCAAGCTCAAAAGAACGCCGTGAACTCAATCCTTCCTCCAACAAAAACTGCTGCCGTTCACGATTGATCTTAGCCGTTTTTTCCGCAATTTGTGCTGCATTTAACCGAGCTTGCAATGCATCCTTCTCAGCTAGCAATCGCCTGATGATCTCAGGATCATTGTCCGTAATCTCAACAATAGGCGCACCCTCCTCAACATGAGATCCCTCATCCACAAACCAACGCCCCAAACGACCTTCCACCGGAGCATCAATAGTCTGCCTTCGCTCAGTCGGAGAATACGCAATCACGCGCCCCCTGCCCACAGAAGTCTGCTGCCAAGGAACAAATACCATACAAACCGTCCAAAAAATAATCGCCCAAAAAATGAAACGACTCACCGCACGAGGCTTTTGTCGCCCTTGCACCGATTTAATAGAAAGGTACTGCTTAGGAAAAACAAAGGCCTCCTGCTGCCCCAGCTCCAAAAGAGTCCCAATTTTATCTAAAGCTGCCGCAAAATCATAATAGCTCTCTAAGTACTTGCCAAACTTAGTCACTCCAAGCACCACCACACTCACAATCAACTCAGAAGCCACTAATTGACCTAAATTTAATTGCTTTTTAATGACAAGCCAACCCCCTATCCCCAGCAATAAAGAACTCACCAAAATCTCCAAAACAATCCCAGCTACAATATGGTAGAACAAGACCCTAAAGTGAGTATTTCTAGCGGCTAGGTACTTGCAAGTTAAGCCGTCTATTTTTTGCATCCAATCCGACGAAGGTTTCGACTCAGTCGCCCCGTAAAGACAAGCCGCCACCTCATACTTCGCCTTAGATTCTTGAATGCTCGTTTGAATACCAGGAGTAATTTGGGCAAAGAAAAAAAGAAAAATAAAGACCAAAATGATCAAATTCAAGCCCAATAAAAAGGGATGATAAAAAGCCAATAAAATCAACCCAAAAAGCACCTGAAGCACCACGGCAGAAGCATCGACCACTAAAATAGCAGCAGTTTTCTGTAAGGTTGCAACCTCTAAGAAATAATTAATCTCGTAACAAGATTGATCTTTATTCTTTTCAAGTAACTCAGGAATTTTCCGTGCAATGGCAATGGCAACCTTTGCAAAAAGACGCTGCTGCAAAAGCTCAGCAACATAAAATTGGAGAATGCGCAAAGCCCCCGAAAAGGTCAAAACCGTTGTCAGAATAACCGTCAAAATGAGAATAGGCTGAATTAAAAATCCAAACCCAATCGTATTGACAAAAGTCTGAACCGCAATCGGGATTCCTAAAGAACAAAGACCAATGCAAACCCCATAAATGACGATAACGTATAAATCTTCTTTTTCTTCTCTGAGAAAAAGACTCAATAATAGTTTAAAATTACGTAAAGATGTCCTTGAAAACCGCATGCTCGGATCCTAACAGAAGGAAGTCAAAAACACGCATGGAAATAACTGCTCAAATACTGAGCATGCGAACAAACTGCTCCCTCCTATCAACAAGCTCAGTAGAACCAAGCCTCATTAAACGCTGACAACCAAAATCTTCAATGGTAAAACTCGCCATCACGCAACCGGCTATAATAGACTGCTTCAAAAATGAGAAGTACTGCTTACGATCATGCTGATTCATACTACGATCCATCCCTACCGAAGCAAGGTACCCCATCATTGCACCAGCAAAACTATCCCCAGCACCCGTAGGATCAACAGCATGCTCAATAGGATAGGATGAAGCAACAAAAATATCTCCTTCAACAAAAAGCATCGCCCCATACTCCCCTCGTTTAATGACCACAACCGAAGGCCCCATGGCATGAATCTCTCGTGCAGCACTTAAAATATGACTTTTCTTAGAAATCAAAAACGCCTCAGTCTCATTCAACGACAGCAAATCCACATGCCTGAGGGTTTCTTTTAAAGCCTCAGGTTTGCCCGTAATCCAGAAATTCATGCTGTCACAGCCTACCCAACGCGGATTTTCAACCTGTTTCAGAACTTCAAGCTGAACCAAGGGATCTAAATTGCCCAAAAAAACATAAGAAGACTGGCAAGCCTCCTGCGTCAATTTGGGATGAAAATGCTCCAAAACGTTCAAGGAGGTGGAAAGTGTTTGCACCTCATTTAAATTATTCTGATAAAGACCAGACCAATGAAAGGTCTTCCCCTCAAGCCTTTGGACACCACTCACATCGATCCTTCTTCGAGCAAGCCAATCCAAATGATCTGAAGGAAAATCGCTTCCCACCACTGCTACTGCTTTTACAGGAGCGTAAAAAGAAGCAGCTATAGAAAAATGATTCACGGATCCACCGAGCGTACTATCCACACAACCCGAAGGCGTCTGAATACTATCGAAGGCAAGAGATCCTACCGCAACAATCGCATCATGAGAATTCATCGGGTACGAATTAAAGCTCAAAAATACTCCCAGTGTCAAGAAAACAAACTAGTACACAATCGCTCGAGGGTCCAAAAAAACACGAGGCGCAACACGCTGAGGCCGCAAAGGCAGAGACTCCATCCATTGATCAATCCGAAGCATAGTATTCTCAAAACCAGTCCAACCACGACCCATCGGACTCCACTGATCACCTCCCTCCTCGCACCGGAAACAATACAACTGAGGAATCAGCATTTCAGGTGTTTGTGAGAAAAATACAACCCATCCTTTCTCATTGAACCAAAAAGTGCCCTTCTCGTCAGCACTCACGGGCAAAGACTTCAAACCACGATGCACTTTGGAAGGATCTTGAAGCCAAACCATCCGTCGACTTTCCATCGCGTACTGAATGACCCGGGAAGAAGGCAAATGGGTCTTTTCCCATCTCAAAAGCGCTTCCTGTTCCGACCACTCATTTGCATAAACGCCCATCGCCACAGCAAGTGCTAAAAGAACCCCGCCTAATCCCCGCTCTTTTTGAACCCATAAGGTTTTGAACCATAAGGCATCCCTGCTTGCATGCGAAGAACCGTTTGGTATTTTTGTCGCTCTTTTTGAAAAAGCATTTGTAATCCAATGCATAAACTCACCAAAATCACTAGTCCTAAAATCGATTCAAAAAAAATTTGTCCGCACTGATTCATAGACCCACTCCGGTGATACCCACCTTGCTTTCCACTCGCTCTCTTCTAAATACAACTCTGCCACAGCAACTCGGGGAGCATGATAAACCCCTAAACGAAACCGCGGATGGACTGTCAATCTCAATGACTGCTCTCCCACAATATCCGGTGGATCACGCACCCAAGGAAATCCAGGAAAACCAGAGACTTGATCCCCTGAACCAGCGACACGCCACTTCCACCCAAGGACCTCCCATTGAATACGAATAGCCTCCTGAGAAAAAACTGCGGTTTTCAAAGCAACTCGGTAACCCATCAGGAGCTCGGGACGAAGGCTTGAAGCCAAAATAGCAACCCTTAACTTACGAATCGTCGCATTCAAAAACTCTACCTGCTCGATTTTCTTTTGAAGATCCAAGACACAACTTCCCACACGCTGATTTAAACGCAATTGATCCTCGACTAAAAAACGCCAATGCCTGAGCAACCCCAATAGTCCCAACCCTGAAACCCCAAGAAGCACCACAGCCACCATCCACACCAAGTAGAAAGAACCACGAGTGCCCAACTTCACAAAATCACCAAACGGCCGATGAAAGCTTAGGAAGACTGACCCTTTGTTCACCTCTGAAGCACTTCACGTGCGCAACAAAAGCCTCAGGCGTTTCTTCAACCAAAGCCGAAACCCTCCCCAAACTTGCTTGATGAGCGGTTTCAAACGCAAAATAGGTACACTTCCCCTCTTGCCAATACCCCCAAAGCAACACCCCTGCCCAGATAACACAAGGCAGCAATAAAGACCCCGTGAGCAAAAACTCAATCAGAGCCTGCCCTTCATCGTTTTTCATACCGAACTTCATTAAAATTGATATCAGCATCAATATGCTTTCGAGCTGTCACTAATTTTTCACGAATCTGCCTCCCCATGCCTTTCACAGCGGCCACAGAAACCAAGGCCACTAAAATTAAAAGCGTCATATATTCCGTCAATCCCTGTCCTTTTTTATTCAGTAAATGCATCTTTCTCCTTTCCGAAAACTACCTACGCAAGAAAAACGCCAAAATTCACTCATGCGAAATGGTGAGAAAAAAAGAAGTTTTTTAAAAAAGTACGTCACAAATCGTAGGAAAACAAAACGCCTCGTTCGGCAGGAAGACAGATTGACGATTCAACTTTCAACCACTAAGATTGCTCAAAGGAGTAATCCTGTGAAAACACGGTCTCAACCTCATTTGACGGCTATTTCAATCGCTTTACAATGCATAATTTTGCTTTTGACATTTACTTGGGGCCTTCACCTAGGAAAAAAACAGGAGTCCAAGCATGCAACGATTCCTCAAACTTCCTCCCAAGCTCTTTCAAGCGAAAAAGAAGATATCCCGAGTCGATCGGACCTCACTCTTCAAAGCAAAATAGCGTCCGAACAGATGGACGAGATTCTGAAAAAAACCATCCAAGAAGAAATCAAGACGACACACATTCAACTGGAAAAACCTAAGAGTACAAAACTTCCTCAAGACACAAAAACGGCTCCTATCGAAGAAAGTGCACCTTAAAGAAAAATCTCGCAAAACATTGCCTCACGATGGTCATTCTGCCAAGTTTTCAAATAAGGCAACGAGCCCCAAATCTTGCAACAGAAGCAGGACAAAGAATGACCAATTCCAGTCTCTCCCCTCTTTCCACCTAGCACTTCCAAAAAAGTCCCTCTAACATTCATGCATAATGGCAAGCAACTTCAGAACCACTCGAATCCTTACGCAATAAAGGCGCTTCCACCTGACATCTAGACTGTGCCATGGGACAGCGTGGATGAAAATGGCATCCGGAAGGTAAATCAAAAATAGAAGCAGGCTCTCCTAAAGGAAGGTACTTCTTCCTCTGGGATAAACTTGGCATCGCAGCAAAAAGAGCTCGTGTATAAGGGTGTCTAGGATTCTGATACAATTGCTGAACGCTTGCTTGCTCAACAATTCTTCCCAAATACATCACCACCACACGCGTAGAAAAATACTGAACCAGCCTTAAATTATGCGAAATAAAAAGATACGTTAATCCCAACGTATCTTGTAACGATCGCATTAAATTGATGATTTGTGCCTGAATAGAAACATCTAAAGCGGAAACAGGCTCGTCACATACCAAGAAATCAGGATGAACCGCCAAGGCTCTTGCAATGCAAATACGCTGCTTCTGACCTCCAGAACACTGATGAGGATACCTGCTGAGGATTTCTGATCTTAAACCGCAAAGACTTAATAAGTGTGAGATTTTTTCTTTTTTTTCTTCGATAGAAGCCTCCGGTTGGTGAATATTCAGTGGCTCACACATTAAAGCCTCAACATTCATATGAGGATTTAAAGAAGCCCCCGGGGCTTGAAAAATCATCTGCATCTGCTTGCGTAAAGGTCGAAGTAACCTCGAACTTAAATGGCTCACATCTTGTCCCTTAAAAAAAACACGTCCTGAAGTAGGCTCGATCAATCGAATCATCAGTTTTCCTAAGGTCGATTTTCCACATCCAGATTCACCTACAAGCCCTAAGGTCTCTCCAGGTTGAATCTGCAGAGTAATTGCAGAAAGTACTTCTACTTGCTTGCTCTTCGAAAAAAAAGACTTTTTCATCTCAAAAGATTTTTGAATATTTTCTAAACGAATAAGCGACATACTCAGCAATCTTTCCAACAAGCAATACGATGGGTAGCACTTAGCGCACGAAGGACAGGCTCTTGCTGCTGACAGCGTAACATGCAATGAACACAACGCTCTTGAAAATGACAACCTTTCGGCAAAGCAAGTAAATCAGGAACTGATCCCTCGATCACCTCAAGTTTAGGCCTTGGAAATTCCCAAGCTTGCTCATGCAAAAAAGCAACACTCTTCAAAAGACTCTGTGTATAAGGCATTTTAGGGTTGCTAAAAACCTCTCCGGTCAATCCCTGTTCCACCACACGTCCTGTATACATCACCAAAACTTCATCTGCTAACTCAGAAACCATCGCAAGATCATGGGTAATAAAAAGTAAAGCAAGATGCCTTTGCGTCTGTAAATACTTTAACAAATCTAAAATCTGAGCTTGAATCGTTACATCTAAAGCAGTTGTGGGCTCATCTGCAATCAGAATCTTAGGCTCAGGGGCAAGAGCCATAGCAATCATCACACGCTGCCTCATGCCTCCAGAAAGCTGATGAGGGTAATCATGCATACGTTTTTCAGGCGAAGCAATACCTACTTGATGTAAAATCTCTAAGATGCGTCCCCTCAAAACACGCGAAGAGACTTTCTCATGAACCAAAATGGCTTCCCCAATTTGATCTCCAATAGTAAATACGGGATTAAGTGCGGCCATAGGATCCTGAAAAATCATCCCTATTTCTCGACCTCGAATCCTTCTCATCTGAGTAGGGCTCAATTTCAAAAGATCGTTCTTGCGATAAAAAAGATGACCACGAATCACCGCTTGATCAGGAAGCAACCGCATCAAAGAAAGACTCATCACACTCTTTCCGCAACCTGACTCTCCTACCACACCCAACGTTTTTCCAGCAATTAAAGAAAAACTCACTCCATCCACCGCGCGTATCTCTCCCTTGCCCGTAAAAAAAGAAGTCCTCAAGTTTTGAACTTCCAATAAAGAATCTAACATCGTAAAAACCTCAAGCATCCCAAGGTACTACAAAAAATATTCCTCCCCCATCAAAAAAACACGACACCTCGCCCGGAAGCTCACTTCTTACAAAATCCATGTAAAGCCTTATTTCTCCTTAAGCTCAGGCATCATGCGGTAGTACTGATACACTCCATAATCAAAATGATTTTTTTTATAATTCTTCATCCATTTTTGAGAAATAGTCGTAGAAAAACGATGTGCATAAAAAATCCAAGGGCAATCATCTATAATTACTTGTAGCATCTTTTGATCAATTCGAGAAGTTCTTTTTGCTAAAGATTGCTCATAAAGAGCATCCCATTTAAGATTTGAATAATGAGCAATATTGATTTCAGAACTGTTTTTACTATAAAAAAGCTGAAAGAAGTTTTCTGCATCAGGATAATCTGCCTCCCATACAAAAGAATACATTTGTGCTTTTTCGTTTTTAATCACTTCTAAAAATTGTGGCCAGTCGTAAGTATTGATATTCATGCGCACTTTTATTGCGGCAAACATTTTTTGCAAATACTCACCTTGCTGACGACCCTCTATAGTCGTTGCATACTCTAGAACAGGCAATCCTCGTCCCTCAGAAAATCCTGATTTAGTAAGCATTTTTTTTGCTTTTAAAAGATCAAACTCTCTCCAAGAATTTTTTAAGCGAAGAGAACGCTCTAATAAACTCGGCGGAACAGGTCCTTCTGCAAGCGTACCGCGTCCATGGTAGAAAAGTTCTAAAAAAGTCTTAGAATCAGTGGCTAAACTTAAAGCTTGTCGCAGGTAGCGATTCTTCCCTAATAAAGGATCTTTCATATTGAAGGCGATATAAACAATATCTAAAGCAGGCACTTCATGAAGTTGCATACCCCGAGCTTCTAATCGAGTGTTCAGTTTTCCTTCGGAACTGAGAACCTCAGAATAATGGTCTTTAGGAATAGGAGCCAAATCTAGTTTTCCTGCGATAAAATGAAGCCACATCGCATGAGCTTCTCCTATGACATGAACCACCACGCGCTCCAAAAAAGGAAGCAATTGACCTGCATCTTTTAATAAACCCCGATCAGCATCGCGAACCTCTCCCTCTTGAGGATAAAGTACCTGCCGGTACGTAGGATTGCGATCCCAAATGATTTTCGCATGAGGCTCGTACCTCACTAACCGAAAAGGCCCCGTGCCTACAGGATGGTAGGGGAACTGGACCCCGTAGTATTCTACCACTTCATGTGCAACGATGGAGCTATAGGGCATGGCTAAAAAATACAAAAACTGCGCACAGCGACGCGTCAACGTCACTCGCATCGTATAGCGATCTAAAACTTCCAAGCCCTCAACAGGTTCTTGGTAATTCGTAAATTTTTGATGTTCTGATTTTTTACGCCATTCATTGAGACCTAGGATTTTACCATCAAAAATCCACCAACCAGAAGCAGCAAGCTTAGGATCTGCAAGGCGTTTCCAAGCATACTCAATATCAGAAGCAATGAGCTCACGACCTTTGCCTCCCATCCCTTGGAATGCAGGATCATCCTGAAATAAAATGCCTTTTTTTAAACGCAAGGTATACGTTAACCCATCGAGAGTAGGCATAGCATCCAATAAGCGAGGCACTAAGGTGTAAGGTCGCTTGAGGTAGTGGTAACCTAGAAGAGATTCGTATACCTGAGCAACCTGTGTACTGCTATACTCGTCCTTAGCCTGAACAGGATCTAACCCGTAAATGGCAACCGGAGAAAAAACATGTAGCGTCTTAGCGGGCTCACGACCAGAAGAGAAACAACCCGTAAAAAGCCCAAGCCCAGCAAGTTGAAAAAAAAACCTCCAAACAAGTTTTACCATTTTCCTTTTTTCTCCCGCAATGTTAGGTAACCGATAGGAGAAGAAGTGTCAATCCAGCCTAAGAAAACACAGAAGCCAAACATCAAAAAGCTATCTCTGAATTTCCTTTTACTTTGCGCATGCTCAAGCACTCCCTCCTGGACTCCCCATGGTTTATCAGAAAATCCAGAAGCGCTCTTCCAACAAATATGTCAACTAGGAAGCTCCATTCAAAAAGCAACAGGCGAAGTTCGCATCAAAGTGAATAACCCTCAACTTTCCGGGAACTTTTATGCGGAAGTCGTCGCTACCAAAAACTCAGAAGTCCATTTAACCATTCTGGATCTCTTGAGAGGACCCCAAGCAAGTATTTCGATCAACCCTCAGCGCTACTTGATCCAACAAGAAGAAAAAGGGCGAATCAAAGAGCACGTCGAATACGAGCACTGGAACTCGATACCCCTTGCATGGAGTATCGATCTTTTTTTGGGAAAAATCCCATGCCCCCAAAAAGACCGCTCTCTATCCATGGACCTCACTGACCACAGATTCATCGTCCAATCGAAATATCCACTCCCTACCCAATGGATTTATACATTACATTGGCTCAAAAAAGGAAATCAAAAAATCCCCATCCCTCAATCTCTACAATGGATTCAAACAGCCCAACCATCACTTCGCTTACAGAAAAAAGAAGTGGACGTCCAATTTGAATCCTTTGAAACAAGTACCTTCACTTACAAAAAATGGAAAGCACACTCTGCTCAAGACAATATCGAATGCCAATGGAAAGAAAAAAAAATCACCCTTCAACCAGCTGAAGCCCTCCAACCGACATCCTCCCCGACAACAAAAAAATGAATCAAGGCTTGCGTAAACGTAATTGATGGATTTGTTTTGTTAAATTTTCCGCCTTCTCACTCATTCTTTTTTTGAAGGCTGCATCCCGAGAGTACTTAAGTGCGTCTTGATACTGCGTTAAAGCTTTTTCTCTCAAATTGCATTTCAAATAAGCATCCCCTAAATGCTCCAAAATAGCAGATTCATGAGGCTTCCCTTTTAGCGCTTTTTCTAGTTGAACGATGGACTCTTGTACTCGCCCCCTCACAAAAAGATACCAACCCCAACTATCTTGGACATAACCACTCTCAGGACGAAGACGAAGGGCGGCTTTTAAAAGTATTTCCGCATCATTTAACCGAATACGTTGCTGAGTCCAAGTATACCCTAAGTAGTTCAAAGCATCGACATTTTTGGGATTAAGCCTCACCACTGTTTCCATTTTATCAAGCGCTTGTTTCCAATTTCCCTGCTGATCATACAAACTTCCTAAGTAGTAATGAATTTTTTCATTTTCTGAAAACTTTTTTTCTACGCTTTCTAAAATTTTAATAGCAGACTCAGTTTGCTTCCTGTCTTCTTCTAAATTTGCCTGTAAAAGATAAAAAGAAGCGGTATCAGGAGAAAGAGAAATGGCATGCTTCATCCATTCTCGGGCCTCCTCGAATTGTTGAAGGCCTTTTAACAAGTGCACCAAATGCAATGTAGCCTCTGTATATAAAGAAGAATCAGAACGAATAGATTTTAACTCTGAAATAGCTTCTGGTATTCTTTGGCTCTCTTCAAATAAACTACCTAAGTAGTAATGCACCCGATCTGATTCAGGACTTTTTGCAAGAATCGATTGGAAAACCGAAATAGACTTTTCGTACTCTTTGAGCTCCATGTAAACCAATGCCAACTTAAAGCTACTATTTAAATCTTCAGGGTCACTTCTTTTTAAAAATTCTAAATACGGAAGAGATGCTTTGTACTTTCCCAATTTCAAGTAAAGTGCCGACAACTGAACTGCCACCAAAGGTTCTGGATAATCTTGAAAAGAGCGCTCATAAAGAGAGATAGCTTCTGCTACTTTTTGATTTTCCTCATAAAGATACCCTAAAGCTATTATTGCTTGCTGAAACCCAGGCTTTATTTCTAAAGCACGCTTAAATGCAAACTCTGCTTTTTTAAAATGCCTCTGGTACTGCTGCGCCCTTCCCAAATAGTAATAAGCAAGAAAGGAAGTACGATTTTTAAGAAAAGACTGCAACAAGACCACTGCTTTCTGAACCTGCTCTTGCTGCATGAGGACTTCTGATTGATAAATAGTCGCTTCTTCATGGTGAGGATTTTTTCTCAAAATATGCTGGTATTCGGCCACGGCCTCTTGAAAATGCCTTCGGCTAGCATAGATACCCGCTAAAATCAGTCTGGCATCGATATCCTCAGGATCTAACTTCAAAGCAGATTGACAGGCTTCCACTGCAGAAGAAAAAACACCTTTTTTAATATATTCAGCGGCTAAACGTGTGTAAACCAAAGGTGAATCGGGATCTTGTACTAAAGTAAGCTTGTACTCCTCAATAGCACGTCCCGAGTCCCCGTCGCTCGCATAGGACTGAGCTAAACTAAAATGAAACTGCGCTGCACCCTCAACACTATACTTAGCCTCAAGAGCACAAGGGAGAAGCATTCCCAACAAAAAGACACACGCTAGTCTCATGGCATCGATTCCTCCAGCCTCACCCATCGGACATTCTATCAGAAAATTAAACTTTTCATTGACGAATACTCACATTCCTCGCATCTCTCAAACTGAGTTCTTGATTCGTCAAATTTCTGTCTATTCTCCATTGGAGCAATGAAAACTCTTGCGCTTGACTTTATTGCACTGAGTTGCTAGCCTCTTTTTCGATAAGGGGACCTTGGAATCTATGTTTCCAAGGAAATGATTGTAAAAATCCGTTGAGGGGGGATGAACTCATGAATGCACTGAAAGTCATCAAGCGTTACCAAAACAGAAAGCTTTACGATACGAGCAGATCAAGTTACGTCACTTTAGAGGAAATCGCTAAGATGATTAGAAAAGGAGATCACGTACAGGTCATCGACAATCGCAATCAAACAGACATTACGGCCATGACTTTGACACAACTATTATATGAAAGCGAAAAAAAAACGAAATCTCAACCTTCCCTTGAGCTGCTCAGAGAAATCATTCAGTTTGGGGATGGCTCGTTTTCAGGATACATCCAATCAAAATTTGGCTCATCAACCCATAAAAACGCCCATAGTTTCGGTAAGGAAAACCATAAGCAACCAGCCTCAGAAGACCCCTCGGAAGCTCGCTATTAAACGAAAATCAGACTCTTGACTTGACTGCTGTACTGCGATTAGAATCTTAAAAATCATGAGATTACGAATTTATTTTTATGTTTTGAGTCTGGGACTAGTGCTCCCTCTCTCTCTTTTCGCCTCAAACTGGTCAACCAGATCCACTGATGAACAGACCAAGAATACGAAGGTTGCTTCCAGGCATCCTGCTTCTACTGAAAACATTGAACCTTTTTCACCAGAATCAAACAATTTAGCCCTGGATATAGGCCAGATCTTCCTCATGGGAGATTTAAGCAATTACAGCAATAATATTGGCGGACAACTGCATTACACGTACGGTGTCAGCAGTCTGTTTGGGTTTGATACAAGCTTGGGGTACTCCAACCACACCTCACCCTCCAATTTGTCCTTAATTTCTCTTCTGACAGGACTTCGGATGAATATGAGCTGGTACGACCACATCATACCTTCCGTCATTTTTGGATTGGGCTTTTACAAACCCACCTATCAGGACAACACAACGCGCAATGCATCTACTATTTCAGCCATTCTTTTTGGATTGCACCTAGGAGCAGGGATCGATCTTGCTCTAACACAGAATTTATTCTTTGGAGCAGGTCTTACTTTTCACACGATGTTTGAACAGTCCTCAAAATTTGCCAACGGCACTCCACTGAATCTCGGAGGTACTTATACCTCCCTCCTCCTGCATATTGGAACGACCCTATAGCAATCTCCTCAATGAGCTCTACCCTATTTTTCACTGCATGGGGTTTTCTTCGTCCTCCATTTCTCACCGAAAAACACCTGCAACATGACAGAAGTTTTCGGTATCTGAATATTTCCATCGACCTCAAATACAATCCCTTTTCTCCTTTTTCAACTAAAAAACAGTTTTTTTTAAAGCTTTTCGCGCGTTTAAGTGCTCACCAGCGAAAAAGGTCACGAAGTACCTTAGGTACCCTATGGTTCGAAAGCCTCGAAAAGGCTCAAGAAGCTCAAAACAACATCCATCTCGTTGATCTGGAAAAATGAGCCATGGAGATAAAACAAACAGCATCAAATTTGATGACTGCTGAGTCATCCTACCCAATCCTTCAGAGTGACCAAGACAACAATAATCCTGAAACATACCGCTGGGAATCAATGATTGAGCTATTCGTTCCCACGGAAGGTCAAAACAGCCCTTCCCTGAAGCTCTTCTTATATCCCTCGCAAATTTTGAAAACGAGAGAACTTGAAGCATGTAAAATTGACTGAAAAGAGATTCAAGAAACATCAGTAGAAAAGATGCGACACAAGAACTTTATGGTACTAGATCCTTGAACATAAAATCAGAAGACTCAAGAGACAAAGCACGAATTAACTCGAACATGAAACCTCAAGAAAAACCATTTTTATCTATTTTTCGTAAAAAAACTACCTCTTCATCCTCAAGAAATTTCTAGTTGTTTTTTCCTAGTTGATTCGTCCATTTTGTACCTAAAAAAATTTGCTATCGGCATGGACTCTATCATGAAAAACTGTTAAAAAGCCCAAGAAGTCTCAACAGCAAATGTAGCCTAAAATACTAAAAACTTCATCCTTATCTCTTCTGATCAACTCCACGCCAAAGTCAAAATAATCATAGAAAAAATACTAATTCAAAATTTATTCAGCATCATGATACATACATCCAGCAAAGCAATGAACAAAAAAACTTAGAGAAAACCTAGCACCATCTGAGTTCAATAGATTTCCTTAGTTCATAGCATAGAGACATCATAGTTCCTAATAAAAAAAGCAGAGAATTCTGTTTGAACTGCCTCAGCAAAAACACTTGAAAAAAGCTTCGAATCACGAGTCCAAGCTGCGTTGTAAATAAAACCATCATCTTCCAAACCGTACATGGCATATGCAAAAAACTTCAACCGCTGCTTCGTATCGCTCCAATCAAAATCTGGAACTTCATCAGCAATCCGTATCATCTTAAGACTATGAACCCCAGCAAAAACTATAAGCTTCGCATCCAACGCATTCCAGACCTCTTCTCTAATGACTGCATATTGTATTCTCAGATCCTTTACCTGAGGAAGACGCGAAAGTTTTTTTTTCGCTTTCCAAAATTCCTCATGGAGCTGATCCTTAATATAAAGTTCATTTAAAGCAACCAGATAAGCCCTAAGACTCTCATCATTCCAACCTCTATCAACATCCTTCAACTCAATATCTACCCAATGAAAATAACGAGATATCGGCAACCTAGACTCTACCTCTTGCTTAAGCGAATCAAACGGTAGATGAACCTGCCTACCACCACAACCCAGAGCCAAAACCATCACTAAAAAACTACAATAATTAATTAGCAAGAACAACTCACCTTAAAATTAGCAAAATGCAATTTGCCGACATTTTTCAATATAAAAACTTTATTTAAAAACTCTCTTGGTCAGAAAAACACAGTAAGATCCTCGCACCTCTTCATCTTCACGAAACTTCAAGTCATTTTTTTCCTAATTTATAAATTAATTTTGTGTCTAACAAAAAAAGCTTCAATATCAGTATGAACTTTATTGCGAAAAATAGTTGAAAATCCTATCACCTCAGAAGCGGTATGTTTCAGGATAGTTGTCGCCTCGACCGCTTGGTCACCCTACATTGTTGCAGTCTAACAAAATTACGCATCACTTTCAAGCCATGAAATTCAACGGTGTCCATTTTTTCCCAATTTCTAGTTTTTCCAGACCAACGAGAAGGGGAGTTGTTCTTGAGCTTCTTGATAAACAGCATGCC
>TBL_comb48_EPIDRAFT_1001401_pt1 | contig 17885 bp, 4 predicted proteins | sample TroBogEpilimnion_37_FD_10681 | JGI IMG/M metagenome (IMG submission 10681)
CTCGAGTTTCAAGTTTTTTCCTGAAATTTATGCAACATATTGAAATTATTGATTTTTTTAAAACTCAGCATTTTACTTAATCCTTTTAAAATCAAATAGTTACAAAAAAACTTGAAACTAGAGTTAAAGCATTCCCCTGAAAACATGAAGCCATAGCATCCCAAGAAGCAAAAAAAGTTATCATCAACTATTTTACAATAGTACCAGTTAAAATACTCAGCACATAGACAAAACTTATCAATCCTTTAAAAATATTTAGTTAAATAATTTTAATTTTACTAAAAAATCAAAAATAGGCGAAAAAAGTTGATTAAAAAATCTCCTTGAAGTAATGAACTTCAGATGAGCATCATGAGAGTTTTTTCGGTAACGACTTTTTTATACTATGCCGCTTTTGCTCGTGCCATGCACCATAGCCCCGAACCTTCTTCAACTCAACTAGGACTTTTTGAGACAACCATAACTAATGCCGAGCTTCCAGAATTTCTTCAAAAAAATAATGTTCAACGTATCAAAAAATTAGAAATTTCACATTCAAAAATAGATACTGAGCTATTCGGAAGACTTCCTCCGGGTCTTAAAGAATTGTCCCTGAACTGCGTTGAAGATCTTCATGGAAATAGTCTCTCGGTCCATCAGTTTTTAGAGAACGCTGCTTATTTGAACAATTTAGAAAGTTTAACTCTAGAAAATCAGCATATCGATGACTTAGCCGTATCTGCCATAACTCGAATACAAGGACTCAAAACGTTAAATCTGCCAAACAATCAAATAACAAATGACGGGTTTCTGGAGATTCTTACCATGCAGGGGCTTGAAACTTTAAACCTCAGCAATAATCAGATCGGTTCCTTTAAACCTATAAATCTCACCAGAGTCAGGATAAAACGATTAAATCTCAAGCATAACCAAATCCAGGGAGAAGACGTTTACTACATTGCCCAAATACAAGGAATTGAAACGTTGAATCTTGCTGAAAATCAAATCGGAGATGCCGCAGCTTCTTACCTCGCTCACATGCAGGGGATCGAAGACTTGAATCTTGATTTCAATAGAATCGGAGATGCTGGGGCAGAACAGATTTCAAAAATGCAGGGTATTATCGCTTTGAATCTCTACGATAATCAAATAAGAAATCCTGGAGCTCGTTACATTTTTAAAATGAAGCAAATCAGAACTTTGAATATCAATAACATCAAAAATCTGGATCTTAGCAGCATGCAAATAACAGCTGAACAGGTGATTCTTGTTTCTCAAATTCAGCAGATCGAAAGCTTAAATCTTCGTAATAATCAAATAGGAAATGATGGAGCAAAGCATATTTCTCAAATGAAGGGAGTCAAATACTTAAATCTTAGCTCCAATCAAATAGGAGAATCCGGGGCAAAGCACATTTCTCAAATGCAGGCAATTACGAGCTTGGATCTCAGCTCCAATCAAATCAGAAATCTGGGAGCAATGAGCATCTCTCATATGCAGGGCATTACCTCCTTGGATCTCAACAGAAATTCCATCGGAGCTGCCGGAGCAATGAGCATTGCTCGTATGCAGGGCATTACCTGCTTGAATCTCCGATGGAATTTAATCGAAAATGCGGGGGCACAGAGTATTTCTCATATGCAAGGTATTACCTCCTTGGATCTTAGCTACAATAACATCGAAGATGCGGGAGCAGCTAGCATTTCCAAGTTGCAAGGCATTACCTACTTGAATCTCAGCTGGAATTCCATAGGAGCTATGGGCGCAGAGTGCATTTCTCGTATGCAAGGCATGATCTCCTTAATTCTACGCTCGAATTCCATTGGACCTGCGGGGGCAGAGTACATTTCTCGTATGCCAGGCATTACCTTCTTGGATCTCCAAGGCAATTCCATAGGACCTATGGGGGCAGAGTGTATTTCTCATATGCAAGGAATTACCTCCTTGGTTCTAAGCGGGAATTTCATTGAATTGGCGGGGACAGCTAGCATTTCCAAGTTGCAGGGTATTACCTCTTTAGATCTCAGTAACAATAAAATCGGACCTGCGGGGGCACAGAGCATTTCTTATATGCAAGGCATTATCTCTTTGAATCTTAGCTACAATAACATCGCAGATGCGGGAGCAGCTAGCATTTCCAGGTTGCAGGGTATAAGCTGCTTGAATCTCGTCCGTAATCAAATCGGAGCCACGGGAGCAGTTAGCATTTCCAGGCTGGAAAATATAAGCTGCTTGAATCTCAGCGACAACAACATCGGAGATGCAGGAGCACAGAGCATTTCTCGTATGCAAGGCGTTACCTCCTTGAATCTCAGCAACAATAACATCGGAGATGCAGGAGCACAGAGCATTTCTCGTATGCAAGGCATTACCTCATTAGATCTCAGCTACAATAAAACCGCAGATGCGGGGGCAACTAGCATTTCCAAGTTGCAGGGTATGAGCTACTTGAATCTCGTGCGTAATCAAATCGGATCTGCCGGAGCAAAACGCATTTCACAAATGCAAGGCATTCGAGACTTGCATTACTGAAAGGCCTAAGTAAATAAAAATAGATTACTTTTAGATGAATAGTCACGAAAAACTGTGGATTATCTTGCCCTGAAAAACCTTATCTTTTTCAGTGATAAGAATCTTTTAGCGTTGCCCTGACTATACTTGACAAAATGACAGGGGTTACCCATATGACTTGGACGGCAGATCAGCAAACAAAACCTTCATTAGGTAGCTATTATCCATGATAGCCATTTACCTGGGAAGAGAAAAGTTTTTGGCCGATTCTTCAGCCCATGTCGCCATCCTCCTTCATCCTCACATCTAAACTCCTATCTGATCAGCGCATGAGCTTCCGACCAATTCTCGGGAAAAAACTCAACCTCTTTTTCTAGATAAAGAACCCGAGAGCATCTGGATTCATCCCACCGTGGATTCTCTTTTTTTCGGTATGCTCGCTTTGAGGCAATTTATTTTTTTCTCGTGTGGAACTTCTTCTAAACAATTCCTCAGTCGCTTCATCAAGCCTTTTTTCGATCACCTTTTGAGCAATGGCCGTCTGGCATTGATACTTACCAAACAGCCCAGTAAATCGAGTAGATCTAATAGTTCAGGAATGGCCGTAATCTCATTTCTCCTCTGTAGGCACTTGACCTAAAGACATCGACGCACCGGTTGACCAAGCGTTCACCATAGTAAGCACTTGAATTGATTTCGATCGATTGAAGCTTCCACGGAAGTATTTTTTCATCCACGCTGATCTTTTTCGATACCGAAGACTTTCTTTTACTTCCTCAGTTCAGTCGATAAAAACTCTTTGAAAGCTCTCAAATCTAAATACAAAAAGCCTTCTCAACGTGTCATAAGAAGAAATACCGACTTCGAGACTTAAAAAACCTCTAAGCATTGGCCTTATGGCCGTAATCTTCTATCTCGGTCCAGCATTCACACCCACTGATCACCGCGCATACCGCGATAAAAAAGACCTCAATAAATTTATGGCTAGTATTTGGACAGTTCGGGGATCTTCTTGGAAGAAGAAATCATTAATGTTGTTTTTGTTAGGCCTTTCATGATGACAAACTCCTTGTTCGCGGAAATCATCACACAAACTCGCCTGCTGCGCGAATTCATCTCGAATAGCTCTGATCCTGAGTTTAAGTCATATGCCTAACTCCTGACAAGATGAGCAACCATACTCTAAAAGGCAACAAAATTCAGTGGTTAAAAATCTTGAGACCTCTTAATTATTCTAATAATAATTATTTTGAAAAAATTAAAAATTCACTGTAAAGCGTATTGCCTCTCATTTCAAGAAAAAATATAAAACTCATATCTAATGCATAGCATAAATTTAAATGAATTCAGTAAAATTTATTTTATAGTTTTTCTTCTTAAAAAAAACCGCTTGAAATGAGCCTTAATGATAGGAAGCACTACTTTGTATCAAAAAAAAATTTTAGACTGAAAAGATTTCCTTGATATTCTGAGCTAGCTATACTAGAACGATTCAAATGGGGAAAGGGTTTAGTTTTTTGAATGCAATTACTAACCCCTGACATCAGTGCAATGATCAACGGAGAGATCTATCAGGATGTATCAAGTTGGCCTTATTCTCCAAACAATGACTTCCCAAGAGGGAACATGCGAAATTCACACGAAGACCCTGTGCAATGCTTCTGCCACAACAGAATTTTTGGATTGCAATGATCAAAAAAAAGAACTGCCGTTCATTCTTCCCTGCACGGTAACGCTGCATCACCCAAGTACATCCAAGCTTCTTCCGTACTTACAACCATTAAGAAATTTCTATCCATTTTTTCATTGCTGCATCGACTCAAATCGATCCATCCGCTCTGAGAGAAATCAAGCAGATCATGATTTGCTCACAAAAAAACATTCAACCATCAAGAGGCCGACACTATCTCAGGAACAACCCTTCTCATCTAATAAAAAGATCGCTGAACTCAACGCTCTCCTGGTTGACTCCAAAAACCTTGTTCTCGCCATCCAAAAAAGAGGATCGCGCGAAGCCAGGAGTCATTGCTCGACCTCTCATGCCTTCAGGCTTAAAACACATTTTAAAAAGTTTCACAAGAAGGAACGTCTCTTATGAATACAATTGATTTTATTTATGAGCTCAATAGACATAACTTTTTTGTCTATCTGGAAGATGATCAATTAAAATACATTCAGCACCAAGAAACTGAAAAAAAAACTCAATTTTTATCTCTTCTGAAGATGTACGAGAAAGAGATAGTTCGCCTGTTAGAATTAAATAAGTTTAATGAGGATAAAATACCCAGACCAGGCGGATATTTTATATATCGAACGGACTCAAGCCAAGAGGCACTATCGTTTGCACAAGAAAGACTTTGGTTTAGAGAAACCTATGAAGAAACAGCCAGCATCCCTGAATCGATGATTTTTGAGATTCCTCAAGAAACGAATCGAGACATCTTAAAAAAAAGTATTCAAAGCGTCGTGAATCGACATCAAATTCTCAGAACCACCCTCATTGAAGATGAAGAAGGAGTCAGTCAGAAAGTCTTAGATGCCGATGAGTACTTCTTAAAAATCAAAACCTGCAACTTAAGTCGAAGCGACGAACTGAGCTTACTGATTGAAGAATCCTGCAAACGCCCTTACGATTTGACCCAAGAATACCCAATTCGAGTTTTTTTTTATGAAATTCCAGGAGATCTGAGTGCTGACTTCAAAAGTAAAACCTTATTGCATATCTTAGTGCATCCTATAGCCTTTGACACCCGATCCATCTCCTTATGGGTTCAGGATTTAGAAACTCACTACCACTATTATTTGAAAAAGTTTGCAGGCGAAGAAGCGATTTTGGATATACCTGAGATCTTCCAGTACAAAGATTTTTCGGTGTGGCAAAGAAATGACTTAGAAGAAACTCTAGAGAAATCTCTTAAGGATTGGAAAAAGAAACTCGAAACAACCGAGATGGTGCATTTAATCACCGACTACCCTCGGCACAACTGCCTTCAGTATGCGGGCAATGTGCCGTTTGAAATTGAAGAATCTCTCTCATTAGCATTACGATCACTTGCTCAAGAACTACAAGTAAGCCTTGTAAGTGTGCTTCTAAGTGGCTATTATTTGTTTTTAAGGTGCTATACGGGTCAAAAGGACCTCATGCTGGGAATGCCAATGGTACATGCCTCATGCACCCATGTCATCGGCCCCCTGACTTACACTGCAGTCATCGCAAAAAAAATCCATCCTGAAACAGAATTAAATGAATTTATTCAATCGGTGCATCGCGAAATCATTGAAGTTAAACGTCAGGAACTTCCCTGGGAGAAGCTCGAAGAAACGCTCAAGCTGAATGAAGATCATCGTTCGCTTATCCTGTTTGGTATGCAACACTTGGAACCTCAAGCAGGAAGTATCCTGAAACCTTATCAAGGAAATCTAGCCATTGCTAAGATCATTTCCTGTGATTTGAGCACCTTTTTAGATGATAGCCAGAATATCGTGAAGGGCATTTTTTATTATGATTTGAATCTTTATGCTAAGGAAACCATTCATAAATTCATTCAGAGTTATTTAGAAATTCTCGGTCAATTTTCTGAAATTTCAAAAAATTTTAAACTAAAAGAAACCAAGATCCAACAATTGTATGTATCTGATTCAGAATGCCAAGCAATCATCAAAGACTGGAACCAGATCCCTGCAAAAGAGTTGTCCGACGAAAAGAGCGAATACCTCACTCTTAGTGAATACTTACCCAAGAACGTAGATGAAAAGTTAGAGGGGGAATCTCTTTTCAGAAAGAGCTATGTAGCTCCAAGAAACAGGATACAAAAACAACTCTGTGAAATCTGGGCTGAGATTCTCAATTTACCGATGAGTCAAGTAGGCATACGAGATGATTTCTTCAAACTGGGAGGAAATACCAGTCAAAGCAGGAAACTTGTGATCCTGATGCGAAAAAAACTCGGCGTAAAAATCAGCCTCAAAGTCATCTTTCAGGAAAGAAACATTGAACGATGCTACCATCACGTACTTTTAGGAGTTACTCATGAAAATAAGAGCTTGGAGGCCAAACAAAATCCGCTAAAAACAACTTTAATGCCTATTCAAAACTGGTTTTTTGAAAGAAGTTTTGAAAACGCTAATCATTGGAATCAATCCTTCGTAATTAAAACATCCAAACTGCATTTAGAATCATTACAAGCAAGCCTCGTTCAACTGGTCAATTACCATGATAGTCTGCGTTTGAGGTACCAAAGAAATATCGATGGAAACTTTATCCCATATTATACTCTTTCTACTGAATCTGATAAAATCCAAACATGGGATCTTCGTGAGATACAAAAAGAACCCATCCAAGAAATCAATGAGCCCTTAGCGAAAAAGATCAACGAAAAATTTATCCAATGGCAAGATGTATTTGATCTTGAAACGGGACCCATTTTAAGCGTTGGATATATCGAGGGTTATCCGGATGAAAGCGCAAGACTTCATATTGCCGTTCATCAATTAGCAGCTGATGCAAGAAGCTTAAAAATATTAGTTGAGGATTTAAAAACGCTTTACCAGGGAAATACTTTAATACCTAAAAAAAATAACTACGGCACATGGACACAACTGCTTGATCAGTATAAAAAAAACCATCCATCTGAAAAACTTTACTGGGAAAAAGTCCTGAAAGATTATGATCCTAAAACTTCATTTCATAGCTTAAAAGATCCTAAAAAACGGACTTTCTTTGCAAAAGTGTCACTGAACCAAGAAGAAACAGACCATCTTTTCCATAAGTGCCATCAGGCGTACCATACGAAGCTTGATGAAATCTTACTTACGGCTTTAAGCCAATGCCTTCATCATCTAACTGGAAATTGCGTAAATCATATCGTAATTGAAAACGACGCAAGAGAGATCGAGGACAGTCTCGATCTGACTACGCAAATAGGATGGTTTACCATATGGTATCCCGTGCGTTTAGAAAATCAATCAGATCTAGCAAAAAATATTGATAGCATCAAAAAAACCTTAAGGCAGATTCCGAATCACGCAATCGGTTACGGACCAATCTGCGGTTACCATACGGAACTCATGCCACAAGTGCGCTTGAGCTACGTAGATATATGGGAACAAAAAACTTCCGAAGACTTTTGGAAAATTACGGATGAACCAGGCGGCAATAAAATTAATACTTCTGAAGACCCTTATACCGTTAGCATCCATGGATCTCTTATCCATGGAAAATTAACATTCGATGTAAGTGGCAAACTTCATCAAGCCTCGATCACTGAACTTGCCCAAGTATTCGAACAAAACCTTAAAAAGATTCTCCATCATACTTTGAATCTCAGCAGAACCTACCTCACCCCAACAGATACTCATTTTATGATTCCCGCTTCGTACTTAGACCAAATTCAAGAAAAAAAAGAAATCCAAGGAATCTATCTTACCAATGATCTTCAGCGAGGCCTCATCTACGATGCGATTCATGAAGTTAAAAAAGATGAAACCATTCAGGTCATCTGGCAATACCACTGGCCATTAGAGGCTCCCAGACTCAAGCAGGCCTGGAGCCATGCACAAAAAAAATTTCCCAGTTTACGACTGAGACTGTCCTGGAATGATCCATGGACGCAAATCATCGATCAAGAAGGTACTTTACATTGGAAAGAAATCAATCTCAGCGATGCTTGCGATCTATCGGATCAAAACTTAGCTCTCGAAAAACTGCAACAAGAAGATCGTAACGAATGCTACAAACTCGATGAAGGAAGCTTGTTTCGAGTATACCTTATTGAACAAAAAAAAGATCTTTTCACATGCTTGTTCAGTTACCATCAAAGCATCCTTGACAGATCAAGCGTCTCTCTACTTCTAGAAGAAATTCATGCCACCTACTTGAGCCTGAACACAAAATTAGGTGAAGCAATACCGGATTACACTTATGAGAACCTGCAAAAATACCTTCTAGACCATCGAAATACCCATCAAGCCTATTGGAATGGCTACCTATCCCAGATGGGAGAAAGACCTGATTTCAGTCCATTATTAAAAATTAATCATCAGCAAACTAAGCTTCATACATACAAAAATATCAGCGATCCATGCAAAAAAGCATTCAAAATTCAGGGAAAGCTTTATCAAGAGATCCAACTCCTCAGTGATGAAACTGACCTTCCCTTAAGTGCCATCTTACAATACGCGTGGCATCAAGCACTCAGCCTGTATAGCCATACCCAACAAAGCGTGATAGGGGTTGCTGTCTCATACCGCTCACTGGATATCCCGGGAATCAAAACATCTGTAGGAGCTTACACAGGCATTCTACCCCTATTCGTCAATCCCAAAAATTCAATTCGTATCATAGACTCCATTCGAATGATCTATGATCAAATCCAGGAAATGCATACAAGAAACACGCTCAACTTAGAAGCACTCCAAAAACAAGGAGAACGTTTGTTTGACAGCATCTTCATTTATCATGAGCCTTACATGATGAGGGAAAGTTCCAGGCATAATTTAAAAATGAGCCTTCCCAGATTCATCAAAAAACCTGATTGCCCATTCGTAGTCACGGTTGATGAATCGATCGATCACTTACTCTTTCAACTGCACTATCCTGGAGAGCTCTTTCAAGAGAAAGCCATGAAGGACTTGCTAGACCTTGTCAAATTTTTAGTAGAACAAATCGTCCTTAGCCCCAAACAGCTTGAAAAAAACTTAAGCTATCTTCCTGCTGAACAAAGTCAGCGTACCCACTACAATGAAAATGCAACAGAAAATACTCTGAACGAACAAACAATTCATGGTCTGTTTGAAGCACAAGTGCAAAAAACCCCTGATGCCATTGCAGCAATTGATCAAAAAATTCCATGGACCTACCGGGAAGTGAATGAAAAAGCCAATCGCCTGGCAAATTATCTCATCAACGTCTACCGTATGCCACCTGAAACACCGCTTTGCCTCTTATTAGAAAAAAGCGTATGGTCACTGATTGCTATTCTTGCAACGTGGAAGGCAGGATTTGCTTGCGTTTCTTTAGATCCTGATTCCTCGGAAGAACACATCGGATGGATCCTTCAAGACACTCAAGCTCCGGTCATCCTTACCGACCATAAAAATCATCTATTTTTACAATCAAAAGATTTTCTCAAAAAAGAAGACTCTGCTCGTGTGCTGGTAATCCTTGATTCCTCAAGTCTTCAAACTCAATTACTTCACAGTTCTGAAATCAATCCTACGATTGAATCAAGTAGGTTTAGTTTAGCTGCGATTCTCTATTACTTAGAAACAGACCATCAACTTCCAGGAGTAATGCTCGAACATCTCAATATTGTGCATGCTATCGACATCCTTGGAAAAATAACCCAACTCAAAGAAAGCAACATCCTTCAGAATGTTTTATGGGTGGGAACCAAGGTTTTTGGTATTCATGTGTGGGAAATTCTAACGACGATTTGCTATGGGCACACCTTACATATAGCAGATCTATACATCAAAAAAGATCCGTTAACACTCAAGGACTACATCAAGCATAAGAATATTTATCTTGCATGCATTCCCTCAGAAATTCTATCTTTGAAGCTAGATCTGAGCTGTAAGGTATTAGTGGTTACCGAAAACAATCCCCCTATCTTTGATTTTTATACCAATCTTGGCATAGAAGTCATTCAGGTTCATGGGACATTAGAAACATCCGGTGTAGCTATGGTCCAACGTTACCAAAAAAACGAAATAAGCATCATTGCTTTACCACTACAAAATACCAAGTACTATATCCTCAATGAACACCTCAAAGCACTACCCGCGGGCGCCATCGGATTGCTGTACCTAGGAGGAGCGGGATTAGCACGAGGGTATTTCCAGGAAGAGGCCTTAACATCCCAGAAATTCATCACCAATGCCTTTCAAACAGAGGAAGAAAAAAAAGCAAAAAAAAATGGAAGGCTGTATCGAACAGGGGAAATAGCAAGACAGTTGACCAACGGAACCCTAGAATACCTTCCCCACGGGAGATTCCAAGCTCAAATAGGCGACTACGTTCTAGACTTAAAGTCAATACAAGCAGCGCTTGAAACCTATCCGGGAATCAAACAGGGTATCGTAGTTGCCCAAAGACACCCCGATGACTCAGGAGTACTGACTCAAAAACACCTCGTTGCCTACTATGTATCAGACGAAAATCAAAAGGAAAAAGATCTACTCAGCTACTTGCAACAACATCTTCCTAAGGATATCCTGATCCCTCTATGCGTGCACCTAAAAACACTACCGCTTGATCTAACTGAAAATATAGATCTAAATGCCCTCCCTGAAGCCCCCTACTTCAAGAATCAGAACTATATACCGAAAAATGAAATACAAACGCAGATCTGTTCTATCTGGGCTGAAGTCCTGGGTTTATCCGTCGATCAAATAGCCCTCCAAGAGGATTTCCTGAGACTGGGTGGAGATAGTATTTTAAGCATTCAAATCGCAAATCGTATCAGGAAGAAATTGGGCTGGAACATCCACAGCAAGGATATCCTTCATTGCAGAAGTATCGAAAAATTGTACCATGAGTTCCTTTCTCAGTTAGTCCATCAAAAGAATATTTTAGAAATAAAGACAGAACCAGGTCGTCTGACAGGACCCGCACCCTTACTTCCTATTCAAAAATGGTTTTTTGACAGAAAATTTACAAACAAAAATCACTGGAATCAATGTTTGACGATAAAAACCCCAAAACTTGATATCCAAAAATTACAAGCAAGTGTTATTAAACTAACAGATCATTATAATAGTCTTCACTTAAGATATACAAGCAATGACGACGGAAATGCTACCCAATTTTATGATAGTTCTGCCCAAGCCCCCCGAGTCAAAGTCTGGCATCTTGCTGAAACACAAGATGGACCGATCAAAGAGATGAATAAAGAATTAATAAAAAAAATCAATGAAAAATACAACCAATGGCAAGTTAATTTTGACCTTAAAAATGGGCCCCTATTTCATATTGGTTATGTTGACGGATATGCTGATGGAAGTGCTCGACTTCATTGCACTATCCATCACTTAATAGGAGATGCCATGAGTCTAAGAATATTAGCGGAAAGTTTACAACGTTTTTATGAAGAAATGCCTTGTGAACCTCAAGGAAGTAGCTACCGCCAATGGGCAGAAACTGTTTTAGAATATGGGAAGAATCACGATTCTGAGAAAAATTATTGGAATGATGTCTTAAAGGATTATCATCCAGATACTTCCCTGAATCATTTATCTGATTTAGAAGGATTCAGTTATAACTCAAGTCTCTCATTCAACCCAGAAGAAACCAACAAGCTTTTAAGAGATTGCCATGAAGCCTACGACACCAAGATCAATGATATTTTTCTTACAGCTTTAGGATCAACACTTTCCGATTTTACAGGTAATGACGTGAATTTTATCATGCGCGAAAGTCATGGAAGAGAGAATATTGATCCTCAGATCGATGTAACCTGCCAAGTAGGTTGGTTCACAACAATGCATCCGGTTCGTCTAGAATACCATAAAGACCTAGGCGAAAATCTTAGCAAAACAAAAGAAAGATTAAAAAAAATTCCACATGAAGGAATCGGCTATGGCGCACTTTTAGGATACCAATCAGAACATATGCCTCAAGTGTATTTTAATTACATTGGTCAGCTTGAAAAAAGCGTCAGCTTAAAAAATAAGGAATACTGGGAAATTACAGATGAAACCTGCGGAAGAAACTCAGCTCTTTGTAATGAAGATCCTTACCTCGTTAGAATCCATGGCGACGTAGTAAGCAAAAGACTTACTTTTAATATAATAAGTAAATTGAACAGAAACGCAACCATTCAACTAGGAAAAATATTTAAGAAAAGATTAAAAGAAACTATAAACTACCTTTTAAATCTTAACAGAAAATATCTCACCCTAAGCGACATCCATCATATTATTAGTTTTGAATATTTAGAACAACTTCAGAAAAAGAAAGAAATAAAAAGCGTTTATATTGCTAATAGTCTCCAAAAGAAATTCATTTATGACGCACTTAACGAAAAACACGACGATCTTTATTGTGCTCAAATCATTTGGCAATACCAGTATTGCTTGGATCCTCAGATATTCAAAGAAACCTGGAAATACGCGCAAAAAAAATATCCAAGTTTACGATTGAGATTTGCATGGGATGAACAATTAGTCCAAATAATTGATCAAGAAGGCGATCTTCATTGGACATCAATCGATCTGAGCTTCGAACCAGATCTAGCTATCCAGAACTTAAGCATTCAAAAAATTCAAGAAAAAGACCGTCAGGATGATTATGAGCTTGATCAAGGAAGCTTATTTCGAGTGCACCTGATCAAGCAAAGCAAAAAACTTTTCACCTGCTTGTTGAGCTACCATCCTGCCATCATGGACTCTTTAAGCGTTGCCATCCTACTTGACTTCATTCACAGTACTTACTTAAAACTTAAAAATCAAAGGACTACACAAGAACTAGCGATAGACCACACCTATGAAACCACGCAGCAATACCTTCAAAATCATCCCCAGTTGTATCAAGATTATTGGGATCATTATCTGAGCAAAATTCAAGAAAAACCCATCCTCAGCAAATTCTTGAAATCGACTCAAAAACATCTTAAAGATTTTCGACAAATGAAGGAACCCCAACAAGAAAGACTTAAGATAGAAGGAAAGCTTTATGGAGATCTCAAAGAGATCAGCCAGAAAAAAGCAGTAAGCTTGCAAGCAAGCTTACTTTATGTGTGGCATAAAATCTTAAGTATTTATGGTCACGCGGAACAAACTACCGTTGGAATTACTCTTCCGGGGCGTCATCTCCCTCTTGAAAAGCTTGAAAGTTCTGTTGGACTTTATAGCAATGCCTTGCCATTATTTGTAAATCATAAAAAAAACATGCGAATTATCAAAGTAATTGAGGATATTGAAAAGCAAATTCACGAGATGGACAGAAGAAGTCATCCGAACTCAACCACACTTCACCAAAAGAAAGAACGTTTATTTGATAGCTTATTCATCTACCAACAAGGTAGCATCAATCAGAAACACAAAAATAGGCTAAAAATCAACATTCAAGAATCAGTTGAAAGAACTGATTATCCCATCGTGCTCATAGCTTACGAAAAAACTAATCACCTGATTTTTCAAATAAATTATGCAGGGGAACTCATCCAGAAGCCATGGGTTGAAGACTGCATAGTGCTTGCAAAAATTTTACTAGAACAAATTGCAACTCAATCCGAGATGCTTGAAAAAAACTTACGTTATCTGTCTGAAGAACAAAGTCAACGCATTCTCTATGATTGGAATGCAACAGATCAAGACTCTCTGATCGATCAAACAGTGCCTAGTGTGTTTGAAAAACAAGAAGAAAAAATGGGCATCGCCATTATTTCACAAAAAAATGTATGGACCTATCAAGACCTCAATCAAAGAGCCAATCAACTAGCGCATTATATCCTGGAAAAAAACCTTGTGACATCAGAAATGCCAGTATGCCTGTTATTGGAAAAAAGCGATTTAATGCTCCTTGCCATACTTGCTACTTTAAAAGTAGGCTGCGGTTACGTTCCTATAGATCCTAATTCTTCTCAAGAACACATACATTTTATCCTGCAAGACACACAAGCTTCGGTGATCCTTACGGATGAAATCCATGCTTCTTTTTTTTCATCAGATAGTATTTTCAAAAACTTCAAAAGTACGTCTATGATCATCATAGATAATATCCAATTTCAATCTCAATTAACTCAGTACCCACCCTCAAACCCCCAGATAAAAATCAGTCCATCCGATTTAGCATGTATGATGTATACCAAAGACAAGATGGGCAATGCTCAAGGAGTCATGCTAGAACACCGAGGGATCCTTCATTTAACAGAAGTATTTGAAAAAATTTATCAACCCAAAGAAAATTCAACAAAAAAGCATATGCTATGCTTTTCGCACCATGCATGGGATTTGCATCTAGCTGAAATTTTTACAGCTCTTTGTCAAGGACATGTTTTACACATTACCGATGCATCTTTGAAAAAAGATTTGAAATCATTAAATTCTTATATTCAATATCAAAAAATCGATCTTGCATGGATCCCGGCATCGCTTCTATCTTTGGACAGTAAACTTGATGTAAAAGTGTTAGTAGTCGTTGGAAAAAAAATAGATTCCAAGATTTTTGATTTTTATACCTGTACCGGCACAGAAATCATCCATATTGACGGAATAATCGAAGGAACCATAGCTTCAAGTATCTATATTTATAAAAATAAAGAAACTACTACCCATCGTCTTCAAAATACCAAGTACTATATCACAGACGAGGACTTAAATCCCATTCCTCAAGGTGCCATAGGCACATTATACTTAGGTGGACTAGGATTGGCTCGAGGCTATTTTCAACAAGAAGCACTTACTTCAAAGAAATTCATTGCCAATCCATTTCAAACGGAAGAAGAGAAAAAAGCAGGAAAAAATGCAAGAATTTATCAAACGGGAGACTTAGCTAGATGGCTTCCAAACGGAACCACTAAATCAATTGAATTTCATCATTCTGATCTCCAAACAGATTTCAGTGAATTTAAGACCATAGAAGCAGCACTTGAAAAGTACGAAGGAATCAAGCAAGCACTGGTATTACCAAAAGAACATCTAGAAACATTCACTGAACCACTCACAGGCTATTATGTATCAGAAAAAAAGTATGAAAAAACTGAATTAATTAAGTATCTTCAGAAAGAGTTGCCTGAGCGCCTCGTGCCAAATAATTTGGTACATTTAAAAAAACTAACCTACCAGGGGATCAGAACTTTGGATGAAAATTCACTTCCTGAAGTTTCATGCTCCCCTACAGAAACCTACTTAGCTCCAAGAAATGAGATGGAAAGTCAGATCCGTGAGATCTGGGCCGAGGTACTCCATGTACCAATAGATCAAATCGGAGTTCGAGATGCTTTCTTGAAACTTGGGGGAGATGATACGATAGCCATTCAACTCATCAGTCGCATGAGAAAACGATTGGGATTAAAGATCCATGTCAAAGATATTTTTAACACCGAAACTATCGAGCAACTCTGCGAACACATTGCCTTCAATCTGAAAAACGACACTCAAGAGATTCTCAAAGAAAAAGCTCGATTAGAAGGAGAGGTGCCTTTACTTCCTATTCAAAAATGGTTCTTTGAAAAAAAATTCAAAAGAGAAAATCACTGGAATCATTCTTTTTTAGTAAAAACTCCAGAACTTGATTTCGAGCAATTACAAGCAAGCGTCATCAAGCTCGTAGAATACCATGATAATTTACAATTGAGGTACTATAAAAAATCCGATGGAAGCTATGTCCAAGTTTATGATAATTCTGTTCAATCAGCTGAACTTAAAGTATGGAATATTCGTGAAATACAAAGTGAAACAAATCAAGATATTAATAAATGCTTTGCAAAAACTATTAATAAAAAATTTACAAAGTGGCAAAATCAATTTGATCTCGAACATGGTCCTATCTTCAGTATTAGCTACGTTCATGGATACGCAGATGGAAGTGCCCGCCTTCATATTGCCATTCATCACTTAATCGTCGATGAACGAAGCTGCATGATACTTTTAGAAGACCTAAAATCTCTATACCATAGGCATGCCCTTGAACCGAAGAAAAGCAGTTACCGTCAATGGACACAAGCCGTTGCAAACTACGGAAGAACCCATGCTTCCGAAAAGACTTATTGGGAAAATGTTCTCAAGGATTACGATCATCATAGCATCATCCATGAATGGATAGAGCCCCAAGAAGGATTCAATTTCTCATCCTTCTCGTACACCACAGAAGAAACACTCAAACTTTTAAAAGACTGCCATGAAGCCTACGGGACACAGATTCAGGATCTTCTCCTGACGGCTTTAGCAGCCTCACTGAGTGAGTTGACAGGAAATCAGGTAAATCACATCGTTATAGAAAATCACGGAAAAGAGAACATCGAGCCTAGACTCAATATCACTCGGCAAGTAGGTTGGTTTACAACTATGTATCCTGTTCGACTAGAGCATCAACAGGATACAAATAAAAATCTGCTTAAAACTAAGAAAATATTGCAACAAATTCCGCATAACGGAATCGGTTATGGTCCACTCTTCGGGTACCAAAGTCCACCCTTACCTCAACTAAGATTTAGCTACCTGGGTTCATTTGAAGATGAAATCACATTATTAGAACATGAACCCTGGCAAATCGTAGATGAGCACAGCGGAGTTAGCATCCATTCCTCGAATCAAGATACTTACATGATCGCAATCGATACCTTCGTAAAAAATAAAACGTTGAAATTCAGCATTTACAGTAAACTCAATAAATACGTCACCCATCAACTGGTCCGATTTCTTAAAAAAAACATAAAAATACTGGTGGAGCACACCTTACGAACTAGCAAAAGGTACCAAGAAACAGATAGTCACACAATCATAAGCACCAACTTAAAACCCATGGAAGAAAAAGAAAACGCTCATCCTTAAGTCCTCGCTACATAGAGACAGCATCACTTAGAACCACGAATCATTGAGTTGTGATGAGAACAAAAATATCATTAAAAATGTTTAAATTTTCTCACTTAATTTTGTAGTAGTTCAAATGCGTTATCCCTTTCTATCTGAGAACTTGCAAAAAACCCCTCGAGGTGTAAAAAAACAATTAAAAAGTACATTTCCCGATCCACTTTGAGTTCTCCCGCTAGCAAGGTCTCAAAAGAACTTCAATCTGCAAATCCAAGGGGTTTCCTTGCATCAACTTTTTTTTTACTATTCGCAACTCATCCTCAGCTTTTATATTAATTTACTTATTTTTTTTTATTAACTTGTTGACTAAAAAACATCTTTGAAGTAATGAGTTTCAAATCAAAATTTCTTTTTTCACTCACCTAGAAATGACTCCAATTCGTTCAAAAAAAATAATTTAATAAAAATTCATTTTTTAAGTGAGAATGAATTGATCCAAATTATAAAAAAAGGAAAAGCTCAATTTCTAGAGTGTGTTTTATTTTTTAATAAATAAAAATTGCTGATTACTTATGAAGCGCCGTAATGATTCCTAAATGTCTAAATTGATTTCATTTTTTCTGCATTTAAATTCAATGTTGGCATTCAAATGCCACTCTAACACGAGTGATCCGTACTATTTGCGTCATAATTTTGTCTATCTTCTCATACTCTAAATTTAAAGTGGCAGAGAAGCCGTTCTGTCCTACTTTTTTGTTAATTCGAAATATTTTTATCTTTTACTGCGAACTTATTTATAAAACTCGAGTTTCAAGTTTTTCAAAAATATTATTATTATTGGAATAATTAAGCATAAGCGGGTTCTAGATTTTCAGTCCTCTTTTTATAAGACCGAGTTCGTTTAACTTTTGGCATTTCTCTTC
>TBL_comb48_EPIDRAFT_1001402_pt1 | contig 17881 bp, 14 predicted proteins | sample TroBogEpilimnion_37_FD_10681 | JGI IMG/M metagenome (IMG submission 10681)
ACTAGACGGCACCCATCTAAGTAAGGATGTAAATCTTTATATGATGAAGGCATAGTCCAGGGAGTTGTGAAAGCAACACAAACCGGAATCCTTTGGTCCCAGGTTCAAGTCCTGGTGGGCCCACCAGAAAAGCAAACCCTCATCAGCAATGGTGGGGGTTTTGTCTTTGTTGGGCAATTTAATTAAAAAGCGGGTAATATTTGCAATTCATTAGAACTCTAACGATTAATTTATTAGCCTCATGCAAACAATTGAAGAGCAATTTTCAATGGCCTTACATAATTCAGCTCGCGCATATAAGCAGGCCCTAAACCGCCGTCTCAGGGATCTGGGGGTGGGTCAATCGGGCTGGCTAACGATTGCCTTAATCGCTAGATCAAATAACTCGCTATCTCAGGTTGAATTGTCCAAGCTAGCAGGCGTGGAGCCACCAAGCATGGTTCCAATGCTGGATCGACTTGCTAAGCATGGCTATGTTAAGAGGGTTGCTTCGAAATCTGATAAGCGCATTAAGTTAATTGCCTTAACTGCGAATGGCAAAAGTTTGTATAAAAAGATTAAAAGCCAGGCGGATTTATTACGTTCAGAATTGCTCTCGACTTTGAGTAAAAAAGAATTACATACAATAGTTCCTCTTTTAGAGCACATATATCAAGCCGCTGAAGCTAATTAATACTTAATAAAAAGAATACATGACAGCCTTTGAAAAAAACAAGGTACATATCTAAATGTGGATTGTTCGCCTAGCCCTAGAGCGGCCTTATACGTTCATTGTGATGGCAATCGTCATTCTTTTTGCCACGCCTTTGGCTATTTTAAAAACACCCGTTGACGTATTGCCCGACATCGATATTCCAGTCATCAGTGTTATTTGGAATTACAACGGCTTATCTGCTCAAGAAATTGCTTCACGAATTACTCAAACTGATGAGCGCAGTTTGACAACGACTGTTAATGATATTGAGCATATTGAATCGCAAACTTTAGCTGGTATCAGTATTGTCAAAATTTACTTTCAGCCTAATGTAAAAATTGATATGGCCATTGCGCAGGTCGTGGCGGTATCTCAGGCGCTTTTGAAAAATTTCCCTCCAGGCACTCTGTCACCTCTAATTATCAAATATACAGCTTCAAGTGTGCCGGTTCTACAAATAGGCATGTCGAGCAAATCACTCTCAGATCAAGAACTGTTTGATACGGCAATTAACGTGGTTCGCCCACCTTTGGTGACCATCCCTGGAGCGGCTATTCCTTACCCATATGGAGGAAAAATTCGCGTGGTCTCCGTGGATTTGGATCCAAATGCGATGCTAGCTAAAGGCTTGTCTTCAACGGATGTCATTAATGCAGTGAATGCGGAGAACTTAATTCTACCTTCGGGCACCGCCAAAATTGGTGATACGGAGTACACAGTTGCCTTAAATGGTTCGCCAAAATCAATTGAGGGTCTGAATGCTATTCCTGTTAAGACCACAAATGGCGCTACTACCTTCTTGCGTGATGTGGCGCACGTTCGAGATGGTTTTAATCCACAAACAAATATAGTTCACCAAAACGGGTTACGAGGTGTACTCGTCACCATTCTCAAGAACGGCGGTGCATCCACATTAGATGTGGTTCAGGGTATTAAGGATCGCCTTCCTTCGGTGATGGCGTTGGCCCCCAAGGGAATTGAAACCAATTTTCTATTAGACCAATCCATTTTTGTTAAAGCTGCGGTAACTGGAGTAATTCATGAGGCTCTTATTGCAGCATTACTGACTGCGATTATGCTGTTGCTTTTTTTGGGAAATTGGCGCATTACCACCATTATTGCAATATCAATCCCCCTCTCTATCTTTTCCTCCATTATTGCTTTGCATGCCATTGGCGAAACCATCAACATTATGACTTTAGGTGGGCTGGCCTTGGCGGTCGGTATTTTAGTGGATGATGCAACCGTTACCATTGAAAACATTGAACGGCATTTACATATGGGCACCGACCTATATAACGCCATTTTGGATGGGGCTGGAGAGATTGCGGTACCCGCCTTTGTCTCCACCATTTGTATTTGCATCGTGTTTGTGCCTATGTTTTTCTTAGGTGGCGTAGCTAGATACCTTTTTGTGCCGTTGGCAGAGGCGGTGGTTTTCGCCATGCTAGCCTCTTACATCTTATCGAGAACTTTGGTTCCTACTTTGGCTCTGATGATGATGGGGCATCAAGAAAGTCGAAGTCGCTTTGCGGAGTGGATCCATCAAGTGAACTCTAAGTTCAATATATATTTTGAGAAATTTCGCGCCTCTTACGTCTTGTTGCTAAGCTTTTTATTAACCCATCGAAAACAATTTATGAAATTTTTTCTGGGTTTTTGTCTAGCATCATGTTCAATATTCTTTATTCTTGGGCGTGATTTATTTCCTCAGATAGATACTGGCCAAATAAAATTACATGTACGTGCTCCTAGTGGCACGCGAATAGAAAATACTGCACTTTTGGTCGACAAAGTCGAGGGTGTGGTCCGACAGGTGATCCCTAAAGATCAATTGGTTACCATTTTGGACAATATTGGGTTGCCTTACAGCGGTATTAATTTATCGTATAGCAATTCAGGTACCATCGGCACGATTGATGCGGATGTATTGATTTCTTTAAGCGAAGATCATAAGCCTAGTGATTTTTATATCGAGCAATTATTGCCCCGATTGCGTAAGGAGTTTCCAGGTAATGAGTTTTATGTTCAGCCAGCCGATGTCATTACCCAAATTTTGAATTTCGGAATACCTGCATCAATAGATGTCCAAATAACTGGGAAAAGCTATGAGGCAAATGAAAAATTTGCCGGTAAGTTGGTGAGTCAAATTTCATCGGTTTCTGGGGCTGCTGACGTTCACATTCAGGAGCGTCTCGATAATCCGACTATCAAGCTAACAATGAATCGCCCTAAAATTCAGGGCATGGGCTTGGGTCCTATCGATGTTGCGCAAAATTTGTTGCTACCACTTTCAGGCAATCTCCAAACGGCACCATCATTTTGGTTGAACCCTGCAAACGACATTGTTTATAACTTGATCATGCAGGCGCCGCAATATCGTATTAGCTCCCTAAATGATTTAATGCGTCTACCAATTGGCGGGTCTACCAACAGCCAACCCAATATGAATGGTACTGGTGCAAAGGCGCCAAACCAAATCTTAGGAAATGTTGTCGATGTAAGCCCTGGAACTGAATTTACAGTAGTCGATCGCTTTAATATTCAGCCTGCTATCAACATATATGCCAATGTGCGAGGCAAAGATTTAGGCTCTGTTGCCAGTGGAATTCAAGCAGTTCTTGAGAAAAATAAAGCAGATTTACCCCCTGGTTCTAAGATAATTTTGCGTGGTCAAATTGAGACGATGAAGTCTTCTTACCTTGGTCTAGGGGTGGGAATATTGGGCGCAATGATTTTGGTTTACTTGTTAATCGTGGTGAATTTTCAATCCTGGCTTGATCCATTCATCATCATTACAGCTTTGCCAGCAGCGTTGGCAGGAATTGCTTGGATGCTTCTTTTGACGGGTACCAACCTCAGCGTGCCAGCTCTTACTGGTGCCATTATGACGATGGGTGTTGCTACTGCGAATAGTATTTTGGTGGTGTCTTTTGCAAGACAAAGAATGCAAGAAGGCTTGCCAGCGCTTTCAGCAGCCCTGGAGGCGGGTTCAACTCGTCTACGCCCTGTTTTAATGACTGCTTTAGCAATGATCATCGGTATGATTCCGATGGCCATTGGATTTGGTGAAGGCTCTGAGCAGAATGCCCCCTTAGGCCGCGCTGTCATTGGCGGCCTTTTATTTGCAACTGTGTCTACCGTGTTATTTGTTCCAGTGCTTTTTGGATCTCTCCATCGCTGGTTAGCCTTGCGTAAGGATGAAAGGAGTATTACCTCATGACGGAAGAACGCCATGCTAATCGAGGATTACCTACTTCAGATCTTCATGGTCCAGAACATGATTTACAAAAACGTCAACGTGTTTTGAAAATTGCTCGTAATGTACTCATTGGATTTGGTGTTTTATTGTTTCTGGGTACGCTCAGAGTGGTGATCTTCCACTTTATGAACGAATCAGATCTGGAGAATCGAGCTACCCAAAATAACATTATGAATGTCGCCGTTATCCAAGCAAGCGATAAGAGTGCGGATGCTCAATTAACCTTACCTAGTACGGTGGAAAGTTATAACGAATCATTGTTGTATGCACGCACTCAAGGTTATGTGAAAGAGTGGTTTAAGGACATTGGGATGCCTATAAAGAAGGGCGATGTCTTAGTTAAGCTGGAAACTCCCGAGGTAGATAAGCAGGTCGAGGAGGCAAAATCGGCATTCAATTTGGCTGAGGTTGCCTACCAACGTTGGACAAAATTGCGTAAAGAGGATGCTGTATCCCAACAAGAGCTTGATGAAAAGACGGCAGCCTACCGTCAGTCTCGGGCTACATTACAAAGAACTAAAGAGCTTTTGAAGTTTGGTGCCATTACCGCACCTTTTGATGGTTTTGTTACTCGCCGCAATGTAAATGTGGGCGATCTTGTCAATTCTGGTAACGGCGGTACCCCCCAAGCCCTCTTTGGGGTTTCACAAACAAGGCATTTGCATTTGTATGTTTACATTCCGCAAGCCCGGTCAGAAGCGGTAAAAGTGGGTCAAGAGGTTAAAGTATTTAAACCCGAAGCTCCCGATAAGATCGTCACTGGAAAGATTGCGCGTACTGCAGGGGCTATCGATGTGGCAACGAGAACTTTGCAAGTAGACATTGAGATTCCGGATGAGCAGCAATTCTTGTTGCCCGGGGCTTATGTTGAGGTTTCTTTACCTTTGGATAGTCAGGGTCGAATGATATTGCCCACAAATACTCTCTTATTTGGCTCTGCTGGACCTCAAGTGGCCGTTGTACAGGGCGATCAGGTGCTTCGTAAGTCTGTGGCCCTGGGTGTGGATTATGGTAAGTCAGTTGAAATTATTGGCGGTTTAGAGCCTTCTGATCAGGTAATTGTTAATCCTATTGATTCAATTACAAACGGCCAAAAAGTATCCATTGCTCCTGCATCAAAAACCGAGATTGCAAAGCCCTCCGGCGCTAATCCTAAATGAAATACCATCCTTTATTACTCTGCGTGCTCTCAATGATTCTGGCAGCATGCTCGCCAATCGGTCCCGACTATGTTCGGCCATCAGTCGAAACGGGCAATGATTGGAAGTCTACAAAAGATGCTCAGCCGATTGTTTGGAATGCTGCAAACCCGAAAGACGCCGTGCCAAAACAAGATTGGTGGACCATTTTTGGGGATAAGGAATTGGATGAGCTGGAGGCCAAGTGTTTAGCCAACAATCCTACATTGCAAGCTTCGGTTGCACGATTAGATCAGGCTAAGGCTCAATATGGCGTTCAGTTTGCTGCATTTATGCCAACTATTCAGGCTGGAGCAATTGGTGATGATCAACGAATTTCAGCAAATCGTCCATTGACTCAGTATGGCAAGCCTAACTACTCCACTATTCAGAATAACTTTCAGCCTTATGTTTCAGCAAGCTATGAATTTGATTGGATTGGTCAAATTCGGCGTAGTGTTGAGTCTGCTAAAGCAACTGTTGAGCAGGCCCAGGCAGAAAAAGAAAATACGCAGCTGATTCTTACTGGGCAACTGGCGCAAGCATATTTTCGATTAAGGCAGACAGACGAAGAGCTAGAGGCTCTGAAGAGTTCCATTGGCGCCCAAGAAAGAGTATTGGCGCTAATTACGAAACGCCATGATCTAGGTGCATCTAGTGAGCTCGATATGGTGCAGCAAGCCGCTTTAACAGAATCTACAAAGGCTCAGATTGAGCAATTAAGAGCTCAGAGGAATGATTTGGAGGATCTGGTGGCAACTTTGGCAGGTATACCTGCATCGGGATTTCATTTAGCCGCTGGAAATCTGCCGGTTAAGTTGCCAACAATTCCTATGAGCCTGCCGAGTACTTTACTGGAGCGTAGGCCCGATATTGCTGCTTCAGAACGGGCAATGGCTGCCGCTAATGCTCAAATTGGCGTTGCTAAATCTGCCTACTTTCCAATGTTGACCTTATCGCCAACTTACCTTGGTTATCAATCAAATAGCATTCCTAGTCTATTTGCAGTACCTTCTATGATTTGGTCTTTTGGTATGCAGGCTACGCAAACATTATTTGACGGTGGTCGGATTAGCTCTACAGTCGATTATGCTTCTGCCGGTTATCGTCTTTCGGTGGCCAATTACAAGCAAACGGTACTAAATGGAATTCAGGATGCACAAGATGCTCTAGGAAACATTCAGCAACTCGGTCTGGCTAGAGTTAATCAGGATAAATCAGTGGCCAATTTAAATCGTGCATTTGAATTATCCAATATCCGTTATGAGGCAGGCTTAGATAATGCCCTAACGATGGCACTAGTTCAGCAGAATCAATTAAGCGGTATACGAGTGCAGGCTCAAATTAAAGGTAGTCAGTTTACATCTACAGTAGGATTAATTAAGGCTCTTGGCGGATTGTGGGAAAGTCCAACAGGGGTTGCCGAAACATCCGCTAAGAATTGATTTCACCCGATAAAAATACATAAATTTAGTAAAAATGATCTTTGGTCTGAAATGGCTTGACGCTGTTTAACTTGCCTGGCAATTAATATGATGAAGGCATAGTCCAGGGAGTAGTGAAAGCTCTATACACCGAAATTCTTTGGTTGCAGGCTCAGGTCCTGGAGGGGGCGCCAGAAAAGCGAAACCCATATGCAGTGGCGGAGGTTTGTCTTTTAGTATTTGCCATACTAGGCTCAAAGTAATATTTTTTGTGGAGGTGAAAAATTTTATTTTTTGGTAAAAGGTTTTATTCAAGTTTAAAAAAAACCTTTCGATCGCTACATGGCTATAACTATCGTGTTTGGTCAATCGGAGCCATTGTTTCTAATATTGGCACTTGGATGCAACGCATTGCCCAAGATTGGTTAGTGCTTACACAGCTGACAAATCATAGCGGTACCGCGGTTGGTATTGTCATGGCAGTTTCCGCGCCGACTCATACTTTGTTTGAGGTTATGTTCTTTTAAGAACGCCTGCCACTCGTAACTAGAAAATTGACTGCCTTGATCCGAGTGGATCATCACTGTCTGCTTGGGTTTTCGTTTCCATAAAGCCATCAGCAAGGCGCTGACCACCAACTCCTTATTCATTTGACCTTGCATCGACCAGCCTACAATCTGGCGGGAGAATAAATCCAAGACCACCGCCAAGTACAGCCAACCCTCATGCGTGCGGATATAAGTAATGTCCGTTACCCAGGTCTCATTAGGTTCTAAAACATCAAACTGCTGACCCAAGTGATTGGGGGCTGCCACATGAGCCTTACCAGCATGGTGCCGTGGTTTACGCTTGTAGCCTGTTTGGGAACGCAGGCCCTGCGCCTTCATCAATCGATACACCCGTTACTCTCCACAAGCAATCCCCAGATCTTGCAGGTCATCATGGATCTTGCGATAACCATAGATGGTGCCGCTTGCCAGCCACGCTTGCTTAATTTGACCTACGATCATCTGGTTCTCATACGCTCGAGACGAGAGCGGCTCTTTAAGCCAAGCGTAATAGCCACTGTGGTGGACTCGCAAAACCTTGCACATCGTGCGGATGGCATGCTCATGCTGGTGCTTTTTGATGAAGGCGTACTTTAACCGGACTCCTTGGCAAAGTACGCGGCGGCCTTTTTTAGGATGTCGCGCTCTTCGGTAACCCGCCGCAGCTCCGCCTCCAGTCTTTTAAGCTTAGCTGATTGATCATCTTGAACTAAGCGCTGCTCGGCTGGAATACCATATTTATTAATCCAGGCATACAGACTATGGGGTGAGGTGCCCAGCCTAGCAGCCACATCTCGAACCCCAAATCCTCGCTCAACGACTTGCTTGACTGCCTCTAACTTGAACTCTTCAGTAAACCGTCTTCTTGTACTCATTACACACCTCCTAATAGACTAAATATTAGGCTAGAAAGTGTCTATAGAAGTGGTAGCGATTCATGCACCATAAATGTGCAGCATTCGAAAAGTGTAATTTTTAGCGGTTAATTTAAAGGTTTTTTGGTAGCCCTACTGAGAAACCCTATAAAATCAATCCGGCATTTACGTATCGGTTCAAGAGTTCCTGTGGATCCAATTAAAGCGGTAACAGAAAAATGAATTTATCCAAAATGCCCTGCGCACTTTTCAATGCATTAAAGAGTTTTTATACCAAATACTTGGGTAAATTTATTAATCCCATCTACGCCAAGTATTTGCAAAAGCACGTTGACTATATTTACTTAAACCATCTTAAGTACAACAAATATTTTGAAGAGACTGTTTTCCTCCTTAAGAGTGCACCAGGGTATATCGGCGGCATCTATACCAAAGTAGCTAGCGCATTTAAAAGCAAAACATCTCCCAAGCAGCGTAAATGGCTTGCACTAGCAATCATTGTTTGGATTTGTGTCAAAGTTGGCTTTGCAGGTTTTGATTACTGGAATGAAGTTTCTCAACCTAAAACGGAGTTAGGTCCAAATGATTCTCTGATCATTACTCCAGAGCAGGTTCAGCAGGTTACGCCGGGCCCAGTGATTGAGAGGGATTTCTCGCAAGATAGTTCAGCGGTAGGTATTGTGGATTTCAATCAAGATCAAACTGTCCCGGTATTTGGTCCTTACCAAGGGCGTATTGGCAAAGTATTGGTTCAAGCTGGTGAAGACGTCAAGGTAGGCCAAGCTTTGTATACCGTCTTGAGTCCAGATTTGGCTCAAGCTGCTTCTACATTAGTCTCTTCAGCCGGTGTCTTAAAGATGAGTAATGAGACTTTGAAGCGTGCAAAGAGCTTGTACGATACAAAGGCAATTTCACTCAAAGAGTTAGAGCAAAATATTTCAGATCAGCAGACTGCTGATGCTAATTATCAAGCGGCCCTAAAGACGATTGTCTTATTTGGTTTGACTGATGCGCAAATTAAGCAAATCTTAGCGGGCCGTAAGATCGATAACGAAACGATTGTGGTGAGTCCTGTTGCAGGCAAGGTGGTTGCTCGTAATGCCGCCCCCGGTCAATTGGTGCAGCCGGGCACTGCCCCAGCTCCCGTGACGGTTTCTGATACCACGAGGTTATGGATGGTAGCTAGCGTCCCCGAAGGTGAGATTGCTCGTTATCGTGTTGGACAAACCCTGTATGTCAGAGTTCAGGCATACCCCGATAAAACCTATTCAGGCAAAGTCTTTTTTGTAGGCGAATCATCGGATCCAGTGACGCACCGCATTCAATTGCGAGCAAACTTGACTGACGACAACCATGAACTGCGCCCGCAAATGATTGCTGACTTTAATGTTGTATTAGGCGACCCTATTTTGTCCCCAGCAGTTCCTGCCAAGGCTTTGGTAAGGGAGGCAGATGGAACCTTTGTCGTTTGGGCGACTAATTCCGATAAGTCAACTCAATACTTCAAGAGAGTGGTGAAGGTGGGGTTAATGCAGGCTGATTATGTACAAATCTTGGATGGAATTAAACCAGGTGATATCGTCGCGCAATCGAATGCGCTGTTCTTGAGCAATCTCTTTATTAATTTGCATTAATTTTTATACGGCATTGCTCTAGGCCTCATGTTCAAATCAATCCTTGCATTCGTTCTTACCCGCAGACCCCTGGTCTTGATGGGTTTAGCCGCCTTTATGGTGGCGGGCGTATTGGCATTTTTAAAGCTTAACGTCGAGGCTTACCCCAATCCGGCGCCAGTGATTTTAGAAATTACCGCGCAATCAGCGGGTTTATCCGCGGAGGAGATGGAGCGCTATTACACCAGGCCAATGGAAATTGGTTTGGCAACTACACCTGGTGTTGACAATATACGCTCCACCTCTTTTTATGGACTTTCTTTTGTCCGGATTACTTTTAAATACGGTGTTGATTACTATTTTGCGCTTACCCAAGTTGCTAATAACTTAGCCCAAAATGTCAGCCTACCAAATAATGTTCAGGCCCAGATTCAGGCATCTAGCTTGGTTGGAGAAATTTTTCGCTACCAAGTGACGGGGCCGCCTGGTTATAGCCTGACAGATTTGCGCACCATTCAAGATTGGGTTGTTACGCGAAGAATGCTCACTGTACCTGGTGTGGTGATGGATGTGACTTGGGGTGGAACTACCAAGGAATACCATGTTGAGGCTGACCCTAAAAAACTAGAAGGCTACGGCATCAGCTTGCAGCAGCTCTTGACCGCGGTTGGGAATGCAAACTCTAACGTTGGCGGTCGTACTGTTAGTGTAGGTGATCAATCAGTCAATATTCGCGGCTTAGGTTTAGTGGGAAGTCTGGACGATATTCGCAATATTGTGATTACTCAGCAGGGCTCTCTCCCGGTTTCGGTGAAAGATGTTGCTACCGTTTCCGAGGGCTATGTACCCCGTTTGGGTGAGGCGGGCAAAGATAATGTCAACGATGTAGTGACTGGTATCGTGGTGATGAATCGCACGCTCCATACCAATGAAGTTGTTGATCGAGTGCAAAAAGCCATCAAGAAAATTAATATTGATGGAACGCTGCCACCCGGCGTAAAAGTAGTGCCGTATTACGACCGTTCAACCTTGGTCAATGTCACTACTCATACGGTTCTGCATAATCTGATTTTTGGTTGCCTATTGGTATTTTTCATCCAATGGATTTTCTTGGGTGATTTAAGAAGTGCGATTATTGTGAGTCTCAATATCCCAGTCGCACTATTTTTTAGCATCATGATTCTCGTCTTTACCGGTGAGTCTGCAAATTTGCTGTCTTTGGGCGCGGTGGACTTTGGCATCATCATTGATTCAGCGGTGATTCTTGTTGAGAACATTTTCCGCAACTTTCAGCAATCACCCGAGGATCGTATTCGCACTTTGAGGCATCTAGCATTAGGCCCTCACGCTGATGTAACGGATCCTGCTTATGGCTGGACAAATCGGCTACGGATGATCTACTTGAGTGCGGTGCAGGTTGACACCTCCATTATCTTTTCAACCGCCATCACAATCGCCGCCTTCATCCCGCTCTTCACCATGCAAGGGGTTGAGGGGCAGATTTTCAGTCCAATGGCTAGAACCTACGGATATGCGCTCGCCGGTGCTTTGATAGCAACCTTTACCATTACCCCGGTTATTGCTAGTTTCTTATTGCCTAGAAAGGTGGAAGAAACTGAAACTAAGATTGTGAAGGCGATTCGTGAGTTCTATACACCCAAGTTGAAATGGGTTATGGCCAATACCCATCGCGTGATTGTGTTGGGCGTCTTTGCTTTGCTTATCGGTTTATTTATGGTGACCCGTTTGGGAAGCGAGTTTTTACCTGCTCTAGAGGAAGGCAATTTGTGGATACGCGCATCTATGCCGCCAACGATATCCCTAGAGGCTGGATCACCATATGCCAATCGTATGCGAGAGATTATTAAGAGCTACCCAGAGGTGATTACCGTTGTCTCCCAACATGGTCGCCCAGATGATGGTAGTGATGCATCTGGCTTTAATAATATTGAATTATTTGCTCCGCTAAAACCATTTGATGAATGGGAGCGCGGAATGACAAAAGAGAAATTGGTTGCCGAACTACAGCAGCGCTTTGAGGCGGAATTTCCAGGGGTGGTGTTTAACTTTTCTCAATACATTCAGGATAACGTTCAAGAGGGCTTGTCAGGGGTGAAGGGGGCGAATTCAGTCAAGATTATTGGCCCAGATTTATTAACACTCGAGAAATTGGCAAATCAGGTCAAAGCTGAGATGGCAAGGGTAAAGGGTGTGGCTGACTTAGGTATTTTTTATATCATGGGTCAGCCCAACCTAAATATCAACATCAACCGCGAAAAGATTGCGCGTTATGGATTAAATACAGGGGATGTTAATACTGCAATCCAGACCGCTATGGGTGGTACCGTTGCCACGATGGTTCTCGAGGGCGAAAAACAGTTTGGCCTCTCGGTTCGCTTTATTAATAATGAGCGTAATAGTATTGAGAAGGTAAAAAATTTACGCATTGGTTTTACTACTAGCAATGGTGGTAATGGCTATATTCCCTTAAAAGATATTGCGGACATTACTCTGGATACTGGCGCAACCTATATTTATCGTGACAGTAATGAGCGTTATATTCCTATTAAATTTAGTGCGCGCGACCGTGATCTGGGTAGTACTGTGACTGAGATTCAGTCACGCATTGCAAAAAATATTCATTTGCCAGAAGGCTACCGCATTACTTATGCTGGTGAGTTTGAGGAGCTTGAGGCGGCTAAGTCACGTCTGTTGGTGATATTGCCAATCGCTATTGCTATGATCTTTGGACTTCTCTACGCGCTATTTAATAGTTTGACCTATTGCTTATTAACTGTTGCCGGTGTTCCTTTTGCCGTATTGGGTGGCATATTTGCTTTGTATATTAGCGGTCAAACAATGAGCGTTTCCGCCATCATCGGCTTTATCTCCCTGCTAGGAGTCTCGGTGATGAACGGTATTTTGATACTAAGTTACTACAAGGAGCTCATTGCTTCGGGTAAATCTGTTAGAGAGGCAATTTTTGAGTCCCATGAACACCGTATGAGACCGCTTTTGATGACAGCATTATCAGCGTGCATTGGTTTATTGCCAGCAGCCCTCTCTCATGGCATTGGCAGTCAAGTGCAAAGACCTCTGGCTACTGTCGTTGTCGGCGGCATGATTGTTGGCCCTATATTCTTGTTATTAGTCGTGCCAGCTTTATTGGTGGAAGTATTGCGTATTGAGAAGCCTAAAAAGTTGCGCAGGCAACGCAATGAAGACGTTGATCAATAGGGTATTTATGAATAAAGCTCGGGTCCTAGGTTCTCGTAGTGTATTGCTGGCACTGTTGGTGGCTGGCTTAGTTTCGTGCGCTGTTGGGCCTGACTTCAAAAAGCCCGAGGTGCCCAAGATCGATTCTTTTACTCGCGAGACTCCTGATTCGCAGGGTGGTCAAGCGAACGCAATTGAAGCTGACTGGTGGAGGGCTTATGGATCCCCTCAGTTAAGCGAGTTGGTGGATTTGGCATTAAAAAACAACCCCAATATTGATGCCGCGATTGCTAACTTAAAAATCGCCCAACAAAATGTTATTGCGCAACAAGGTTTCTTTTTCCCACAAATTGGTGCTGGATATGTGGCGAGTCGCCAGAATGTAGGCGCCACCTTAGCTCCTGCGATTAATGGAACTGCATCAGTTTATGGTTTGCAAACCGCAGCCTTGAGCGTTGGATTTACACCAGATATTTTTGGGGGAAATCGCCGCCAAGTTGAATCTCTCAAGGCAATTGCAAATGCCCAGCAGCTTCAGCTGGACGCTTTGCGTATTACTATTGCAACTAATGTCATTGCAACTGCAGTTCAAGAGGCTGTATACCGCGAGCAATTGCAAATGGCTAAAGAGTCAGTCGAGGCTGCGCGGATTCAATTGGGGCATTCTCAGAAGATGGCTCAATTAGGCTACATCAGTGGAATTGATTTAGCTAATCAAGAATCTGGCTATGCTCAAATGGCAGCCCAAGTGCCCGCCTTAAAGAAATTACGTGAGCAAACCTTAGACATGTTGGCGGTCTTGTGCGGTCAAGCGCCCAATAAACAGCTATTACTACCTAATTTAGACTCAATCCATATTCCTGAGAAATTACCGAGTGCGCTACCCTCAACCTTAGTTGAGCAAAGACCCGATGTGAAAATTGCAGAAGAGTTGGTGCGTGCAAGTAATGCCCAAATTGGTGTTGCAATCTCCAATATGATTCCGCAGTTTTCGATCACTGGTGTGCTCGGTGGATCAGCTACTGCTTTCTCTGAAATGTTTAACGGGGCAAATAATATTTGGGGTGTAGCGGGCGGTGTTGGTCAACCGCTATTTGCCGGCGGTTCTTTGTTTGCCCGTAAAGCGGCTGCTGAGGCTGGTTTAGAGGCCTCCTTAGCCCAATATCGTTCTACAGTGATTACCGCATTTCAAAACGTGGCTGATACTTTGTATGCCATTGATAGTGATGGGAAGTTATATCAATTGGCTCGCGATAGTGAAATGGCCAATGAAAAGGTCTATGAAAAGACCAAAATCCAGTTTGAAAAAGGGTATACCTCTGAACCTAGTTTACTGTCGGTCAAACAACAATATTTACAAGCCAAAATAAATGCTATTCAGGCTTACTCTGTATACATTGGAGATACAGCAGCCTTGTATCAATCTTTAGGTGGCGGTTGGCAAGAGATAAAAAATTAAGTAAATATAAAGTTAGGCTGATCTCTATACATGGCGCAACACACCGCCACTGACCACCCACAGGCCTAATATTTATGATGGTTTATCATGAGTTCCTGCTCTGATAATCCTTTGATTTCAGGTTCAAGTCCTGGTGGGCCCACCAGAAAAGCAAACCCTCACCAGCAACGGTGGGGGTTTTGTTTTATATATTCACACTAAACACACTTGAATTTCTTGTGGCAAACAAATACTGAATAAGTTCGGCAAAAGAATCTTCATCAATTTTAGATGGTAGAAATGGCCTTGGATCCAATGAGAAAACTGGAGTTACATCAAAATAATTTCCCGTTGAATCTATAACTACGGTATGTGCTGCAAACATAGCCAATGGTGAGCCTTCGCCAATTATGCAAAGCCACCCATCTTGATACTTATGGCCAGGATTTTCTTCTACAAAAAATCTAGCATTGTCGTGACAGTTGTTTGGAGCAGCATCTTGCCCTCTAATTAATACCTTTTTATAAGGTAGATAACTTGCATTTTTAATGTTGGTATATAAAAAGTTCCCGTACTTGAGGAGTTGATCTTCGGTAATAGGAAAATGAAAAGCAGTCATTGTTTAATGATTCTTCCTTTGACCATATGTGCTGTCGCTTCAGCAAGCCAACCTTTTCTGTGTGCAATGGCATAAGCGCTTGATTCATTGGCGCGCCATTCAGCTTGCCTCGTATATTTCCTAGCACTTTGAATAATGTTCTCTTTAGTCCATTTGCTATGTTCAGTAATAAAAGTCATATGTCTTGTGGCTATATCGGCTAAGCCATGGGCTAAAGCAAATCTATAGGTTTTTGAAGAGCCCTTCATCCATTCGGAGCGAGTTTTGTATTTCTTCGCCTCTGCTAAAACAGTATCTTCATCAAAAGCTAGTCCACTTTGCACTTTTTTCAGCTCCGCCTTTGTAAGCTCTCTTTTCTTTAATTCAAGCGATTGCTTAGTCTTCTTTGCAATGCTCATGAGTGTTTGTGTAATTAGTTTGCCAATTTCATCAGCTTTTTTAACTTCCCACACTCGGATTTCTAAGAAATTAATCTTTTGATTCTTAGCCCATAACTTTTTAGTCTTGTCATTGGCTTGAATTTCTGCTTTGCTCTTCGGATCGTCTCGCCAGCCATTTTTATGTTGTCTGCCATGGTATTCAATGATTAGATTAAATCTTGGAAGATAAAAGTCAAACGGTTTGCTGGCGACATCTGGATGATCCTTGAACCTTCGCTCAGCCTCATATGCAATATTGTGGCTCATTAAGAATTGATGAATGATTGAAGGCCCTATCGGCATAGCTAATGCATGCATATGTGCCGTAGCTTCTTTCATCCAGTTGTTCATTTTGGCTTTGTTGTACGCAGTAACTTCGGTCGCATTCCAAGCGGCTATTGAGGGAAACTTTCTTGCGCTTTCAAGAACCTTTTCCTTTGTCCAATAACGGTTTGGCATTTTGCCTAAACTCATATGGGCGCAGACTTGATCTAGTAAACCTTTTGTTCTGGCAGTCTTGTAGGCTGCTGGCTGATCTTCTTTCCATTTACCTCTAGTAGGGTAAAGTGCTGCATTAGCTTTAAGAGAGTCTAGCGTCCAATTGATCTTGACTATCTTCATATGACTTGCAGCCTCTTCAAGCCATTTTTCTCGTAAAGCGGCTTTATAGGAACCTAGAGAATTCATCTTCCACTCGCTACGAGTCTGATATTTACGTGCCTCAGCCAAGACAAGTGATTTTGTCCAATATTTGTTTGGTGCTGATCTAGTAGCCATACTCCTATTCTAAGTCCCAAGCGTTACTTAAAGTAACGCTCACCTCTCCATTTATCCCCATACAATCTCCCCATTCATCCCCACAACTAGCTATTCTCTCTTTTGGCTAAATTGACCCCACAAATTCCTCCAATCAGGTTGTCCTAGCCGGTGGTAAGAAGCTAAAGTAGTAGAATGACAACCAAGATTGATTTTGTTGACACCGGTCATCCAGCCCTAATTAGTATGTGGATAAAACGCCAGAGCGGTTATAAAAATATGGGTTATAAAATACAAATAAAAAGTCATATCGATCTAAAATAAAAGTTCATTACTAGTGGATCACCTTCCTAAGCACGTTTAATTTTGTTCATTTGATCTAATTGATTTTTTGCCCAAGCTATCCAATCTTGCAAGTCAGGGTTGACTTGAGTGTTACAAGTTGTAACGCTTATTCTCGATTCTTAAATACCTAGTTCGCTATGAGACCCCAAGCGAACTAGTTGCAATGTGTCTTCGTTTGGAATTCTATAGATAAGCACGAGATCAGGTTTGATATGGCAATCTCTGTGATCTTTCCAATCACCGACCAGAGGGTGATCAAAATATTTTGCAGGAAGTTTCTCGTCAGCAATTAATAATTTGAGAACAGCTTCTAAGTCGCTGGCTAAGGTCTTTCTATGATTACCTTTTGCTTCTCTTTTGTAGTCCCGTTTAAACTGCCCGGTATTTTCAATCTTTCTCATTCAGGTCAGCCATCAAGTCATTAATAGAAGAAAAGGATTTAAGTTTTCCTTTTCTAGCTTCTTTCATGGCTGCAATAGTTTCTTCATTTGGGATGAGTGGCTCAAAAGGTAAAGCTTTTTCTTTAGCTACTTTGGTCATCATGATTCGAAAGGCATCAGACGGAGTAAGGCCCATCGCAGCTAAAACAGCAGTCGCTTCCTCTTTGATACCTTCGCTAATTCTGGCTCGTACAACAGCGTTTGCAGTCATGTGTTTATCCTTTCGCTATCTATATGAGCTACATTGTAGCACAAACTAAACTAATTATTTCATTGTAAAAAATCACTACACATTTCGCTACACACCAGCATTGACCGCTTTTAGAGCTCCATACTATGGAGTTCTATTTAGGGTATCTGTTCTCATAATCCTTTGGTCCGGGGTTCAAGTCCCTGACGGCCCACCAATAAAATTAATGACTTAGCATGAAAATGTTAGGTCATTTTTTATTAATGTGTAGTTGGTGTGTAAGCAAAATTCCATAAACTACCAACATAATTCAAATACGTCAATTTCTTGATGAACCTTATTGTAAATAGATATGTTAAGCAATGTTAATTGTATATTTCCATTAATGTTTTTATGTTATTGTAATTAAACAATATTTTATATAAAATGTTAATTGATGGATATTGAAAGTGTAAAAGAGGGTAGCAATGGGAAGTAGTACAACATCTGAGCAGTTAGAGGTTTCGGTTCAGCTATTTGAGCCGAATTGGGGGTCTCCGCTTGCAACAGTAATTATTGAGCTTGAAAAGCTGAGAGTTAAAGCACTGGGTGGCCCAGTTCCTGCATATATATTCTTCCAATTGAAAGATATTTTTCATATTCTTGAAAGTCTTGGCTCTGCACGTATAGAGGGCAATCAAACGACGCTTTCAGAGTTTGTAGAAAATGTTATTGGAAGTCCAAGCAAAGAAAAGCCGGATGAAGGCTTGCAAGAAATTAAAAATATTGAAAATGCAATTGATTTTATTGAAAGTAATGTTGATAAAAATACTGTTTTTAACAGAGCATTGATTTCTCAAATACATAAAATTTTGGTAGAAGGTT
>TBL_comb48_EPIDRAFT_1001406_pt1 | contig 17834 bp, 16 predicted proteins | sample TroBogEpilimnion_37_FD_10681 | JGI IMG/M metagenome (IMG submission 10681)
GAGTTTCAAGTTTTTTTGTAACTATTTGATTTTAAAAGGATTAAGTAAAATGCTGATTTTTAAAAAAATCAATAATTTCAATATGTTGCATAAATTTCAGGAAAAAACTTGAAACTCGAGTATCATTAAAAAATGCGAAGCAAAGATTACTTTGCTGAATTGGTTAAAAAACATGGAATACGAAAATTTTAAAAAAATTTTTGATGAGATTTATCGATTCAATGATCTCAAGAAAAAATTGAAAATTGTAAAAAAGTAATTTAATCCATTAACCTATGATTTTAAGCGCTTCTGTGAAAGAGATCTACTGTGATTACAAAATGTAAAGCAGAGCTGACTTAAGAGATGATAGTGGACTCTAAAACTCGATAGCTTGCTAACTTAGAGAAAAAGTGGTTTTGTGACCATTTCAAGAGGGGCTTTTAAAGTTCATTCGTATCAAGTAATTCATCAGAAAAACAGCCCACTGGAGGTAGTCTTGAGTAAAACAAGATTTTCGAGGTCCTGGTATCAGCTCCATGAGGAGATTGGTGACTCAAATTCGAGTGAGATTGGTTAAAAAAAGCTGCCATTTTATTGAGCTGAAAAAAAATGATGATTGAATCTCATTTTAGCGGATGCAGTGGACCCTAAAAATTGGACAGGCTGCTAAGTTTGAGAAGTTTAAGCCGGATGTAGCCCTTGAAGTAGATCCTTTCCGTGTGTTCGGGAGTTAAGAAACCCCCGATGAATCATTTACCCATCAATAGAATGGATAGATGCATCCCAAGTCAGAGGATGAAAAAAATTTAAATAGACGAACAATCAATCACCTTGGGTGTAGCATCAGGTCCCCTGAGCCTTTATTCTTTGGGATGTAAAATCGAGATGATCAAGTATTTCGATTGGAACTTAAGAAGCAAAAAAATGGGAAGCCTGTTCGACAAGGCCCCGATAAAATGAAAAAACTAGATCAGAAATTGCAACTATGAAAAAAAAGTCAATTTGCGTAGATTTTTTATAGAATTTCCTGAGCAAGGTCAATAGGGGGTTTCCGAGCTCTGAGCGTTCTTTTCAAAGTTTAAAATTTTGACTTATTTTTGTTCATTTTTGGGGTCCACTGTAAAATCCTGATAAAAAAAGTCGGATTTTTTGTTCCCGGATTTGAAAAGGAGCTTGGTTTTTCGAATACAGGGTTTCAACTTGCACCTCGTCTCAGGCATGTGTGTTCCAGACATCTGTTTTAAGTCCTGCGGAAGGAGCATGAAGTCATTAACGAGCAGTGGAATCTGAGAAAGCCGGGTCTTGTAAAACGCTGAGAGATCTCTTAGAAGCAACTTGAGAGGAGAAGTTCTACTAAGAAGAGCGTTAACCCAAGGCGAACCGGTTGGGGGGGCGCAAGATTTGGTTTGGCTTCAGCAGGGATCGGATGCTTTTTAAGGTCATGGCTGAGAGTGATGATCGTTTTTTCATTTCATGGGTCAACTCGGTAGGAGATTTGGTCTTTAGGTCAGGCGGTTCTTTCTTTTTCAAGATTTTTGTGGTTTCATGTTCCCAATTTTGTAGAATTTTAGTACGATGGAAGCATTTCGCTCACCTTTTTTTTCAAAAAAAATAAGGCTCTATTTTAAGGAGAACTATGGCTCGCATTGCAACAGATAAGATTCGTAATATTGGTATATCTGCTCATATTGATTCTGGAAAGACCACGCTTTCTGAGAGGGTTCTTTTTTATACCAATAAAATTCATAGGATAGAAGAGGTGAAGGGAAAGTCAGGTGTTGGCGCTACCATGGATTTTATGGATTTGGAGCGTGAGAAGGGTATCACGATTCAATCGGCTGCCACTTACTGTGTTTGGAAAGATTATAATATTAATTTAATTGATACTCCTGGTCACGTGGATTTCACCATTGAGGTGGAGCGTTCTTTGCGTGTTTTGGATGGGGCTGTTTTAGTGCTTTGTTCTGTGGCGGGAGTGCAGTCGCAGTCGATTACCGTCGATCGGCAGATGAAGCGGTATAAAGTGCCTCGTATTTGTTTTATCAATAAAATGGATCGAGCTGGGGCCAATCCCTTTCGTGGAATCAAGATGCTGCGAGATAAGCTAAGCCACAATGCTCATTTTATCACTTATCCTATTGGAGCTGAGGATCAGTTTCGGGGTGTGGTGGATTTGGTGCGTATGCGGGCTATTTACTTTGATGGGGATAATGGGGAGCACTTACGTGAAGAAGAGATTCCAAGTGAGTTAGTTGCTCAAGCGAAGAAATACCGTGAGGAGCTCATTGCTGCAGTAGGGGAGTTTGATGAATTGGTAGAGATGAAGTACCTCGAGGGTGCTTCTGTTACGGAAGCGGAGTTAAAAACTGCCATTAGGAAAGCTACGTTGAGCTTGAATTTTACTCCCGTTATGGTGGGCTCTGCTTATAAAAACAAGGGTGTTCAGCTTCTTTTAGATGCTGTCGTTGACTATCTTCCCAATCCTGCTCAAAAAGAAAATATTGCTTTAGACCAGAATCACGCGGAAGCGAAAGTGATCTTGCAGTCAGATGCTACCGTGCCTTTTGTGGGTCTTGCCTTTAAACTGGATGATGGTCGCTATGGTCAATTGACTTATATGCGTATTTATCAGGGAACTGTCAAAAAGGGAGATGTGATCTTCAATGCCGCTAATGACAAAAAGGTCAAGGTACCTCGATTGGTGCAGATGCATGCAGATGAAATGAATGACGTTGAGGAAGCTCAGGCTGGAGATATCGTGGCCTTGTTTGGGGTAGACTGTGCTTCGGGAGATACGTTCACTGATGGGAGAGTCAAGTACACGATGACCTCCATGTTCATTCCTACGGCGGTTATTTCCTTGGCCATTGCTCCGAAAGATAAAGCCGGTCAGAGTAATTTCTCTAAGGCTTTGAATAAGTTTACGAAGGAAGATCCGACCTTTCGTGTGCATCGTGATGAAGAGTCTGCTCAGACCATCATTAGCGGGATGGGGGAATTGCATCTAGAAATTTACTGCGAGCGTATCAAAAGGGAGTACAACTGTGAGGTAGTGGTAGGAAAGCCTCAGGTGGCCTTTCGTGAGACAGTTACGAAGCGTGGGGATTTCAATTACACGCATAAAAAGCAGACCGGGGGTGCTGGACAATTTGGGAAGGTCGTGGGTTTCATTGAGCCATTGCCAGCAGATGCTGCGGTTTCTTATGAGTTTGTGGATGATATCGTCGGAGGCTCCATCCCTCGTGAGTTTATTCCTGCCTGTGATAAGGGATTTCAAGAGGCCATTAAAGAAGGTCGTTTGATTGGTTTTCCGATTGTGGGTGTTCGAGCGGTCATCAATGATGGTGCAAGCCATGATGTGGATTCTTCTGAGCAGGCTTTTAAAACGGCAGCTTTGATGGGTTTTCGTGAGGCTTATGAAAAAGCCGGTCCTGTGGTGCTTGAGCCTATCATGAAGCTTGAAACTCAGGCTCCTGAAGAGTTTCAGGGATCTGTCATGGGACAAATTAATCAAAGACGTGGTATCATCGTGAATACTTCTTCTAATGAAGGTTATGCTGTGATTGAAGCAGAAGTTCCTTTGAATGAGATGTTCGGTTATTCTACGGATTTGCGGTCGACGACTCAGGGGAAGGGGGAGTTTACGATGGAGTTTTTCAAGTACGCGGCGGTTCCTAAGAACGTTCAGGAAGACATGGTCAAAAAGTATCAAGAGAAAAAAGCGAAAGAAAGGGCCTGAGCTCATGCAGACTTTTGTCACTTGTATTCATGTTTTTTGTTGTTTTTTCTTAGTGCTTTTAGTCTTGATCCAATCTGGCAAAGGAGCGGAGATCAGTACTTCCCTGGCAGGTTCTAGTCAAACGATTTTTGGAAGTTCCGGTGGGGCAAATTTCATCACTCGCTTGACTTCATCTATTGCTTTTGTATTCATGGCGACTTCCATGGTCTTGACTATCATGGGGGGGCAAGCGCATAGGAGTCTTTTCGAGGACTTGGGTACTGATACTACGGTAAGTGAAGAGGTTCGTCCTGTCACTTTACCTGCGCCAGTGAAATAGTCGGTGATTATAAAAAGCGCAAGGCTTCTTGGACGAGCTGAAGAAACTTCTTAGCTTGTAAACTTGCGCTTCCAACAAGCGCTCCGTCAATTTCTGAGCAGGCTAAAAGTGAGCTTAAGCTTTCAGCAGTGACACTTCCTCCATAAATCAACGAGGTTTGATCTGCTTTTCCAGTGGCTTTTTCCAGCAAGGTTCGAAGCATGCCGTGAATTCTTTGAATTTGTTCAGGTTTTGCTTGAATACCAGTTCCAATTGCCCAAACAGGTTCGTAAGCGAGGATAATTGATCCATTAAAATAGGCTTTTAACCCAGGTCCATTCGAAGGAAGTAAGTATTCTAGTTGTTTTTTGAGTACGTCTTCTGTGTGACCCTTCTCGTAGTCTTCGAGTGTTTCTCCGAGACAAAAGATGATTTGAAATCCCTGTTGCAATAATCCTGAAGCGCGTTCCAAAAGACTTGCGTCTGTTTCTCCGAAATACTGCCTGCGTTCTGAATGTCCTAATAAAACGGTGGTGATTCCAAGCTCAGCAAGCATGGGGCCTGAGACTTCTCCTGTGTATGCTCCTTGTAGTTTGCCATGTGCGTTTTGAGCAGCAATTTTTAGGGGGAAGGGCAGTGCTTGGCTCAGGCAGGTCTCCAGGGAGAGAAAAGAAGGTATCACGTATAAATGAAGATTTTCTGGGCAGGTTTTCAGATCTAATTGCTCAAAAAAATCCTTTGATTCAGCTCGTGTCTGATTCATTTTCCAATTACAGGCAAGGGTTATTCCGCGTGGTTTTTTCATATTTCTAAGGCTTCTAAAGCAGGTAATGTTCCTTCTTGTAAGTACGCAAGGGCTGCTCCTCCTGCGGTTGAGAGGTGGTCAAAAGGCGTTGTTAGTTGAGCTTGAGCAATGGCTGATAAGGTATCTCCACCTCCTGCAATTCTCAAAGCAGGGGTTTCTGAAATGCATCGAGCGATCTCCAAGGTCCCCGAAGCGTATCGAGGGTCTTCAAATTTGCCTAAGGGGCCATTCCAAAAAAGGGTGCTTGCTTTTTCAATCACCGATTGAAATTGGATCAGGGTTCGAGGGCCTATATCAAAACCTTCAAGACTGTCTTCCGGAATCAAGAGGGGAATTTGCAATCGTTGGGCTTGGGTTAAAATGGTCTCTGCTGCTTGGACTTCTTGCGTGCGTGGCAGAGGGGTTCCTTCAGGAAGGGTTCTTTTTTGAGCTGCCCAAAAAGCATGAGCCATGGCTCCTCCGATGAGAAGACCCTGGACCCGTTTTAAAAGGGATTGGATGAGCTTGATCTTATCAGCAACTTTAGAGCCTCCTAAAATTGCAATGAAGGGTTTTTTAGGTTGATTCAGAAGTAGGTTGAGGTACTTGAGTTCTGTTTGGGCTAAAAATCCGAGTGCTTTCTCATGCATAAAAGGGATCATTCCGTAGGTAGACGCATGCTTACGATGTGCTGTGGCAAAAGCATCGAAAACATAAACTTGTGCTAATCTAGCAAGATTCTTAGCAAAATCAGGATGGTTGGCTTTTTCTTGAGGATAAAATCGCAAGTTTTCTAAAAGTAAAATCTCTTTGCGTTTGAGTCCTTGAATCATCAACTGAGTGCTTTCCCCTCCACAGTCTTCTACTAATGTGATGTCCTGGGACAAAAGCTCTGCCATCTTACGTGCTACAGGTTGCATGCTCCATTGAGCATCCCGTTTTTCAGGTTTTCCCAGATGTGAGGCAATCACGATCTTTGCATCTTGCTCCAAAGCGTAGCGGATACTGGGAAGTGATTTCTCAATACGACTGGCATCCTCAATGACTCGTATTCCCTCTTCATCCTGAGGTCCCAACGGAACGTTCAAATCAAGACGAAAAAATACCGTTCTCCCTGTGATAGGAAGATCACTCAAATTTTTCCAGGACATTAAAGACCTCGATCTTTTAAGTAACGGGTCAGATCCAGCATCCTGGCAGAAAATCCCACTTCATTGTCGTACCATGCAATGACTTTGATCAGGGTTTCATCAATTACTTGCGTTAAAGATGCGTCTACGGTTGCGCTTTTCTGAGAGCCATTAAAATCAATGGATACTAAAGGTTCTATACAATACCCCAAAATACCTTGAAGATTTCCTTCTGCGTGTTTTTTTAAAACTTCATTGATCTCAGATCGTGTGGTTTTGTTCTTGAGTTCAGCGGTGAAATCTATCAAAGAAACATTGGGTGTGGGAACACGAATAGCAAGTCCATGGAGTTTGCCTTGTAAATGTGGGATCACTAAACCCACTGCTTGAGCAGCACCTGTTGTTGTGGGAATTTGAGATAAAGAAGCTGCACGTGACCGGCGAAGATCTTTATGGGGTAAATCTAAAATATTTTGATCATTGGTGTAGCTATGCACGGTCAGGAGCATACCTCGGACGACGCCGAAGGTATCATCAAGTACTCGAACAATGGGAGCTAGGCAATTGGTGGTGCAAGAAGCATTCGAAATAATATGGTGTTTGCTTGGCTGATAGGTGGATTCATTCACTCCCATACAAAAAGTGGCATCACAGTCTTGAGAAGGAGCAGAGATAATGACTTTTTTCGCTTTTGCTTGTAAATGCAAGGAAGCTTTCGCTTGGGAGGTGAAGATGCCTGTACACTCATGCACGATCAGATCAGAATGCTTCCCCCAGGGTAAAACCGAGGGATCTTTTTCTGAAAAAAGAGGAATGCATTGTGATCCTATCCGTAATTGTCCTTTTTCTAAGTGGACTTCTTTTTGTAGAGTTCCGTGAACCGAATCGTATTTGAAAAGGTGCACCATTTGTTCTGGTGAGCTTAGATCGTTGATTCCCACCACTTGGAAATCATCGCGTTCTAATGCAAGTCTTAAGATCATGCGTCCAATTCTTCCAAAGCCATTGATTCCAATTCTTGACAGCGATTGATCTCTATGCATCATAGAGTTCTTATAACTGGTTTGGTGATTCAACTCAATAAGAGGTTTCATGATTTCTCAGAAGAAAAGAATGCAGTTGGTTTTGACCCTTCTCAAAGAGCATTATCCTGAGGCTCATTGTAGTTTGCGTTTTTCTAATGCCTTTGAATTGCTGATGGCAACGATTTTATCTGCGCAATGCACAGATGAGCGCGTGAACCGAGTGACTGTGAAGCTTTTTGAAAAGTTCCCCCATCCTGAAGCAATGGCAAAAGCGAATATTCACGAGCTTGAAAAGATCTTACGTCCTCTCGGCTATTTTAAAAGCAAAGCCCGTTTTTTAAGAAATACCGCTGAAATGCTTTGGACTCAGTACCAATCAGAAGTGCCTTCGTCTTTAGAAAATCTCGTGAAACTTCATGGAGTGGGCCGAAAAACAGCGAATGTGGTCTTAGGTGTCTGGTTTCAGGTTCCATCCATGGTCGTAGATACCCATGTAAAGCGTCTGAGTTTACGACTTGGATTTACACGGTCGAAGAATCCGGTAACGATTGAGAGAGAATTGATGATTATTGTTCCTCGATCAGATTGGAGTTTGCTCGGGCATCTTTGGATTGCCCACGGTAGAAAGATCTGTGTTGCCAGAAAACCCAAGTGCCATCATTGTTTTTTGAATGCACTTTGTGAGAAAGCTACTGTTTCTGAAGTAAAGCCTGAAGCTCTCCGTTTGCATACATCTCGCAGATAATGTCGCAACCCCCGACGAATTCACCTCGGATAAAAATCTGAGGTACGGTTGGCCATTTTGTGTAGTCTTCTAAAGCGTCCCAAAGAGGATCATCTGCAAGAACATCGACTCCTGTGAGCTCTTTTACCCCTGCTTCTTGAAGTACTTTGCAGGCTTTTGCAGAAAAGCCGCATTGAGGAAAGCTAGGGGTTCCCTTCATGAAAATGACGACTGAATCAGCGTGAATTTTTTCTTCAATTTTACTCTGTAATGGATGTGCCATACGATCTCCTACGGAATTTGAGTAATTAGACTTAAAGCGTGGATTTCTCCTGAATCAATTTCTTGTTGAACCAATGCGAGTACCATACGGTGCCTTTGAAGAGAAGACTTGCCTTCAAAAGAACCTGAGATCACTTTTGCTTGGTAATGATCTTGTGTTCCGGTTAAATCAGACACTTCGACAAGAGTACCTTCGGCTAAGGTTTCAAGCTTTTGCTTGAGTGTTTCTAAAGTCACCTTTTTCTTATGTCAAAAAAACCAGAAAAATACAATGCCTAGGAGTTGAAACCAGTGACGAAAGCCTGTTTTTTCGTACCAGATGGTTCCCAGAAAAGGTCGTGACTGAAAAACCCAAGGCAGAAATACGTGATCTGCCTTCCAAAGTTCAAGGTCTAGAAGATTTTTTTGAGGGATGAAATGCAGTTCTCCTTCTGAGCAGGGGGGGAGTGGGGTTTGAAGGATTTTTTTCCCCAACTCAGAGCGTGCATTGAGTTTCACTTGAAACACAAAGACGACCCAGTCTTGATGCTTCTTCGGTCTAAAGTTAGGAAATTGAATCACACCTAAGGCTTGAAAGAGCTCGGTATCCAAGAGCCATCCAGACTCTTCTTGGACTTCTCTTTGTGCAGCTTGAAGGGGGGATTCAGAGGGTTCACATTTACCCCCTAGGCCATTCCAGAGGCGCTTTTTCCCAGGTATGGCATAGCGGTGGAGCATGAGTACTTCAGTTCCCACACGCACATAAACTAAAACGGAGGGGATGCAAAGCCTGGTTCCTGTTTCAAATGCATTTGTCATGCCCCATTATCCCGTATTTTGAACCAATTTTCAGATTTTTAGGGGGTGACAAGATACTTCACGAGGTTCGGTCAGTTTCGGGATGCCTTTTTAAGGAGTAATGCATTGGTTTCATCGGAGGATGCGCAATCCGCGGGATCGAAGGTGCTTGTACGTGGCATCTGTGATTTGATTTCCGATGAGATCCAAATTGATCAGGCTCTGCATGCTAAATAAAGCCGTCCCAGTGCCTCCTATCTGTTTGTGGTCTTTCTATATTAGGGAGTAAAAAAAATGACTCCGAGATTCAGGGTCGTAAGATGCTATAAGCCCGAAATGTGAGCTTCTCCCTCTTTACCGATTTGATTTTTACCAAGATTTAATTTTTTCATTTTTTTCATAAAACGAAAATGGCGCAGACGGGCATTTGTAATTTGATTTTCAGAAAGATCTAAAGTTTCAATATTCTCCATATGCTCAATGTGTTCCGAGCCAGAATCACCGATTTGATTCTTAGCAAGATTCAAGGAGTAAATTTTTTGCATGGAAGCAATACGACCTGCCTCCATGTCTTCGATTTTATTGGATTGGAGATTTAATTCTTCAATGATTGCCGATCTGATTGTTAGTAAGATTCAAGTGGGTAACTTTGTGCATATGAGAAATGTTTTGAGCCTCAGCAATTCTGATTTGATGAGATGTGAGTTCCAACTCGGTTATATTGGTCGTTTGCGCAATATAAGCTGTCTTCTCATCTTCAATGCGATTGAAGTTAAGAAGTAAGTGTTTCAGTTTTAGCATACCGGTAATGCTCTGAGTCCCGGCGACTTCGACTTGATTTTTTATGAGATTCAAGGTGTTAAGACTCTGCATAGTTGAAATGTATTCCGAGCAAGAATCACCAATTTGGTTCTCAACAAGCTTCAATATTTCAATGCCTTGTATTTGAGCAATGAAGAGCATGTCTTTGCGTGATTCGGCTGCGGTTAAGATTTAACTTTTTAACTGACTGAAGCAATCTTTGTGGATTGAACAAATCCTATCTGGTTATGACTGAGGCCAAAGCTTCAATCTTTTGCAGGGTAAGAATCTTTAGAAATTCTTCGCCTGTGATTTGATTGGTCGAGAGATTTAAGTTTTTTAGCCCTAGTATTTGAGTGATCACGGATAGGTCCTAATCATCCATATAGTGATTTTCCAAACTCTTCCAAAGGGAGTGTTCTCCAAAAATTGATCGACACAGAGCATATTTCCATTGATGACTCAAACTTCAAGAAATTCCTGAAGGAAAAAATTCACTTCAATTGATCTGTTGGAATAAGATTTTAGCTGTTTTATGTTTTTTAAAATAGATAATAAAAGACGCAAGGAATAGCTTTTTTTTTATTTATAAAAGAGCCCTTTTTCATTCTTCGTCAGTTTCTCTCGTGGATGTTATTGTCATGTTAAAAAGATAATTTAGATACTCAAGAATATGGCAACGCCTTCGAACGTCCAAAAAAATTCTCTTCTAGAAAAAAAGCAATGGTTCCTGTGTTAAATCATCTAGACAGAAATCAATTAAACCGATTTTTTCTCTATGGACGTAGAGCTAAGGGAGTGACCCATTTCAAAGACTTCAAGCGTAGATGGATTCTATCACGGACTGGTAATGGTCTTCGATCACCTTGCGTTTTAATTTGAGTGTAGGTGTAATTTCTCCTGCTTCGATAGAAAATTCTTTGGCTAAAACGACAAATTTTTTAATTTGCTCAAAGCTGCTTAAACTTGCATTGAGTTTGTTGATATGCATTTGGATGGGACGAAGGACGTCAGTAACGGTGATGATGGGATCACTGGGTTGGGGGATGTTTTGGAGTCCTGTGGAACTTAAGGTGAGTAAGGCTGATAAGTGTTTGCGACCGTCTCCGATAACACAAGCTTGGCTTACCATGGGGCATTGCTTGATTTCTTCTTCAAGCGCTATCGGAGCTACCATTTTTCCGCCTGAAGTTTTTAAAATTTCTTTTTTACGTCCTACGATACGAAGAGAGCCTTGTGTATCAAAAACGCCTAAATCGCCCGTGTGAAGCCAGTTATCTTGAAGGACTTTTGATGTTGCTTCTGGGTCTTTGAGGTAGCCTTTAAAAACATGCACCCCTCGGGTGAGGATTTCTCCGTCTTCTGCTAGTTTCACTTCTAATCCTGGGACAGGGCGTCCGACGACATTGCCTGTATTCTCTCCTGGTTTGGTCATACAAATGATGCCTGTAGATTCTGTTTGACCAAAGTCTTCTGTGATCGCTAATCCTAAGCCTTGAAACCAGTGTTTTACGCTAGGTGCTAAAGGAGCGGCTCCTGATACGAGTAAAGTGGCTTTTTGAAGACCAAGCGCGCGTTTAATCGGGTTTAAGACGAGTTTTTGGGCTAATTGGTACCTGATCCACTCTGTCCAGGTTAATTTTTTTGTGAAAAGCGCTTGATTTCTGAGTTGGAAGCCCACCGCTAACCCCCATAGTATCAATTTTTTGACTATTCCTTTTTTTTGAGCGGTCTTACTGAGGACCGCTTCCATCATTTTTTCCCAAATGCGAGGGACGCAGAGTAGTAGGGTGGGTTGGATTTCAGGAAGCTCTGAGGAGATCTGTTCAAAACTTGAGCAAAAATAAACAGTATGCTTCAATAAAATACCTGCGCCTAAATTATGGATTGTTTCTGCGACATGGCAAAGAGGGAGAAACGAAAAAATACGCCCCTGGTCTTTTTGTTGTTGAGGAACTTTGAGTTCCCAAAATTGAATACCTAATTGGATGGTAGCTATAAAATTGTCATGGGAGAGCAGGGCTCCTTTGGGTTTGCCTGTGGTACCTGAGGTGTAAATGATGAAGGCGGGAGCATGAGCGTCGAGATTTTCCAGGTACTGCTCGTAGGATCTTCCTTGAGAGGCAAGCATTTGTCCCTGCTGGCAGGCATCTTCGTAAGAGATCCCTTGGGGTGGAAGGGGGCCTTGAGGGTCTAATACCAAAATAAGCTTGAGCCGATTCAGGTGCTTTGCTCCTTCCGGGGTCTCTTGGATTTTTTTCAGGTAATTTTGATTTTGAATGACTAAAAAACGGCTTTCTGTGTGGCCTAAGACAAAGCTCACATCTTTCGGAGACGCATTCGGATAGATCCCTGCAGTTTTTGCTCCGAGGAGTAAAGCACCTAAGTCTGTATGCACCCAGGCAGGACTATTATACGAAAAAAGGGTCAAAATATCCTTCGAAGTCATTCCCTGAGATTCTAAGAACAGAGCAATCCAGTGAACTCGTTCACAGAATGCTTTGACGGTAATAGGTTTCCAAACCCCCTGAGATTTAAAAGACTGAGCAATCCAGTCAGGTTGTTCTTTTTCCCAGTTTTTTAACTGGTGCAAAAAAGTGGTCATCACGCCTCCTTATACGAGTTTATCATGTGAATTGCTATTGAATAGAGGGAAGAGAAAAACCTGGTAATCGCAGTTTTCAAATCGGTGTATTCATGGTATTGGTCGCGGATGGGAAAAAAACTCAGTGTGAAACACCGTAAAAGAAATCTTGATCAACGAGCGTCCGCGCCTGCACCTCATAAAGTTGCTGTGCGTCGTAGTAAGCGTGCTTTAAAAAAGAAAGCTTACCCCATGCATTAGTTTTCGGACAAAGGGTAGCTTCAAGAAAAAAAGAACGCTTTTCGTCAATATTTTGCCGAAGGCGCTACTTTTAAAAAGCGTCCTTCAGGGTTGTTTTCTTCTGCAAAGCGAAGGGTCCAGTCCGTTTGAAACAAGACTATGTCACATCCATCTCGATCTAAAACGATCTGTGTGTCTGTTCTGCCTTCGAAGCGTTCGAGATTGACATTTTCTACCCAGCGAGCATGAGTGTAGGCTAATGGTTGGATCTTTGCTTCGACATTGTACTCTGTTTTGAGTCGATGAAGCAGGACCTCAAATTGTAATCCTCCTACTGCTCCTAAGTAGGGAGCTTTGTCGCCTAAGCCTTTTTGCTGATAAATTTGAATAACACCTTCTTCTGCAAGCTGATCGAGTCCTTTTTTTAAGGCTTTGCGTTTCATGGGGTCTAAGATCTGAATGCTTGCGAAGTGTTCCGGAGAAAACCGCGTGACGGCTTCGTACTCAATGCCCTTGCCCTGGCACAAGGTATCTCCAATGCGCAAGGTTGCATTGGTATCGAGTAGTCCCACAATATCTCCTGGCCAAGCTTCTTCTAAAAGAATGCGTTTTTGTGCAAAAAGCTCTAAGGGTTTAGAAAGTTTGAGGGTTTTGCCTGAGCGAGCATGCAATACTTCGATATTTCTTAAAAAATGCCCTGAGCACACCCTTAAAAAAGCGACTCGATCTCGATGAGAAGGGTCGATATTCGCTTGAATTTTAAAAATAAAACCTGAGAACCGGGAATCGGTAGGCTCGATCGTTCCTTGAGAAGTTTTTCTAGCAGAAGGAGGAGGAGCCATAGGGATGAGTTTTTCTAAAAATTTTTGAACGCCAAAGTTATTCATAGCGCTTCCAAAAAAAATAGGAGTGAGTTTTCCTTCTAAGACTTCCGAATGGACGTAAGCGTCCCCCGCTTGTTCTAAGAGTTCGAGTTCCATTTTCAATTTTTGGTGAAGCTCTTGGACTTGCTCAGGATGGTCTTCTGCTCGATGCATCCAAGTGAGGACCCGAGGATCATCGATGCCTGTCACTTTTTGAGCAGCAATCTGCCCTTTCGCATTCGCTTCTTCTTGTCTTTGAAAAAGCAAGAGCTCATGATCGATGCGATCGTAAATACCCCGAAATTGATCTCCTAACCCTACCGGCCAATTCGTTGCAAACGATCGAATACTCAGTATTTTTTCAAGTTCATCAATTAAATCGAAGGGATTACGACTGGGGCGATCTAGTTTATTGATGAAGGTAAAAATGGGTAGGGATCTATTGCGGCAGACTTCAAAGAGCTTGCGTGTTTGAGGTTCTACTCCTTTGGCTGCGTCAATAAGCATGACAGCTGCGTCTGCTGCATTTAAAGTGCGGTAGGTATCTTCTGAGAAATCCTCGTGCCCTGGGGTATCCAATAAATTGATTTGAGTTCCCTGGTACTCAAAAGGAAGGACGCTTGAGCTGATGGAGATACCTCGTTGTTTCTCGATTTCCATCCAATCGGAGGTGGCATGGCGTTGGTTGGCTTTAGCCCGTACTGCTCCCGCCAGATGGATGGCTCCTCCATAAAGGAGGAGTTTTTCCGTGAGGGTAGTTTTTCCCGCGTCTGGATGAGAAATGATTGCAAAAGTTCGTCTTCGGGCCACTTGCTTTTGCAGAAAAGCTTCGTCTGCCATAATCTCCTCTTGTGAAAATTGGCTTGCGCTTAAATGCGTCCTTTAGATATTGACTATCAGTGTGACTTTTACCATGAAATTTTTAAATTTATGAAAAAACATCCGCATTTAATTCAACAAGCAGATGAGCTAGCTCAGATTGCAGCTCAGCTATCTTCAGAGACAATGATTGCAGTAGATACTGAGTTCATTCGGGAATCTACTTTTTTCCCTGGCATCCAGCTATTGCAGGTTGCAACTGACACAGAATCGTGGTTATTTGACGCCTATTTTTTTAAGCAAAAGGATCCTGCAGGGATTCGTCCTTTATTGGATATTTTTGAAAATCCTAACATTCTCAAAATATTTCATGCAGCTCAAGGGGATCAGGAGTGCTTGTACACTAATTTTCAGGCGATTGCCTCTCCTTCTTTGGATACAGCGGTTGCTGCTTCTTTATGTGGGTATGGGGATAGTATCGGGCTTGCTTCTCTTTTACAAAAAACCTTGGCAGTCCATCTGAACAAAGGACATGCCCGAACGGATTGGTCGCTGCGACCCTTGCCTGAACAGCTGCTTGATTATGCGCATGCGGATGTGGTGTATTTAGTCAAGCTTGCTTCCTGCTTACTCAATGAGTTAGACCAGTTAGGGAGAAAACTCTGGGCATTGCGTCTTTCAGGTCTTTCGGAGAATCCTCGGTTATACCAGATGGATGTGGAGGGGATTACTCAGCGCCTGCTTGCATCCAAAAAACACAAGGAGCAACTTTATCCGGTGCTTTTTGAGTTAGTGCATTGGCGAGAGCATCGGGTGAGAGCTTTAGATGTTCCTCGCAAGTGGATTGCGGAAGATCGTGTTCTTTTAGATCTTGCTGAATCTAGACCTCAAACACTCAGGCATCTTGAGGCTTTTCGGGGTCTGAAAAAAGGGGAGCTCAAAAAAAGCGGTGAGCATATTTTGCAAGCCATTCAAAAAGGACTGCAATCGTCTCTTCCTGTGGAGCTGAGTCGTTCTCAAGTCACCTCTCCTACCCCAGAAGAAAGTAAGATGATGGATCTTTTGCGTTACTACATGGGTTTTTTAGCAGAAAAGCATCAGATTGCAGCTAAGCATCTTTTTCAAGCCCCAAGCCTCTTATCTCTGATTCGTTCTGATATTCAGAAGGAAGAAGAACTGGTGCAACTTGGCATTCTTACAGCAGATGCGGCTCGTTTGGTAGGAAAAGAGCTCATGGCGATGCTTCGTGGTGAGGTGGCACTTGGTATCGGTGGGAGGGTAGTGCGGGTGATGTACCGTGATGAATTCGATGGCTTAACCTAGGCTTGCTTAGGTCTTGTACGTGCAGGATGAGTAAAAAAAAGTCCCCCTCCCCTTGTTCTCGTGGAAGCTTCCTAAAATTCAAGACTGAGGTTTAATTTTTTTTGAAAATACTCCTTGAGCAACCCGAGGAGTTCTAAGTCTTGTTTGGTGTCCAACCATGTCCCCTCTTCGGTGAGACGAAAGTGGTAGGCCCGACCTTCTGAGGCCATAGCAAGCCAAAGCTCCTGCAATGAGGGCTGTGCGCTTAAAATAGAGCGTATTTTTTGTTGGATCACAAGCGTCAGTCCCCCCGAGGAGCGTTCGCACTCTAAGACATCCGCATCTACCTTTTCTAAAGCGGTTTCAATGCGGTTAAACGTTGCTTCCAGCTGTTTTTGGTATGCTTCTACTGCTATCATCGCTTCACACTACCACAGTTTAAGCTTGCGAGTGTTTATTTTAAAGACACCTGTTGAAGGTTTCTCTTTTTTTTTCTGTTTTTCAGAACTTTTGAACCGATGGCAAGGGGCATAGAAATTGCTCAAGGCATTATGTCTGTTGGAGATTCATCCAACAGATGCACGTTTTATTTCGTGCTTGAACTCAAGGAATGGGAGTTTTTTTATGAGAAAAAGAGAAATGATGCTGATGGTTTTTGCGTTTGTCATGCATTCAGGTTGTGGGATGAATTATAACAGAACGTATACAGGAACGATGAGCTATAGCATGCCAGGACAAATGGGTGCTAGTTCTAGCATTGCATATGGAACGGGGACTAACCCAGGAAGTGGCAGTGCGAATATTAGCTTGATGGAGGCAAGCAATGTCGTTTCTGGAAGCGTTTCTGGACAATTGGGAACAGGTCAGATCACAGGAGGAACTCCTAGTGGAGATATCGTTTCTAATGTGACCGTTCGTTTCACACCCCAGAGTACTACTATGGGTTTGGGGACTATGGGGACTACTAGTACCATGGGTTCTGGATGTACTTATACAGGGTCCTTGAACGTTGCGAATAACCAGATATCATCTTCACTGACCAGTACCGGTACGCAAGGTGTCTACGGCTCGGGGAGTTATACTACCTGTGGGAATTTTTCTTTCACAGGAACTGCGCACTAACCTATCGCTTCAGCGAGGGTCTCTTTTTAGGGATCCTCACTGAAGCTTCAATATTTGTTTTTTTAGTGGATACCACTCAACTACGAAGTCAATTCTTAATTTATGGGTTGAGTCTTCAGTGAAATACGCTTGATTCTCTGCCTTTTCTCAGAATACGCGATGGCCCTTTTACAAGTAGCGTTCTTGGATGATGGGAAGTTGGGGAGCCTGCGCTTTTCTCTGCATGGACTTTCTCTTCGGGACAAAGATTGCGATTGAAAGGTCTTAGATTTTTGGCTTTTTTGTGCAGTTTAAGTTTTAGGGAAAAAGATGGATATTGGCAGGTAAGAGCATTGACGACTTATGCTATTTTTTGAAGTCACCTCGGCGAGGATCCCTTTTCAGAGATCCTCACTGAAGCTTGATGATCTACTTCTTTATTTTCAGTTGAGCTTTCTCAACTAAGAAAACTTTTCTCAGATTTGCTAGATTCAGTCAAGTATTTTTTATGAGTGTTTTTTTAGGTGGTTGGGATGCTTCTTGACTCAACTACATTTGATTCTCGTGCCTTTGCTGAGAAGACCCGATAGGGTGATGGGTCCCGTGTCTCAGGATAGTTGAATTGACAAGTGTTGAAAATAGGGGGGCGATAGGGTTTTGAGACATGAAAAATTGTAAAATTTATTCAAAAAAGTTTAAAGAAACTTGAGTAGAAAAGATGCTGAACAGAGGAGATAGAACGATAATATCCATAGGCGAAGAAGCTTTTGTATTGCTTTGAACAGGGACTAAATGGATCTCAGAAGCTCAAGGCAAGGCAGCAGGAGCAACAAAAAGAGCTCTAGGATCAGTGTTCAGGCTCAGATCAAGGGGGGGCTGTTCGACCAATTTAAAAGATGAAGCATGAGGGCTTTATCTCAGACGAGAGGGTTTCTATTCAACTCAAATAGAGAAATGGCGTACATGCAGAATGCTTTACCATGGAACAACAAGCCCGTTAAGGATGCAAGAGACACTCAAATTAAGCAACTCGAACATGAAATCTTAAGAAAAGGCCTTAGCTGAACTATCAGCGTTGCTTGTTCTCAAAAAAAAGGAATTTTCTTTGAGAAGAAAAAGGAAGAGGACTAGAATGAGCTAAGGGATCGTACCGCGATCTTAGACCTGATGAAGGAATGTGAACCCGTCCAAGCAAGGCCTGTAGCGTCCTAGGAATAGACGAAAGAACTATTCAGCGATGGAAGCTGTCAAAATTAAGGGAGGATTGCCGTAAGGGCCCCTATCCCAGCCAGCTTCTTCGTTTTCTCAAGAAGAACTTCAGGCTATTTTAAAAGTGGTAACAAGCTTCCGAATTTTGCGACAAGAGCCCCCGACAGATAGTTC
>TBL_comb48_EPIDRAFT_1001410_pt1 | contig 17789 bp, 15 predicted proteins | sample TroBogEpilimnion_37_FD_10681 | JGI IMG/M metagenome (IMG submission 10681)
TCTCCGGCCGAATGTCACCGACATGCTGCAAGGCTTCGGCGAAATCCGAAGCATTGGCAAAGCGCCTGCCCAGATCGGCTTCGCAGGCCTGACAGATCACGCGGTTGAGGTCGATCCAGAAGGGCCATTCCTCGTCGGAGAGATTGTCCGGCACTTCGGGGAATTCCATGCGGTCTTTGCCGCTACTCATTTCGTACAGCACCTTGCCCAGGCTGTAGATGTCCGCCTGCGGTGTGCCGGGCCCTTCCGGGGGTACAAAGCCTTCGGTGCCCACAAAGGTGCGCTCTCCAAAGGCAGCCACAAGACCGATGTCCGCCAGTTTGCAGACACCACCCACGAAGATGATGTTGGAGGGTTTGATGTCACGGTGGGTGAGACCGTGGTTGTGCATGTAGTGCAGCGCATCGGCCATGTACACGCCCGCATCACGGCAGAAGAAGGGGTCCAGCCGCCCGTGCCGTCGCATGTCGGTGGTCAGCGTGCGCGGTACGTAGGTCTTCACATCGCTGATGTGCGCGCCATCCTCGGCGTCGTCCGCCAATTCCATCACGCAGTAGTAAAAGCCACGCGGTTCATTCCAGCCCACATGCAGAATATGCACGAGGCAGGGGTGTCCGCGCGAGATCGGCTCGAACTGCTGAATGCCCTGGAACTCACGGTGAAAGGTGCGGGTGAGTTCAAAATCCTCGCGCCAGACGATTTTCACGGCACGCAGCGCACCCGTCACACTCTGGGCTAGCCAGACTTCGCCATAGGCCCCGGAGCCGATACGCTTGAGCAGTGTGTAGTCGGGAATGACGATGTCATCACGGTGGGAAGGCGGGCCGTTTTTATCGCGGCTCTTAACCTTGTCACGGGCCGTTGGCACCGCGATTGGCGGGGCGGGCAGATCCATCTCGAAGGAATCGGCCTCAAGTGCCGCTTCATCGATCACGGGTACATCGGCTTCCTCATCCGCGCTCTCGGGGGAAGGCGGAAGATCGGCGGGCTGGGCGGCGGAGTCGCTCATGAAGCTGGCGTAGAAGGAGGGTGGCGGCAGGGCCGGGCTGGTTCAAGCCAACGGCAGCGCCCGGAAGTCTCCCACTAAAGCATCGTATTCTCAAGCCCCTGCACTTCTTTCTTTACCAGCGCACCGACACGGTGCTTGGCCAGATAGACCTGTGCGGCATTGATTCCGAGGGCTTCGGAGGTCTTTTTGACCCCCCAGCCCTTCATGACGTAACAGTCGAAAATTTGAAACTGCCGGGGGGAGACTTTGGCTTTGACGCGTTCCAGCGCGGCAGCGGTGATGTTGTCGCGCCACTCACGGTCCCAGATGTTTTCCAGCAGGTTGTCCTTATCTTGGGAGAGGCGGTCAATGACCTGGCCACTGGTGTCCTCGGTGTCTGCATTGCCCTGATCGGCCAGGGAAGGCTGGCGCTTGCGCGCACGGAAAACATCCAAAATACGCCAGCGTGTCATCTGCAGCAGCCAGGCTTTGAAGGAGCCGGCCCGCGGGTCGTACTGGCCTTTCTGTACCTGCCGAGCGATGGCGATGATCGTCTCCTGCACCACGTCAAAAGCTTCTTCGCGGGTAAGGCCCGCCTTGGTGCCGACGCTGAAAATCAGGCGCCAGTAGGTCTGGTAAAACTCGTTCCAGGTCTTCTGATCTTCCCAGTTGTTCAGACGCTCAATCAGGCTTTTGCGGGTTTTTTCCCACAAGCCTTTGTCTTTTTTTACGTCTTCCGGGATCGGAATGTCTGGCTCTGGTGCCGGTTTGCTCATTGCGGTGTGATTCTCAACGGATGAGCCGCGCTGTCAAACCATTGAAACTCAGCAAACGTAGAGAAAATGGGCGAAAGAGACGCCTATTTTTCGCGGGGTGCAGGTCATGATGCCCCTTGGCGGATTCATGCCATTCATGAAGTCATTTCATGGATTCGGGCTCTGACTAGCGGCATCGTTGGTTGCCATCGCGGGGGTGCGGGCTAGTCTGGCAGTCCAGCGCCGCGTTTGTGGCGTAGTCCCTGCTTTAAAGCCATGCCCGAACTGGAAAATCCCTTTCAAGAGACACTGCTCTCCCGCCACCGCGCGGAACCCTGCTCCGTGGTCATCTTTGGTGCCACCGGCGATCTCACCCATCGCAAGCTTATTCCCGCCATCTACAACATCGCCGCAGAAGGTGATCTGCCGCCGCAGTTCAAGGTGGTGGGTTTTGCCCGACGCGAGAAGACGGATGAGGGCTTCCGGTCGGAGTTGGAAACGGGCAACCGTCAAAACAGCCGTCAGGGGCACAATGACGAACTGTGGAAGAGCTTCTCCCAGTGCATTCACTATCATCGCAGTGAGTTTGAAGACCTCGAAGGCTACAAATCTCTGGGCCGCCTGCTGGACCAGTTTGATGCCGAGCGCGGTGCGCCAGCGAACCGTTTGTTCTATCTCGCCGCCGCCCCAGAGGCCTTCAAACCCATTCTGGAAATGATTCGTGCCGCCGGGCTGAATCAAGGCACGAAAGGCAAATGGGCGCGCGTGGTCTGTGAGAAACCCTTTGGCAAAGACCTCGCCACTGCGCAGGGACTGAACTCCGTGGTCGCCGCCACCTTTGCGGAAAAAGACACCTACCGCATTGATCACTACCTCGGCAAAGAAACCGCGCAGAACATCATGGTGCTGCGCTTTGCGAACTCCATCTTTGAACCCAACTGGAACAGTCGTTACATCGACCACGTGCAGATCACCTGTGCGGAGAATCTCGGCATGGAAGGTGGTCGTGGCGGCTACTATGACACCGCTGGGGCGCTGCGTGACATGGTTCAAAATCATCTTTTGCAGTTGGTCTCGCTCGTCGCTATGGAGCCGCCGACCGATCTCAGTGCCGACAGTGTGCGTGATGAAAAAGTGAAGGTGATCCGCGCTCTGCGTCCGCTGGTGGGACCTGAGGCCGTCGGTAAAAATGTGATCCGCGCCCAATACACCGCAGGCAGCGTCGATGGTGCGCCTCGCGTCGGTTATCGCCAGGAAGATCGCGTGAATCCGGAGTCCACTACCGAGCCCTATGTGGCGCTGCGTCTCATGATCGACACCTGGCGCTGGCAGGGCGTGCCGTTTTACATCCGCGTGGGCAAGCAACTGCCCAAAAAAGCCACCGAGATCAGCGTGCATTTCAAGAAGCCACCGCAGGTGCCGTTTGCTACTTCGTCGATGCTTAAAAACAGCGAGAACACCCTCGTCATCCGCATTCAGCCGGATGAGGGCATCGCGCTGCGCATCCTGTGCAAGCAGCCGGGACAGGCGATGAGCATGCAGCAGGTGAAGATGGACTTTCGCTATTCATCGAGCTTTGGCAAAGCTAGCCCCGAAGCTTACGAGCGTCTGCTGCTCGACGCTATGGCGGGTGATGCCACGCTGTTTGCGCGTCGTGATGAAGTCGAGAACGCCTGGAGGTTCGTCGATCAAATTGAAAGCGCCTGGCACAAGTCGGACACGCCACCAACCATGTACGAATACCCCGCTGGTAGCTGGGGGCCCAAGGAAGCGGATGACCTGCTGCGCGCGGACGGTCGTGAGTGGCGCCTGCTTTGATGTCTTGTATTTCTGAATCTTTGACCCACACTTGGCCCATGACCACCCTGCTTCCTCTCGATCAAATGAGCCGTGGTGAAAAGCTGCGCGCTCTCATGGACTTGGAGAACGATCTGTTTCCCGTCACAGACGACAAGCCGCCGCCTTCGTGGCATTTGGAACTGCTAGAGGAAACGGAACGGCGGCTGGCTTCTGGTGAAGAGCAGTTTGTCTCTCTGGAGGAGGTCAAACGCCGTTTGGCTGGCCTGAAACAATGCGCGTAATTCTTTCCGAAAGCGCCCTTGGTGATTTGATTGAAGGGAGGCAGTTTTATGAAGACCAATGCGAGGACGGACTGGGTGATTACTTTGAGAAGTCCATGCTACAGGAACTCGAAACTCTCGAAAGCGTCGTCGGCATTCACCCTCTGGTGCATGGTCGGCATCGGCACATTTGCGGCACTTTTCCATACGCCATTTATTATCGTATGGAACCCAACGGCGATGCCGCAGTCCTGCGTATCTTAGATTGCCGTCGTGATCCGCGCTGGATCAAACGAGCTCTCAAAAAATCCTGATTTTCCATCATCATGCCTCCAGCGACACTCAACGACTCCGACCTTGACCGCCTTGGTCTCGAAACTCCCATTGGGCGCATTGATCGTGCCTTGAAGCAGTTGTGGGAAAGTGATGAAGCGAAGACCCGTGCCTCACTCATCAATTTGGCGATCTACACCGAGGACGGCTCGCAGTTGATGTCAGACAACGCACTGCTCGACCATGTGGCCGCGCGGCACGCCTGCCGGGCGCTGCTCATTCTCGCACTGCCTGAAGCCCAGCCNCCGCGTGCACGTGCCTGGATTCAGGCGCTGTGCCGTCCCTATCAAGGCAAACAGATCGTGTGCAGCGAGCAGATCAGCTTTGTCCTCGAAGGCGGGGATGCCGCGCAGGTGCAAAACATCGTCTTCGCGCATCTCGATTCCGATCTGCCGCTCGTCGTCTGGTGGCAGGCCGACCTGTCCAAAAACTTTGAAGAGCGCCTCTACAGCCGCATCGACACACTGTTTATCGACAGTGCGCGGTGGAGCGACCCCGCCAGGGAGTTTGATGCACTGCTCGCCGCGATGAATGCTGAAACCGGCGGCTTTGATGTGCGTGATCTCGCGTGGACGCGCTCGCACTTCATGCGCACCGCGCTGGCCACCTGCTTTCAGGACGCCACCGCTTGCCACAACCTAACCAAACTGCAGACCATTCGCATCACTCATCTCAAAGGCCAGCGCACCACGGCGCTGCTGCTAGCGGTGTGGATCAATCAACGGCTGCGTTCTACCCTTAGCGTCGAGTTGATCGAAAAGGACACCGGCCCCGCCTTGCAGGGTCTCGTGCTGGAAGGGCCCGGTGTGCGCGGTGAGGTGCGGCGTGACTGCGACTCCTGCTTTGTACGGGTCAGCGCGACCTGTGGGGAGAACAGCCGGGAGGACCTGCTTCCTGCCGATGTGGACAGTGACGCCGAGCTCGTCAGTGAACTGCTGTCCCGCTTCCACGGCAGTACGCTCTATTCCTCCATGCTGCCGTTTGTTCACAGCATGTTGAAATAACCGTTCGACAATGGTGCTGCCGGTTTCAACACTGTGAGCATGCGCCCCTGGCTTCATATCGCCCGTATTTCCAACCTGCCAACTGTGTGGACGAATGTCACCGCAGCATGGCTCCTTGCCGGAGGCGCGCTTGCCGATGTGCGTCTCGCTTGGCTCCTACTCGCTGGTTCATTGCTCTACACCGGGGGCATGATCTTGAATGATACGATGGATGTTAAATTCGACATCAAGTATCGCCCAGAGCGGCCCATTCCGAGTGGCCAAATTAGCCTGCGCGCGGCATGGGCCGTCTGCGTCGTCATGCTTTTGACAGGAGCCACCATCGCCGCAATCTCAGGTGCCCATCCGAAGATCACGGCATTTCTGGTCGGAGGCATTGTGCTTTACGATCTCTTTCACAAAAAGTGGGCAGGCTCGGTCATCATCATGGGGGCGTGTCGGCTGTTGCTGTATCTGATGGCGGCCTCTGCCGTCGTGCCGTTTCAAGTCGCCGGTCCCATGTTGGTGCTGCCCTATGCTGTGGCGCTGGGTTGTTACATCGTGGGCATCTCCGTGGCGGCCCGGTTGGAGTCTAAGAACGGTGTCTTGCCCGTGCCTACCACCATGCTGGCCTTTGCCCTGCTTTACACACCGGCGGTGTTTTGTGCCATGCGGTTCTCATCCGCCGGTGGCAGCCCGTTGCAAATTGTGGTGCTGGGGGTGTTTGCCATGCTGGTGGCTTATGCCACACACAGCCTGCGCAAAGGCGGCCCCGCCATCGGCAATGCGGTGGGCTGGTTGCTCGCAGGCATCGCTGTGGTTGATGCTCTTGCTGTAGCCACGGTCTCGGTGCCGTTGGCTCTGGGTTTTGTCGCACTGACGCCACTGCTGCGCTTTTGGCAGCGCTGGGTTGCCGCGACGTAGCCGTAACCATGTGGTCGTAGTTTTCTGGAAGTTGCAGGCTCAAACGCATCCGCAGGTAATGATTCGTGGCAAGAAGCCCAGCGCAAACGCGAGCGCGAAGCGTCTTGGAGTGCGGTGACAAGCTTTAGCGCGGCACCGCTTTCGCTGGCTGGAGGGAGTACTGGGTCGGCAGAGCGTTCTGCATCACGCGAAAGAGTTGCTGCTCCCGCAGGCCGGATCGAGGGATGTGGACGGATATCACGCTACACCCCGCGAAAGCGGTGCCGCCGATGCAGGCTTGCGCCGCGCATCTCTGTCACCGCAGTCCAAGACGCTGTCGCGCTCGCGTGGACGCTGGAGCTTTCTGCCGCACTTTTTTGAGCCCTACTACATGGCGACGTAGCAGCGATCAGGGCGGGTTTTCACCCATATTCCGGATAACCTGCCTGAGTTGCTTCTTGGTCTCGATGTCCTCGGGAGCCAGCTTGAGTGCCGCTTCAAAAGCCTGTCGGGCTTCCTGATTCTTTCCAAGTTCGACATAGAGCAGTCCCAGGTTGTAGTGGGTGTTCAGGCTTTTGGGATCAAGTTCGAGAGCTTTGAGGTAGGACTTCAGCGCCTCGTCTTTTCTTCCCGCCTGATCCTGCAGATTGCCGAGGTTGAGATGCAGCATGGCGCTGTCAGGCACAAGGCGCAGCGCTTCCTGGAGTGCGGCTTCGGCTTCCTTGAGCTTTTTGGAGCCAGCGAGGAAGGATGCATAGCTGTTCAGCGTGTAGCTGCGCTCTTTGGCTTGTTCTGGGCCTTTTTGCAGGTGCAGCAGGAGCTGAAAATCCACATCCTCCAGATCTTCCGGCGGCTTGGCTCCCCACTCGATGAGCATGCTCATGCGGTGTACGCGCGCCTTGAGCCGCTTCATTTCAATTTCAAGGCGGGTCTGCAAGGTGAGTTCAAATGCTTTCGCGTAGGCCTTCTCGGCCATGTCAAAGCGCTCCTCCTCCATGAACTCATCTCCCAGCGCCACATACTGCCCGATCACCTTGCGCGAGTGGTAGCGGTCCCATTGATCCTGGATGGAGGGAATGAAGAAAGCGAGCAGCATGACCGAGGCGCTGCTGATCGTGGCAAGGTAGGGCCAGATGGCTTTTGTCGGTGCAGCAGGACGTTCTGACATGGCTTTTAACCTCCCTCAACCTTCGGCTTCCTCGTCTTCAGATTCAACCGCTTCCTCCTCTTCGTATTCATCTTCGGTTTCCTCCTCTTCAACAGCATGGGCAAAGGCGGCAAACCAGCCGCCGGCCTCGATCAAAGCTTCTGGCGTGCCCTGTTCGACGATGCCGCCACCTCCGAGCACGTACACATGATCGGCATCACGCACCATGCTGAAGCGATGCGCGATGATGATGATGGTACTGCTGCCGCGCAGATGGTGAATGGCATGCTTGACCTCCGCTTCGGTGTTGTAGTCGAGATTGGCCGTGGCTTCGTCAAGTACCAGGATTTTCGGGCGGCTCAGCAGCACGCGGGCGATTTGCACCCGCTGGCGTTCGCCGACGCTCAATCCCATGCCGTTCTGACCGATCTGCGTCTGCAATCCATTCGGCAGGCGCTCCACCAGGTTTTTCAGACCCGCCTGCTCCACCACTTTCATGACCTCAGCATCGGACGCGTTGGGCTGCTTGTAGCGCAGGTTGTAGGCGAGCGTTCCACGGAAAATGGCCCCGTCTGCCGCCACCATGCCGATGTGGCCGCGCACGCTGGAGGAATCCAGCTTGCTGAGTTCCTGGCCGTCGATGAGGATTTCGCCCTGCTGCGGCTCATAGAGTTTGAGCAGCAAGTCCACCGCCGTGGTTTTCCCAGCACCACTGCCGCCCACAATGGCGGTGATTTTCCCAGGCTCAAAAGTCATCGAGATGGACTGCAGCACCTGATGATCCGGGACGTAGGCGAAGCTCAGGTCCTTGAATTCTACTTTGCCGTTTTCGATTTGCAGCGGCTGGCCGACCTTCTCGCCGGTCTTATTCTCCAGCAGACGGAAGGCGCGTGAGATCGAGGCGATGTGCTGCTTGGTGTTGACCCACAGGCTGCACAGCTCATCAATCGGGGAATACAAGCGGTCCAAATAAGCGACGAACATGACCACATCACCAGGGGTGAGCTTGTGGATGAGCGCCAGATAGCCGCCGCAACCCAGCACCATGGCTGTGGCCAGATGGCAGAGTACCCCTTCCCAGAAGGCGAACTTGTTGGAGAGCTTGCTGCGCTCCACGTAGTTGTCATACGCGCTGGAGGAGATGCGGCGGTATTCCGCGACCTCGCGCCCCTCGGCGCCGCTGAGCTTGACGGTTTTGATGCCTTCGAGCGCCGTGGAAATGCGGGCGCTCACATCTTCCCAGCGCTCATAGTAGGTGTTGAGTCCCGTCTCAAGTTTTTGCGAGGAGCGCCAGGCAATGATCAGGTAGATGGGAATCAAGGACACCGAAATGAGGGCCAACGTGACGTTCTGATAGAACATGATGGCCATGATGCCGAAGAGGCTGATGATCTCCGGCAGGATCTGCTGCGAAAACGCTCCGACAATGGCGCTGACCTCTTCACTTTGATCAATCTGCTTGGCGATGGCGGCAGGGGCACGCTTGCCAAAAAAGGCCAGTGGCAGCCGCAGCACATGGGCAAAGGCTCCCTGAATGAACTCCTGCTCGATGTCGCAGTCGAGCTTCGCCTTTTTGTTTTCGGCGTATAGCCACAGGATGTAGCTGACCACATTGACGCCCAGCATCAGCAGCACCGCGTAGAGCAGGGTGTGGATGGCCTCGCCCGGCGTTCGCTCGGCCACATGCGCCTGAGTGTGCGGCTTTTTTTCGTGTGTCTTTTTGGTGGCCGGCGGCAGCGGTTTGGTCTTGGCGGCGGCATGCGCGGCCAGGATTTTTTTGTGCAAGAAATCCTCCACCGGGCTGTCGCCGGTTTCCAACTCCTCACCCGCCGCGACTTTGGCCTTGTCGTTGGCGTGTTTGACGAAGAGTCCCGCGATGTCATTGATCGCCTCGCGGTAGATCAGCGGCTCCACCAGCCCCGCACCGGTGCTGAGCAAGGTGATAAACGCCACGACCAGGAACCTGCCGCGATGCGGCTGAACCAGTTGATAGAGGTGGTTTAAAACATCCTTCTTCATGCAGTCCGCGATACAACGAACTGCCGCATACTTCTGCAACCCTTTTTATCAAGTTAGCGCTGACACTGCGTTTACCCCGCAAGGGCCAGCGCCGCTTGATGCACGCAGTCGTTTGCGCCTGGACGTGAGGATGGCAGCGAATTGAAAGAGTGCCCGCCAGCCAGGATCTGGCGCGCAGCCGCAAGCCATGTGGCTGAACCGCAGCCACTCATCACGCAGCCGTGGGCACCGGCGCGCAGGATCAGTTCGGAGTCGAGCTTTAGGCCCTGGCCGGTGACGATGAGAAACTTCAGTCCTGCGTGCAGCACCGCGAGGTCTTTCACCAGTTCCAGAATCCGGTGGCCCGGTAGGCTCAGGCTGAGAATGACAAGATGGGGCCGCTGCTCAGAGACGGCGCTAAAGGAGCAGGACGCACAGGTCACGCTGGCCGCCAGGGTAAGATCTGGCTGCGCAGCCAGTACGGTGAAAAAATCTGCGATGATGACTGGCTGGTCAGCCACAATGACGATGCGGTTGGGGATTCTCATTGCAGAGGGTTGCCTTTCTTGGAACGCCGACACTTCACGAAGCAGGCGTGGGCCAGCCATCAAAGAATTGGAACAAAACCTTCGCTTTGGGCTGCGGGCGTTTTTCTTTTCTCTAGTCCGTCACTGGAGCACATCCCGCTGGGTCTCTACCCAGCGCACCGCCTGCCGGATCATTTCGGCACTGGTGACAAACTCCATTTTTTCTTTGATGTGGTCACGGTGTACGGAAATGGTCTTCGGACTCAAATGCAGTTGCGCTGCGATCTCCTTGGCGGTTTTGCCATGGCCAAACAGCTCAAAGACTTGAAACTCGCGGTCGCTCAGTTTGATCAGCGGCGACTCGGTCGAGCCTCGTGGCCGGGGCGAGGCGAAGGAGGACGCGAGGTGCGCGGCCAGCCGCTGGCTCACATACACGCCACCGTCGAGCACCTTGTGGATGGCATCCAGCAGCGCATGGCCGGGACTGTCCTTGCCGACGTAGCCGCTGGCTCCTGCACGCAGCGCGCGTGCGGCACACAGCATTTCATCATGCATGGAACTCACAATGATCTTCAGCCTGGGGTGTAGAGTGTTGAGGTCTTTGATGAGTTCCAGTCCCCCACGTCCTGGCATGCTGAGGTCAGTGATGAGCAGATCGGGCTTCTCCTGCGCTACCAAGGCCAGGGCCTCAGTTTCATTCGTCGCTGTGCCACAGATTTCAAACTGAGGATGGGACTGCAGGATGAACCGATAGCCGTTAATCACGGATGGATGATCATCCACAAGTACGATGCGGCAGGTTTGGGTGCTGGGGTTTGTTGGCGTCATGAAGAGATAGGAATATACGCGGCGATGCGAGTGCCCCCGGCGGGAGGAGCGCCGCGCTCCAGCCTGGCGCCCATCACTTCAGCACGATGCTGCATGATGCGAAACCCGATGCCGCCGCTCCCTGCCTTCTCCTCTGGCAGGCCGCAGCCATCATCGTCGATCTCCAGCATGAGGCATTGCTCACGCTGCTCCAGCCCGATGCGGATATCTCCAGCATCTGCGTGCTTCAGGGCATTGTTCACCGCCTCCTGGGCGATGCGATAGAGATTGCACGCCGTCGATTCGCCGATCTCGGTGATGGGCGCAGGGCATTCAAACACGCACCGCACGCCGGAACTGCGTGTGGTGAGGTCTGCCAGCGCCTGCAGGGCATGTTCCAGCCCCTGATCCCACAAAGGCACTGGGGCCAGTCCATGGGACAAAGCACGCACTTCAGCCAGCGCCTCACGCAGGCTCTGACCGGCATGTTCTGCGTGCTCTGCATAGGCGGGGGCTTTGGCCTGCAATTCATCGTGCAGACCATTGATGGACATCAGAACGGCGGTGAGCTGCTGCCCGATGCCGTCGTGAAGCTCATGCCCAATGCGGCGACGCTCGTTTTCAGCCGAGTCGATCACCGCGCGCTCCAGTTCGGTGCGTTCGCGTTCACGGTCGGCCAGTTGCCGGGTCATTTTCCTGAACGCCTGGGAAAGCTCATGCACTTCGTCGCCTCCTTTCATCGCTTCGATGCTGATCGCCCGGCCTTCGCCAAACGCACGCACCGAGCGTGCCAGACGTTCAAGGCGGGCCGCTATGCCAAAGTGCAGGGTGGCCCAGAGGCAGAGGCACATGAAAGCGAGGACGGAAGCCGTCCAGAAAATGCGCTGGCGTGCATCCTGGTGCGCACTGGCCACGGCATGAGCGCGGTCATAGACCAGCAGGAGCCACTTTCGGGGCTGCCCGGCAAGCTCAATAGGAAACGCCGCCAGTACGATGAAGTCGCCATCTTCCAAAGTCGCGGACTCCATGATCTTGCCCGAATTCTGTTTGGCGCGCTTCCAGGCCGTCGCCGCAGGGGTGGCTTCGGCTGAGCGTCCCACCCACTGGGAAGATGAACTGGCCAGCACCTTGCCTTGGTCATCCACCACGGCGGCCATGCGCAGCCAGGGTTCGTGCTTCCAGTCGGAGAGGCTGTCATTCAGTGCCTGGATCTCTCCTTTCTCCAGGTGCTGCCAGGTCACCTTGGAGAGGCGAGTGCCGGTGGCTTCCGCCTGGGTGGTCACGTCGGTGAAAATACGCTCCAGGTCATGGGCCAGGTCCAGCTCATAATCCAGCCACGCAGCCACCAGACCCAGCGCCAGCAGCAGGGCAGGAATCAAGAAGCGAAGTGGGGGTGGAAAAGTCACTTGGGTGGGGGCCATGCGCTCAGGGCATCAGACATCCATGGATGCCATGCCACTGGACGACGGGTTGAAATGAGTGGTTGATATGGCCGCGCTCAGATTGAATCCGTGGGGAGTTCTTCTCAATCACCCCAGCAGGCTATTTCCATAGGCTGCTGGACAGGAGGTGTTTGGCGGTCCAAGAGACGGCGGGAGCGGTGAAAAGCTCTGCATCAACTGCGAAATCAGGGCTACCGGTTAGAAACCGCGTTCGACAGACGTTTGCCCTTTCCCTTTGACCTCAACCCCGGTCAGAGCCAAAGAACCGCCCCCCGTTAATGTTAGAAAAAATAATTCGGCTCGAGCATACCCACCGCATCTTGTTCACGAGAGAAGTCTTCGCGCCCAGGAACCACACCATTCGTGATCTTCTCCGCCTCGAGCAGCCGCACAAGCTCCCGCGCGTGCTCGTCTTTGTGGATGAAGCCGTCGCCACCGCCAATCGCGATCTGATTGACGACATCATGGCCTACGGTCAGGTGCATGCGGACACCTTCACCATGGTGGATGACCCCATCGTCATTCCCGGCGGCGAACCCTGCAAAAATGACTTCCGCCTCGTCGAATGCTGCTGGGACGCCATCAACGAAGCCGCGCTGGACCGGCACAGCTATGTGTTCGTCATCGGTGGCGGCGCAGCGCTGGATCTGGTCTGCTTTGCGGCTTCCACCGCGCATCGGGGCATCCGCCATGTGCGCTTTCCCACCACCACGCTCAGCCAAGGCGATGGCGGCGTGGGGGTCAAAAACGGTGTGAACTACTTCGGCAAGAAAAACTGGGTCGGCAATTTCGCCGTGCCGTTTGCTGTGGTGAATGACTTCTTCTTCCTCGAATCCCTGCCCAAACGCGAGCGTCGCAACGGCATCATCGAGGCCATCAAAGTCTCCCTCATTCGAGACCGTGCCTTCTTCGAGCAGATCGAGGCCATGGCCGATGACCTTGCCGCCTTGAAGCAGGAGGCCCTGGAGCAGGTCATCCAGCGCAGCGCCGAGCTGCATGTCGAGCACATCGCCACCGGCGGAGATCCCTACGAACTCGGCTCCGCCCGCCCGCTGGACTTTGGCCACTGGGCCGCGCACAAACTGGAGCAGATTTCCAAATTCGCCGTCTCTCATGGAGAGGCCGTCGCCATCGGCATGGCCGTGGACCTCGTCTATTCCCGCATGCAGGGCATCCTGGATGCTGAGACCTGCGAGCGCATCCTGAAGCTCATCGAGCGCATCGGCTTCGCCACGTCATCGAATCACCTCATGACCACCGGCCGCAGCGGCGAACCCGCCATCCTCGAAGGCCTGGAAGAATTCCGCGAACACCTCGGCGGCGAACTCACCGTCACCCTTGTGCCCGAGATCGGTACCAAGCTCGAAGTCCACGAGATGAACCGCGTGAAGATCCTCAATGCCGTGGTGGAGCTGCAGAAGCGAGCGGCGGATGCTGCGGAGTAGGGGAAGGATTGGCACTTCCAAAATCAACAATCCTTGTTCATCAATCGTCAATCAAGCACGCCCAGGACTCTCCAACACCGGAGGGATTGACGATTGTCGAGCCATCGAGGCGTTGATTGGCGAGGTTCCAAACCGCTGGCGCATGCACGCGATGACCGTGACCCTCGTGCCCAAGATCGGCACCAAGCTGGAAGTCCACGAGATGAACCTCAATGCCGTGGTGGAGTTGCAGAAGCGAGCGGCGGGGGACGAGTAGGGGAAAGCGCCGCCGCGCTTTCCGGCCGTAGGTTGGGTGTGTTTGGCGAAAAAGAACGCCCTTCAACACACAAAAACCGCTCCGCCAAACCGCCCGACTGCGAGGACGTTCATACACCATGTAGCCAGCCGTACGCTGATGGACGGGCGGGCTGTCGCCACACCCATCTACGACCGGGCAGCGCCACCCAATTTGGAGTGCGGTCGCGCAGATGCACGGCGCAAGCCTGCATCGGAGCCACCGCTTTCGTGGGGTGCAGTGTGTCCTCCGTCCTCAGCCTAGCTTCCCGGCCACAGCAGCTTGGTCAGCTTGCCCACGGTTCCCGTGATGTTGCTGGTGAAGTCATTCACAAACTTAGAGGCTTCCAGCAGGCCCTCAGCCGAGACCGAATACCACTTCCTGCTTGGAGTGGTGCTGGTGGCCTCTTTCGCCATCATTTCCCAGTCCTTCGTCGTTTCGGCCTGCTTGTCAGAAGGCAATTTGGCAATCAGCGCCTGCACCTCCTTCTCCAGTTCAGAAAGCGTCTTCTTCAGCTCTCCCGGTGCCTGCTGCTGGATCATGTTGGTGCAACTCGTCAGCGTCTGGCCGATCTGGCTCTTATACACGCTGCCGTGAATGGTGATGGAATGATTGTCTGTATGCATGGGCTTGCTGCCTTGAATGAGATCGCCCTGGACGATGTAAGTCACGCCTTCAATCTGGGGCTTTGGTGCCGGTGGCCGCGTCATCTCACGCGCAAAAAGAACTTCCTTCTTCCGATTCTTCTGGCGTTTCTTTATCAGCGCTTCCAGCTCCTTCTGCGCTTCGGTAAAGCCCACCTTGCGGCTCGGGTGCTTGCAGACCGCTTTGCCTCCAGGTTTCATGATCTGATAGGCAGCGAGATCCAGGTCATCGAGGGAAATGTCATCCACCAGGATCAGCACAAACAAAAACTCTCGCCCCTCAGCCTCCAACTTCTTCTTTGCGGCGGCCACTTCCACGGTTTCGATGAAATCAGAGGCGATGAAGGCATTCGTCAACAGTCCCACAAAGATGTCCATGGACTCCAGTTTGAACATGATCTCCTCTCGCCAGCGAGTACCGGGCTCGATCAAGCCATCGTTCCACTGCGTTATCAGCTTCTTCTTTCCCATCACCGTGAGATTTTCGTGGAAGAAATTCTTTGCCGTTTTGTCTTTGTGGGAATAGCTCAGAAACAGCGACAAAGGCACGCGGTCAGGATCGCGGGATTCCTGTTCCGTGGCGCGATTGAGCTGTGGCGTGGGCTGCACCAATGCATTCCCGTCGACTGTCTTCACCGCTACAGGCTGACCGCCCCGTTCCGCTGCTTCCAGATTACTGACACGCCAGTATTCACCAGGCAGCCCGGCCAGTTCCATTTCGGAATAGGGTTCGGGCCGGGGAACATCCGCATTGATGCGCTCCAGATTTCCTTGGATGATTTCTAGCAGCCGCAACCGGTCCTCCTCGGGGCCAAAGGCGGAAATTTCCAGGTGGTTCTCTTTGTCCCCGCGCTGCACCAGCGCGGCAGCCGGGCCGTCCCGCAAAACCACGCCGTAGCGCCAGCGTGGCTGGCCTTCGCTTAGGCGCTGCGTGGCCACGATGAAGCGGGGAATCACCCCATCTGGCAACGGATCATACACATACCGCATCCTGACAGCGCCCGGTTCCTGCCATTCAGTTCCCACTTCCTCCGGCAGGTATTTGCCCAGCGAGGCAGGGACCAGCCAACGAGTGGCTTTTTTCTCCATCTCTTCATCCAGCGGGAAGCACATCTCAAAACGTTCCATGAGCCGTAGCAGATACCGCGCGGTCTCTTCGTTCTCTCCCGGCAGCGTGAGTTGTGCGTCTTGAATGCTCAGGACGCCGTCGCTATGGTCTCCCTCCTTGGCACGCAGCAGCCGATAGACCGCATCGGTGACCCAGTGCGGATTCAGCACAGCGGTATCGCGCAGGCGTGGATCGTCCACAAAATGGAGCACCGCGCCCAGTTGGTGCAGCAGACGGGCCAGAGACTCTTGCTTACCCGCGTCCTCCTCGCCATGCTTCGCGCAAATCTTGCGGAACTCCTCAAAGGGCAGATGTTGTCGGGCCTGAGGCGAGGGTTCCTTGGCTTCCGCAGCCAACATCTTCCCCTGGCTCTCCTGGAAGCATTCCTCCTTCACCGCCAGCCATGCGGCAGGCACAGTCTGGTGCGGCGGCTGGGTGTTCGGAAGGTTTTGGATCGCGGAGCAGATGCTCATGTGTAGGTCTTCACAGCCCGTGCGTGTTTCACAGTTCGTCGGGACAAAATCCTCGATGGAGGGAAAACGCGCCTTTAGCAACCGACGGTCCACATCGTAGCCACCATTGCGTGCATCCTGCCGGTTCAGCGCCAGCACCACAGGGGCCTTACCCGCATAGCGCTTCAGCAACCCCAGCCAGTAAAGTGCGTCCTTCATTTCCGTGTTTGAGCGCGGGTCGAGAACCAGGATGTAAACACACCCCTCGGTGAGAAAGAACTGATGCAGGGCATGCGTGATCTCTTGACCGGCAAAGTCCCACAGATGTACACAAAGGGTCTGGGCCCCGCAGACCATGGGAAAATCATCCAGAGCGATCCCCGGTGTCTCCGCCTCATTGGGATCATGTGGTTGCCCCGTGAAAAAGCGGCGCAGGCTTGTCTTTCCTGCTCCACCCCGTCCTACCAGCATCACCTTGATCTCATTCACTACTCGCAGCGTTCCCGTGGCCCCCCCCTTTGACGGGTAAAGTAAAAATTCAGAATGTCTGCCGGGCGCGCTGGCTCTTTGCGGCTCTTATCCCCTACATAGACTTCATCGACAGTCGGACCTAAGATTGATTCTGGAATACCGAGTTCGGTGTTCCCGTGCAAGAAGAGATGTACCAGCGACCGGAGTTGAAGAATCTCCGGCGGAAGCGTAACGAGTTGGTTATTGAAGAGGTAAAGCTTTTCGAGCAAGGTGAACTGGCCGAACTCAGTTGGCAGCTTGCTGAGTTGATTATCGTAGAGGTAAAGCTCAATGAGCGCGGTAAGCTGGCCAATTTCTGGCGGCAGCATGTTGAGTTGGTTGGTGGCGAGGACAAGCTGCGTGAGCGCGGTGAGCTGGCCGATTTCAGGCGGCAGCATGTCGAGTTGGTTGTTGTAGAGGTTAAGCTGCGTGAGCGCGGTGAGCTGGCCGATCTCCGGCGGCAGTTTGTTGAGCTGGTTATGGTATATGTAAAGCTCCGTGAGAGCGGTGAGCTGGCCAATCTCTGGCGGTAGCATGCCAAGCTGGTTGTGGTATATGTAAAGCTGCGTGAGCGCGGTGAGCTGGCCGATCTCCGGCGGTAGCATGCCAAGCTGGTTGTGGGAGATGTTAAGCTGCGTGAGAGCGGTGAGCAGGCCAATCTCTGGCGGTAGCGCACTTAGCTGGTTGTCAGCTAGGTCTAGCTGCGTGAGCGCGGTGAGCTGGCCGATCTCCGGCGGCAGCATGCCGAGCTGGTTGTGGGAGACGTTAAGATTTTTGAGCGCAGTGAGACGACCGATTTCCGGCAGCAGCGCGCTTAGCTGGTTGCCGTGCAGATAAAGATACTTGAGCGCGGTGAGGTGGCCTATCTCCACCGGCAGTGTGCTGAGTTGATTGCCGTAAAGTTCAATTGAAACGAGAGCGGTGAGCTGGCCGATCTCGGGCGGCAACGTGCTGAGCTGATTAGCGTGAAGATCAAGCTCCAATAGAACCGTGAGCTGGCCTATATCCGATGGCAGTGTGCTGAGTTGATTTTTGGAGATGTCTAACTTCGTGAGGGCTTTGAGACGGCCGATCTGCGGTGGCAACGTTGTGAGCTGATTCTGGGAGAGGAGCAGCACCGTGAGAGCGGTGAGGTGGCCGATCTCTGGCGGCAACATTGTCAGACCGAGGTTTCTTAGATCTAGGCTCCGGCCTCTCAGCCCCCGCTTCTTGCATCTCTCAATCTTCCTTAGCGCCTCGTCATAAGCTGGCTGGGAAAGGAGGGTCATTTGTGGGGCGGGCATGGCGGAAGGTGAATGGGGCGGGGCGGATGTCGAGTCTGGAGAAGGGGGGAAGGCGGAGGGGACGGCGTTGCCATGACATGCTTCCTGGGACGGCCTTCGTCAAAATCCAAACGCTTCAAGCAGGAGGCCT
>TBL_comb48_EPIDRAFT_1001411_pt1 | contig 17788 bp, 13 predicted proteins | sample TroBogEpilimnion_37_FD_10681 | JGI IMG/M metagenome (IMG submission 10681)
CTTTGATCTACGGACTCTCCTTGACTGGGAAAGAAAATATCTACTGGTAAACTTCTAACTTTACAGAGACCTTCATCTTGCCAATCATTGTCTACTTTATGGTCCGTCTTTTTACTATAAGTCAATATAACCTCACTAGTATTCCTCTGCCTTATACTACTGCATACTAATAATTAAATTATAACAGATTAAAATAACTAAATCAAGATAGACATAGAGAAGGCCGGAAGGAGTCAACTCATGAACGAGGACTGCAACTTCCGGCTCTTCTCTTAAGGGGAGCTCTGACCGCTTCACCCGACCTATAGCAGCAGGGATGCTATAAATGGTCATGACTTAATATAAGAAAGTTACTTCTTTACATTGTCCAATTGACGGTCATCAAAATCTTTTGCTCTCCAAATTAGATGACTAATATATTGAGCAAACTCTCTAATCTCTGTCTTATCTACTTCACTATCAGAATGATTAACCATAATCTGTTTTCCAATAATAGTAGAGTGAAGCTCTCCAGAGTTGATAAGGTTATAAACCATATCTTCTACTTTTTGTAAATCCATTTTTTATCTCCTCTTACCAGCCATGTCCGCAACCCCATTGGTCAGGAACATAGCCACTCGAATTTATTTTTGTTGCTATATATATTTGTTCTTCTGGTGAAGCATCTGCTGCATTATCAGCAAACTGTCTACCACCATATTCAATCCAATTGTGATTGGTAATTCCTAGTCCACCAGAGTACCAAGAGCCTCTAGAGTTCCAGTTATAACCGGTTTCACATACTGCAACCTTTTCCCATTTTAATACTACACTTCTAGGGACAAGTCCTACATTTACTACGGGTGTTTCAATTGTTGTTTCTGTTGTCGTTGTTACTGTATTGTTGGTATTGGCTGCTACACTATTTATCCCAAATGTTGAGGCTACCAATGTTCCAAGTGCAATTAAACGTCGCAAAATTACTCCAATGTTCGATTAATAAGTACGTTTAGTTACTATAGGCATCACCTCTCTCTTACTCATATATCTTAGTTTAATAAATCTAACCATTAAGAATCAAATCCAAATAGAAGAGATCTAGGGCTAACATCAATGGTATCTTCCATATCAACATTTTCATCAACCACACCACGAATAGCTTCAGCTTCAGCTCTTCTTCTGAGAATTTTAGAATCTACACGTTCTTCAATAGTTCCAGAAGCAACTGGTCGGTATATCCAAGTACGCTCAATTCCCTTCGACTTACTATCGGCACGATTGATACGGTCTTTCCGTTGCTTGTACTCTGCATAAGTACGGGGAACTTCGATATTCCAGAGATAGGGAGCATATAGGTTTAATCCTTCCTGACCAACATCAGATGTAATTAAGACAGCAGGTCCTTGACAAGAGTTAAATTCTTTAATATTTTGAGTTACTTGACTCGTATCCATTCCAACACCCCAGATTGGTAGTACAGGAACTCCATGAAAATTCTTTTTGAGTGCTTCCATATAGGGGAATAAGGTACCATGAGTCCAGAAAGTAAAGAGAACAACCTTATCATTGCTCTCAAATGCTGTCTCTAATGCAGCCTCAATCAATTGGTATTTACTACTATTCTCAATACTAATAGCATCACCAAATTTTTCTACAATCTCTTGAGCAAAACCACTCTTACTAGTTTTTAAACCAGCAGTAGTATTGCAGATCATTCTTAGAGTATCAATATAACCCCACATGGTGACTGGATTATCAGGATTATATTTACTTCGAGCTAATTTCTCAGCAAACTGGTAAATCTCTTTATCAATATCTGAAAGCTCATATACAACTCTTTTAGGCATACTTTCTGGAAACTGTCTAGCAATATCAGGGTCACTCTTCATTGCAATATGAGTCCATTTTTCATGTTTTTTACCAAGTAATGGAAGCTTTGCTCTATCCCATTCTTTGACATGAAGTTGTTTAACATATCCAATACCAAAATACTCTAATTCTTTGGCATAATGTCTCTTAAACTCATCTCTAGTCATATTACTAACTCCAGGAATTCCTGGTGCAATAGTAGAGAATATATTTCTAATATTTAAAGGACTAGTAGTATAAGGAGTAGCAGTAAGAGCTAAGCTCATTACTTGTTGACCTTCTCTGTTTAAAAGTTTATCAAACCCATCGGATAATAGACTAGTTCCAGTATTTATCTTTTGAGCCTCATCTATAACGATAAGTATTCTTTTATCTTTTACTAACTCTAATATTTGTAAAAGGTCAGTTCTAGAAAAATCATCGACTTTGGCTCTTTTTCCAGGTACTTTGACTCTGGAGGGTCCTCTTACTTTTTCATAGTTTAATACTAATACTTGAGACTCATCTTGAGCATAAAATTCATGACGAGTTTTTCTAGCCCAGGAATCAACACGTTTTACATCTAGTGTAGTCATACGCTTAAACTCCTGTTCCCAGTCATATTGTTTAATTTTTTTACAAAAAACAAGTACTCTATCTACATGTCCTTCATCAAACAACTTTTGAGTAGTTAAACAACTAAGTAAAGTCTTTCCAGCTCCTGTATCCCATTGTACTAGTACTCTGGGGTTTGGGGCCTGTAGTTGTTTCCAAACAATATTCAAACCCACGTTTTGGAATGGGAATAAATGATTTTCTTCTAAAAATGGACTATTGACTTGAAATGGAACTTCAACTGCATTAAGTAGATTCTCATGAGAACTTTTAGCAGATCCGTTCATAAATTCAAGGTCTAAACCATTTTGTTTTAAAAACTTTTCAAACTCTAAAACTTTATCTGGGTTTCTAAGAGTATCGAATCCATCTATAAAACCAGAGCTTTTTAAATTATGAGTGAGTGAAGAGTATCTGAGTACTCCATTGAGCATTTCACTCTCTTGAACATATACGGGGAAACCCATAACTTAATAATAATGTTTAATTACCTTGAAATCAATCCAAAGCAAATGGGACTGGAATATTCATTAATTGAGTAATACCATATTGTAGTGGGTGTAGATCAGAACCCAATTGGAATAGAGGTTTTAATGCTACAGGATCACGACTTGTCATTTGATTTACTTTAGGGTCTCCTAAATAGTTAATAATTGTATTAGTATAGTATGGAGTTTGAGTATATACAGGCACAATATCAATTCCTGAAATAATACTATTATCTTCAAGAATTATACCCTTTACAACCAATCTTTGAGTTGGCGCAGGTAGATTAATGGAAGCGTTTATATCATTAATGCCTGTTGTAATGGTGTACCAATTAGCTCCATTATCTATGGTAAATTGATAGGTTACTGGGTTATAGAATATACCAAGTAGTGAAATTTCATATGGTTCACTTACTCCATTTTTCTTACCAAATGTTTGAGTCAACTTAACATAAAATTGAGAAGTAGTACCAGTTGAAGGTAGAGTGTAGGGTACTTCAATATCAACCCAAGTTTGGGTAGGAATATTACTAAAAGATTTTTGAGCAAGTAATACATCTGTAGATGTATAGAGTCCACAAGTATAAGTACCAAAGTTTGAAGAAGGTAAATAAATTCTTGCAACAGCAGAAACCCTCATATTACTTGTAATAAGCGGACTTACCCATGAAGTTGTTGGGCCATAAAAAAGACCAGCTTCAGAATAAGTAATACTACCAGATGTAGTTAACGATACTTTAATCTGTGAACTATTTAATGGTTGAGTAGTAAGGAAGTTAAGATTAGCAACACCACTAATAGAAGTAGTTTGAGTAAATGTTCCACCACTAACTGTTACTCCACTAGAATTCAAATAATTTATGGTTATAGTAGATTTACCAACTCCAGAAGCAGTAACAAGAAAATCATATTGGTTTTGTTGAGATCCAAAAGTTGGAGAAGTAGCAAATCCATCAAATGCATATGGAACTTCAGCATATGCTGCTTCCCATGTAGCATTGGAAAGTAAGGGAATAGGAATAAGAGTCAGCCCAGAAATTGTTACGTTATTACCAGTAACTGAAGGACCACCACTCCAACCGCCTGAAGAAAAATTAGCTTCTGCAGATGTTAAAAGGTTGATTCCACCACCATTGGGTGACTTAATGTAAGTTGTACCTGGGCTATTATTTATAGTATAGATACCATACCCACTAGTTGCAGTATTAACATTAACACTAGATTGTGATATACCAGAGATTGTAACCCCAGTCACATCAATACTTCCTTGTAGGGTAGTAGAAATAGGGCTAAGAAAAAGTTGCCAATCAGTATTAGAAACACCAAATTTAAAACTTTCAAATTGATTCGTAGTATTTAAACTTTGTGTTTGAATAGTTGTTCCAGCAAGACCTGTGTATCCACCACCAGAGACTAGAGTTGCTGTAGTTCCACTTACTGTATTGATTAAAGTATTGGGTGAAGGGGTAAAGGTTATTCCATCTGTACTAGTAGGAAAGAAATAATCATAAAAATCTTCTCTTCCGTTTTCTACAAGAGGATTATAGCAATAAAATGAAAGATATTTAATTCCTGTAAAATAAGCTTGATGCCAAGTCTGATTGATAGTTACTTGTTTATATTCATGAGGACCTGTAGATATAAAACGTCTATTAATAAAAGTTGTAGTATCGACATTAGCGTAAATAGAACCAATATTAGAAATATCTTCTAATGACTTATAAGATACAGTAGGGTCAATAATCGAATAGTCTGTACTATTAACACCATAATTGGCAGCACCAATATTTTGAATATTTGAAGAAGACCCATAGGTATTAGAAGCTAATTGATCAACTGCCAATCCATAACTGGTTGGTGTAGATGGGCTATTGTTATAAATAACATTAGGGGCAGGATTAGATGTAGTAGGAAAATAGTTTTGACTAGGAGTATTTAATAATGATTGTTCTAATGTTATAAAATAGCTGTCAACCCAATCAGGAAAAACGTTTACTGTTTTTAAAATAGAGTCAAATGGAAGATTATAGGGTTCAGGAGTTAATTGAGTAATCTCTAGCTTTATATACCTACCATTAATCTGTGGTAAATCATAAATACCTTTTCTTAAAGTCAAATCTTTAGGAATACTAACCCAATTGATACAATCATCAGAGTAATAAAGATTAAGAATACTACCAGAATAAAGTGGGTCCATATACATTTTATTAATAGTTTGTGTATATCCTAAATCAACTATAAAATAAATTACAGCATCTTTTACTGGTTGTGGTTCTGATTTCCAAAAAGTTGGAGTTCCACTTGTTGCTAATGTTAACATATTTGAAAGATAATCTGTTTGAAGTTGATAATTTTCAACAAATCCCAAACTATTTTGTGAAATAAATCCAGAAATTGTACTATTTCCACCACTACTATTATAGCTGTTGAGATCTGATAGAGATACAACTTGTAGTTTGGCAAGCAATCCCTTAACTCCAAGACTGTATTGAAGCCCATTTGTTAATTTAGAGATAGTTAATACAAGATTTGTATTGGGATCAAATTGATAAGTTTCTTGAAAGCTAGCAGTAGTTTTTAACCAAGTACTTGTATTGTCTAAGATTGTATTTGTAAAAAGATCTATACTAGAACCCGTAGCAATATTTACTTGACTCAAAGTCCAAGTACAAGGTACGTTTAATATTTGTAGCAATATAGTGTTAACAAAAGTTATTCTATTAAAGCTAAAAGCTATTTGAAATCCTGTATTATATTCATCATCTGTTAATGCAGAAACCCATTCTTTACTTTGAAAAGCATTATTATATAATGAAATTTGACCAGGAGAAGTAATTTGATTACTGCTTGGATCTTGATAAATATTATTGTTGTTATTTGTAATTGAGTCAATAACCCCTGTAAAAGCATAAACACCATCTACAATAATTCCATCAATAGTCATTGCTGCATTTGATCCAGGATTTACATAATCCTGTAACGGGTTAGTATTTTGTGGAATTAATGGCATTATTGTGCTCCATAAATTGTACTAGTAATTGCAAGAGTAGGTTTACCCACTGGAGCATCTATAGTATAGGGACTAATTTGACCAATAGTAGAGATTGGGGTAACTAATGCTGAAGTAATATTTTGAGTAACATCAGTCAATGACTCTTGAGTTTCTAAATGAGAAAAATATGGAGCTATTGTAGTTTGATTATTACGCAACCAATAACGGCCAACAATACTTTGGTCTGTACTAGAGCTAACATAGGATGGAATATCGATACTATTACCAGTAACTTGTCTGTGAAGAGTAAAATACTGAGAATTTCCACTTACTATAGTAACTTTACCTGAAGTTGTAAAATTATTATTACCAGTAAATTGATATGGTAGCTGTACAAAAGGATTCAAACCACTAGCTACAGATACAACTAATCCAGTAGTTTTAAGATTTTCTGTAGACTTTAAAGTTTCAATTCTTTGTAAATTAGTAAAACCAAGATCTGAAGGGACTAGTGGAAGCATAACAGTTTCGTTATTTCCAAACCCTCTTGTTTGTATATTGGTACCAGAAATAGTTGTACCACTAAGAACTGTATTCCAAACTTCAATGGCTCTAAACTTTATCCCACTAGTTGCTTCAGCAAGCATCTGTAGACCAATTGGTGTAGCTCCTCTTAAATAAGCAGTTGCTGTTCCAATAAGTCTTTCTCTATAAGCTGCATCATTAGACTGTACAAGATCCCAAGTATTTGGGCTTAATTGGTCTGTAAAAGGATTGATATTTGTAAGATAAGCTTCACTAGGAAACCTAGGGCTATTTAGCATTGTACCCATAATAGTATCTAGGTCAGAATATTGTAGGATTTCTTGAGTAATTCTAGCGGCAGTTTGAACATTTGTTAATTGTTGAGTACCAGCATTACCCAAAAGAATCAACATCAAATCTGTAAGATTGTCACCAGGTTCAAAATTATAAGAATTACTTGGAAAATTTCTTACTTTCCAAAGTAGAGTCTGGTTAAGACTGATTGATATTATGTTCCCAGTAGACATTAGAAGTTATTGATTCCAAATGGTGTAATATTAAGTGAATACAGGGCTGCCAATTGGTTGTTTGCCAGGAGTATGTCTGAAGTATAGGTTTTTATTTTAGTTCCATCTATGGCAACTGATGTAATTCCATAATTTGTTGGATTATCAGTTGCTGTAGAAATTCTAACTGCTGCAACTCCATAAATTCCAAGTACAGCATTAGCGATACCACTAAAACTAACTGAACCAGTATAAGCTATACTAGCTAGATATTGTTCAACAGTTGATTGAATAGAGTTATAAAGAGTAGTAGTGTTAATTGCTTGACCATAAATAATAGAAAGATTTACAGTTAGATTGAGATATTGAGCTTGTCTAACTAATATATTAGTACCAATAACTCTGGATTGCTGTTCTAGATCATTTACTTGAACTACATCATTATTATAGGCATTAGAAACAGTCCCAACCATATTAACACCTGTAAATGGTGGGACGTTTAATGCTCTATAACCAACTTGCTCATTGGAGTCAATCATAATCCCCGTAGCGTCCAAAATACTACCAGCATTATTTGTATTATCGTATACTGGATAACCAACTGTTACAAAAGTTAAAGTTGAAGAATTGACATTACCTGTAAGAGTATTATTTAGGAAAATTTGGTTTGGGCTTCCAGGGACTAGTTGAGTAATATAACTACCAAAAGGAATACCTGAAAGTGTTGTAGATGGACTACCAATTCCTGTACCAGAAACTACAAGACCCGTAAGTAGCCCTGAAATACTTGTATTTGTAGTTAATACATTACTACCAGAAAGACCACTAACTGCAGTAATTATAGGTAGTAGGCCAGTATAATTTACATATTTTAATGCAACTGGAATAGTAATATTTCCTGTACTTGGAGTAGCAAATGTTATAAAACTTGGATTATTACCAGATACTACTTGAGATGGAAAGTTAACAACTGGGTTATTACTAAACCCAATATAATAGTCTCCACTAGCTGTGGGGAGTGGAGTATTTAATAGAGTATTTTGTCCACTAGAAAAATTAAAATTACCAGCATAGTAAGGACTCCCTGAAATACCATTTAAAGTAACTGCTGGTTGAAAAATAATTTGCTCTGTAACACTATTTGCAGTTGATGCATTAATAAAAATATCTACATAATTAGAGTTAGTTGTTGGGTTAGTAATTCGAGAACTATTTGGAATATATTCTGATTGTAATTGTAGATAATTACCGGTGTAAGTCAATGGTGCATTACCAGTATTGGGAATAAGTGGAATTGTTAAAGGAACTCCAGCACCATTTGTACTTCCAGATGCTACTGTAGGATAAATGTAGTCTATATTATTGTTCAATAGTACTGGGTTTAGATAAGTGACATTAAGACCAATTGCCTCTCCACCAGCTGGGTAAGTATATTTAGCATCTGGGTTTTGAGATACTATAGTATTAATACCACTAGCTGTACCTGAAACATTAGTGACTACAACATTAAATCCAGTTGCTTGTGTAAGACCAATAGTAACTCCACTGGCAACTGGGCTTCCACTAACTGTTACTTGGAATGATGAATAACCTAATGAACCAAATAATCCACTCACTACAGCAGCAACTGTACCTGAAGCCGTAGTTCCATTAAATGTTCCACTAGTTGAAGTATAATTGACTATAAATGTTACACCACTGCTGGCTGTAATAGTAGAAGATAGATTATAACTAGTTCCATTATTAGTAATTGTACCAGTATAGGCACCACTTGGAGTAACGGTATAAGAGCCACTAGTCACTGAAATATTTTGAGGAAAACTTCCTGTTACCAGTGATGCTGTTGTTGAACCACTAGTTGCAGTTAATTGAGCTTGAAAATTTAAACCTATAAAATAAGTCCCAGAACCAACAATTTTGGTCTGTACTGGTATTTGTTCAAGGTAATTTTGTTGAGCGCCAATAGTATTAATCTGAGTAATGTTAGTGTCTTGTAGAGCAACAGCAGTAAATTTATCTGTAGTTCCAGAAATATTACTAAAAGCAGTATTAAGCCATCGAGCCTGTAATTGAGCATCTGTTTCTGTATCTATACCATTGGCTAATGGTTGATAATTAATAACAGATGGCAACCCTACAATTGGAGTAAGAACAGTATTGATGGTTTCTAGATCAACATTATTAAAACTACCAGGAAGAGTTGATACTATTGGTACAGCAACTTCGGTTTGTCCAACCGCGATAGAAGCTGGAAGTGTAGTTGAGAAATAAATATTATTTCCTGTTGCTGAAGATGTATAGGGTACATAAACTTGAGTACCTAATGGGATACTAATAATAGTTGTTGCTGGAGAAGATAGTTGGAAAGTTACTGTACCAGTAGATCTCTTACCCAATTGACGAGTCATACCAAATATATTAACAAAAGCATCTAACTGTGTACCAGTCTTACTCATGACATCAAAACTGTATGTCTGTAGAGTATTGTTATTACTTGTAACAGCGATTTCATTAGCTACTGATTCTAGAATTTTATAAGTTGCTGAACCTACACTGACATCCCAGGTGGGGTCAGATACTGTCAGTGAAGAAATTAATCTACTTAATATTGAATTAACATCAGCCATTGTTGGTTACCTGTATTCCGTTTTCATTAATATTCATAGTAAAAGACACACTCGTATTTGCTAGTGTAGTTAATACAATCTCAACAATCACTGATGTATAGTATTGAGAAACACTTACAGAATTAATAGAACCAATAATTTCTGATTTATTCCAGTTAGATAGTTGAGAGAGATTTTGAGCTGTTTGAAGACTTAGTATTTGCTGACTCTGATAAAGGTTTAATATTCTTGATACTTCAGACTGTACTAATGCAGTAGTACCACTATCCATACTACCACCAATCATACTAGTTAGAGTAGATCCATAACTTGGAGCTGTAAAACTTGTTCCATATGGTTCTTTTAACCATAACGTAAGATCTTGAACTAATTTATCAGAACCACGTCTAAATAAAAGTCTTCCACCAGAATCTAACTGAATATCACCGTTTTGTACTTGTAGTGTCTTCATATAACTTCCTTGATTTTATGAGTAAAATACATTAGATTACGGGTCCTATATAATTTATGGCTGCCCAACCTGAAACAGATCCCGGATAAAATATTCCACTAACTGTAGTACCAGGAGATCTAGATTGAATTGAAAATGCAAGTTGACCACTAGTCAAACAAAGGGTATCATTCCCTGTTGACCCAGACCAATAATTACTTGTAAGATTTTGAGTTGTAGAATAAAGCTGACTAGTACCATTATAAGTAACTGAAGTATTCCAAGTTACGTTATAGAGACCGGGTATTGGTACTAGAAATTGACCCCCTGATACAACTATACTTCCACAGCTTCCAGAATGAGTCAATATTGTATTTGTAAATGGAACGTTATACCAAACATTTGAAGAAGAAAGAGTTAAACCAGGGGTTGAAGCTCTTAATTGGGAATATGGTGTAAACTGCCCACAATAAACAAATAATCTATTAAAAGTAGTTCTTCTTTCAATAAACCACTGTTGGCCTTGTTTAATCATATTAATAGTTATATTTGGTGGTAGTACAGTTAGATCAATTTGATATTGAAATCCATAAGCATCTAAACCTGCTACAAGAGGAGTTCCAAGAGTAGCACTTATTTGAGGGTTATTAATTAAAGTGACCCTTCTTGTAAGATCAGTTGTATTGTTATTTTTACGATGTACTGTCATTAGTATGTAAACGTCTTAGGGTCGAAGGGAAATCCATAGTCAATAGGTGCTGTTTCATTTACACCAATTATTGTCTGACCATCTTTAGCGTACTGATAGCTTTTAATTCTAGTAGGGCAGGTTAAAGTTGCTTCTGTACTAAATCCACCATCTCTAGATCCTTGATGAACGACACTTTGAACATAAAGTTGTAAATTATGATCAGCAAGGACAATAAGCATACCAGGATAAAGTTCTGGCATAAAAGTAAAACTAGCTTGAGTTGAATACTGTTGTGCCCATAAAAACATAAAATCTTGCCAAGCAAACATAAATGTCATAAGATTTGATCTAATTTGAGGCTCTTCATCTACAAAAGGTCTCATACCATATCGTTGATAGAAAGAATTAATTGCTTCTTGACTGGCAAAGGGAGAATTAGTAGAGCCAGGGGGGAAACCAAAAAGCATATTTAAAGTTGCAGGTTGTTCAGCAGTAATCAATCCTGTGGTAGTCATCCAATCAGCAACATTTACTCCTTGACCTAAAGTTAACGGGTCTCCTGAAACACCAATATTAGTATAGAGTCGAGTATCGTCATGATAAATTTTAAGATCAATAATTTCAATATCACGAATAATCATTGATGGTGCAGTTTTAAAAGCACCAAAATAATCTGGAAAATATCCAAGAAAACTTCCATCTGGACCTGATTGAAAATTTCTCAAACCTATCTGTGCTAGGGTTTGAATTGTTGATAAGACAGGTTGATCAGTAATAAAAGCAGATGGATAACCTACTAATACAGTAGAAGTTTGATCGACGTTTGGGCTAGTAGTAGAGGTATTAAAATTAGGATTAGTAACATTATTTGAACTAGCTAAAGTTGCTTGTAACCCAGCAGGTCTTGTTGCACCATAACGATACTGTGGACTATAAGATGATAATCCAATTTGTACTCCTGTTTCACTAGCTGAAAAAACTTGGTTGTTACCAGCATACATAACGACATGGTCTGGGATATCTCCACTGGTACTAACTTCAACATTGTGTGCATTACCAGTACCATTAAAATTATAGTAAATTAAATCTCCAGGTTGAAGTTGAGCACTATCACCCAAAATATAACCACCATTTTGGGCAGCTATCCATTGGGTGGAGGTAGATCTTTCTAAATAAATACCTACTTGAGCATAAGCCCATTTTACCAATCCAGAACAATCTGTAGCACCTTGAGTTTTACTAGTTTTATAAGCATTTGATTTTGGATTTTTAATAGTACCATTTGGCCATGCTTTAGTTACAGATTGAGTCCATTGTCCATTTCCACCTGGGTCACCACCGTAATTATACCAGTAACCATTCATTTGTTTTGCAAAACCCAAAGCTCTTTCTCCAGTAGCAGCTGCTTGTGAAGGAGTAACTTTACCACCACTAGCATTAGTAGCAGTTGCAGTAGGGTTATTTTTAGTAGCTGTTGGAGAAGACGGAGGATTAGCTGCGGTAAAAATGCCACCTGTTATATATGAACTAGCAGAATCTACAAATCCATTAATTGTTATATTAGTGAGAATTTTATTTGCAGTAGCTGATGTACTTCCATTTAATGCCGCCCAAGCATCAGGCGAAAGTATTATTTGACCTGAATATTTTCCAGAAGATTTAGTAGAATAAAAACAAAAACAAGTAATTTGAGCGTTATTTGCTGGATTAAAAAATCCTAATAGCCTAGCTGGAACATTGCTAGGCATTGGGTCGAGATTAGTACCTGTTTGTCCTTTACTTCCAGCAAGAAAATTTTTAGCTTGGGATACATCAGCAGAACTAAGAGTTGAACCAGAAGGATTATCATATGGCCAAGGTAGGGAACACCAAAAGTTTTGTTTTATTGCAGTTGCTCTTGGCACATTATAATCAAAATCTTTAATATTACCAAATTCTGTAGACTTAAGACTGGTTACACTTACATTTGTTGACCCAATAGTAGCACCTTGAACTAGTGGACCTGGCCAAGCAGCTGGGTGGAATTGTAGTTTTGCATTATTTACTGTAGTATTATCAACACCAGCTTGAGTAGTAATACCAGCGTTATTCAACATGTTATTGACTGTATTGATATTTTGTTTAGAACTTTGAGCTTCTGAAGCATAAAGAGAAGAAGCAAGCTCTACCCATCTATCAGGAATTTGACCAACATGAATACCGGCTTTCCAATTGCATACTTGTTGTAGTAAATTAGTAATACCTTGGTAGATTCCACCATCTTCAGCAGTAAACTGTTGACTAAACTCTCCTGTTCCAGAATAATTAAACAATAGACTAGGAATTAAACTTTGAAACTCTAAAGCACCTGCATCCCAGTAGGTCATTTGAGTTTTGTATAGAGTACAGCTGGCTTGTAATTCTATGGGTGAAGGAATAAGAGTTAATATGGGACTATATGTTACATACCCCGTAAACACCTGTAGATAAGTTTCTCTCTTAAGAGAAATAATAATACTATCCATTGTATTAATAAGTGGAGGCAATGAATAATTGGTATTAGATCCAGGAGTATATTTAAATGCAGCGTTTGATAAGTATAGAGTGGCTGTACTAACAGCATTTTCTTGTCGCTTAATAGTAAAAGACATTACGTCTTCTGATACATCTAAAATACCTTGATGAGCCGTATAGATCCAAACTTTAATATCTGGAGAATAATAATACTGTCCATTCTTACCCAATCCAGACATTATTTACTGTCTCCTAAAATTTTACTCAAATCAATTCCATCACCTATTGTTGTGTTGGTCGTGATCCAGTTGAGTCCTTGAGTTTTTATTGCATAAGATGTAGGGGTCATTGTTCCAGCAGAAGTATTGGGTACTGCTTGACTAATTTGACTTGCGGTATTTACAATGTTCATCCTATAATTCATTACATAAATATTTTTACCTCTAGTATATTCTTTAGAGACTGTATCGATCCAACCATTATAAGTTATTGGTTCAAGTTTTGGAGCTTTACTATGATGTATAGAGAGGTTTTGATCTATAATTTGAGATTTATTACCGGGTTTTGTATTATTGTAATAGGTAAACTGTATGTATCTAGGTACAGCACTTGTTAATGCTGATTCTTGTTGATGTAATCTAATAGAGTCTTGAAATGCTTGCATAGATTGAAATCCACCTGCCCCCACTGATGACTTGTAAGGCCATGCAATAGAAAAATTTACAAATTGCTCACTTCGTCTAATTGGAAACCAACTCATTCCTCTATGAATTTGATCATTTTCAAATTGTGTAGTAACACCAGTTTGAAAAGACATAATCCAAATATCAGCATCAAAATAAGTACCACCATTAGAGTCTGGAATAACAATATGAGCGTTACCTGCTGCTTTACCTGTAGGATTAATAGGCATCTTATTGACCTGTAAACCAAGTATTGGAGTCACCAGGTACAGTATAGTTGGATTGTAGAACTATACCATTTCTGTTAGACCAAGCAAAACCATTAAATTGTACACTCTCTTCATCGGGTCTAAAAATAGGTTGAGAAATTGGACAATCTGAAAAAGACTGGTTGTTTAATGACATTATATTCCTTAATTTGTAGTTGTAGCTGGGCCTTGACCGAGACCAGTTACTTGTAATAATTGATCATGAGTAATATTGTTACCTTCAAATCCACTGAGTGTTGTAAAATTATTTACTGATTGTCCAGGAGCAGCTGGCATTCCAGCATAATAAGAATTATAACCAATTCCTACAGGAGCGGTGCCTCCAGTATTTGCAACTCCACCATTTGCAAAAAGACTTTGCAAAACTCCATTAGTGATTCCCTTACTTACAGTTGCATACCCAGATGAATCATAACCTGTATAGTTGGAGTCATATACTTCAAACTCAATATTAAAAGGATAAACGACTGTTTTAGGATCCCAACCAATATTAATACTTTTAAACCAAACATAAAGTGAAATTCCTGTACCCAACATAGTTTGAGAAAGTTCAGACTTACTTGATGGAACAGTAAATAATAATGGTGTTTTTGTTTGTATTTGAGTTGATTGCATTTGTTTAAGAATATTAAACATATACATTAAATTGGCTCTAGACCCAGCATTTGCTTGTACTGTCATAGTTTCAATTTTAACAGAAAGTATTTGAGTTACTCTTCCACCATAAGTATCAAAAGATTGCTTATTAAGTGTATAATTCCAAGAAAGCTGGTCAGGGTTATAGGGAAAAGAAAGTTGAAGTGAACCCCCAGAGACTGTAGTAGCCCCTAAAGAGTTTTGGGTAACTGTTAATCCAGTTGAAAGAAAAGCAGTAAAACCAGGATTACTTGTATTATAGTTAGTTGCTGTAGTACTACCAAATGATGGAGATGACATAGTCTTTATTTAACGTCCCCCAGGAATGGAAGGGGGAGAACCTTGTTGCTTCATCCATTGATTTAACCAGTTAGAGAACTTTTGAGGATCACTAATAAGTGTAAAGAATTGTTTTGCATTTGGACCAATTTCAATTTGATGTAATTGCTGTGAATGAGAGCCAAGAAAGTCTTTTTGATTATTATTCATACTTATAGCATCTCTAGCAATCTGTTGATTGGCAGATATTAATTGAACTGCTTGGTCTTGTTGTTGTGTAGTTCCATAATTGCTTTTCTGGGCATCCGCAGCATGTTGTAGATCTAAATAGGTAGAACCATTTGGATCACCAACTTTTAGATTATGTTTGGAGATTTGTTCAGCACTTTCACCAATTTGATATTCACCAACAGCAATCATATCAAAAGTTTGTTGTTGTTTTTCTTTTGACCAAGATTGTATTGTCTTCAAATCAATAAATTTGCCGTCTTTTAAGATTCCAATGTCTTTCCAATGATTTCTACTTTGTATTTCTTTCAATTTACTAATCATTGAAGATTCACCAGCTGGGTCTACATATGCTAGTTGAGAAAGTGCTGCATTTCCACTTCCCAGATTAGTAGTAAAATCATATTGATGAGTAGCCTTATTGTACTTCGTATTATCAAGGTTAATACCAGGCTCAGATCCAGTATTTGCAGCTTGTCGTACTTGATCGTTATTGGCTTGTTGGGTTTGTTTTTCAAATGTCCCATCAAAAGTCTTGGTAACCTCACCCATCCAACCTTCTGGGGTTTGTGGAATTGTAAGGCCTAGACCAGGTCCAATTTGTTTGGCAATAAACCAAGGTTGTCCTAAAGCATAATATTGTCCGTTTACTATAGACTTATAGTTGCTTTCGTTTAGTCCACACATTCCCAAGAACTGTTTGTTAATTGAAGTAATAAATCCTGCCATAGATCTACTAGATTGACCAGCAGTTGCAGCACCCAACATTGGTACTGTTGTTCCCATTTCTTGAGCAAGCATAGCTTGTCCAATTGTTGAACTTAACATTCCAGCTGGATTAAAACCAGATTGTTGTAATGCAAGATTGCCACCAGCAAAAGTAGCAGAAGCTTGAGATAATGCTAAGTTGGCACCACCAGTAATTCCAATACCTGCTAGATTTTGAGTAGTTTGCATAAATGTTTGTTGGGCTTGTTGAAAAGAAAGTTGAGTCCCACTAGATTGTCTAGCTAATCCATCTAGAGAAGCTTGTAACTGGGTAGCAGAAGCTCCAGCTTGTACAACAGCAATATTAAACATCTCCATTGATTTGCTGGGGTCCATTCCAAATTTTTGGGCAGCATAATTACCAAAGCTTACAGCTTGACCTTCAAGGGCAGAATTCTGTCCATAACCCATTGCAAGAGCATCCATTCTAATTTGCTTGGCAGTTCCATAGCTTTCAAATGGGTTTAATCCAAATGCAGAAGTTAATTGAGCTCCTAAATCTTGACCAAGAGCACCTTGCACCCCTGTACCACCAGTCAAACCAGTATAGAGTTGACCTTCTTGTAAAGCACCAGCAATAGTTCCATATACTGCTTCAGCACCTTGAAGAGCAAGTGAACCAACGGCACCTGCTTTACCAAGTCCCTTCATCATTCCACCCATTGATGCAGTTTCTGGATTATAACCACCCATTTTAGCAATACCACCAATTATACCTTCTCCAGACATACCTGCAGCTAATTGGTTATTAATGAGATCTTTACCAATACCCATACTAGTATAGTATTTGAGCATTCTAGAATAACGAGCACCAGCACCATATGAGGGTAATAAACGACTTAAGTCAGCAGTTTGTTCAAAGCTTTGTACTTCTGGATTATCCATCTCTTCTTCAACTGGACCATCTCGACTAGGAATGGGATCATTTGGACCTGTACTTCGTCTATAATCACTACTGGACATTAAAATACCCTTGTCCATTAAAATTCTAGCGTTATCTTTGTATGTTTCTTCATCAATCTTAGATGTTCTTCTATCTTGTGACTCTTCATCTGGAAGTTCTCTTAGGTCAATATCACGATCTCTTCTACCGCCACCATTTCTATTACCACCTTGATTTATGGCTTGACCATTAGGTCCATAGAGTTGTTGTTGTTGAACTGGTTGACCTTGATCTTGGCCCATACCTATTCCACCGGTACCACCCATATTGTTAATATCAATAGGTGTACCATTAATACGGCTCATATTAAGTGCAAGGTTATTTACAACATTATTGAGCTCTCTATAGCTACTCAACATATCTTGAGCATTTTGCTTTTGAGACTCTTGAATACCTCTTAGCTCGTTTTCAGCTGTAATCATTTGTTGTTTAAAGTCTAATTGTTTTTGTAACTCAGTTGTAATAAGAGTTAATTTTTCTTGGCTATCAGCTACTGAGTTAACAAAAGCTTCTTGGTCTTGTCGCATATCACGAATTTGATTTGCAAGTGTTGAGGCATCTTGAATGGACTTATCTAGACCTAGGTTGACATTTAAACCTAGATTAATATCGTCTCCACCACCCATGATGTTATCAGCCAAGGTTTTCTTCTCCTAGTTCATCCAAATTAATACCTTCAAAATGTGTAGCAACTGTAGGCATTTGTTGTTCATCTACCTCTACAGGTACAAAATTAGCACCCATAATTGCACGTTCAATTTCTTCAAACTCTTCAATAGATTCAGGAC